>WNFP01006865.1_pt1 | contig 19894 bp, 17 predicted proteins | sample 5400201 | NCBI WGS metagenome assembly WNFP01 (sample SAMN13153355, study PRJNA577476) | soil metagenome | isolation source: 115 cm saprolite under Madrone tree | place: USA:California | collected 2016-06-14
TCCTCGTGATCGATGGGTACCGCCTCACGAGGACCCTGAGCGCGCTGCGCGCTATCGATGGTGGATGCACGCGGCCTCGCGTCCTGCAACCCCTCGGCTATGTGTCCGACCTGCACATGCTCCTCCTGCCGGCGGTGGCGGGGAGTGAGTTCCATTCCCTCGCCTTCGACACGTCGGTGGCGAGCGAGGCGCGCCTCCAGTGGATGCGCAAGGCCGGAGCCGTGCTGGCGGGACTGCACGCCGCCGCTCTTCCGGCGGGGCCAGCGCGTCGCATCATCGACGACGTCGCGTACCTCGCCCGGTTCTCCACGCCCGTCGCCAGAGCGGCACCCCCGCTGGCCCTCGCCTTCGACGAGGCGATCAGGCGGCTCAGGTCTGCGACGCACGAGGAACCACCGGCGGTCGTCAGCCACGGCTCCTTCCGGAGCGACCAGCTGCTGATCGAGGGCGACGAGCCCTTGATGATCGACCTGGACGAGCTCTGCTGGGCGAACCCGGCTCGCGACGTGGGCAACTTCCTCGCGTACCTTCGGTGGAAGTCGATCCGGCAGCCTCACCATTCCTCGTTCATCGAGGCGGCCATCCCGAAGTTCCTGGAAGGATACGCGTCCGTGCTCATCCTTCCCGAGGAGCGGTGGACGGTCCGCTACGAGGCGGGCTCGATGCTGAAGATCGCAGGCCGCCGCTTCCGGAAGCTCGACGTGAGCGAGTGGCCGTTGGTGCCCCAGCTGCTCGACGAGGCGCGAGCGTTGCTCGGGCTCCCGTGCCCCGCCGCTGCCTCTCGCGGAGCGGTCCACACGAGCCCTGCACCCGTCCGGGCGGCGCTCGACATCGAAGGCATGACCGGGAGCCTCCGGCCGTTCCTCGGTCCGTTCGGCGACGGCACAGCGCTCCCCGTCGTGACCAAGGCGGACCTCGTCTGGCACAAGCCCGACCATCGCTGGACGATACGCTACGCCCTGGACGGAGATGGAGCCGCACTGCTGGGCAAGATGTACCGAGACACGGCACGCGGCCGCAGGGTCCACGAGATCATGCGATGGCTCTGGGACCAGGCCGCCTCCGGAACCCCGGAGCTGGGCGTCCCGCGCCCCCTCGGATGGATCCCCGAGCTCTCCATGCTGGTGTACCTGCCGGTTTCCGGCCGGGTCCTCGGCGACGCGATCTTCGACGAACGAGCCGCCGCCTACATGGACATGGCCGCCGCCTGGCTCTCCGCGCTGCACCGGTCCCGGCTGCCCCTGCACAAGGCGTTCGACGTCCAGGCCGAGCTGGTGAACCTTCACGCGTGGTCGTCCACCGTTGCCGAACGGTACCCCGACCGGGCCGGGGCGGCAGATCGCACCAGCCGCCGCCTCTCGGAGCTGTCGTCGGCGCTCGGAGCCGAGACCGGCCGGCCCATCCACAAGGACTTTCATCACCAGCACGTTTTCGTGGCCGAGCGAGCGAGCGTGATCGATTTCGACGAGGTTCGCCTCGGTGATCCGCACTTCGACCTCGCGCACTTCTGTGCGTACCTCACGTTGCTGGGCTGCCGCTTTCCGGCCATGACCGCGACACTCGAGCGGCTTCGAGACGAGTTCCTCAGGTCGTACAGACGCCACGCCGAGTGGGAGATCGACGAACGCTTTGCGGCCTTCTACGCCTACACCTGTTTGAAGATCGCGTGGCAGCTCTGCACCGGCATCGGACTCCTGCCTCGCCCGCAGGGCGAGGAACAACGGCGCCAGACGGCGGTCATGCTCGAGGAGGGGATGGCCGCCCTCCAGCGTGGCTTTGCGGGTTGAGGAGCCTGCGGATGCGCACCAGCTCACTCGAGCGCCCCGCATCCCCATCGGTCGCCATCATCGTGCGCAGCTACCCGCGCCTGTCGCAGACCTTCATCCTAGAAGAGATACGGGCACTCGAACGACTGGGGGTGAACCTCCAGATCTTCGCCATCACCGATCCGGGCGAGCCGGTCGTCCAGTCGGAGGTCGCCGACGTACGGGCCCCCGTCTTCTACCTGGACCGCCTGGGCCGAAGCCTCCCGTCGTCCCTCGCGCGCCACTCGAGCCTGCTGACCTGCTCGCCGCGCCGGTACGTCAATGCCCTGCGCTGCGCGGCCGGATCGCGGGAGAGCGATCAGGACCCGCCACCTCCACGCGCACTTCGCGCACGACCCCACCCTGGTGGCGCTGCTGACTCACCTGCTCACCGCCATCCCCTACAGCTTCACCGCTCACGCTCGGGACCTGTACCAGGTCCCGGAGCCGGCGCTGGTCGCTCGGGCCGAGCGGGCGACCGCGGTCGTCACCGAATGCACGGCGAGCGTCGAGTACCTGGCGAGCCTCCTACCCGCGGCATCGGCGAGCAGGGTCAGGATCATCCACAATGGCCTCAGCCTGCACGAGTTCCGGCCCCGAGAGCACGACGGCGACGCGCCAGGGCCTCCGTTGCTCCTCTCCGTGGGGCGGCTGGTGGAGAAGAAGGGGTTCGGCGATCTGCTCGCCGCCTGCCGCCGGCTCAAGGACTCGGGCCGCCCCTTCCGTTGCCATATCCTCGGTGAAGGCCAGGAGCGGGGCCGGCTCGCCGCCCTGCTCCAGGAGCTGGACCTCGGGGATCGCGTCTCGCTGGAAGGGGCTCGTACCCGCCGGCAGATCATGGATGCCTACCGGCAGGCCGACGTGTTCGCCCTGACGCCGTTCGTCACCGAGGACGGCGACCGGGACGGGATCCCGACCGTGCTCGTCGAAGCGATGGCAAGCGGCGTCCCGGTCGTGACCACGGCGGTCGCCGGGATCCCGGACCTCGTGACTCACGGTGTGAACGGGCTGGTGAGACGGCCCCACGACGTCGAGGGGATCGCGGCGAGCATCGCCGCCCTCCTCGACGATGCCAGCATGCGCAGGAGATTGGGATCGGCGGGCCGGGAGACCGTGCAGGAGCGGTTCGATGTGCGGAACAGCGCGGAGGAGCTGGCAGCGCTGTTCGGAGTCGCGCCAGAGCGGAAGCCATGCGTGTCCCCGATCTGACGCCGCCCCTCGGGGTCCGGGCCGTGCTGTACCGCTTCACGGCGGGCCACCGACGATGGTTCGTCGCGGCGCTCCTCATGCTCATCGTCGAAGCCACTGCCTCGGTGTTGCAGGTGTATCCGATCGGCTATCTCATCGACTTCCTGGAGGGCAAACGGCCCCCGCTGTGGTTCGCGTGGATCGCCTCGCCGCAGTACCGCACGGTCGCCGTGCTGACGACCGCCATCATCGCGTTCGCCGCCGTCAGGAGCCTCGGCGACTCTCTGGCCGAGATCTACCTGGCCCGCGGGGGCCGGAAGCTCGGCTACGCCTTGCGGGTGACGCTGTACTCGCACCTGCAGCAATTGTCCCTCGCGTTCCACAACCGGCGACGAACGGGCGACATGCTCCGGCGGGTGACGAGCGACATCGAGCAGGTGGAGGCCTTCGTCATCGCTTCGCTCTCCGACATCGCGGGCAGCGTCCTGCTCCTGATCGGCACGTTGGCCTTCCTGTTCTTCCACTCGTGGCAAATCATGGTGCTTGCGGTCCTCGTCGTCCCTGTCCTGTCGCTGATCGCGAACTACTTCTCCCAGCGGATCACGGCGACCGCGAGGCTCCAAAGGGCCCGCGAGGCCGACCTCGCCTCGGCAGCCCAGGAGATGCTCACGTCCGTTCCGGTCGTGATGGCGTTCGGCCAGAGCGACTACGAGCAGCAGCGCTTCGAGGAGGGCAGCCAGAAGGCCATGGCCGCGGCGCTCGACTCGGCAGGGTTGGAGGCCCGGTTCAGCTGGGTGTTCCACGTGCTCGAGGCCCTGTCCATTTCAGCGGTCGTCTGGCTCGGGATCTGGCTGGTCGCCCGCAACGCGTTCAGCGTGGGGACCCTGGTCCTCTTCATCATCCTCATCCAGAACATGTTCAAGCCGACGCGCAAGCTCATCAAGCAATGGGCGGCGATCGGGAAGGTCCGCGCGAGCGTCGAGCGGGTCGCCGAGGTGCTCGCCCGCCGTCCGTCCGTCCAGGACATGCCGTGGGCGGAGGAGGCCCCTGCGTTCCGGGGCGAGATCGAGTTCCGGCATGTGAGCTTCGCGTACCAGCTCGATCCGGAGGACGCGGCAAGCGCGCCGCCGGGTGACTCCGAGGCCCGCCCGGCGCTCGACGGCGTGAGCTTCCATGTACGTCCCGGCGAGGTGGTCGCGCTGGTCGGGCCCAGCGGCGCCGGCAAGAGCACCATCGCCCAGCTCGTCCCGCGCCTGTACGACCCGCAAGCCGGCGAGGTGCGCATCGACGGCCGTAATATCCGGGATTTCACTCTCGATTCGCTCCGTCGTCAGATCAGCCTCGTGCTGCAGGACACGATCCTGTTCCGGGGGAGCGTTGCGCACAACATCGGATACGGACGCGCGGGCGCGACGCGCGACGAGATCATCGTGGCGGCCGGGCGGGCCAATGCACACGAGTTCATCGAACGGATGCCCGACGGGTACGAGACGGAGCTCGGCGAACGAGCGACGAACCTGTCAGGCGGCGAGCGCCAGCGCATTGCCATCGCTCGCGCGCTCGTTCGCGACGCGCCGATCCTCGTGCTCGACGAACCGACGACGGGCCTCGACGCGGAGTCCTCCCACCTGGTTCTGCAGGGGCTGCACGAGCTGATGAAGGGAAGAACCACGATCATCATCTCTCACGATCTCCACCTGATCCAGAAGGCCGACCGCATCGTGGTGATCCAGCAGGGAAGGATCGAGCAGACGGGAGGCCATGCGGAGCTCCTGCGCGAGGGCGGGCTCTACGCCTCGCTGCACGCGAGGCGTTTCGGCGAGCCTGGCCAGGAACCCGACGTGGTCGCCTTCCGGCCGAGACAACGGACGGGAGCCCGATGAGGGCGGATGCTCTCGACCCACGGCGCAGCCTGGCGCTCCGGGAAGAGCTGCCCGGCGTGCACGAAGCCTTCGACGATCGGCGGATGAGGCGGCACCTGCAAGCCGCCCTCTTCGAGGACGACGGGCACAGATACCTCATCGAGCGCTGCGAGCGAGGGAAGGCAGCGTACGTGCCCGGCGAGGGTTGCGTCGTGCGATACGCGATCGAGGTTCGCGACCGTGTGAGGAGCCGCGTGACCCCAGCGCTCGTGAGCGCGCGCCTGTTCCCGAGCGCACGGTCGTCCCGGGTGCATTTCGAGTCCTGCCTGGGTCCGCTCGCCGCCGCCCTGCGCGGCCGCAGCGATGTGGCTCCGTTCGCCACTCCGGTTGCGGTGCTGGAACCGCTCGCCATGACGGTTTCGCTGTTCCCGATCGACGGCGATCTCCCCACGCTCGTCGGCGCCACGGATCCGGCCACGATGCTCGATATCCTCCGCGATACCCTTTCCGGGGCGAACGGGAGGCCGTTCATCCCGCTGCGCTGTCGAGTGGACGTGGCGCACTACCCTCGCCAGCACCACTGTGTTCTCCGCTACACCCTGGAGGGCGCGCGATCGGCCGGCGAGGAGGCTCCCCGGGCGACCGTGTTCGGAAAGGTCGCGTGGGACCATCGTGGCGCGCTCGCAGCGGCGGCCGTGCCGGAGCTGCGCGAGCGGGTCCTGCGGGGGAAGAGCCGGCCGTTCACCGTCCCGCGATCGTTCGGATTCGTCGAACCGTTGCGGCTGGTCTTGTTGGAGGCCATCCCCGGCGTGCCCCGGATCTCCCAGCTCTTGAGGGAACGGCTCAACAACGAGCCCGCAGCGGACGGGACGCCGACGCTGGACGATGCGACCGACTGGGCCGCGAGCGTTGCGGCGGGTCTCCACACCTCGGGCATCGGGCTCGGACCCAGCCGCCGCGCCGAAGACGAGCTGAGCGAGCTGAAGCAGGCGCTCGCCGTCCTGGAACGGGTCTCCCCCGGCCTCGCCACCGGGTTCCAGGAGTGGCTCGACTCGGTAGCCGCATGTGCGGCAGCGTCGGACCCCTGGCCTGCGTGCTTCAGCCACGGGGACTTCAGCCCCTCGCAGCTGGTCTTCTCCGGTGACCAGTGCGGGCTGATCGACTTCGACACCGTCTGCCAGGCGGAGCCAGCGCTCGACCTCGGCCAGTTCCTCGCCTACCTGCGCTTGGCCGCGTGCAAGGCAGGGGGAGCAGCATCGACGGACGGAAACGAGACCAGCGAGCGGGTGTGCGCCCGGTTCCTCGAGGCGTACATGAACGCGTGCGGCTATGCGCCAGAGGAGCGAGACCGCCTCCAGGCGCGCGTGCGCCTGTACGAGATGGTGAGCCTCCTGCGCCTCGTGTTCCACAGCTGGCGGAAGTTCAAGGGCGCCCGGCTCGCGCTCGCGGTCGTCTTGGTCCTGGAGCGGCTCCCCTTCCTCGCCAGGCGGCGGTCATGAAGAGGATCGTGCCGTGATGAACAAGATCGCATCGATCGTGGCCGCGATCATCGCAATTGGCCTGGCCGCGGGCGCGCAACATGCGGCGAGAGTTCACCGCCACCCGGCTCGTCGTCGGCCGGGTCCTGAAGAGGTTTCCCTAGCCCGCCTGGGAGACGACATCACCGCGCCGGGCGGGATGCCATTCGAAGGCCTGTGGCGGTTGACGGATATGCCGGACTGGCTGCACGCCATCGCACGACCCGAGCATCTGAGGCCTGCGATGGAACGAAGCATTGCCGAGTTCGCCTCGGGCGCGATGGCTCTGGAGCATGTCCGGCCAAGACGGAGTCGTCTGGAGAATGGTGTCTTCGAGGGCATGTTCGAGCTCAGCGTCCAAGGACCCGGGGGAGCCCGCCGAGTGGTCTGCCTGCGCGGCGCGGCGGACCCCAGGCGTCCCGCGCGCGTCGATGATATTTCCCCCGGCGTACCCTTCGGGGAAGACGGCTGGCGCTGCGCCGTTCCCGAGCTCCGCCTCGTCCTCGAGACAGGCCCGGCGGACACGGCCCTGCCCGCTCTTGCCATCCTCACCGACCCATCCCGGGCGAGGGCGCTCCTCGAGGACGGCATCCGCACTGGCTCGCCGGCCTACGCCGACATCCGCATCAAGGGTTGCACGCCGAAGGTGACCCGCTACAACCCCGGCTCTCGCTGCACAGTCGTCTATCGGCTCGAGTACGGCCCCGAGGCCGAGGGCAAGGACTGGCCCGAGGTGGTCGTCGCCAAGACCCACTGGGGCGACAAGGGCCGGATCGCCTACCAGGGCATGCGTGCGCTCTGGGACTCCGAGCTCCGGTGGAGCACCGCGGTCACCATCGCCGAGCCGCTTGGGTTCCTCCCCGAGCCGAGGGTGCTGATCCAGGCAGCCGTCCCCGCGACGCTGAGGCTCAGCGATCTCCTGGAATGCGTGCTGCTGGGCGGCACGGGCAAGGGCATCGAGGACCTTCGCGACCTGCTCGCCAAGACGGCGCGCGGGTTGGCCGCCCTCCATGGGTGCGGCGCGCACGGACGGATCTTTGGCTGGAAGCAGGAGATGGCCGAAGTCCGTGAGAAGGTCGTGCACCTGGCGGAGTGGAGACCGGGGCTCGAAGGCGCTCTGGAACCGTCGCTTGCCCACCTCGAGAGCCTGGAGGCTTCCCATCCGCCGCAGCGGCCGGTGCCATCTCACCGCAGCTTCCGTCCTGCGCAAGTCCTGCTCCACGACGGACACATCGCCTTCATCGACTTCGACGGATTCTGCGAGGCCGAGCCCGCGATGGATCTGGCGCTGTTCCGGGCGAGCCTCAAGCAGAGCGCGTTGCGCGTCGGGTCGCGGGCAGAAGGGCCGGAACCGTCTCTCGACATCCTGTCCGAGCTCGATGGGCTCTGCGACCTGTTCCTCGACCAGTACGAGAGGATGGCCGTGGTCTCTCGGGAGCGCGTCGCGCTCTGGGAAACGCTCTATCTCCTGGAGAGTGTTCTGAACAGCTGGATCAAGCTCGAACCAGAACGCCTGGAGAGCCGCATGGCTATCCTCGAGCGACACGTCCGCCAGAGCCGCTTGTCATTCGCGTGAAAGGCGCCGGCTCTTCATCGGCTCCCTCTCCGTGAACGCCGAGGACGTTCTTTCGGCCCGGGCCGGGATCGCCGAGGTCCGATGGGCCCTGCTGGGCGCATCGCCGAGAAGGGCGTTGAGAGGCGCGATCCAAGGCCTGCTCGAGGAGGGCGCCGTGCTGCGGGCGTGCCGGGTGCGGCGCGCGAAATTCAAGCCCGGCCGCAAGCTCACCGTGCACTACGACGCCTGGGTGCGATCGGGCGGCGCGGACCTCAAGCGATCGGTCGTCGCGGTCTGGGATCGAGGTGAGGGCGGGATCCATCTCGATCCACGCGCCTCCGCGCTGGAAGCCGAGGCAGTCGCCGAGGGCCTCGCCGCCCCGTTCCGCCGCCTGTTCGCCCGGCTGCCCGGGTGGGACGTGTCGGTTCTGGTCTCCCCCTTGGATCCTCGCTTCCCCCAGCTGATCCGCCTTTCCGACCCCAGGCACGTGGCGGCGATGCTCGCCGGTCCTCTGTCGCAGGCGGCCGACGTCGGGTACCGCATCAGCACGATCCGGTACCGTCCCGGCGAACGCCACGTGCTTCGCTACGAGCCCTCGGCCCCACCCGCGGCGTCCACCCGAGCCGTGTTCGCCAAGCTGTCCCGCCCCGACGCCGACGTGGCGCGGGCGTTCCGTGTGGCGACATACGTCGCGGACCGGCTCGATGCGTCCGGCGGAGGAACGCGAGGCCTACGACCCCTCGCGGCGGTCGCCGAGGACGGCGTGATCCTGTTCCCCGAGATCTTCGGGCGTCCGCTGTGGGAACTCCTTCGCCACCACGACGTGGTGACCTGGCATCTGCAGAGGGCGGGTTGCGCGCTGCGGGCCCTCCACTCGGGAACGGCCTCGCTCGCCGGAGCGCGCGACGGCCGGGACTTCGCCGCGGAGGTCGAGGCCGTGGGGCGGGCGAGCGAGCACATCTGCGCTCTCCTCCCGCGGACGGGGGCGGTGATCACCGACATGCTCGAACGCGCACGCTCCGTTTACGACCGGCTCTCCCCCGAGGCCCCGACGTTCACCCACGGAGATTTCAAAGCCGACCACTTGTGGGTCTCGGGCGGCTGCCTGATGGTGCTCGACTTCGGGTCGTGCGCGATCGGCGACCCCGCCCTCGATGTCGGGAAGTTCCTCGCGGACCTGCGCTGGTGGTCTTCCCTCTCCGGCCGAGGATCCGCAAGCGCGCGGGGGGCGTTCCTCGAGTCGTACGGTGCGCAGAGGAGCGCAGCGAGGCTGCTGCGGACCCGTGTCTACGAGGCATTGTTCCTCGTCGTGCTCGCGGCCCACCGGGTGCCGCTGTACCACCCCGGCTGGGCGGAGCGCACCGCACGTCTGGTGCAGCAGGCGGCGGCGCTGCTCGGCGGGCTACCCTGAGTCCACCGGCCTCGTGCCGGGCCTCGATGCGGTGCGCGCCTCAACCACGGGGTGAGCGGTTCCCTCGACGGGCAGCCCGTGGTGCGAGCGTTGCGGGGGTTTGCCAGCTCGTGCCCCGCCCATCGCGCGCGCGTGCGGAGGCGACGCGCGGAGAGGCAGGGCGCACAGCACGCCCCTGGAAACGGGGCTGCCGAACCCCCGCGGCGAACTCCTCGGCGAGCTGGCGAGCCTCGCCGTCGGTATACTGCCTCGGCGGCGTCTTCATCAGGTAGGCCGATGGCCCCTCCAGCGACCCTCCGATCCCGCGGTCGAGGGCCAGCTTGGCGTAGCGGACCGCGTCGATCACCACCCCGGCGCTGTTCGGGCTGTCCCAGACCTCCATCTTGACCTCGACGTTCAGCGGAACATTGCCGAAGGTCGTGCCCTCCATCCTGATGTAGGCCCACTTGCGGTCGGTCAGCCACGGCACGTAGTCGCTCGGTCCGACGTGGACGGCCTCGGTCGGCAACGCATAGTTGAGCTGGCTGGTCACCGCGCCGGTCTTGGAGATCTTCTTGGACTCCAGCCGCTCGCGCTCCAGCATGTTGTAGAAGTCCATGTTGCCGCCGAAGTTGAGCTGGTAGGTCCGCTCGAGCTTCACGCCGCGCTCGCGGTACAGGTTGGTCAGCACGCGATGCAGGATCGTCGCGCCGACCTGGCTTTTGACGTCGTCGCCGATGATCGGCAGCCGGCGGTCGGCGAAGCGCTGCGCCCAGTACGGCTGCGAGGCGATGAAGACCGGGATGCAGTTGACGAATGCGCAGCCGGCTTCCAGGACTTGCTCGACGTACCACTTGGTCGCCATCTCCGAGCCGACCGGCAAGTAGTTCACGACCACATCGGTGCCGGTGTCCTTGAGGATTTTCACGATGTCGGCGGTCGATCCCCGCGCCTTCCTGACCCTGGTGCTGACGTACCTGCCCAGGCCATCGTGGGTCATGCCGCGGTCGACGCGCACCTTCAGGTTCGGCACGTCGGCGAACTTGATCGTGTTGTTGGGAGGGGCGAATATCGCTTCGGCCAGGTCCAGACCGACCTTGCCCTCGACCACGTCGAAAGCGGCCGAGAACTCGATGGCGTGGATGGGGTAACCGCCCAGGTTGATGTTCATCAAACCGGGGACGACCCCGTCTTCGGCGGCGGCGCGGTAGAACTCGACCCCCTGCACCAGCGACGAGGCGCAGTTGCCGACACCGATGATCGCAACCCGAATCTTCTTGCCTCTGTGTCTACCGTCGTGATCCATCGTGCTGCCTCCCGCTTTCTCCAAGTTGGGGTTTCGCCGATTCCGGTTGCGCCATGCCACGCATCCGCGGCTTGCCGCAGAGACTGCGTTTGCCCGGGCGGCGGGGACACACACGGAGAGATGTGAGCCGAGATGCCTGCTTCGCCCATCGTCGGCGGCCCCCGAACCAGGGGACGATCCCCTTCACGTGCCCGAGGTTCGCGCGCTGGGCGGCGACAGGCTTGCTTTGACGCCACGCGCAAAGAAACGCTGTAGAACCCAGCGCGCGACACCGTCTCGTCCGCTCCGGCAAGTCTGCATGATGTCCTGTATCCGAGGCTCTTCTGATCTGCCTGGCATCAATCTCGTCACCCAGCAATACCGGTCTCTGGATCGTCGGCTCGCCGCGTTGGCGTCGAGCTTCCACGAGGGGGTGGACGCTGTCGCTACCGATTCGAACCGAGCCCGCATGCCGGGGTCGGCCGCGGGGACACCACGGTCGAGGTGACGGCGGACGGCGCCTCGTCGCGGAGGGGCGGTTGTGCGCCGCCCCGAAGGCTGCAGCGCCGTCCATCGCGGCGAGCGACGCCTGCGCGTAGCGCAGCCGCTCGCGGAGCCGCGCGAAGGTCGCTTCGTCGAAGGGTCCGTGCCGCTCGATGCTCTCCCGGGCGCGCGCCCGGAACTGCTCGAGCGTCCAGTCGGACCTCGCGACGCCGACGACCGGCCCGTCGAGACGGCCGCGCCGGGTCATCGCCTGGAGAGCCGGGAAGATCTTCTTCGTCACGACCGCGCGCTGCGTCCGGCGCGAGAGATCGCAGCGGGACCCCTCCCGCCCCAGGCTCGGGCCTCTCGGCCCATCGCACACCCCGCCCCGCTTCGGCACATCGCCCCCCTCGCCAACAGCAGGGATCATCGAGCGGGTGTGTGCACGCCGGTGGCGACCCGGCGGCGGGACGGGGTGGGGGCCGCCGCGATCTCTCGCGCCGCGTGCCCGCGCGGCCGTGCCCCTGCGTCCGTCGGCGCGAGGGTGAGCGGAGGCCCCCACCCCGTCCCGCCGCCGCGACCTACACCGACGCCGCGCTCACACCCGCTCGATGATCGTCGCGATCCCCATGCCGTAGCCTATGCACATCGTGCTCAGGCCGACGGCCCTGTCCGTCCGCTCGAGCTCGTCGAGCAGGGTGCCGATCAGCATGGCGCCGGTTGCGCCGAGCGGGTGGCCGAGGGCGATTGCGCCGCCGTTCACGTTGACCTTCTCGTGCGGAATGCCCACCTCCCGCATCGTGATGATCGGCACGGGCGCGAAGGCCTCGTTGATCTCGACCAGGTCGAGATCGGCGATCGTCATGCCCGTGCGCCGGAGGATCTTCTGCGTCGCCGGGATGGGCCCGGTCAGCATGATGACCGGCTCGGAGCCGACGACCACGGTGTCGACCACGCGGGCGCGAGGCTTGAGCCCCAGATCCTTCACCGCGCGCTTGGAGGCGAGGAGGACGCCGCTCGCCCCGTCGACGATGCCGCTCGAGTTGCCGGCGTGGATCTTCCCGTTGGGGAGGAAGGAGGGCTTGAGCGCCGCCAGCCCGTCGAGTGTCGTCTGCGGGCGCGGGTGCTCGTCGACCGCGACCGTCTTGCGCGTCCCGTCCTGCTGGGGCGCGTCCGGCACGGGGACGAGGCTCTTCCCGAACCGCCCTTCCCGGATGGCCTGCCAGGCGCGGCGCTGGCTCTCGAGCGCGAACTCGTCGAGCTCGGTGCGGCTCAGATTCCACCGCTCCGCGATCATCTCGGCGGAGAGCCCTTGCGGGACCAGGTTGTAGCGCTCGGTCAAGCTCGGCGGCAGCGACCCCATGTCGGAGCCCATCGGGCAGCGGCTCATGCTCTCGACCCCACCCGCGTAGACCAGGTCGTAGGCGCCGGAGGCGACGCCCTGCGCCGCGAGGTTCACCGTCGTCTGCCCGGAGCCGCAGAAGCGGTTCAGGCTGAAGCCCGGGATCTCGACCGGCCAGCCCGCGGTGAGGACGGCGGCGCGGCCGATGCAGGCCCCCTGCTCGCCGGTCTCGGTCACGCAGCCGATCATCGCGTCCTCGATCCGGTTCACGTCGACGCCGCTGCGCGCGACGATGGCCTTCATGGGCAGGGTGCAGAGGTCGATCGGGTGCACGCCGGCGAGGCCACCGCCCCGGCGGCCTCGCGGCGTCCGGCAGGCATCGATGATGTAGGCATCCATGGGCTCTTGCGCCTACAGGCGGTGCACGGCTCTGTCAAACCCGAGGCGGCCGCGCTAAGAACGGTCCATGCACGTCACGATGGTCAAGAAGAAGATGGCCGACGGCTCGGACTGCCGCAAGTGCGCCGACGTGACGGCATACCTCCAGGCGCGGGGCTTCTGGGACCGTATCGACGAGGTCGTGTGGGCATACGAGAACGACCCCGAGAGCCCGGGCATGGTCCTCGGCAAGCGCCTCGGCGTGGAGCGAGCGCCCTTCTTCGTGGTCCGTGACGAGCGCGGCGAGACCGTCTACACGAGCGCGCTACAGCTGATCCAGGAGCGCTTCGGAAAGGAGGTCAGTACCGCCGACCGGGCCCGCGACGTGGACCCGGACGACGTGGGCGGGATTTAAATCATCCGGGGGCCCGTCCAGTGCTCGGGCGCTACGCGCCCTGCGCGCTTCCGATGCCCCCGGACCCCGGCGCCTCGGTCGGCGCAGCCTCCCTCGGCTTCATCATCCCCGGGCCCGTGCGCTGCTCGCGCGGCTCCGCGGCGCGGCCCGGGCCTCCGCGCCTCGCTCGGCTTCTCGCCCTTCAACGAGGCGGCTGCACGTTGCCGGCGTGCAGGCCGCACTCCTTGAGCGTCTCCTCCTCCCACCACCAGCGCCCCTCGCGCTCGTGCTGCCCGGGGTTGATCGGCCGCGTGCACGGCTCGCAGCCGATCGAGAAGAAGCCGCGCTCGTGGAGGGCGTTGTAGGGCACCTCGTGCTCGCGGATGTAGGCCCACACCTGCTTCGACGACCAGTTCGCGAGCGGGTTGAACTTGACGAGCGGGCGCTCGGGCGACCCGAAGGTGGAATCGAGCTGTACGACGGGCACCTCGGCCCGCGTGCCCGGACTCTGGTCCCGGCGCTGGCCCGTCACCCACGCTTTCAACGGACGGAGCGCGCGCACCAAGGGCTCCACCTTCCGGATGCCGCAGCACTCCTTGTGACCATCCCGGTAGAAGGAGAACAGCCCCTTCTCGCGCACCAGCTTCTCCACCGCCTCGGGCTGGGGGAAGAAGGCCTCGACGGCGATCCGGTAATGCTCGCGGACCTTCTCCAGGAACTGGTAGGTCTCGGGGTGCAGCCGTCCGGTATCGAGCGAGAACACGCGAAACGAACCGCCGATCTTGGTCGCCATGTCGACGAGAACGACGTCCTCGGCGCCGCTGAACGAGATCGCGAGATCGCGCCCGTACTCGCGGATCGCGAGCGCGAGGATGTCGCGCGGATCGCGTCCAGCGTACTCGGCTGCCGTGGCCGGGAGGGTCTTGGGATCGAGTGCCATCGGGTCTCCAGGGATGAGCGCCGCCCGGTGGGGCGAGCGGGGACTCCTGTGTCATGTCTACCGGCGTAGGGATGGATTCGCAACCACGACGCCGGGGGTGGGGCGCCCGGCCGCGCAGATCGGCGTCAGCACGCGGGCCTCGTACCTGCTGGCGCCCTCCGAACGCGATACGGCGCGGCCGGTGCGGCCCCTACAGGGGTCTCGGCTCCACTGGCGGGTGAGACTTCGACGGCGACGCCTGCTCGCGCCCGGCGCGGCCGAGATTCTTGACACGCGTGTACGCATGACCTAGGACACCCGCATCAACCCCCACCAAGAGGAGGAGTTCGCATGACCCCTGAGGATATCTTCAAGGAGATGCCCAATAGCTTGAACGCCGACGCGGCCAAGGGAATGAACTCGACCATCCAGTTCAACCTCTCCGGTGACAACGGCGGCCAGTGGTACGTCACCATCAAGGACGGCAAGGCCGAGGTCACCAAGGGGACCGCGTCGTCGCCCAACATGACGCTCTCGATGTCGGCGTCCGACTACGTCGACATGACGATGGGGAAGCTGAACGGCCAGATGGCCTTCATGAGCGGCAAGCTCAAGATCTCCGGCGACATGGGGCTCGCGATGAAGATGCAGAGCCTCTTCAAGCGGCCCGCCTGAGCGCGAGACACGGCTCGTAGACCCGAGAAGGGTGGATGCGCGGCGCCGTCCACCCCGTCTCCTGCACCTGGGAGAGCGCCGCGGCGAGGGGAGGAGGATGTGATGGAAGAGGGGACGAGCAAGGCGATCCCGCTCCGCGGGTCGCGGGGCGGCGTGCGTGCGTTGACGGCTCGGCCGCTGCGCTTGACGGAGCGACTGACGGCGGGGGTGCGGCGCGCGCTGGCACCGCCGCGTCAGATCTGGCTCGCCAGCCTGGGCAGCGCGGCGCTCACCGTGCATGGGGCGCGCACCGTGTGGTCGCACCTCATCGCCGAGGGTGCGGCCGTGGAAGACTGGCTCCGCCGCACGCTGGGCGGCACCGCGGATCCCGAAGCCGGCGGCTGAGACTCGAAGCCTAAACGCGCGGGACACGCCGGAGCAGCTCGCCGAGCGCGAGCAGGATGCCGCCGAGCGCGAGCCCACCGAGCAGGCCCCCGAGCGAGGCCGCGACGAGCCCGTAGTGGCGCGCCGCCGCCACCCAGTACTCGGTCTGGAAGAGCGCGTGCTCGGGATGGCGCGCGTACGCCGCCGCGACTTCCCGGAAGTGCGTGTCCCCGGCGACCAGCCAGCCGGCCACGCCGGCCGTGGCGAGCCCGAGCACCAGGATCGCCACCCCGAGGACACGAAGAAAGCCCGGCATCAGCCGCGCCCGGCGTCGAGCTGCCGCTTGCAGACGACCACGCGCGTGCGTCGGCGCACGTCGTAGCCCGCCCACTTCGCGACCGGCACCCGCTCCGCTCCGACCTGCTCGAAGCCGAGGCGCAGGAAGAACTGTACCGCGCGCTCGTCCACCGCACAGGCGAAGACGTAGGCGAGCCCGCGCTCCGCCGCCTCGGCGAGGAGGCGGGTGACCAGCCGCTCGCCGATCCCCTCCCCCTTGAAGCGCGTGATGGTGTAGAGGCCGACGATCTCCCCTGCCCGCTCGGCCGCGTAGGGCGCGGTGAGGAGCCCGGCGACCCCGGCGAGGTGGCGGTCGCAGATGGTGGCCCCGAACCCCGCCCCGAGCACCTCGGCGATCTCCTCGGGCGAGCGCAGCTTGAGCAGCCCCTCGCGCTGGCCGCGCTCGAGGAGCCGTTCCGCCTGCGCGAAATCGTCCAGGCCGAGCGGCGCAACGCGGCAGTAGTCGCCGCGCGTGAAGAGCGTGCCCGAGCCTTCGTAGGTGAAGAGCTCCTCCGCGATACCCTCCGCGGTGCAGAGGTTCACCGACTCGACGCTGCCCTGGAGCGCGTCGCGCACCGCGACCAGGAGCGCCCGGCGGTCGCCGAGACCCGACCACTCCGCCTCGCCGTCGCGGAGCAGGGTGTCGAGCACGTGGGCGTCGACGAACGAGAGCCGCCGCAGCTGGCCGGCGAGGAGCCCGCCCTGCGGATCGACGAGCACGAGCTTCGGGATACGGAGCGCCGTGGCCAGCGCCGGCGCCGGCCCCGGGAAGGCGGACTCCGCCCCCCGCACGCACAGGCGTTCGTGGCGGAGGACGCCCCACAGCTCCGCACGCAGCGCTTCGGCGTCCGCGCGTGCGAGCGCCGCGCCGTCCACGGGCGCGACGGGCCCGAACCCGGAGGTGCGCCGGCGGCCGAGCCCCTTCGCGCGCCCGAGCGCGGCGTGCAGCCGCCGTTGTGCCGCGGGCGCCATGTCGAACCAGCAGAGGAGGACGCGCGTGTCGTTGCGCACGAGGTCGCCGACCGCGCCCGCGAGCGGACCCAGGTCGGCGGCCCCGGGGGCGACCGCCACCAGCACGCTCCGGCCACGGAACTCCTCGAGGTAGAAGTCCTTCTCGAGGGAGAGCTCGCCCTGACGCAGCTCCACCGCCGTCCGTCGCAGGCGCTCCCCCGAGCCGGGCATTGGCGCCGAACCCTAGCACACGACGCGACGCCGGCAAGCGAAGACGCGAGGATTTGCGCTCGCGCGGGCACTCGCGCTAAGCGGCCGCGGTGCGCGCGACCCGCCTCGCGATCGTTCTGGCCGTGGTCCTTGCGGCCAGCGCGCAACCCGCATGCGCGGCCCCACGGGCTGGAGCCGTGGCGAGCGAGCATCCAGCGGCCGCCGCGGCCGGCGCCGAGATACTGCGCGCCGGCGGCACGGTCGTGGACGCCGCGATCGCGGCCGCGGCGGCCGTGTGCGTCGTGCATCCTTCCTCCTGCGGACTCGGAGGCGGCGGCTTCGCGCTCGTCCACCGCGCCGACGGCCGTGACTTCGCGCTCGACTACCGCGAGGTCGCTCCGGCCGGCGCGACGCCCGAGCACTTCCGCGCGGAGGGGAAGCCCGAGCCCGCGCTCCTCCACAGAGGCGGGCTCGCCGTCGGCGTGCCGGGCGAGGCGGCGGGCGTGGTGGCGCTCCACCGCCGCTTCGGCCGCCTGCCGCTCGCGCGCGTGCTCGCGCCGGCCATTCACCTGGCGCGCGAGGGGTTCACGCTGGCCGAGGCACCCCACCTCGCGCGCGAGATCGAGCACGGCAAGGACCTCCTCGCCGGCGACCCGGACCTCCGCAGCGTGTTCCTCGCCGGCGGCGGGAGCACCCCCGGCCCCGACTTCCGCATCGTGCAGGCTGATCTCGCCCGTACCCTGGAGGCGCTCGCGGCGTACGGGTCGCGGCCCTTCTACCGGGGGCCGCGCGCGGCGGCGATCGTCGCCGCCGTGCGGGCGCGCGGCGGGGTGCTGGACGCGGCCGACCTCGCTCGCTACCGGCCACGCTGGCGGCGGCCGCTCGCGGGCGCGTTCCGCGGGCGGCGGATCGTGACCTTCCCGCCGCCGGGCTCGGGCGGCGTGCTGCTCGAGATGCTCGGGCTCCTCGCGCGCGACGACTTCCCCGCCCTCGGCCGCGGGACGCCGACGGCGCTCCACCTCCTGGCCGGCGCCATGGCGCAGGCCTTCGCCGATCGCGCACGGTGGTACGGCGACCCGGAGTTCACGCGCGTGCCCGTGGGGGCGCTCCTGGCCCCCCCGCGCCTCGCGGCGTTGCGGAGCGCGCTCAGCGCGCTCCACCCGACAGCGCAGAACACCGCGCTCGTCCCCGACCACGGCACGGCGCACGTCTCGGTGGTGGACGCAGAGGGCAACGCCGCCGCCATCACGACCACCATCAACACCGGCTTCGGCGCCGGCATCCTCGTCTCCGGCACGGGCGTCATCCTGAACGACGAGATGGACGACTTCGCCCTCGCCCCGGGCGTGCCCAACGTCTACGGGCTGGTCGGCACGGCGGCCAACGCGCTCGGGCCGGGCAAGCGCCCGCAGTCGAGCATGTCACCGACCGTCGTGCTCGAGGGCCGGCGTCCCGCGCTGGTGGTGGGCGGCTCGGGCGGCCCGACGATCATCTCCGGGACCCTACAGGTGATGCTCGGCGTCCTCGCCTTCGGGCTCCCGCTGCGCGAGGCCGTCGTGGCGCCGCGAGTCCACGACCAGGCCACGCCGCCGGTGCTGGCGGTCGAGGCCGGCGTGGAGCCGAGCGTGCGCGGCGTGCTCGAGCGTCTCGGCCACCGCGTGGTGGTGGCGCCGACGATCGGCGCCGTCTCGGCGTGCGGCCTCGCCCGCGACGGGACGCCCGTCGCCGCCGGCGACCCCCGCAAGGACGGGGGCGCCGCCGTCGTTCCGTAGCGCGCCGCGACGTGCAAAATGTTGCCGCCGCGCGCACAGAGCTGAACGCCCAGTCACAACCGCGCCGACTCGGGCCCCGCAGGGCGCAAAGAGGACTCCGACGCGGCCTGTCCCCTCCATGGGTGAGAGCGTGAAACGAATCAGGCGATAGCCCGCCCCGCATTCGGGGTGGGTCGCCGGCCCGGCCGCTCGTCAGACTCGGCGCGTCGGGCGAAATCCCGCGCCGTGAGGGCGTTTTTTCTCGCTCCGCGCAGGTGCTGGGCAGGACGCTGCCGCCCTCGCTTTCGCACCGCTCGGGCACGGTCTCTGCTCGTCGCTCGGCCGCAGGAGGACAACACCGATGACGTATCACACCGGCGACTACGTATACCCGGCCGATCTCCCCCGCCGGCTCCTTTGCCGCGTGCGCAACATCGAGAGCCTGAGCGTGCGGAGCTGCCCGTCCCAGATCCTGAAGCTCGAGCCGCTCGAGGGGCCGTGGCCCGCGGGAACGGAGCTGATCCGCCTGGACGAGTGGGTCATCCCCGCCGGGCCGCGTAGGCTCTGGCAGGACGCGCTGCGTGGACGCGAGGAGCGGCCGGCCGTCCCGCGCAGCCGCACCGAGCACGCGGCCTGACCGGACATGCAGGCCGCGCTCGAGCCCCGCGTCCGTTGCCTGGTCGCTGACACCCTCGGCGTGGGGATCGACGAGCTCGCGCCCGAGGTGTCCCTGACCGATGAGCTGGCCGCCGACTCGCTCGACCTGGCCGAGGTCGCGGCCCGTCTCGAGGCCGAGCTCGGTCTGGTGGTTCCGGAGCGCGTGGTGGCACACCTGCGCACCTACGGCGATCTCGTGCGCGCCGCGATCGCCGCCGCCCCGGAGCGGGGCGCGGCTCTGGCGTGCATCGATACCCCGGTGCCGATCCGGGCCCGCCTGGTCTCCCCGCACGGCGAGCTGCTGCGCGCAGAGCTCCTGACGCCGTATGTCGCCGAGACGATCGTGGACCAGGCGCTCCGCGCCGGCCGCGGGGCGCGACTCGAGATCACGGTCGCCGAAGACGCCAGCGACGTCCAGCTGGCGCACGTGCGCGCCGAGTTCGCCTGGCTCGCCGAGCAGGGCCCGGTGGTCGCCATCGCGCGCGCGCAGCGCTCCGAGTCGCGCCGCCCGAGCGCAGCCGCCTAGTCCAGGACCGTGACCCGAGACTGCCGTGCACGGGAGCGGGGGCACCGTCTCCGCTTCGATTCGGCGCCGCTGGACACGGGTCCGGGAGCGACCGACCCGTTCGGCGCCTCATAGGCGCTGCGACGGCGCCCCCGCTCCCGTGCTGCGCCGTTACGGACCGCGGGTTCACCGCGCGCGGCCGCCGTGCTAGGCCGCGGCGACGCCGAGCGCCCGCAGCCGGCGCAGGTTCAAGGCGGCGCAGGGGAGGTCCCACTCGTCGCGCACCTTCGTCACGCCGCGGAAGATGAAGCGACGAAAGCCCATCGCC
>WNFP01001377.1_pt1 | contig 19883 bp, 13 predicted proteins | sample 5400201 | NCBI WGS metagenome assembly WNFP01 (sample SAMN13153355, study PRJNA577476) | soil metagenome | isolation source: 115 cm saprolite under Madrone tree | place: USA:California | collected 2016-06-14
CAAACAATCTTGGCTCCGTCACGCACCGCTTCCTCAATCCATTGGATGACGCGGCGCGCCGCTTCCTCACTGATCAGCGGGCCGACATCGGTGCTTTCGTCGAGGACATTGCCGACTTTGAGCTTCTGCACACGCGCAACCAGCGCCGAAACAAATTTGTCGTAAGCGCTCTCCTCCACAAGAATCCGCTGCACGGAGATGCAAGACTGGCCGGCATAGCCAAAGCCTCCGGTTACACAGCGGTCCGCGGCATACTCCAGATTCGCGTCCGCGCAGATCACCACGCCGGCATTGCCGCCGAGCTCCAGCACCACTCTTTTCTTACCGGCCTTCTGCTTGAGCGCCCAGCCCACCGCGGTGCTGCCCGTGAAGCTGAGCAGCTTCAAACGATCATCGGAAACGAGAATGCCCGCATCCTCGTTCGAGAGCGGCAGAACGTTGAGCGCACCGGCCGGCCAGCCGGCTTGTTCGATGATCTGCGCAAGACGCAGAGCCGTCAGTGGCGTCTGCGGAGCAGGTTTCAACACGATCGTGCATCCGGCGGCGATGGCCGGAGCGACTTTGTGCGCGACAAGGTTGATCGGAAAATTGAAAGGGGTTATCGCCGCGATGGGCCCAAGCGGGAAGCGCCGGACAATTCCCCATCGCCCGGCCGTGGATGCCTGCCAATCCAGAGGCAAATACTCGCCGCCCACGCGCACAGCCTCTTCGGCGGCCACGCTGAAGGTGAAGACCGCGCGATCCACTTCTACGCGCGCGGTTTTGATCGGTTTGCCGGCTTCCAGCGCCACCATGCGAGTAAGTTCTTCACTGTGCTTTTCAATACCGGACGAGATTGCGCGCAGGATTCGCTGCCGTTCGTAACCACCCATGCGGCGCGTTATTTCAAAGGCGCGGGTAGCGGCGCGGATGGCCGCCTCGGCGTCAGCGGAGGTAGCACGGTGGGTGACTCCTACGCGCTGGCGAGTGCCGGGCGAAGAGATCTCGATACGCTCGCCTTCATTCCGCCATTGGCCATCGAGAAGAAAGCCGAGATTGATTGATTCGATTGCTGCCGGCATAAGTCTTTCTTAAGCGTGCGAAAGCACTGCCTGTTTACGCTCCGAGGCCTTCATCAAATTGTTCGTCCGTGACAACCAACGGAACCAGAATCCGGATGACGTTATTAAGCGTGCCTGCCGTAATGGTAATGAGCCCGTGCTCATAGCAGAAACGCGCCACTTGCTTGGTTTCCGCGTCTGCAGGCTCTCGCGTAGCCGCGTCGCGCACCAGTTCCACCGCGCACATCCCGCCCAGGCCGCGCACCTCGCCTACGAGCGGCCATGTTTTCTGCCAAGCGCGCGCTCTCTCTTCAAAGCGGCGGCCAATGGCGGCGGAGCGGCTGAGCAGATTTTCTTTCTCGATCGTCTCGATCGCCGCTAGAGCCGCAACACAGGAAAGCGGATGACCGCAGAAAGTCCCGCCCAGCGATCCCACGCCGGGCGCATCCATGATTTCTGTGCGGCCGGTGACGGCGGCAATGGGCATGCCACCGCCAAGTGATTTGGCCATGGTGATCAGGTCCGGCTCAATTCCAAAGTGTTCGCTGGCAAACCACTTCCCGGTGCGCGCAAAGCCGGACTGTACTTCGTCGGCGACGAAAAGAATCCCGTGTTGGCGGCAAATCTTTTGCAGGAGCGCGAAGTAATCCTTCGGCGGAACGATAAATCCGCCTTCACCCAGGACTGGCTCGGCGATCACCGCAGCCACCGACTCCGGCGCGACAATACGTTTGAACGCGTCCTCAAGATGGCGCGCGAAAGTTTCCGCAGTGGCCCCTTTCACCGCGCGATACGGATAGGCGAACGGTATGCGATACACATCGCTGGCAAACGGTTGGAAGCCCGCCTTGTAGGGATGGGTCTTGCTGGTGAGCGTCATGGTCAGCAATGTGCGGCCATGAAATGCGTCCTCAAAACAAATCACCGCGGGGCGCTTGGTGTAGGCCCGCGCGATTTTGACCGCGTTCTCCACTGCTTCCGCGCCGGTATTCACGATGATGGTTTTCTTGGGACCTTTTCCAGGCGTCAGCGCGTTTAATTTTTCTGCCAGGGCAATGTAGCTTTCGTACGGAGTCACCGCGAAGCAGAGGTGCAAGTGCTTCTCGAGCTGAGCGCGCAATGCCGAAATGACACGCGGCGAGCGGTGGCCGACGTTGAGGCATCCAATGCCGCCGGCAAAATCGAGATAGCGATTGCCGTCCACGTCCTCGAGCGTCGCCCCTTCCGCGGACGCTATGAAGATCGGCGTGCTGTTACTAGGCCCGCGAGGAACCGCGGCTTCCCGCCGGGCCATCAAGGCCCGCGAACGCGGTCCGGGAATTTCCGTGCGAATCTGAATCGTAGGCATTTCAGTACCACCCGATTGGAGTTTCGTCGAGGTTCACAAAAACCTGTTTGGTTTCAAGATATTCTTCCAGGCCCCAGGGGCCGAGCTCGCGACCGAAGCCAGACTGCTTGTAGCCGCCCCACGGCGCTTCGACGTACGTCGGCTGCATGTGATTCACCCAAACGATGCCGGCGCGCAGAGACTTTACGACGCGAAAGGCTTTGTAGATGTCGCGGGTCCAGACCGCGGCCGCCAAACCGTAAGGCGTATCATTGGCAATGCGAATCGCGTCCGCTTCCCCGTCGAACGGAATCACGGACGCCACCGGTCCGAAGATTTCTTCCCGCGCGATGCGTGCGCTGTTTTCCACGTCGTAGAAAATCGTAGGGTCTACGTAATAGCCTTTGGCGAATTGTTTCGGCCGGCCGCCGCCAATCGCGACTTTGGCTTCCTTCTTTCCGACTTCGAGATAGGACTGTACGCGATCGTACTGTTCCTTGCTGACCAGCGGGCCCATCTTGGTTTCGCGTTCAAGCGGCGGGCCGAGCTTGATGCGCTTGGCTTTTTCCGTCATCGATTCCACGAACTTGGTATAGATTTTCTTTTCCACCAGAATGCGGCTGCCGGCTGAGCAGACTTCGCCTTGATTGATGAATACGCCGAACAACGCACCATCAACAGCGGCTTCCCAGTCCGCTTCCGCGAAGAAAATGTTCGGCGACTTGCCGCCGAGTTCGAGCGTCACGCGCTTCAGTGTATCTGCGGCGCTCTTCACGATAATTTTGCCGACGGCCGCGCTCCCGGTGAATGCGACCTTATCGACACCCGGATGGGCCACCAGAGCTGCTCCAGTGCTCTCACCGAAGCCATTGATAATGTTCAAAACCCCGGGGGGAAGCCCGGCTTCCTCAAACCAATTCGCGAATTCCAAGGCGGTAAGCGGCGTTTGCTCTGCTGGCTTCAGAATGCAAGTGCAGCCGGCAGCCAGCGCCGGCGCCAGCTTCCATGCCGCCATCAGAAGGGGATAGTTCCAGGGAATGATTTGCGCCGCTACGCCCATAGGCTCTCGTAGCGTGAAGCTCAGAGCATTGGCCGGCACCGGGTTGACGTGCCCCAGAATCTTTGTTGCCAGCCCGCCGTAGTATTCAAAGCAGGTGGCCACGTCGGCGATGTCGTATTCCGCTTCAACGATCGGCTTGCCGGTGTTGCGCGATTCGAGATCGGCCAGGCTCGCGGCGTTCTGGCGAATTTTGTCCGCCAGCTTGAACAGAACGCGCCCGCGGTCCTGCGCCGTCGTTTTCGCCCACGGCCCGGAATCAAAGGCGTCCCGAGCCGCCTTCACCGCCACATCTACATCTGTTTTGTCGGCGGCACTGACGCGAGCGATCACTTCTTCGGTTGAAGGGTCGTAAACCGGAAACGTCTGGCCTGATGCGCTCCCCACCCATTGCCCGTTCACGAAGTTCCGATAGGTTCGTACCTCCGCCTTTACACTGCCCGCCATAACAGCCCCCCAATTCCAGTCAAGCGCCCGATCAGCGACGGGCGAAACGATCATCCTGCTGCGGCAACTTCGGCTAACTTGCGCGCCGCTTTACGCCGGCCATACACAAAAAAGAAAAACGCCGCCAATCCTACAAAGAACAGCGTCCCGCCAAACATCCATATCTCGTACGAAAGAATCGACGTGATCTGCGCCGCGGGGAAAAAAGCCAGAGCGATGCCAAGCGTCGTGGTCACAAGGCCGCTGGCACCTGCAAACAGCAACGTCGGTTTGTCGTATTGCGCCTTGGTGAAGGATCGTTGAGAGGCGATTTTCAGCAGCGCTCCGAACATGTAGAGAAACGGAACCAACTGCAGCACTACCGCCAGCGACAACAGTTTTTGAAACGTTTCCTGCACTCCCGCGGCTGTGAAATTCACGACGACGAGAATCATGGATACGCTGGCATGCACGATTAAGGCCGCGTATGGCGTGGAATACGAGGGATGCACTTTGCCGAGCCACGAGGGCATGTACGAATCAAGCCCGGCAACGAAGGGAATGCGCGCGGACCCAGCCAGCCACGCCGAGCCTATTCCGGCGATCGATACACTGAGTAAGAACGCAAACGGTGCGACAATCCAGCCCGCTCCCACTCTGCCGGCCATGTGGCTGACGGCTTGCACGATGCCTTGCAATACGCTGATGTCTTGCTTGCTGACCGCAATCAGCAAGGTGAGCGTCGCACCTATGTAGAGAAGCCCGGACAAAACTCCGCCCCAAGCCACCGCGCCAGGCAAAATGCGCCGGGGATTCTCGATCTCATCGCCCATCACGGACGCCAACTCAAGACCCACCAAGCCAAAACAAATCACACCGAAAGAGTTCAAAACAAATCTCGGATTTGCGGGAATCTGAAAATCCGCCGCGCTCACGGACGTCCCGAAGCGGAGCCAAATGATGCCCCCGAGCCCGATCAGCACCGCCGCGGCAAAGAAAGTCCCCACCGCGCCGACATTGTTGATCCACTTTCCCACGCCCAAGCCGATCACGTTCAGCACCACGAGGACGGCAAGGAGAGCGATCGAGGCGCTGAGCGCGAACACTTTGTTATCCGCCAACAACTGGTGCCCCGGCCCTAATACAAAGACGGACACACCAACGAAGTACAGCATGATGGTGGGCACATACATCATATTATTGGTCCAGTAGCACCAGCCCGACAGAAATCCATGAAAATCGCCAAATTCTTTCTTGGCCCACAAATATACGCCGCCTTCGCCGGGATGACGCTGCGCCAACTCAGTCACCGCGATGCCTTGCGGCCAGAAAAATAAGAGCAGCGAAATGATCCACAGCCACACGGTCACACCGCCGTTCGCGGCGATGGACGGCACTACGTTCAGGTTAAAGACCGCGACGACAAACAGCAGGACGAGGTCCCAGCGTCCCAGAACACGCCGCAGGCGCGGCGCTTCCTTTTCTGCCGGCGCACCGGGTGCAATGACTTCGCTGGACAACCCTGTTCTCCGTCAAGTCGCGTGCACCAGAGTGCGCGGGTGAATTTCCTCAGCGCCCGGCCGAACTCGCCGCAGCAGCGCCGCGCTCTGACTGGGCTTTCGCCAGCCCTGGGGCAACATCTTCAAACGCCGCGAGGTGCTTGTCGATGTCGGCCTCGGTGTGTTGGACCGAAATCGTCCATTGTTCGTCCCACCAATAAGGCTGCGCCAACACTCCGCGATTCACCATGCCGAACCAATACTGCCGCCACAGGTCGACATCGATTGTCGTCCAATCACGGTAATTCCGAATCTCCTTCGGGTACAGCATCAGCGCTCCATTCACTCCGGCGCTGGCGACGTACGCTTGCAGTCCCGACTTGGCCACGATGTTGCGATAGCCTTCGGTGAGTTTCTTGCTGAGCTTACCGACGTGCGCATACGTCTCTCGCGTGAGCACTTCGCGAAATGTCGCGAGGCCAGCAGCCATCGAAATCCGGTTGGTGTTGTAGGTTCCGCCGTGAAAAACTTTGTGCTGCGAGATCAAGTCCATCACTGCACGGCTCGCGCCGAATGCTCCGAGCGGAGCGCCTCCGCCGATCGACTTGGCCAAGCAGATCATGTCCGGCTTCACGCCAAAGAAATCGCTGGCGCCGCCCCAGGCCAACTTCGCGCCCGTTTTAACTTCATCGAAGATCAGCAGAGCCCCGTTTTTATCGGCGATGTCGCGAAGCCCCTTCAGGAATCCGGGCTGCGGCATACACAGCCCCACGTTCATCAAGATGGGCTCGAGGATAATCGCGGCGATTTCTCCGGGAAATTGCTGGAAGCGCCGTTCCACGCTGGCGAGATCATTGAATGTTGCCACCGGAACGTTCTCGAGGACTGCCTTCGGCACGCCGAGCCCGCCCGGCACGGAGGTCGGCGCGTTGATGTCGCCGTATTCTTCGGCCTTCGGCTTCACGCTGACCAGTGCGGTGTCATGCAGTCCGTGATATGCGCCCTCAAACTTGAGGATTTTGTCGCGCTTTGTGGCCGCGCGAGCCATGCGGCACGCGTGCATGGTCACTTCTGTCCCGCTGGACCCGAAGCGCACCATCTCCACCGGGTACCGTGCGCAGATTTCCTCCGCAAGCTCCCATTCCATGTCATGCGGCATGCCGAAAGTAGTCCCCGCGTGTAGCGCCTTCTCGATGGCCTTCACAATCGCCGGGTGGCAGTGCCCAGCCATCAGCGCGCCGAAGCAAAGGTTGTGGTCTACATATTCGTTCCCGTCAATATCGCGGATCTTGCTGCCCTTCCCCTCCTTGACAAAGATCGGGTAAGGGTCATACGCGCGGTAGTTGCTGGCGACTCCCAGCGGAATGCGCTTCAACGCCCGTGCGTGCGCGTTCGCGGATTTTGGCGCCCGCTTCTCATAAATCGCGATTTCCTTCTGCAATGCGTCGTGCATGATGTACTCCGATGCTTTCGATAGGTCTGTTCCCTGTAGTCAGTATGTAGCAAAACCATTTTCTGAGCGCGAGAAAGGCGCGGCCATTCTTAAGCCGCGCCTCGCCACTCTCGGTTTTCTCGCTGCTCTAGAAAGACAGCTTAAGTGCGAACTGTATCAACCGCGGATCGCGCGCACGCTTGACTCGCCCGAAATCGCTTCCGTCGGTGAAGTTCCCGTCCGGCTGAAAGAACTGCGCGTGATTGAAGGCGTTGAACAATTCGCCGCGGAACTCCAGCTTGATGCGCTCGCTGATCGGCGTAATTTTCAAAAACGCAATTTCCCAGTTGTTGATGCCCGGTCCGCAGCAAACCGTCCGCGGCGCATTTCCGATCGTTCCCGGCGCCACGGTGTTTTCCGTGAACGCGCTGGGATTGAATCCCAAGTTCCCCGGTCCGCGCGGATTGAGTTTCTGGAATGGCGCCGCCACGTTCGGCTGCCCCGGAGTCTCGAAGTCGAAGCTGGACTGCAACTCGATGTCATCCTGCTCCGTGATTCGAATCGGGAAGCCCGACTGGAACGTAGTGATTCCAGACATCGCCCAACCGTCGAGCGCTTTGCCCTTGAAACCCTCGTACTTCGGAACCGGGAATTCCCAGTAATAACTTAAGACGAAGCGATTCCGTGCATCGAACAAGGAGAGCGAACGGTTGCGCTTCGGATTAACCGGGTCCACCAAGCTTTCAAACGTCGACGCATTATCGATCGACTTCCCGTATGTGTATGCCGCCTCAAACTGCAAACCATGCGAGAAGCGCTTCTCCAGGCTCGCCTGGAATCCATTGTAGGCAGAGTTGGAGATGGTGTTCTGCGTAAAGATGTCCGAGATCACCGGCACACCATCCGACGGGCAGCCGTTCCCGCTCAAGGGATCGCAAAATGGCGAGGAATACGGCCGAGTGCCAACCAAAGTAATGGGTGTGCCGCCTGTCGCTCCTGTTATGGTGCAAGCCGCTGGAGCATTGGCGATCGGGCAGGGAATGTTCGGGCCGCCGGCAGTTGTGGGCGAGGCATATGGCAAATGGAACGTTATACCCGCCGGGAGGGTAAATGTGTAGGGGCTGTCCGCGAGGAAGGGCCCGCAAGCAACAGTCGGATCTCCTATCGCAGCAGATACCGCCTGCAGATCCAGGCATGTATTCGGGTTCCCTGGATTGAGATCCTGCGACGCCAACAGCCGATGCCCCTGGCGCCCTACGTATGCCATTGTCAGCACCAGGTCCTTCGCAACTTCTCTTTGAATCGTCAGGTTGTACTGCTCGGCGTACTGTGTGCGCGGATTCTTTGCCGCTTGACCGAACAGCAAGATGGGACGGAACACCGACCAATCCACCGGCTGCCCGCGCGGCGGGTTCAGAATGCCGTTGAACGGATTCGGGAAGGTTGTCTGGCCGTCTTGGCCCCGGAACGGCGTGTTGAATTGTGTGTTGAACACAAACGTGCTGCCACCGAACGGCGGCTCGGCGCTGAATTGTTCCAACACCAATTGCTCCACTGGGTTATAGAAGATTCCATAGCCCGCGCGAATGCTGGTCTTGCCGGCGCCGCCAAATAGTTTGCCGAGAATTCCATCCTTGGCGCCCGGACTCCAGGCCACTCCGATTCGCGGCGCAAAGGATTTGTAGTACGTGTTGGACAATCCTTTGGGAACGCCCGCGTCGCCCGGAACCACGAGACCCAAGGGGAATATCGCCTGCGCTGAGCCGCCGGGATTGCAATTCGCGTCCGGGTACCCCAGCGTTGCCTGATTCGCCGCCGACAGTTGGCAGGGATAGATGGTCGTGGCCTGCCCCGGTCGGAAGGTCTGCACTTTCTGTCCCGCATCCGCCTGCGGAGTCGTCAACTCCCAGCGTAACCCGTAATTCAGCGTCACGTTGGAGCGAATCTTGTAACTGTCCTGGGCATACAAGTACAGCGCCTTGGTTCTTACGCGCTCCTGCTGCGCCGAGCCCTGGCCGTATTCGTCCGGGAGGCCCAGGAAATAGTTCGGAAAGAGGTTCTGAGAAGTCGTTCCAGTGCTCGGATCGGTGACCTGCAAGCTGGGGTCGTTCGGTCCGCCTCCAAAGTAGAAGTACTGTCCGCTGATGTCGAAATATAAAGTTTGGTCGAACTTCTGATAACGCGTGTCTCCACCAAACTTGAGATCGTGCTTGCCGATAGTTTTGCTGAAATTGTCGGACCACTGAAAGGTATTGCCAATTTGGGGCAACTCGCCCTCGAAGTTGTTGCCGATGTTGAAGCCGCCGGAAATATTGATGAACGGCACGCCTTCGCGACTTGCGCCCAATCCAGGGTGGATTCCGATGTCCGGATTGTTGGGATCTGCGAAGCAATTCACCGCCGCAACTGTTTTGCAGGAGTCCTGTACCAGCGCCGTGTGTTGCGGATGCAAAAATGTTCCCTGGCCTTCGCGAAACAGCGTGAACCGCGCCTCGTTCACGGCGGTCGCGCCAATCGTCCAGGTGTGACTGACGTTGATTTGCTGGACGCGCTCGTCGGTCAGATCACCGAATCCAGGCAAGTTCGCCCCGCCCGACTGGAACCGTGCGAACGGCTTCGCCAGAAAGTGATCGGTCAAGTAGTAGTAACCGGTCAGGCGCTGATTCTTGGTCAACTCATGATCGATCTTCACCGTGAACTGATTGCTGCGCTCATGCCCTAGCGGCACTCCCTGGAAAAAGCTGTCGCCGACATTCGGCGCTGGGACGTATTGCTTAAACAGATCCACGGCGGTGGGATCGAAGCAGTTTGTGGGAATTTGCTGGTTCGGGAAAATCGTTGCCCACGGCACCGACCCATTCGGTTGGAGCGACGGAGTCGGAATCGTTAATCCGCACCTGGAGTTTAGAGTGGCTGCAAAAGCATCGCTCGAAAGCGATCCCTGAAATTGCCCGTTTCCTCCCTCCGAAAAATCTCCACTGCGTTCGGCCAGGGTCGGAACATTCACCGTGTCTCCCGAGGTGCCTCGCCGGATGCGGTCGCCTTCATAGGTCACGAAGAAGAATGTTTTGTCTTTGCGGACCGGCCCGCCCAGCGTCGCGCCAAACTGGTTCTGTAAATATGCCAGCTTACTCGAGTCGAAAAAGCCTTTCGCGTTCAGCGCATCATTTCTGAAAAATTCATAAGTGCTGCCATGAAAATCATTCGATCCCGACTTGGTCACAACGTTTACGACGGCCCCAGAGTTGCGCCCGTACTCGGCGTCAAATGTGTTCGTCAGAACGCGAAACTCCGCGATGGCATCCGGCGAGGGTTGGATCGCCGGCAATCCCGCAAATTGGTCGTTTCCATCGCCGCCATTCACCGTGAAGTTGTTGTCGCGCCCGCGACCGCCGTTCACGCTCACCACGCCCGCGCGGTCGCTGCCGTAAACGGTATCCAATCCAACCTGCGACTGCACGCCCGGCTGCAACTGCAGCAACTGATAGGCGTCCCGCTGCGCCAACGGCAGTTGGCTTACCGCGCGCTCGTTCACCACCGCGCCCAATTGCGTCGAAGTCGTATCGACCAGCGGTGGCGCTCCGGTGACCTCCACGATTTCCGTGGAACCGCCAAGCTGCAGCGGAATATCTAGTCCTACCACTTCGTTCAGGTCGACCACCAGCCCCTTGCGAATATATTTCTTGAAACCCTTTTGGCTCACTTCGATCTGATACGTTCCTACCGGCATTTCCAGGAAAATATACTCGCCGCTCGAACCGGATAACGTGTCTCGCTGCGTGCCATTGGCTTCGTTCGTCAACACCAGGTTGGCTCCGGTGACCGCGCCCCCGCTCGGGTCCGTCACCGTGCCGCGAACGCGGCCGCCAGTGCTCTGGGCGTTTCCATAGCCAGCAGCGGCAAAAGAGATTGCAAGAATGCATAGCGTATATATCCAATGACAGTGCTTGCCATTCATTCCAAAATGATTTTGTGCCCTCATGAACCCACCCCTGATGAGGAATTTTTTTCCGAAACCCATTTTTCGAGGTTGCTCCCACCGCTAGAACCTTACTATAATCCAGCAAACTTAGAGAAAGCCAGGACTCGTGTCAAGCAGAAAGAATTTATCCACAGTATCACCGAAGCAGCGGTGGCAATCGTTGCTGCGCATCAGTGAGGTCGCGCGCCGCGTGAAGATCTCGCCCTCAGCGCTCCGCGCCTGGGAGCAACTTGGCCTCGTTACTCCGCAGCGCACCAAGAGCCGCTATCGCCTGTATTGCGAAGCCGACGTGCGCCTCCTGCAGCGCGCGTTGTTCCTGCGTCGCGCTCGCGGCCTGAATCCCGCCGCAATCGTGCATGTTCTGAAGCGCCAGGGTGCCGTTGCTCTTCCCGCCGAGGCCGCTTCTCTTCCCGGACAGCGCTTCCGGCGCTTGCGTACGCGTCGCGGTCTGTCCCTGGCGCAAGTGGCACGCTCCACGGGAGTCTCGGTAGGCTTTCTCAGCTCGCTCGAACGCGGCCAGATGCGCTCCTCTGTGGCCACCTTGCGGCGCATCGCACGCTTCTATCGCACCAACATTCTTTCCCTTTTCGAAACCGCGGGAGACAATCCCCGTCTGGTGCGTCCGGCGCAGCGAAAAATACTGGAGACCAATGCCGGCGTGCGCATGGAACTCCTTGCCTGGGGCAATACCGCCATGGAGCCGCATCTTTTTCGAGTGAAACCCGGCGGCGGCAGCGGGGAATCCTACACGCATGAAGGCGAGGAATTCCTGCACGTCCTGCGCGGAACGTTTGAAATCTGGCTGGGCAAGGTCGAGCACTATCGCCTGAACGCCGGCGACAGCCTTTATTTCGAAAGCTCCACGCCGCATCGCTGGCGCAATCCAGGCCGCGCGGAGACGTGGCTGCTTTGGGTCAATACTCCGCCCACATTTTAGCGTCAGAGTGCGTATAGTCTGTCTGGCGAGAGAAAGGTGGACAACAAATGTCGCGGCGTGGGCTCATCCTTGGGACCGTTTTCCTGGCTTCGCTCCTTGGCGCCTGTAAGTCGAAAACGGAAACGCTCAGTCTGCTCGTCTGGGAAGGCTACGCCGACCCTTCCTTCCTGCAACCGTTCGAGCAATCTCACCATTGCAAAGTCGTTGCAGCCTACATGGGCTCGAGCGACGAGCTGGTCGCCAAACTCCGCGGCGGTAGCGCCTCCAACTATGACGTCATCTCGCCCTCCAGCGACGTCGCGACCTCCATCGTCCGCGCCAGCCTGGCGGCGCCCCTCGATCTTTCAAGGATCCCTTCTTACAATCAACTCTCCGCCAGGCTTCGCGATTCTCCGCTGGTCAAAGCCGGTGGCCAAACCTACGGCGTGCCCTTCGTCTGGGGACCAAATCCTCTGCTCTACGACACCACCGACTTTCCGCAAGCGCCTGACTCCTGGAGCATCCTCTGGGATCCCAAGTACAAAGGAAAAATCTCGCTCTGGGACGAACTCTCCAGCGTGTATATGGCCGCGCAGGTTCTCGGCTACGACAAACCGGATCCCAACCAGCTCTACAATCTCTCCGACGCGCAGCTCGAAGGCGTCAAGAAAAAACTGATCGAGCTCAAGCCCAACATCCGCAAATACTGGTCCACCGGCGGCGAGCTCACTAATCTTTTCCAGAACCACGAGGTCATCGCCGCCATGGGCTGGCCGCTCACGACCAACGAGCTTCGCAAACTTAATTTCCCCATCGGTGAAACTATTCCAAGAGAAAACACCACCGGCTGGATCGATCACCTGATGATCACCGCCGCCAGCCCTCGCAAGGAACTCGCGCAGCAATTCCTGGAATACATGGTGGAAGCGAAAACAGAAAAGCTGGTCACCGACGTCACTCACTACACTCCGGCGAATCCCGCCACTGCACAGCTTCTCACACTCGAACAGCGCAAGAGCTTGCACCTCGACGATCCTGACGAATATATGAAGCGCATTTACTTCTGGCAGGACGTTCCCCGGCGCGCGAAATACAACGAAATCTGGAACGAGGTCAAAAGCGCCCAGTGAGCGCCGGCGCCAGCTCGCCGCGATCCGAAACGCCGCCGCATTCAGCGCTTCTCGAAATTCGCGGGATCGCTAAACGCTTCGGCCTTGCCGAGGTACTGAAAAATATTTCCATGCAAATTGCTGGCGGCGAATTTCTCACGCTGCTGGGCGAGAGCGGGTCCGGCAAGACCACGCTGCTCCGCCTGATTGCCGGCTTCGAACAGCCCACCTCCGGCGAAATCTGGATGAGCGACGAGCGCCTCGACGTGCTTCCGGCTTACAACCGTCGCGTGAACACCGTCTTCCAGAATTACGCGCTCTTCCCGCACCTGAACGTTCGCGAAAACGTCGCCTACGGGCTGCGCGTCAAGTCCACTCCGAAAGGGGAAATCGCCGCCCGCGTGGAAGAAGCTCTGCGCATGGTCAAAATGATCAGCTTCGCCGATGCGCACCCCGCGACCCTCAGTGGCGGCCAGCAGCAGCGCATTGCTCTTGCTCGCGCGCTGATCAATCGCCCGCAGCTCTTGCTACTCGACGAGCCGCTTTCCGCCCTCGACGCTAATCTGCGCAAGCAGATGCAAAGTGAATTGAAAGCTCTGCAGCGCGAAATCGGTATCGCTTTCCTCTTCGTCACTCACGATCAGGACGAAGCCATGGCCCTTTCTGATCGCATCGCGCTCCTCCGCAACGGCGCGCTTGAACAAATCGCCTCGCCTCGCGAAATCTATTCGCGCCCCGCCACCGCCTATACGGCAGAATTCATCGGCCAGACCAACCTGCTCCGTGGTGAAATCAAGAATGGAGTAGCTCGCTGCGGCTCGCTGCAATGGAAAACATCGGAAGGCAGCGGTGCCACCCTTTTCTCGCTTCGACCCGAAGCCATCCGCATCGCAGACGCTTCATTGCAACTCTCGGACGCCGTTCATTTCCGCGGAACCATTCGCCAGCAGATCTACAGCGGCGCCAGCGAGCTTCTAGAAATCGATTGCGGCGAAAATCAAACCTTGCGCGCCAGAATTCCCGCAAGCGGCCCGCTCACCGGCGAACACGAATTCGTTTTCTCCGCCAGCGACGCCGTCCCCGTAACCGAATCTCCGGCTGCGCACGGGGCGCGCGTTGCAGATCACGGGCCACGATAGATGTACTCCCGAGCTTACAAAGCGATCATCTCCGCACCGCCGCTACTCTGGGTCTGCCTTTTTCTCCTTCTGCCCTACGCGCTCATGTTCGCCCACAGTTTCTGGCTCGTTCGCGACGGCTCCCTCGTCCACCAGTGGAACTTACAAAACTATCGCGCGCTGTTCGCTAATCCGCTCTACTTCCAGGTTTTCCTACGTACCGCGCGCATCGCCGCGTCCGTGACCCTCTGCTCCCTTCTCCTCGGCTACCCGCTCGCCTACTATCTCTCCTTCCACGCCGGCCCCCGCAAGGATCTCCTCTACCAACTCGTGATCGTCCCTCTCTGGGTCAGCTATCTCGTACGCGGCTACGCTTGGAAAACCATTCTCGGCAGCGACGGCGTGCTCAACGCCTTTCTCCAATATCTCCACATCACGCACGAACCCGTCAGCTTCTTCCTCTACAGTCCCTTCGCCGTCGTGCTCATGCTTACGCACATCTACACGCCGTTCGTTTTCCTTCCCATCTACGCCGCGCTCGAGCACATCCCTCGCCCGCTGGTTGAAGCCTCGCAAGATCTTGGCGCCGACCGCCGCGCCACATTCCTCCGCGTCATCCTTCCGCTCTCCCTTCCCGGCCTGCTCGCCGGAGCCACGTTCGCCTTCGTTCTCTCACTCGGCGATTTCCTGGCCCCGCTCCTCGTCGGCGGCCCCTCCGCCACCATGATCGCCAACATCGTGCAAAGCCTTTTCGGTGCCGCCTACGACTGGCCGCTCGGCGCCGCTATCTCCGTCAGCATCCTGCTGATCACTGTCTTCCTCCTCTTCACCACCGAGCGCCTCGAAAAACGCTGGTCCTTCAAATGACCTCCTCCAACTCACAGCCGCGTGCTCCTTTGCTCACGGCCTACGCCGCGCTGGTCTTCGCCTTCATCTACCTGCCCATCGTCGTGCTCATCATTTATTCCTTCAATCGCGACGGCGTCGGCGGCTTTCCCCCACGTCATCTCACCCTCGACTGGTATCGCCAGCTATTCAACGACGCCGCCATCTGGGACTCCGTCATCAATAGCCTCCTTGTCGCCGCGGCCAGCGTTGCACTCTCCCTGACCCTCGGGGTGCTGGCCGCGCTCGCGCTCGACCGCGCCAGCTTCCCCGGCAAAGCCCTCTTCCGCCGCCTGGTCCTTCTCCCGCTGATTCTCCCCGGCATCATCACCGGCCTCTCGTTGCTCATGTTCGCCGTCTTCGCCGGGATGCAGCTCAGCTTGCTCACCGTTTTCCTCGGCCACGGCACCGCGCTCATCTCCGTCGCCACCACCGAGCTTTTCGCCGGGCTGCAAAAGCTCGATCGCGCGCAAGAAGAAGCCTCGCTCGACCTCGGCGCCACGCCCTGGCAAACCTTCTGGCGTATCACGCTTCCCAATCTCAAACTCTCACTCATCGCCGCGGGCCTGCTCATCTTCACCCTCTCCATGGACGAAATCGCCGTCACCTTCTTCCTCATCGGCCGCGACAATACTCTGCCTCTTGAAATCTGGGGACGCCTCCGCCGCGGCATCACTCCCGAAATCAACGCCATCTCCACACTGATTTTTGCCGTGTCCGTCGCGCTCATCATCATTTGGTATCGCCTGCGCGCCAGAACCATTGGCGCACAAGCGCAAGAATTTCTCGAACGCCCTTAGGAGTGACATGCGCGGTGCGCCATCCACGAAATATTCAGATGTAGGTGGAATGGTGCTGAACTGCGAACTATTCGTACCGAAGAGCTTCGACGGGATCCAGTTTCGCGGCCTTCATTGCGGGCCAGACACCAAAGATCAGGCCTACGCTTACGCTTACGACCACGCCGGCCGTTGCCGCCCATAGGGGAACGGCGCCCCGCCATTGCAGCGTGAGACGAATCAGGAGCACCAGGCCGTTCACCAGCACAAGCGCGATCACGCCACCGGAGCCCGTCAGTGTCATCGCTTCGAGGAGGAATTGCCACGTAATGTCGCCGCGCTTCGCGCCAATCGCCTTCCGCACGCCGATTTCGCGCGTCCGCTCAGTCACGCTCACCAGCATAATATTCATCACGCCCACGCCGCCAATAAGCAAACCGATGGCGCTAAGCACGATCGTCGCGACGTACACCATCATCATAATGTTGTGAAACTCCGATACTTCCTGCGCCGCGGTGCGAATCGAAAAATTGTCCTTGCCGTTGTAAGGCACATTGCGCCGGCGCCGAAGCACTTCCTCGGCCTGGTCAACCGCCTGATCCAGCATGCCCGGATTTGCCTGCACCCGCATGTTGATTTCATCCGCGGACGGATACGTCTTCTTGAACGTATTGAAGGGAATCAGCACGCGGCGATCTTCATCGCCCATGCCAAAGCCGCCTTTCGGCTTCTCCACAACACCGATCACCCGAAAGTCCGTGCCATCGATCATGACATCCTTGCCGACCGCATCGTCGCCGGGGAAAAGCACCGGAGCAACATTTTCACCCAGCATTACCACCTTTTCGCGGTGCAGGTCGTCGCCTTCGCTGATGAAACGTCCGGAGAGCGTCGCGGCATTGGCGTACACCTGGCCGAAATTGGCTTGCACTCCGCGAAAATCGATGGCGCTGACTTCACCGGCCTTGGTGCGCACGGTGTGCACTTGCATCCACCCGGTCTGCAAGAAAGTCGTAGCATTCTTCAACGCGGGACATCCTGCAATCAGCGCTTTCGCGTCTTCCAGCGTCAACGGCTTGCGCTGTCTCTCTTCCATCGGCGGGTCGCCTCCGTGGAAACCCTGGTCCCATTTGGAAATGAACGCGGTATCCGCGCCAAACTGCTTGATATTTTCCTGAATGGTCTCGTCGAAGCCGGTGATCAACGCGGCGACCAACATGATGACGCTGACGCCCAGCACCACTCCAAAAACGGTGAGTGCGCTGCGCATTTTGTGCGCGCGAAGCGTGTCCATCGCCTGCTTGAGGTTCTCGCCGTATGCCTGCGCCATTTTGTTTTTCTCTGAACTCCCAGCCTTCAGGTCTCCGCTCGCAACGCCTCGATCGGATCCAGCTTCGCCGCCCGCGTCGCCGGGTAAATTCCAAAGAAGAGGCCCACCGCGGTGGAAACGCACAGCGAAACGATGACCGCGCTTAGCGGCGTTTTCACGGGAATCGATGTGGTCGTCCCCACAAGCGCAACTACGCCGTAGGCCAGCAAGACGCCAATAATTCCACCCGTCGCCGCGAGCACCGCGGACTCCATCATGAACTGCAGCAAAATATGTATCTTGCGCGCCCCCAGCGAGCGCCGAATCCCAATCTCTCGTGTCCGCTCCGTAACGCTCGCCAACATGATGTTCATGATCACGATGCCGCCCACCACCAGGAATACGCTGACCAGGCTGACGGCGACGCTCGCCAGCGTGCCGGTCAAATCGTGCCACAGCCTCATGATCGAATCGGAGCCTAGAATGGCAAAATTGTCCGGCGCGTCATACGGCAGGTGGCGCCAGGCGCGCATCAACATGCGTGCTTCGTCCTCGCACGCGCTCATCATTTCCGCGCTGCCTGCCTGCACAAAAATTGCAACCCAGTCGCGCGGCCGATGCAGCTCTTTTTCAAAGGTGTGCAGCGGCATGATCATGAAATTGTCTTGCGACTGCCCGAAGGCGCTGCCGATGCGCTCCGCCACTCCGATGACCTGATACTCATGCGTTTCCGCGCGCACCAATTTCCCGATTGGATCGACATTGGCGAAAAGCCTGTCCGCCACGTCCGCGCCGATGAACACGACTTCCGCACGATGCTGGTCGTCAGCTTCGGTGATCATGCGGCCTTGCGCGATGTTGATGCTGCGCACCTCGGCATAATTAGCGGAAACACCCATGACGTCGGTGTTCGCAAGGCGCGTGTTCCCGGAGCGCACCTCGATGTTGTGGTCGTCGAGCGCGGCAACCGCTTTGGCCGTTTTCATGCTATCGCGCATGCGCTCGTAATCTTCCATGGTAATCAACGGACGCTTCTGCGCTTTGACCCACGCGTCCTGGCTGGTGATGATGCCGAAGCGATCTACAATGAACACGTTTGCGCCGAGGTTGGCTATGCGGTCGGCAACGTAAAAGTTCATCCCCGAGACCACGCTCATTACCGCCACAAGGGTGGCTACCGCCAAAATTACGCCCAGCAGGGTGAGAAAGCTGCGCAGCTTATGCGCGCGCAAGGCGTCCAGCGCCAGCCGCATGGTCTCGACCAGGGTCACCGCACCGCCGCGCAACCCGCTAAGCGCAACCCTGCGCCCGCCCGCAGCGGTGGTTACCTGCGGCAATCGCGTCAAGCCTTCCAGTGGAGCTACACCCAACGGAACCTCACTCGCTTCGCTTGCCTGCTCTTAATACGAGTTGGCCGGCAAATAGGTTTCCGTACCTTAATGATTAGACGTAAGATTAGGCGCTTTGCTTTGCCCGCGGTCGGGTGTAGCCTTGCGAACGACTACAGCTGGGTTCGTAGGCGCCGCCGGGACAGGGAGGCTTCATGGCAAGGAGAATCTTGTATCTCATTGTTGCCACTGTATTTACGGCGATGTTGGCGATCGCCATTCGGGGACAAGATAAACCTGCCGGCAGCACCGCCACAACAGCGGTACCTCCCACTTCCGGAGCGCGCGCCGAGTTCCTCGAAGGGGTTGCGTACTACGAGCTGCGGTTCACCCGCCTGGCCGACGCGATTCCCGCGGACAAGTACTCCTGGCGGCCGGGCGAAGGAGTGCGGTCCATTGGCGAGGTGTACGCGCATATCACCGCGGCTAACTACGGAGTTGCTCGCGCATTCGGCTTGCAGCCCCCAGCCGGTCTGGATTTCAAGGCTATCCAGGCCGCTGCGACCGACAAGGCTAAGATTACGCAGCTTCTTAAGGATTCTTTTGCCCATCTTCGGCAAGCGATCCTTCCCATCAACGACAGCGATATGGACAAGCCCCAGAAAATGTTTGGCCGCCAAACCACCGTGCGCGGCGCCTTCATGATGATCATCGGGCACTTTGGCGAGCACTTGGGTCAATCGATTGCCTATGCGCGTGTGAATGGCATTACTCCACCGTGGACAGAAGAAGCGCAGCAGCAACAGCAGAAGTCCGCGGAAAAACCGAAGCCGTAGCGTTCCCCATTAGGCACCGCCCCACTGCACCAGGCGTTCTTCGCCCACGCAACTGCACGATACTGGGCCTGTGGGCGAAAGGGCCCGAGTGCAACATTCCAGGCTGGAGTCGAATCCAATATAAGAGGTTGACGGAGCTTCTGCCCATTCCCCTGACTATGCAGTGGCCTAGAACCATTCTTTTTGCTTCCTTGTTCGCGGCTGGCGGCGGAGCTTCCCTCGCGCAGGACGCTCCGGTTCCCGTTCTGCAAAGCGAAGCGGACGACGCGCGTACGCTGCTCGAGCATGTCATCGCCAATCAGAAGAAAGATGACCTAGAGCAGTTCAACTACGAGCGCCTGGAGCGCTTGGAAATCCACAAAGGCGCCGCGTCCCAGCCGCCGGAAATCAAGACGACCCGCGCCGTGCCGGCAGGAACTGGCATCGATCGTATCCCGGTAGGGCCGGACGGGAAGCCCGTCGACGCCGCGGCTTATCGGGCGGATTTGGAAAAGCTGGAACGCGCGCTTTCCTGGGCTGCGGAAGATGGCCGGGCACAGCGTGAAGCGTACGAGAAAATCGCGAAGAAACAAAAAGAGCGTTCGGACTTAATCGACGCGACGCGCATCGCTTTTCTCTACACTTTCATTGACCGTGAGCTCCGCGGCGATAGGATGCTGTCGAAGTACCGAATGGTTCCCAATCCAGCTTACAAAGCGACGTCGCGAGCCACTTCGATTTTCTCGAAGGTGCGCGGCTATCTATGGATCGACGACGATGCGCAGCAACTAGCGCGCGCGGAAATCGAAGTCACGGAGGACATCTCCATCGGCGGCTTTCTGGCCAAGGTCTACAAAGGCA
>WNFP01001759.1_pt1 | contig 19873 bp, 19 predicted proteins | sample 5400201 | NCBI WGS metagenome assembly WNFP01 (sample SAMN13153355, study PRJNA577476) | soil metagenome | isolation source: 115 cm saprolite under Madrone tree | place: USA:California | collected 2016-06-14
TGTTGGCAAACCCCATGGATAGCATAACCTCGCCACCATAACATAACCCACCTGTAAGATCATAACAGAGCGATGACTTCTATGAAAATACCCAGGGGAGGCGGCACCAGGGGGCAGCGCAACCAGAAAGGTTCCGGTATCAAATGAATTGATGAAATTAGCTAGGGGATGCGGTCCGCTATCCAGACCGTTTGAAATCCGGATAGCGCGACCGCGGGAAAGGCCGCGCGCCAAATAGAGAGTCTACGCCGTTAAGCTATTTGAGCGCGATAAATGCTTGGTCAAAATTTTCCTTGCCTTTGAGGGTTTTTCGGAGTTCGACGGCCTCGGCAAGTTCGACCCCCTGACCCACCCGAACGCGATGCCAGATCTTCGACTTCACCTCTGCGGCAACCACATAAGCGTCATACCTTTTGTCCTTTAACTTTTTGGCGATACCCTCGGCATCGCGGCTTTGAACCAAAGAGGCGACCTGGACCGTCCAGAGTGGGGTCGGCCGGTGGGGTTCGGTCACCGATTTTACGGCAGCTGGGTTCCCGTGCGGCAGCGCCTTGGGCACGATGACCGATAGCGCAGAAGGGATCTCCTTTCGTTGCACCGGTTCTGCTCCTTTATCGCGAATCGGTACTGTTGGCGGCGGCAAGACACGGCTCACCAAAAGAGATGAAGGGCTCTCGCCAATCGAAGCTTGTGGACCCTGGCTTGGCCGCGTCGGTGGCAATTCATCGGGGACGCCATTGATGTTTCGCAATGGTGTAACCGGTGGCGCCGAGGGAGTCGGGCCGCTACTCGGACTCGGCGCTGGACTCGGCGGTTCGGTTGGAGGGACCGGAGCTGCAGGCTGCTGTTGTTGCTGCTGTTGTTGTTGGTCTTGCCACTCACGCTTCATTTTTTCCAGGTCGCGCTCTCGCTCTAATCTCACCCTTTCAAGGTCGTTGCGTAGAATTGAAAGCTTGCTTTTGAATTCTTCTGTAACCGCCGTGCCTTCGCTCCTATTCCGAATGACATGGGGGGTAATCAGAAAGATGAGCTCGGTCCGAATGCTTGTGTCAACCGTCGTCCGGAACAAGCGCCCGAGTACAGGAACATCCATGAGATATGGAATGCCGGTACGATTTTCGTTTTTGTTGTCGGCGATGATCCCACCTATCGCAAGACTGTCTCCATCTTGAACAACAGCCGTTGTCTCCGCCTGGCGGATATCAAAACTTGGAAATGAACCTGATGTTCCTAACTGGACAGTAGCGGTTGTATTTATCGCACTCACCTCAGCCAATATCTGCAGATTCACCAGCCCCTGGGAATTGACCTGCGGAATGATAGTGACAATTCTACCGGTGTTTTGATACTGGATCGTCGAACTCGTAGCGAATGACGTGCCGGTCCCTGTTCCTGAGGTTGTTATGGGAGTCGCCACCGAACCCGTGGCCACCGGCTGCTGGCTTCCGACTTGAATGCGCGCCGCCCGGTTGTCACTCGCCAGCACACTGGGGGCAGATAAGATCTTGACGCGGGAATCTGTCATCAGGGCGTTCACGAGCGCCCGCACCGTATTGCCTCCAAAAATCCCGCTCATGCCACCAGGGAATGAATTAAGGGTGGTAGTAGTACCCGTCGTGCCGCCGCCGCCCAACGAACTCAGAATCCCGGTAAGAACACTACCCCGCGAAGGCAACGTAGCACCAAAGAATGGGGTGTGGCCGGATTTAATTTCATAGTCGACACCTAACGTCTCGTTGTTAGATGTCGTTACCTCAAAAATGAGAACGTCCAACAAGACTTGCCTTGGCACAGCGTCGAGCTCTTTGAGAATATTTTTGATGTTTTGAAATTCCTGGGCAGTACCATAAATGATCAGTGAATTGGTGGCTGGGTCAGCGACGATGCGCAATTGCTCTTCAGGTTTCGCTGACGGAGCGCCGGGAGTGGGCGCTCTAGGAGTACTAGGCGAAGGAGCAGCAAGCCCCGGACTTCCGGGAGCCGCCTGTGGCGTAGGCGCAGCGGGTTGGCCAGTGGGCGCGGGCACTTGCGCAGCCGCATATGCACCGAAGGGTTGCGTTTGTTGCGCGCCAAAGCCGCTACTCGAAGTTCCAGGCATCGAACCGGTCGTGCCACCAGCACCGCCAAACTGACTTCCACCCGCGCCCCCCGACGGAGTCGAGCGATGGAGGTCCTGTAAAGTTCTTTTCTGGCCGCCACCGGCCGGAGCAGGTAAACCGAGAGCCGCGCTTAGGACGGTCGCCAGGTCATCGGCCTTACCATTTTCTATCGGATAGACAAAAATCCTTCGTCCCGGGCCTTCGGCGACCACGTCGATGCGCTCCAACCATCTTCTGGCATATGTCCAAGCTGCTTCACTATGGCTAATCACCAGGAGCTGGTTGATTCGCGGTAGAGCAATGAACTGCGCGGTAAAATTCTCCGCCTGGGGTACAGAGGACGCATAGGACTGCATGACTTTTATCATCTCGTTGGCAAGTTCTTCCGCGCTTGCCACCTTAGGCTGATAGATCTCCATGCGCGTACCGGCAAAAACTTGAACATCGATAAGATCGGCGATCTCAATCAGCCGCTGAATATTGGACGGCAAATCCATAATGATAAGGAAGTTCCCTCTCGGATTATCAATGATTTCGCCACCGGGCATGACAAATGGCGTCAGCAGCTTTTTCATTTCAGCAACCGCAAAGAAGCGCACCGGAACGATCTGTAGAGCATAGCTATCTTCCTTACCTGAGCCCACCGGCCGCGCCAATCCCTTGCCGTCTTTGATGGGCATGATCCGATAAATATTGCCTGTTTTAACTGCCACAGCCCCGTTCATGCGCAGGACTTGGTGAAAAATCGGCAGCAGATCTTCTGTTCTTAGCGGCTCGGCGCTGTTTATCGTGACGATCCCCTTGACTTCAGGGTCGATGGTGTAAGTAAGTCTCAGGTGTTGAGCGAGGATATGGATGATCTCGACCAAATCGGCTCGATTGAAGTTAAGCGAAACCATTCCTCCGGAGGGAGCCGCGGGAGGCGGTAGTAGTGTACGTTCGGGTCGGCTGGAGCAACCGGAGGTTGAGCCGGCGGCACCGGTCCGGGTGCTGGTTGAGCTTGAGGAGGAGTCGGCGGTTCGGTCGCTTGAATCTGCTGGAGGACCTGGGCGTTCAGAGGCAATGCGATACTTGAGACATAACAAAAGACTACAAACCATGTGAAAGGTCTTGCTGGCATTGTTCCTCCCGCGATCTAAATAGCGGCCCTCTCATTCTCCTGCAGCCGGTTCCCGGTCTCGCCGTGGTAAAGCAGGGATAGCCCTTGGTACTCTCTGCCCCGGCACGTTTGCCTGTCCTGGTGTAACTCTGGGCGAAGCCCCTTGTCCCGCAGGACTTGTCTGCGTCGCCACCGATCCTCGTGGTTGAGCTAAATCAGTTTTGCGAAAATAATCCAGTGGAACCTCTACCGTTGCAGTGCCCTTGGCAAAAACAACTCTTTTTTCTGAAACTTCCGATAACCGAAACCCCTCGACCGTATCGCCGAGTTTGATCCGCATCGGCGCGACCGATTGGCCAGGGATTCCCGGCACTCCGGAAGTGCCTCCATCCTGAAGAATGGCGAATCGGTTGTTCCCAAGAATGGCGGTACCCAACAGAACCATGCCTCGTATTCGTTGAAAGGCCTGGGAATTCGCTTCCGCTTCCCGGGTATAACCTGCTCCCCGTTCCGGGTCAAAAATGTTCTTGCTGATAATGGTCTCCGTCCCAATTACCGATCGCGGATTAGTAGCTGTCTTGGAGTCTTCAGCAACCATGGGCGATTTGGCCTTTGCCGAATTCGGAAGATCCCAAGGGCCGGACCTCCAGAGCCAATAGGTTTTCGTCAGCGCCAATCCTAAGGCGACAATCAGAAGGATGCTAAGTAATGAAGAGCGAGTTAAGATAATTCGATTCCTTACCAATCTGGGCCGAAGAAGACCCTCATTTTACTTTTACTTAACTTACGCGTCAAATTGGCACTGATTGTCATCAGTATGTTCTGAAATACAAAACAGGCTTCTCCAATTCTCTTGGGTCGTGAAATCGATCCGCCTGCGTATCCATTGACGAACCATAAAAAACCAAACGCTCTTACGGCTCGCTCGCTTTGGGCGAGATTCCCTTCGTCTGGCTCGGTGAAGATTCCGACTTGGTAGCGGTGGCGGCCTGGGACCGAGCAAGTCCTGAGACCGTTAGGCTCACGCGCAGGTTTTGTGCGGCTACCTGGGGAACACCTTGGGGTTGGGGAAACCCTGCCGGCCGGAAAAGCGAGCGCACATTGATTTCATCCACCATAAGCAGCTTCGGCGAATTTTCGATGCCGCGAATTAGACCGGCAAGCTGTTCGATCTGTCCGCCGATTTCCATCTGAACAGAGATTTTAGCAAAGTTTCCCGCAGTCTCGGGGTTCAAGACTCGAGTTGTTATTACCTGGGTACCTTCCTTTGTCGCCAGGCCTTGGATAACATCTTGCAAATCCGATGCGCTAACTGACGGCGTGTCCCCAGTGAGTAACCGCGGCTCCTTGGCCTTCAGCTCATTCTGTGCGGCTTCGAGCATGGCGACCAATTCCTCCTTCTGACCAAGGAAACGAAGGTTTTTTTCTAGAAGCTGCGGCTGGATCTCTAGCTGGCTCCTAACCCATTCCCATCTCTCAACAAACGGGCCAATCAAGACATAGCGGGCCAACCCAACAAAAATAATCACCAGGCTCAAGACGACGAGGCTTCGTTCTCTCTTGGAAAGTCGCTGCCAAAATTGATTCATGGTTTGGTTGGCCTCTCCTTCGGCTTCTCGATGTCGGCCTTCAATGAGAATGTCTCGCGGTTGTCTCGCCCCCGGTTAGAGGGAGCATTGAAGCCGACATTTTCAAAGAGTGGAGACCGCTCCAGGACGGGAATCAACGCGGATGCATTTTCGGCACTACCCTGGATCTCCAAGTTCCCGCTCCGATAACGCAGGTTAGACAGATAGGCATTCGTCGGAACCGTTTTAGAAAGTTCATCCAAGATACGAAGAACTTCGCCTTTCCTTTGGTCGAAATCCGTGAAAAAGCTGACCTCCTTGCGCGCCTTTTGAAGTTCCGTCTCCTCGCGACGAAGAGCTTCCACGGAAGGCGCGAGCTTCTGATTTTCCTTCTGTAATTGGCGCAGGCGAATTTCGTCTTTGACGGGATAACTGACTCCCCAAGCCACGCCGCTGATGAGCAGCAAACCCAAGACAACCGCATTGATCCCAGACAACGCTTTTCCGCCGTTCTCGGTAGCTCCCCCTTGTCTTAAGAGGTTTACCGCGAAGGATGACTCACGGAGGCCTCGGAGTGCAGCCCCAAATGCAGGAAGAACATGCGGATGCGCGATATTTCCGCTTCCCGCAAGCCGTTGATTGCCGACGGCTACAAGGTCTTCGTATTTCAATGCTTCTCCGTTTTCGGCTGTGGAACGGAAAAACCCCTCAACCTCGCCCCAACCAAACAACGTTGGCGATTGGGCCAAACATTCCTGTAGAATTTCTTTGCCCGGACCTTGGGCCCAGTCGGCCTGCGGTAAAGAATGGGAAAAAAGTAATTCCGCGCTGCGCTTCCATCCGTTGACACCCATTCGAACTCCAACCATTTCCCAAGCCTCGTTTTGTCTGCCGAGGATAAACGCCGGATTACTTAAGTCCCCCCGACAGAAGAGAAGATAGTTGGCGATAGCGGTGACTGTGGTCTCGACTCCGTCAGGAGTTATGCCGAAGGAACCCAGCACATCAAGGACAGGGGCGAGACTCTTTTTCGGAATCGCAAAAACATATACGCCGATCTTGTCACCCTGCTTCCCAATCGGCATGAAATCAAAATAGATATCGTCCCGACGAAACGGGAGCTGGCGTTCGATCTCGTATTCCAACACTTGGCGCAGATTATTCTCGGCGGCTTGCGGCAAGAAAAGCTTTTGCACAACCGCCTGTTCCTGAGGAATACAGATATACAAGGAGTCTTTGCCCACGTTGAAATGCGGCAATAGGCTTACGATGGCCTGCCTCAGAGCCCGTTCACGGGAATCCGTCTCGGCTCGTAACGCTATCTCTCTTATGTCTTCCGCGATCCAGCCGGTCAATTCCGATATGGCTTGCTGGTTCTCTCCTAGAGGTAACTCTCTCGCCTCTTGTTCGGACAAAGACAGGCGTAAAAAGTTCTTGCGCATACGAACCAGAACCACGTGGTCGCGCATAATGTAGAGGCCAACACTACGAAGAAAATCAGCGCGATAGAGATTGTGCAACCATGGCGGCAAATTCATATTTTATAATCCTCGCCTTATCCCTTACACCTTCGCCGTAGGACCTTATCTATCCTGTAAAGTTGCCCGCCGGCATCCCGTTACTTAACGCGCCGGTAACGCGACATCACGGTCTATCCAGCGCACCAACTCAAACTCTCGCCCTCCCCCGCCGGCTCGCACCACACCTTTGACTCGCCGTGACACACGCGATTGCCCGGGACGTCCTTCGGCTTCCACTGTAACAACGGCTGGATTGGCAAAAACGAACTGCTGTAACGCAGCATCGTTTGCGCCAATGCCCAGCAGCGGCAGCAAATCTGCTAGTGTTTTTTCCGAAAGTTTTTTTCTTTCGTCGACAAAGCGGCGACTTTTCTCCAACGGTATGCCGATAAGCGCATGAATGACCTCCGCAGAAGCGGTCCGAAGATTAACCCGATCAATGGGGCTATCGACGGTAAAAATTTCCCGCAGACCCACCACCTGTGAATCCTGCTCTCGCCCCCCCTTTGCGTCGCCGTAGCCGTAAAAGAGGTCAGAGCTCATACCTCTTACCCAAAGAAGATCCTCTACAGTATCGAAAGGACCGTTCTTGGCTGAGTAAGGCGGGGTCAGAGAGCGATAATAGTCGTTCTCCGCCCCGTTCAATCGATGAAGATCGTCAGAGTCACGCCAATCCATTATAGAATCGACCAGGATCGCCCTGTTGGGCTCTTCAACGCCCAGGTTAGTAAAGATGCGCCGGAGGGTCTCTTCATCTGCGCGGTTAATATTGATCTTGCCTCCCTCATCCACCCAACGGACTCGGAAAGCCCCGTCTCCAACTGCCTCTTCACGCCAACTGCCATCGAAAATATCGGCGGGCTTCTGAGTTCCAACAGCTTCACGGCTCCCCGATTGCTGCAGAAATTCATAGATTCCACGTTCAAAACCGGCCAAAGCGAGATAATACCCCTGAGTTTCGTCGCTATAACGATGAGCAGCCTCTGCCTCCTCCCGCACGGAGGTGCTGAAATCAAAAGCCACCACAAGAAGAAAGATAAATATCCACAGTACGACCAACAGAGCTACACCCCGCTCGTTAAGCAAACCTGATGGATCTTTGTTTTTCGGATTCATGATCACGGGGCCAATAAACGCAGCATCACTGGGAAGACCCACTGGACTTCCCGGCCCTCCTCCGTACGGTAGTCGAGCCGCACCGCCCGCGGCAGCGTATTTCTTTCTTTTGCGTCCCAGCGTTCCTCCCATTTCGCGTCATCACTCTGAGGATCCAAATAGCTCATACGAAACTCTTTGACCCCTTCACGAACAACGATGGCGTTTCTAAGGCCTTCCTGCCTGTCATCCTCTTCTTCGCTTGGAACACGCACTGGCGTTTCTTCTTCCAACCGCAACACGCCGGCGCGTTTTTCGCCGCCTTCCCAAAAGACACGCACCTTTGCCATACCTCGGCCGCCCATGGCGAGGGAAAAAGACGAAACGAAGGTGAGCTTGTCCTGCTCGCCGGCGAAGAGAATGGCAGCCCCCTGAGGAGAAGAGCGATAGGGATATGCAGACCGAATATAGCTTCCCAAGAGCTCATCGACCGAACGCAGCTGCTGATTTTTTTCAAAACTCCGCTGCGACTTTTCCACGGCGCGATGACCAATAGAAAACGCTCCGTAGAGTAGGGTGCCGATGAGAGCGAAGATCGTCAACGCAAGAACCACCTCGATCAAGGTGAAACCGTTTGGAGCTTTTTTTGTCACGGACTTTTCTTTCTCACGAGACGATACGTTCGTAACTCCACCGGCCGATCTCGTCCTCCATCCGTCACATGCATGTCCAAGATAATCTCATTCAATTCCCAAGCGGATGATAGGGACAGCGTATCGGAGGGGTCCCCCACAGGCGCAACCCCGAGCCTCCAGCGAGTTTTCTCATTAAGCGAACCTTGCTGAGCACCCTCGTCGATCTTGCGCCGCAGCAAAATCTCGTCCATTGCTTGCCGACCGTAGGTCATGCCTTCCGTCGCGACGGAACTCCGAGATCCCAAACGAAGCCCCATAGAGAAAATTTCCAAAAGAGTCACGACGCCGATACCGACGATGGTCATGGCCACGACTACTTCCAAAAGCGTGAAACCCGCTGATAGCGAAGAAAGAGGCTGACCGAGCTTCACGAGGGCTCGCCCCGTCGAATATCAATTTTGCCGCTCAGCGGCTCGACACGGACCGAATACAAATTTGCACCGCTTCCGCCCGACAAACCGATCTCCCCCCCTAGGCTACTTCCATTGGGGAAAAAGATAAATTGGCGCACGTTTTTGTCGAGCGTCTCGCCGCCCTGGACTTGAGAGAATCTGACATCCAACGGCAAACGAACTTCACGATCTCGGGCCACAAGGTAACTATTATCAGCCAAGTTCAATACAAGGCGTTGAGGGATTCCTTCATATAGGGCGCGGCTGCGCAGCTCCCGCGCGACCGCAGCAAGACCGAGGGCAGACCGTCTGACTTGCCGTTCACGCAGTCCGGTATCAATAGTCGGGAGAACAATCAGGCTGCTCACACCAAGAACGAGCAGGACTAAGAGCAACTCTAAAAGTGTGAACCCTTGTCTATCGCTCCCAGCTCGTAATATCACGGTTATCCCCTTCACCACCGGGCGCTCCATCGGCACCATAAGAAACAATGTCGAAGGCGCCGTGTTCTCCCGGGCTCTTGTAAGCATAGGCTTTGCCCCAGGGATCCAGAGGCAATTCCTTCTTGAGATAGGGGCCATCCCATCGCTCGAGACCGCCGGGCTTGGTTCTCAAGGCCTCAAGTCCTTCCTCGCTGCTTGGGTAGCGCCCGACGTCCAGTCGAAAAGTATCCAGAGCCGTACCCAAGAGCTCAATTTGCGCCTGGGCCGCCTTGATTTTCGCCTTCTCTTCCTGGCGGATAAAGCGTGGCCCTACCAGCGCAGCGAGAAGCCCGATGATGACCATCACCACGAGCAACTCGATGAGCGTGAAACCGTCACTCAATCGCAATTTATCAGAATGGTAAATCATTGATACTAAATATGGCCAGCAGCATGGATACCACGACCAATCCTATGATGAGTCCCATGCCTAAAATAAGTGCCGGCTCTAATAGTGCCGTTAATCTCTTAGTCGTCCGTTTGACTTCCTGATCATAATGCTCCGCTACTTCGGCGAGCATGCCTTCCAATCTCCCGGTTTCCTCGCCGACTGCAATCATATTCAAGGCTAGCGCCGGGAACAGGCCGCTTTCCCCCAGCGGTTGTGCCATCCCCTTTCCTTCCCGCACGCGAACTTGGACCTGGCCAATGGCACGCGACAGCAAACGGTTCCCTACTATACCCTGAACTGTTCCGAGGGCCTCTAGCAGAGGTACTCCGCCCTTCAATAATGCCGACAGCGTTCTGGCAAAGCGCGCCGTTTCAAACTTTCGTAATAGGTCCCCCAAGAGCCAGACACGAAGAGACTGGCGATCCCATTCCGCCCGACCTTCGGGGCTGCGGAAATAGTAATATCCGCCGGCAGACCCCGCGAGCAACAAAAGCAAAATGAGCCAACCGTATTGTGTCAGTATTTGACTAAAATCGATAACGACTTTGGTGATCCAAGGCAAGGCTTGACCGACATCTTTGAAGATCACCGCAAAGCGCGGGATGACATAAATGAAAAGGACAATCAAGGAAAGTCCAGCGGCGGCTCCCAAGATCGTCGGGTAGACCAACGCAGATTTTACCTCTTCTTTAAGCGCAACGGAGCGCTCCAAATATTCAGCGAGGTGGCGGAGAACGCTTTCCAAAATACCGCCCGCCTCTCCCGCTCGAATCATGTTCACGTACAGCTTAGGGAATACCTGAGGATGCTCTCCCATGGACGCGGCCAGGGATTTACCGGCGCGCACCGCCTCCAGAAGAGTCCTCATGACTTTGGTAAAATCCTCGCCTTCGATCAAATTGGCGAGAAGTGAAAGGCTGCGATCCAACGGAAGGCCAGCCGCCAGAAGCGTGCTTAGCTCCTGGGTGAATTGGAGGAGCTGCTGTTGATTGACCTTTCGTCTTGGAAACAGCGGCAGGCGTGCCTGAGACCCCGGAGTCAAGCGGTCCCCCGGCACCGCGATCCGTAAGGGGATACAGCCCATCTCGTGAAGGCGAGAGATGACACTCTGCTCCACGTCGGCTTCCATTAAACCTTCGACAATTTTTCCTGCTTGGTCAGCGGCACGATATTGAAAAAAGGCCATCGGGAATTCAAAACAAGTAGTGAAGGTAAGAAACGATTAGATTCCGCAGACCATCAGCCCTTAATAGTCTCAAACCTAACCTAAGTTTCCTCTCTGGTAACTCGCAGCACCTCGGCGACTGTTGTAACACCATGGCGCACCTTGTCCCAGCCATCTTCCCTGAGGAGGTGCATGCCCTGTTGTACGGCCAAGGCGCGGATCACTCCCGCATCCGCCCGCTGAACGATGATTTTGCAGAGTTCGGAAGTCACGGGCAAAAGCTCCAATATGGCCACACGGCCGAGATATCCGGTGCCACTACAAGTATTGCATCCGACTGCCTCCCACACCGTGCGCAGTGTCTCAGTCTTTTGCAGCGTTAACTCGGGCTCGTTCGCGTTAAAGCCCGTGAACGGAACCTCTTTTCGACAGGTGGCGCAAAGCCGACGGACGAGTCTCTGAGCTAAAACGCCGAGAAGCGACGATGAAAGAAGATAATCCTGAACCCCCATCTCCAGCAGGCGGGAAATGGCGCCCGCTGCGTCATTCGTATGCAGCGTGGAAAAAACCAAGTGACCGGTAAGGGCCGCTTGAACGGCGATTTCGGCGGTTTCAGGGTCTCTGATTTCGCCAACCATGATGACATCGGGATCCTGGCGCACGATGGAACGTAGGCCATTGGCAAAAGAAAGCCCGATTTGCGGCTTAACTTGGATCTGATTGACACCGCTAAGTTGATACTCCACCGGATCTTCAATGGTGATGATCTTTTTCTCCGGATCGTTGATCTTTTGGAGGGCCCCATAAAGGGTCGTTGTTTTACCGCTACCCGTCGGCCCCGTCACGAGAATCATCCCGTGGGGCTTGTTGATCATTTCATTGAATTGTTGGAGGAGCGTTGGCGGGAACCCCATCGCCTCGAGCTCGGTGAAGATCTGCGCCCGCTCCAGCAGACGAATCACGACGCTTTCGCCATAGAGCGTTGGCACCGTCGCAATACGCAGATCCACGTCCTTTCCCGCCAGCCTGATCTTGATTCTACCGTCCTGCGGCAACCGGCGTTCTGCGATATTGAGTTGGGCCAAAATCTTTAGACGCGAGATTACAGCTGCTTTTAGCTGTCGCGGCGGCGGCTCGACTTCGTGGAGAATACCGTCGATGCGGTATCGCACCTTCAATTGATTCTCAAAGGGCTCGATATGGACATCCGAGGCTCGGCTCTCGAGCGCCCGCACGAGCATCTGATTCACCAGACGGATCACGGGAACTTCGGAGGCCATGTCGCGCAAATGGGCGACATCTTCCTCGTCCACCGCGCCTTCGATTTCCCGGGCAGTCGAACCCGCAGCGGCTTCGCTTGAATAGGAGTTTCCGAAAAGAGTGTCGATTCTCGCCGTGATATCTTTTTCCTTGGCCAGCACGGGTTTAACATGCAGGCCTACCGCAAGCTCGAGAGCGTGGAGTCGCGAGATATCCAGCGGATCAGTAATGGCAACCACTAAGTCTCGACCTTCGACTTTAATCGGCACCATATGAGCGAGCTTGAAAAAGTCGCCTACACTAGGGGGAAATTCCACGGAGAGCGGCGTTGCAGGCAAATCCCTGAGCGAGATCATTGGAATATCGAAATGATCCCGCAACACGGGCAGCAAATCATCCTCGGAAAGGAATCCCAATTCGACAATAAGCCGGGTTAGCGGAGCCTGCTGTTCCTGTTGTAGTTTGGCTACCCGTTCCATCTCCTCACCGGAGAGGAGCCTCCTCTCAATCAACTGCTGTGTGAGACTCAAATGGGAATCCATCTCGTATTGACACCGGCTGAGTCAATCTTTTACATCTGCCCTGCCGTAGCGATCTTCCAACCGCACGACGTCGTCGAGTTCGGGAGTTGATACTTCCAAGACATCACATTCCTCGAGCGCAATCATCCTGTGCTTCATCCCGGGAACTATATGAAGGCAATCACCTGGGTTGAGGCTGAGCTTTGTTCTCTGGCCTTCCAACTCTACCTCAAGGTCCAAACTTCCGCTAAGAAGACGAACCGTTTCGTCTTTAACTCTATGGTATTGATAACTCAAGGACTCCCCTTTATTGATGTGAAGAACCTTGCCCACATAGCGTGCGGTATGAGCCCAAATGAGCTCGTAACCCCATGGTTTTTTGACGACTTCGCCCTTATGTGTCTGATTAGCCATTCTTAACCGGCCCTATGATACCAAAATTTTCTGAAGGTGGGAAACCAATCGCGTGTACCTGTAGGGGCCAAGAAATCCTATAACTATAGAGATGCGTGAGAGCCAAAAGAGTAAAAAACAAGATGCGAATTTCATGATGAAAAAAAGGCACATCCCCAAGGGCGGTTACGGCAAACGCAATCCAGGCAGCCGCGATGCCAAGTTGGAACACTCGGTTTGTACCCTCGAAGCGATTCGCGTTAATTAGGGTCTGAGAGAGCGCCTGACAGAGCAACCACAAGAAGGTGCCTAGTCCTAGCAATCCGGTTTCAGCGAACAGTTCCACGTACACGTTGTGGGTGTGTGCTATGCGGGTAATATCAGTTGCCGTATCGAGGTGGAGTTCTCTGAGACCCGCTCTGAGGCGACCACGGCCATATCCCACTCCCAAAACCGGATGGTCCAGCCCGAGCTTCAACCCGGCCTCCATCGACTCTAATCTCTCGTTGATGGAAAAGTCAGTCTGCGGTCGAACCAGTGTAGATAGACGGTCCTGCAGCGGCGTTGCAAACGACAGAAGAAGTCCGGCAACCACCACAACAACCCCAATTTCTCTGCGTCGCTTCAGCATGACGGTAAAGAAAAGCATTGAGACTCCCCAACCTACCCAAGATCCCCTGGAATACGTCAAGATCAGCGCCAATAACTGAGCCCCACAAGAGAGTAAGGACAGCACACGCAGCCTTCCTGTCTCTCCAACTACCATCGCCAAGCAAAGTGGGATCGTCATGGCGAAAAGGTAACCGGCAATATTCGGATGAGGTAACGGATAGCCGAATCGCCGCATGTGATCAAGTGCAAGGACCGAGGGGTCGTACAAAATGCCACGCACGGCAAGAAGACCAGGCACCAAAGCCAGGAGACAAAACAAAAGCCTCCATCTTTTTTGGTCTGAGAAGAGGTCCAAAATCATTAGATAGTGCATCGCGCCAAAGAAAAAATAGCGATAGTCGCCGGCCCCATGAAAGTTTGGAATTAAAGATAGCGTGACACACGCAAAGAAAAGAACCAGCGGCATCGGCATAATATGCTTGGGAAAACTGAGCTGCTCGGTACCGTAACGGATCCAAATCAATAATTTCCAAATTAACCAGAGGAAAAACGTCGTGCGGGAAACGCTCCATGCGCTAACGCTTACCCTGGGTAAAGACGAATCTAATGGTCCGGTACCCAACAGCACGATAGACGCACAGAGCGAAACAAAAATCCCCTTACCCCACCAGACGATGAGTTTATCCATGTTGTGTCTGATATGGAGGGGCGCCAATGGAGAGCGATGGGATACGGTTAGGGACACGGCGAGATCAATAAAATCAGTTTCGCAGGCTTCCCGCGCCCTTATTACGAAACCCGCCAAAGATGGTAAGAGTGAGAATCTTCAGATCACGCCGGATCGACCAATTTCCAATATATTCCAAATCGTGCTGGATCCGGGACTCCAATGACGTATTTCCACGCCATCCGTTGACCTGCGCCCAGCCGGTCATCCCGGCTTTCACTTTATGGCGTAGCATATAGCCCGGAATCGATTTCCGAAAGTATTGAATTAAGGCGGGTCTTTCCGGCCGAGGACCGACTAAACTCATTTCACCCCGGAGTACGTTAATCAACTGAGGCAGTTCGTCCAGGCTGGTTGCTCGCAATATTCGCCCGAACGGCGTGACCCGCGGATCATTGGCCGTGGCCCAAATCGCACCGGTCCCTTGCTCGGCATTTTTGACCATCGTCCTGAATTTGAGAATCTGGAATCTTCTTCCATCCAAGCCCATTCGCTCCTGTCGATAAAAAATAGGTCCAGAAGAAGTCAGTCTGATCGCTAGGGCGATCAAGGCCATTAAAGGTGAAAAAAACACCAACGCCAGTCCACCGATTGACAAATCCATGATTCGTTTGAGGCAAGAATTCCATCCATGCAACGGCGAAGTTTGTAAACTTATGATTGGAAGCCCATCGAACTCCTCCATTCGTCCGCGAAGCTTGGCGAGGTCTCCCAAGTCGGGAATAAAATGCAGCGTAACAGGCTCATCATCCAGCCATTGCTGGATTTCAGCCAATTTGCCTGCTTGTTCCAAGGGCAAAGTGACGAAAATTTGATCGATGGTTCCAGACTTAACCCATCCCCTAAGTTCATCGGCGTCCTTGAGACATCTTCCCTGATCCGGCACCCGCCCCACAGGTGCCTGCTGGGTTAGGTATACCCCCGCGATGCGAAGACCGAATTGGCGGTACTCTTTTAACTTTTGCGCGAGCTGCTCGACCTGCCGGGGAGTTCCAATAATTAGAACGTGTCTGAGATTGTAACCACGTCGACGCAAGAACCTTAACCCTTCTCGAAAAACGACGTGACTGATATTAAGAAAAATAAAGCTCAACCCCGCAAAAAACATGACCACGATCCGGGAAAGAACAACGAAGCGGAGCAAGAACAGGATTCCTAGAAAAATAAGCAGCGCAAGACTGGAGCCTTTGACGACCTCGACGATTTCACGCTTCTGACTAGACATGCGCCGGGGACGATAGAAATCCAGCCAGTGAAAAACCGCCGTCCAGACGATCAGAATAACAAGCCAGGCGATGAGATAGTGTGGAAAAAGATGCGGCTCAGCTTCTGGAAAAAAGTTCGTGCTAAAGCGAAGCAGATACGCGAGCCACCAAGCGACACTCAGAAAGAAGAGGTCGTTTAGCATCATCAAACTCTGAAAGAATTCGCTGCGTTGCTTTAGCACGGGTTGATCACTCCCCACCACTCTCCCAATCGGGCCTGGATATATTCGTGAATTTGCTTTCTGAAACGTTGGGCCGAAAATTGCGCGGCATGGTCACGTATTTTTTCCGGGTTAAATCGGCCTTCCATCCTTTGATACAGCTCGACCGCTCTAATTAAGGCCGCTGGAGTTTGCTCCGAGAAAAAAATACCAGTGGGCGCCTCCGCGTTTTCAATAGTTGCCTTCGCTGGGATCACTGTTTCCAGTACTCCGCCTTTCTCGTATGCGATGACTGGCCTGCCACAGGCCTGAGCCTCAAGGGGGACGATACCAAAATCTTCTTCTCCAGGGAAAATGAGCGCTTGACACGAGCCGTATAGCGCAGCCAATACCGAGTCGTCAACCCAACCGAGGAATTCTATGGTGGATCCAGCACTCCGTTCCAACCGGATTCGCAACGGGCCTTCTCCCACAATCTTCAGCGGAAGTCGCAATTCGTTAAATGCACGAACGGCGATGTCGATTCTTTTGTAAGGTACCAAAGCAGAGACCACAAGATAGTACGGCTGTTGTTCGCCGCCGATGCGGAACTTTTCCAAATCCACCGGAGGGTAGATAACTGTGGCCTGACGCCCATAGAGTTTCTGGATCTTCGTGGCGACATTTCGAGAGTTTGCCAGGAAATAATCCACCCGCCCCGAAGCCGCAACGTCCCATCCTTGCAGATAGCGGCGCCACACCGACATGCCGACCCGAGCCAGGAGGGATGTGTCCCGATCAAAATAAGCGTCGTGCATATCCCAGACGTATCGCATGGGGGCATGGACGTAAGAAACATGTAGCGCGCGGTGTGGAAAGACTCCTTTGGCTACGCAATGGCTGCTTGAGACGATGAGATCGTAGTCCCTCAAGTCAAACGATTCAATCATCCGTGGGAACAGAGGCAAACAATAGCGATAGACCCGTTCGATGCCTGGGACGTCATTCAATCGGGAAACACGAATGTTCATTGATTTGACTAAATGCGACAGTCGATCGGGCGCATAGACGAGGGTATACACGTCGGCTTTGGGAAACAGCTCGCAAAAAGCTTCCAAGCACTTTTCCCCCCCGCGCGTGGTAATGAGCCAATCGTGAACAATGGCGACCTGCATTTTAGTTTTCCCTCGCACACAAATTTACCCACGGCTACGCCATGCCGCCAAACAGTTGACGAGCCTTTTGAACTTGCCTGAATGAGGGGGCTCTTCGCTATTGGGACTTACCTGATTTATACCTTCCAAATCCCTTAGTAAAGCAGACGAAATCCTTACTCAGGAGTGATGACCTGAGAAAGACAAAGGTCCCTTGTCCGACCTGCGTTAGCACTTGGGATAGTGAAATCGCTTTTTGGAGATAAGGGGTTGTCGCTTATGGCTTACGCGCGCCTATAAAACGACGAGACACTGAAGCACACAAAATTAGCTATAGGAAAGCTTCGCCAAATCTAAGAAACTGGCCCCCCTCAAATCCGGGCTTATCCTTCAATCAGTTGTTTCATTTTCTGCCTAAAGAACCCGAAAGTGAACATCGATGAAAGAACCGACCGCACGTATCGGTTCGGAACTCTTTTTCTGGCTTGTATCTTCGTGCGCTTTTTTAACATCACGGGCAACATCTTCAGCGCATCTCGCTTTGCCTTAAGAAACGGTCCCCATTTGCCGTGTCGCAGACAAAGGTAACAAAAAGACCCGAGCTCCTGGATAATTTTGTGGTGCGCGAACCGAAGCATGATTCCCAAAGGCATATTTTTGATCCAAACGAATTCAAGATTGCGCGTATGATAATAGACATGCAGGTCACTGAGCCGCCGAGCCGTCGCATTGGCCACATGATAGGCAACCGCGGTGGGAACATAGGCACACTTCCAACCCGCCAGCTGCGCCCGAAAATTTAGGTCCGTATCTTCATCGTACAGGAAGAAATCGTCGTCCAAGAAGCCGATCTCGTCGAGCATTCGACGCCGATACAGCACCGCAGCTCCACAAGCACCAAACACCAACTCAAAGCTGTTGAAGTCCGCAGCACTACCTCCCAGCCCACGATTAAAACCCACACCCGCCGTTGTAAGGCCGTCGCCGGCACTATTGAGGGTCAGAGACTCCGTGAAAATGAGCTTCGAGGCGCAGATTCCAACGCTCCGGTCCCGCACCATCGGCTCGATAAGGTTTTGAAGCCACGTCTCATCGACGCGGGCGTCAGTGTTGACAAGGGCGATGAATACGCCCTGGGCAATCTCGAATCCTGCCGCGTTACCTCCGGTGAAGCCCTTGTTTTCTCTGAGCTCAACGACCTTCACCTCGGGAAAATTCTCCCTGGCAAACCGGACGGAGCTGTCGGAAGAGCCGTTATCAACCAGGATGATTTCGCAACTGGCATAGCTCTGGCCCGAAAGAGCCCTCAGGCAGTCTCTAAGAAATCTTTCTCCATTCCAGTTAACAACGATAATGCTTACCTTATTGTTCTTCTCTTCTCCATGGATCATCCTCTGCCAAGATGAAGCGCCAAGCTCCGTCTACCCTTTAAGTACCCCATTCCCACCTATACGCTACCTAATCAGCCCCTTTGACTATTTCACAACTTTCAGGCGCTCTTTCCCCGCCGCAGTGGCGAGGCGGCCATCAAAACAAAGAAACATAACATTTTCACCCACCTGTTTGTTCAAAATCACGGCTGAGGCGAGATGAATGGCATCGGCACCTCTCAAAGCATGGCTCTCGGCCAAAATACCCGCGGCCCGAACCAAACCTTCAGAGACATCAACGATGAAATAGTCGTCCCAATCTTGGTCAAGATCGTTGACAACAGAACGGTAGCCAGCGCGCGACAGACCGTGCTCCCTACGCTTTCGTGCGAACGCCGCCCGCGCTTCAGCATAGGCAATTCTCGATGTCGCAAGACTTTCAGCCTCTTTGGTATTTTCCCTAACATCAGCGCTTCTTGTTTCCTCAACGTAGATTTTTACGAGAGCGCTAGTATCCAAGTAGAGAATCACCGTCGCTCCTCAAGGACAATATCTCCCACCGGTTTCCCTTTGACCACGACGCACCGGGAAGCGCCTTTGGGCTTTCCTCCCCTCCAAGTTCCTAAACCGCTTCTTGCCAGTCTTTTGAGCCTCTCGACGTCTGGGTGCTCTTGCACAGGAACGATCGTCGCAACGATTTTCCCTCTTTCCGTGATCATGATGGACCGGCCTTTCTTTACCTCCCTCAGATAATGGCTCAATTTGTTCTTGAGGTCTCGGACACCAGCAACCGTTTCCACAAAAATTGCCCTCCCTCATTGTGGCTACAATATATGGAGGAGGTAGCCACCGTCAAGCCTTCGGGTAACTCGGTGGCGTAACTCCTAAAGGAACGACAGTATCACGAGTTAGATACTCGAAACCATGGCAAGTTCGCGTCGAAGATCAAAGAACCGGACTTTCTTGATCGGCCAGTCCCCGCCGCGGCGGGGACTGGCGTCCGCTTCAAGTGGACAATACACCTGCAGGTCACTGAGCTGTTGTCACATTACCTCCAGTGAACCTTATGTTCTCCCTGAGCGCAACAATTTTCACCTCGGGAAAAGTTTCTCTGGCAAAGCGGACGGAGTTGTCGGAAGAACCGTTATCAACCAGGATGATTTCGCAATTGACATAGCTTTGAGTCGAAAGAGCACCCAGGCAATCTTTCAGAAATCTTTCACCATTCCAGTTAACAACGATAATGCTGACCTTGTAGCTCGCCTCTCCGGAAATCATCCTATGCTGAGATGAACCACCCAACTCCGTATGACTTTTGACCATAACTTCTTAAGGTCACGTACACGAAGGATAGTTCTCGTAGAATTGCCTTTCAACATATAAAAACGAGTTATACCTGCAACCGGGCTAAAAGTGAACATCGCAGGACACCGCACAGGATGAACCACGTTCCATTGCGATACACAGTGATGTCTGCTTTGCCATCTCCGTCGTAGTCTGCCGGCAGTCGTGCTCTTGAGGGCGAACATCACTGGGCCTTCCCAACACAGCAACTTGAGAAATTGGGCGAAATTTTTCGTGTGATCAGCGGGCAGCCCCGTTTTGGTTTTACTGAACGGCAAGGCAAGGGAAAGAAAAAGAAGAAGGGCAAAGGATGCCTCAGATAAGCGGCATGAGCGTTGGGTTTACACCCCACCTCTGAACACTGAAGAGTTCATTTTGGACTTTAAAAACTCATCCCTGTCATCGATCTGTCACTCTCAGCCCCTTGGCTTACAATGGTTCACAAAATCTGTCACCGATTCCAGTCCGCGACATTTGTCGGCACCACCTTGGGGAGCGGTTTGGCCATTCGGCGCAATTTTCGCCTCCGGCACATTCGTTGCTCATAGAAAAGGAGGCGTAAGGAGGAAACCCATGAAACT
>WNFP01005505.1_pt1 | contig 19868 bp, 20 predicted proteins | sample 5400201 | NCBI WGS metagenome assembly WNFP01 (sample SAMN13153355, study PRJNA577476) | soil metagenome | isolation source: 115 cm saprolite under Madrone tree | place: USA:California | collected 2016-06-14
TTTCCCCGTTGATTCACGTCTGGTCGCGCCATTTTGAATATGAGGCCGACGCATTCGCGCATGCGGCAATGGGAGAGGCACAGTCACTCATTCAAGCGCTGCGCAAATTGAACGAAAAAAACCTGAGCAATCTCACACCCCACCCGCTCTACAGCGGTTTTTATTATTCGCATCCGACATTGCTCGAACGGGAACGCGCGCTGCGAACAGCGGTTTACGAAACGTCAAGAGATCGGCGCTCGCCGCGGCGAGCGCCGCCACAACTTGCGCTGTTCTAACATGTCGAAAGTCATCGTCGTTGGCGCGGGGATCAACGGAGTTACCGCCGCGATCGAACTAAGAAGACGTGGTCACGAGGTAGTGCTTGTCGATCCGGGGCCGCTGCCGCACCCGCTTGCAGCGTCAACTGACATAAGCAAAGCAATTCGCGCGGCATACGGGGCAGACGAGGAATACACCGAGTTAGCCGAACGCTCGATCAAACGCTGGCGCGAATGGAATCAAGAATTCGGTACCCAGCTTTACCATGAGGTTGGCGTGATGTTCGTCCGCCAGCGAGAACTAAAGCCGGGCGATTTCGAGCACGAGAGTTTCAAAACATTGGAACGCCGCGGACACAAGGTCGAGCGCGTGAACTCGGCGCGATTCTGGAAACGTTTTCCCGCATGGAACCCGGAACTTTATCGAGATGGGGTTCTGGAACTGAAGGCGGGCTACGCGGAAAGCGGTCGCGTCGTCGCGGCACTAATCAAACGGGCGCAGTTGCTCGGCGTCCAATTGCGCGAAGGCACGAGGTTTGCGCGGTTAGATGAACATGGCGATCGCGTGAGAGGTATTGTGCTTGATGATGGACAGCCAATCGCCGGGGACTCCGTCGTCATAGCGGCCGGCGCGTGGACGCCGTATCTACTGCCTTTTACAAAAAAATTCTTTCGGGCCAGCGGACAGCCGGTCTTTCACCTGAAGCCCAGGCAACCTGAACTATTCGCGCCCGAGCGGTTTCCGGTTTTTGGCGCAGACATTACAACCACCGGTTACTACGGATTTCCAATCAATCGCGATGGCGTGGTGAAAGTCGCAAATCACGGTCCGGGCCGCGAGATGTCGCCGGAATCGCCGAAACGGGCTGTCACGTCCGAAGACGAAAAGAATCTTCGCGAGTTTCTATCATCCACATTCCCGGCGCTCGCCGATGCGCCGATTGTTTACTCTCGCGTTTGCATGTATTGCGATACGCACGATGGGCATTTTTGGATCGCACCCGATCCGGATCGCCCAGGACTAATAGTTGCTACGGGTGATTGCGGGCATGGGTTCAAGTTTGCGCCGGTGCTTGGGGAAATCATGGCCGACGCCGTGGAAGGAAAACCTAATCCGATTCTGCAAAAGTTCCGCTGGCGACCAGATGTGCGCGCGGGAAGCGGTACGGATGTCGCGCGTGCTGCAGGAAAGGGGTAGCCACGGCTTGTCACCGGCGCGCCCGGCGGTCGCGCCCTACCCTTTGTGCGCTGCCTCTCTCTTTGGCTGGCGTTTAATCAGAGTGATCTGCTTAATCCGCGCCGAATCGGACGGGCTCCAGGTCGCCACATCCGGATCGTCTTTAAAAGCATTGTGGACGAGACGGCGCTCATAAGAATTCATAGGCTCAAGCTGAAGGGCGCGGCCCGTGATGCGCACGCGGTCAGCCAATTCTCGCACGCGTTGCACAATGCGATCTTCGCGCATGGAGCGGTAGTGTTCGCAATCGACGATGACTTTTTCAGCGTCTTTGTCTTTGGCTTGCAGCAGTCGATTAAGTAAAAACTGGATGGCCTCAAGCGTTTCCCCATCGCGTCCAATGAGGCGCCGGCTTTCCTCAGTGTAAATCTGCAGCGTCGCGTTGCCGCCTTCGTTCATCGTCTCCTCGATTTGCACAACAAAGCCGAGATAACCGAGCATGGTGTCGAGCAGATCTTTCGGAGTCATCATCGCTTTCGTTTTCCAGCAGGCGCAACTTTTTCGAGAGTCGGCATGGGTTGTCGTCTGTTCTGATAAAATTGCAAAATGCTGAAAAGGTTTTGTGCAGTGTAATACAATGCCAGAGCTGCGGCAAAATTGTAACAGATAAATAGAAAGATCAGCGGCATAAACATGGCGATGCGCCGCTGCGTGGGATCGCCCGTCTTTGGCGTCATCGCCATGAGCCAAATCTGCGTCGCGGCCATGCACAGCGGAATGATATTAATCGGCCAACCGAGCAACGGCAGATGCGCTACGGTGTCTGGTTGAGAAAGGTCCTTTACCCAAAGAAACTTTGCGTTTCGCAATTCCACCGCCTGGCCAAGCATTTTGAAAAGGCCGAAGAAGATCGGGATTTGAATCATCATCGGTAAACAGCCGCCGACCGGATTAATGCCGTATTGCTTGTAGAGCTTCATCACCTCCTGGTTCATCCGAGTCGGATCATCTTTGTATTTGTCGCGCAGCTCCTGAATTTTTGGCGAGAGCGCAGCCATCTGACGCATCGAGCGGTTGGCTTTGTTTTGGATTGGCCAAAGCGCGAGCTTGATGATGGTGGTCAGAGCTAAAATCGCGAGGCCATAGTCATGCAGCCAACTGTGCAGCAGATTCATGAAATTCAGGAGCAATTGGCAGACTATCTTGAACATCCCGAAGTCCATGACTTCGGCTTCGTTATGCGGGAGCTGCGCGAGGCGATGATAGAGTTTCGGGCCAGCGTAGATTTCGAAACGCGCGCTGTATGTTTGACCGGGCTGCAACTGAAATCCCGGCATCCCGAGCGCACCCTCAATGGCTAGTAGTTTTTGGTCCGGCGCGTAATCGATATCGAAGTGCCGACCCCATACGCCGGTAGCCTTGGCAGTGAGCGGCGCCATTAGCGTGGTGAAAAATTGGTTGCTTACCGCAACCCATTCCGCGCCGGAGATACTCTCCTGATAATAGGGCCGGGCAGGGCGCTGCCCCAGACCAAGAAGACCGCTACTGCTTCCAAACCAACCGACGTCAATTCCCTTCGCTCTTCCGTCAATGCACCAGACCAGACGCGTGTACGAAGGATAATCCTTCGGATGAATTGGGGCAGCCGACCCAAGCGCTACAAAATAACCACCGCTTTGATATGGCTTGTCCCCCCGATTCTCGAGGTCAACATCCATGTCGATCACGTAGTTGTCTTTGTTCTCTGGAGATTTTTCGAAGGAGAACTTTTTCCGGATGACGATTTGCTCGGGGGTCGTGCTCTCAAATCGTACAGCAGAATTCGATTCCGGAGATGCGGTAAACTCAGCCAGCGTTGGCGAGGATGGTTGATCGATGAGTGCACCGATCGGTGCACTCTTATCTGAATTTAAAATTACGGGCTGCCCTTTTTCGGCTACTTGCTTGAGGAGGACCGCTTCCTTAATTCCACCACCCCGGTTTGTCAGATGCAACTCGACGTCTGAATTGCGGAGCGTTTCGATCTTCTCGGCGAAGCTTGGAGCTGACTCGCCACTGCCTGGTGTAGCTTCCGCCACGGGAGTCGGCGAAGGCGCGAGAATTGCCGGGGCTGCCGTGGGGGAACTCTGCCCCGGCGCAACACCGACTGGAGCGGGTCTCGGCGGCGTCTGTTTCACCAGATAAATTTCCCACAGGACGAGCCCGATCACGCAAAGGGCAACGACAATCCACGCAGTTCGATCCATAAATTCGGTTTCGCACGATTACGCGCAACGTCGGATGTCAGCCAGTCCGCCACGGGACGGATTCGCCGGGGCGACCTTGGCTGACTCAGCAGGCTGGCAGCCTGCCAGCCGAGTCAGGCTAGTAGCCTGACATCCGTCGACCGACCGCAGCGGCACGGGATCATACCCGGAGCCACCCCACGGCTGACATCGAGCGAGGCGCTTCAATCCGAGCCAGCTTCCATGAAGAACGCCATGCGCCTCAACCGCTTCCAAAAAATATGCCGAACAGGTCGGCGTAAACCGGCAGCCGGAATTGGGACCGCAGAGCAAACCGAGGAACGGCGAGAGCGTACACTGATAAATGCGAATCAAAAAGCCAACCAGTCCGAGCATCAAAGCAGAATAGAAGCGCGCTTCGCGAGACGCAACCATTCATGTTCCAGCGCGCGATAGTTCGCGTCCGCGGCATCGCGTCTGGCGACGAGCACAATCCAAAAACCCTCTCGCAGTTCGTGCTGATGCTGGCGCACAATTTCTCGTAGACGGCGCCGAACACGATTGCGAATAACAGCGCCTCCGATGCGACGTGAAGTTACAAAGCCTACGCGGCACGGGCCGAAATTCTCTACGGCTACGACATTGAGCATTAGTAGTTTGCCGCGTTGCGTAAAGCCGTCTCGCTTCACCCGCTCGTATTCTGACGACTTCGTCAGGCGCCGGTCCTTTGAAAAGGAGAAGGAACCTGCTGGCGCCATGTCGTTGTCGATGCTGCTACCCAATAGGCAGCGCAATTTCGGAAGTGCCGCAAGCGTACAACAGAAGTCTTCCCCCGGACGGCCCGGAGGAAGACTTCTCAAGAAAAAGGACTGCCGCAGATTCTACTGACTCGGCGGCGTTGACTCGGCCGGCGATTCAGTGGTTGCAGCGGGAGATTCCGCTGCTGCCGCCGGGCTGCTTACTCCAGTCGCCGCTGCAGGCGGCGGAGTGGTTGGCGTTGGACTTGCCGCCGGTTCGGTTGTCTCGGTCTTTTGCTCGCACGCCGCGAGAAGTGCGGCACTGGCCAGAATGCAGATGTATTTTTTCATAGTGCTAGTTCGAAACGGGACATTGGTGTAATTGAATAGTTGGAGCAAGGCAGTTTTTGGGCGGAATGGCAATTATTTTTCAGCGCCAGGTGCTTGATAGGCGTTTGGTTAGAGCGGAGGCTCGTATTTAAGGCCATGCGCTTCCGCTACTGCCTGGCAGGTGAGCCGCCCATCGCGGGTGTTGATGCCACCGATCAGCGCCGGTTGTTTTTTGCATGCTCCATCCACGCCAAAGTCGGCGAGTAATTTCACATAGCGATAGGTCACATTGGTAAGGGCCTGCGTAGCGGTGCGCGCGTACGCTGCGGGCATGTTTGCCACGCAATAATGCGTAACGCCTTCCTCGACGTAAACCGGATCGTGGTGCGTGGTTGGTCGCGACGTTTCCGCGCAGCCGCCTTGATCGATGGAAATATCTACCAGCACACTGCCGCGTTTCATTTTCCGCAACATCGCGCGCGTGATCAGCTTCGGCGCTTTCGCTCCCGGCAATAGCACTGCGCCAATCAGCAGGTCGCAATCGGGCATCAACTCCATCAAATTCGCTTCGCTCGAATACAGCGTGCGCAGATTGTCTATGGCTAGATCGAGAAATCGCAACCGTTCCACATCAATATCAAGAATCGTTACGTCTGCGCCGAGACCTTTTGCCATTCGCATGGCGTTCACGCCCGAGGTTCCGCCGCCAACGACGACGACGCTTCCCGGCAAAACTCCCGGCACTCCTCCAAGCAACACCCCGCTGCCTCCGTTGTATTTCGCCAGAAAATACGCGCCCATCACCACCGACATCCGTCCCGCGATCTCGCTCATCGGTTCGAGCAACGGAAGGTGATTGTTTATCTGAATCGTTTCGTACGCAATCCCGGTGACGCCAGATTTCAACAACGCTTCCGTCAATTCCCTGCTCGCGGCCAGATGCAGGTAGGTAAAGAGAATCTGGCCTTTGCGCAAAAGCGGGAACTCCGCTTTGAGCGGCTCTTTTACTTTTACAATCATGTCGGCTCGCGCGAAAACCTCTTTCGCTTGATCGACAATCTCTGCACCAGCTGCAGCGTATTCTTCGTCTGTATAACCAGAGCCGAGTCCGGCATTTTTTTCCGCGAGCACCGAATGACCACGCCGAACGAGCTGATTCGCAGCCGAGGGCAGCAGGGCGACGCGTTGCTCCTGTTCCTTAATTTCTTTAGGGACACCGATGACCATAGGGAAAGTGAGAAGTGATTAGTGATTAGTGAGAAGTCAGAAGCAAGCGAAATTCGTTTTCACTTCTCGCGTCTCACTTCTCACGCTTAGTTGAGCGACGGATCGTCGGGCGCCGCGGCGAGCATTTTGTACCACGGTCCCAAGCTGCGCATGATTTCAAACCAGAGATTTGGCAGGCGATCAAGCTTGAGCAGTGAAGGATTGGCTTTCTGAAGCAGCCAGGCTTTCTGCTTCACTTCGCTTTCAAGTTGACCCGCTCCCCAGCCCGCATAGCCCACAAACGCACAAATTGTAACCAGGTTTTTCTTGCCGGACGCGGCGGTGGGTTGCTCCAATACAACGTTATGACTGAGTTTAAATCCATCGCCCTTCTTCCATTCAAACGCGGCAAACATCAGTTGATTTTTTCCGACCGGCCCGCCGAGGAATACAGGCACCCCCGCGAGGCCTGCCGGTGGTGTTTCGGTCACCAGATCGGCCACTTGTCTGTCGAGTGGACGATTGATAATCACGCCCAGGGCACCCTCCTTCGGGTCGTGCTCGGAAATGAAAAGCACAGTGCGGCGGAAATTTGGATCGAGCATATTGGGATGAGCGACTAGCAAAGAACCCGCGAGGCTGCGCGAAGATGGTTCGTCATCCAAATTACGCATGTGAAACTAGAAACCGCTGCGCACGCTCGTGCAACCCTGTCTCACCTGTGCTTTTCGCGGTCACCACTCCTCCCGCTGTTCTGACTTCTTTGTTGATTTTCTTCAATGATTGATTTCTTGTTTTTGGTGCGTCGTGACAATGATGGAAGCAGATGAAAATTTTTTCGCATAAAGTTGTTGCCATTGGCTCGAAGCTCGTTTAGTAGGCTCGAAGTTTTCTACGATTGTTCTGGGGGGAACAGCCGCCCTTCACGTCCATCGGGCGTGGGGGGCGGTAATTTTTTGCGGACGAAAGTCAGGCCTCAATTAGAGTTTGGCCGACAAAAAACGCCTAACGCTCAACGTCCAACGCACAATGTCGAAATCAGCAATCGCGAGTCGAATGTCATGGCCACTCGCTTTTACGCTGATCGCGCTGGTCATTGCTGTAGTCGTGTTGATCATCTTTTTGCGCTTGGAGACGTGGCCGACGCGCACGGCGCGGCAAAGCAGCGCGGAACTCGAGAGGCTGGGCAAAGATTTTCGCGCTGCTTTCGTCGACATCGCCCACTTGCAGCCGCGCATTACAATCAACAACCGCGTCTACATGGAACAAACGACGCCTGTAAGCGAGTTGGTCGTTCTATCAAGACGCATCGAAGTCGAGCACGAACTGCTCCATACCTGGGTGGGCAGCTCGAAGCGCGTCAAATTACATGGCACATTCAACGCCAAAGCCGGATTCGATCTGCAGCAGAACCTCTCGATCGACATTCGGCCGGACGAAATCATTGTTCAGCTCCCGCGCGCTCAAATTCTCGGTGTTGAGCAGGAGCAGGTGGACGTCCTCGCGTTTGAGAACGGTCTGTGGAACCGAATTTCCGGGCAGGATCTTCAAAGCGAATTGTCCATCCTGCCTGAGCTAGCGTCAGAAAAAGCGGCAGAAAGCGGTCTGCCCATTGAAGCCGAGCGTACACTGCAGCGACAACTCGGCGAACGAATTCATCCGTCGCAGCCATTGCATTTGATCTTCAAGGGTGCCATTGCAAATGAAGCCAAGTGAAATGACGAACGTCTAATGACGAATGAAATGCCGAAGCTCGAATAACGAGTGGAGCGGATAGTGCCTTTTTTAGCTTCGTCATTTGGACTTCCTTCGTCATTCGACATTAGTGCTTCGTTATTGCCACGGCCATCGACATGCGCCTAAAGAATCGATTTGTACTCGTTAGTCTGCTTGTCTTGCTCGCGGCGTTGTTGGCGATTGTCCTTGCGCCATTTGCCGTTTCCAATGGCATTCGCTTGTGGATCTGGTGGGCAGCAAGGCAGGAGGGTTTCATCGCTAGCATCGACCAAATCGATGCATCATTTCTGCGTCCGGTTGTGATTCGGCAGCTTCACCTGAAAAGCACGCGTGAAAACGCGCTTCGCGTCGATCTAACTGCCACGGACGCGAGCGTTGGTCTGAACTTCAAACATATCCTCCTGCACATGCGCGGCCGCATCATTCACAGCCTTTCGATTCGGGAATTGCGTGTGGAGGTGCACCGCACCAATCCAAATGTGCGAGCCATAACCCGGCGCGGCTGGGCGAGGCTGCAGCGATTGCTACCAGAAGATCTGACCATCGCCAACTCAGAGATTCGCGTTGAGAACGGCCCGACATTGATTCTGTTGCGACGCGGCATTCTGTCCGCGAGCGAGACCGAGGCGGGCCGGTTTAACGCTGCCGAGATCATGATTGCATCGCCGTGGCTGCGCCAAACTTTTTCGCAATTGCGCGGCGCAACTCACTGGGAAGCCAATCGTCTGACGCTCGGCGGACTTACTTTAAGCCGCGGTCTCGACCTTCAATCCGCCACAGCGGATTTATCGCGCCTGGGCAAGCAACGTGTGGGGTTGCAGTTCGACGTTGACGTTTTTGGTGGAAAAATTCGCGGGAACATCTCACACGAGTGGCATTCTCAACATTCCAACTGGAAGATTGCGGGGGGCGCCAGCGACATTTCTCTGGCGCAAACCTCGGACGTGTTCGGGTTCGCCGACCGTATTGATGGTTTGCTTCACGCCGCCAACTTCACTTTTCGTGGAAACCTGGCTGAACCGGACCGGGTAACTGCGTTGCTCTGGACTGAACTGACTCGACCCACGTGGCACAATCGCACGGCCGAAGCAATCATGCTCGGCGCCGCGGTTTACAACCGCAAGATGGAGCTTCAACAGCTGTATATTCGACAAAAGAGTAACCAATTCACTTTAAGCGGCGAGGCCGCATTCCCCGCGAACGCGTCCGGCTGGCTTAGCCCGGATTTTCGCGGCAACATTTCTGCATCGATCAATCAGCTTGGCGACTTCGTTGCTCTATTTGGCGCGAATCCCGATGATTTTGCCGGGGAGATCGCAATCGAGGGCGCAATGGACACTCGCGACCGCAAATTTGGCGGACACCTCGCGGTTGAGGGCGCTTCTCTGACATTCTTCAAAACCGCTATCGACACGTTGAGCGCAAAGCTGAATTTGAAAGCGACGGAGTTGGAGGTCGAACAGTTGGAGGTGAAGCGCAAGAACGATTTGCTCAGTGGACAAGGCAAAATCGACTTGTCGAGCGAGCACAACTACTCGGGAACGCTCGAAGCCCGAGCTGATAATCTACTCGATTATTTTTCTAGATTTCGTGGATCAGGGGGAAAAACGGTAGACCGCGTTCCGGTAGATGTTCAGGCAACCATCAATTCCAGCAACTGGGACGCGCGCGGGGTAATGCGTGTGACAAATTCGAGTCCCATCAGTTTCACAGCGAATTTTTCCTTGCCTATTGGAACCGACTGGAATGCTTTCCAGTTATCTCCGCTCAACGTTACCTTGGATTTTCCGTCAGTCTTTCCGGCAAAAGTACCTCAGCTTTTTCATCCCGCAATTTTCCAAGACGGCATCCTGAGCGGAAGCATTTCTCTTTCTGAAACGCTCCAGCATCCGCGCGTCGTCGGCGACGTGCAGCTCGTGAACGGAAAACTGTCAAACAACGGCTGGACCTCATTCAATTTAACCGAAGCCAGCAGTCGTATTGTTTTTGGGGGAAATGGCGCGTCAGTGGAGTTTCTTAACCTCGCGACCAAAGACGTGGAGGTTTCACTCCGTGGTGAAATTGACTTTGAGGACATCCATGATGTCACAGTCAAAATAAACGGAGCAACACCGATGTTCGATCTGACGTCACACCAGATCGATTGCGTGAACAAAATCACAATTGCGCCAGTCGTATTGCCCCTCGCGCCTGCCGTAGCGGAGCTCGATTTGCGCGGTGACCTCTTCCAATCCAATTGGACGATTAGTCTGCGCGAACAAACCGGTTTTCAGTCCTTAGCGAGCTCTGAGTCGGAAGATAGTGTTCGCGATTTTCCGCTTTGCCGGGACACAAGCCTCCAGGAAAAAGCATTAGTAGTCGGCGCCCTCCCAAGCCTTGGAGCAGATAGCGAATCCTCGCCCACCAAACAGCAGGACAAGCGACAATAACCAGCTTGAAATCAGCGCACGAGCCAGCGCGAAAGCTTTTCTTCCATGTCCGGAGTAAGAGTTACGCGAAAATCCGTACCCACGTCCAGACGCAACGAATTGCTGTCGTGCGTCCGTCGGTTCTTCGTTGGCTCCATTGGTTTTTATCGGCGCAAGCAATCTGATTTCCAGAGCCGTCGCGCGAAGGACTTCCTCGCGTTTATCCAGCGTTCCCTTTATCTCGATGACCCGTCCCGCCGCGAGCGCATCTGAGACTTTGAGGTACACCTCGTTCCACACGACGACCTCCAGCATGTCCGTGAGGTCTTCGACCCGAAGGATGGCGAACGGTTTGCCCTCTTTTCTGGTAAACTTTTTTTCCACCTCCACAATTGCGCCGGCGATCTTGAACGACGCGCGATCGTCGAGCTCGCCTAACGAGGTAATCGGGCGGTAATTTTTTACTGCAATTAGATCCACGTACGCGTCGAGGGGATGCCCGCTAACGTAAAAACCGAGAAGCTCTTTCTCGTACGAAAGCTTTTCATGGTCACTCCAACGGCCAGCAAGTCTCTTTCTCGACGTCGTCGCAGCAGTCGCCTCATCGAAAAGTGAAACCTGGCCGGCCAGCCGGTCTCGCTGCGCTGCGACCGATGCACTCACTGCATCGTCAATGCAGGCAAATAGTTCGGCGCGATCCTGGCCAACAAAATCAAAAGCACCCGACTTGACGAGGCTTTCCAGCATCTTTCGGTTGGCAACGCGTGAGTCCAGCCGCGTGCAGAAATCCTCCAGTGAAATGAAGGCGCCATGGTGTTCGCGCTCCCGAATTACGGCTTCCATGGCTGTTTCGCCGACGTGCTTGATCGCGGCGAGGCCGTAGCGAATGGCCTTGTAGCCGGGATCGATGATCCCGGCGCCGGCATCATCGATGCCGGCTAAAGTTTCCGGCATGAATTTCAGACCGCTTTTGTTGATATCCGGTGGCAGAATGGAAATGCCCATCCGTTTGCATTCACCGACAAAAACTGAAATTTTTTCCGTGTTATTGATTTCGTTACTCAACAAACCCGCCATAAATTCCACCGGGTAGTGCGCCTTGAGATAGGCCGTTTGATAACTGATCACGCCATAAGCGGCACTGTGGCTTTTGTTAAATCCGTAACCGGCGAATTTTTCCAGTAAATCGAAAATCGCGTTTGCTTTTTTCTCCGGGATTTTGTTCGTGCGCGCGCATCCTTCGATGAAATTCTTTCTCTCCTTCGCCATCTTCTCCTTGTCTTTCTTGCCCATGGCGCGCCGGAGAAGATCGGCCTGCGCGAGTGAATAGCCGGCAAGTTTGCTCGCAGCAGCCATCACCTGTTCCTGATAAATCATCACGCCGTATGTGTCGGCGCAGATGTCCTCCAGCAATGGGTGCAGATATTTGATCGGCGTAACGCCCTTTTTCGCCTTCACGTACTCTGGGATGAGCTCCATTGGGCCCGGCCGGTAAAGCGCGATCAAGGCGATGATGTCGTCGAGCTTTTTTACATCGAGCTGCTTCGACAAACTGGTCATCCCGCCGGATTCCATCTGAAAGAGGCCAATCGTTTCGCCGCGGTTGTAGAGAGCAAATGCAGCGGGATCATCGAGCGGAATCTTCTTCAGCGAAAAATCTGGCTCGCGCTGGTGAATCAGGGCCAGTGTATCCTCGATGACGGTGAGCGTTTTCAATCCGAGGAAATCCATTTTCAGTAGCCCGAGATCATTAAGCGGCCCCATCGGGTACTGGCTAATCACATCGTTGCCTTTCACATCGCGACAAAGCGGGATGTAATCAGACAGGTCGCGATCTGCGATCACCACGCCTGCGGCATGCACACCCGCATTGCGCGATAAACCCTCGAGAACTTTGGCATAATCGAAAAGCTGCCGGGTCGCCGGCTCGGTAGCGACCGCTCGCTTGAGTTCCGCATTCTTTTCCACCGCTGAATCGAGCGTGATATTCAGTTCATTAGGGATCATCTTCGCGATGCGATCGGCATCGCGATAGCTCCAACCCATCACTCGCCCGACGTCGCGTACTACGCTTTTTGCCTTCAGCTTGCCAAAAGTGATGATCTGTGCGACGCGGCGCTCCCCGTATTTTTGCCGAACATACTCAAGAACTTCGCCGCGGCGCGCCTCGCAAAAATCGATATCGATATCAGGCGGAGAAACACGCTCCGGATTCAAAAACCGCTCGAAAAGCAGGCCGTACTGAAGCGGGTCGATGTCAGTAATTCCGAGAGCGTACGCGACCATCGAACCTGCAGCCGAACCGCGCCCCGGTCCTACAGGGATGCCTTTCTCCTTTGCAAAATGAATGAAGTCCCAAACAATGAGCAAATAACTGACGAACCCGGTCTCTTCCAGAACACCCAGTTCGTAATCGAGCCGCCGGATCAACTCCGGATCACTTGCCGCCCGTTCACCGTAGCGCTGCCGCAATCCATTGTAACAAAGCTCGCGCAAAAAACCTTCGCGCGTTTTCCCGGCCGGAACCGCATACTCCGGATACTTGGAGCGACCAAATTCAAGATCGAGATGGCAGCGTTCGCCAATTTTAAGCGTGTTCTCAATCGCCTCCGGAAAATCCCGGAACACCTCGCGCATTTCGTCCGGTGATTTGAAATACAACTCGGGGACATAACGCATCCGGGTTTCGTCCTGCACCATTTTGCCCGTGCCGATGCAGAGCATTACGTCGTGCGCCTGGTGATCGCTGCGGCGCAAAAAATGCACATCGTTTGCCGCGACTAAACCGACCCCCAGGTCTCGCGCGATCTGCGGCAATGCGCTGTTGCACTTGCGCTGCGCTTCCATTCCGTGGTCATGCAGTTCAATGAAAAAGCCTTCTGCCCCGAAAATGTCCCGATACTCGGCAGCGCTGTGTTTTGCCTTTTCGATGTTGTTTGCCTGAATCGCGCTGTTGATTTCTCCGGCCAGACAACCGCTCAGTCCAATCAGACCGGCCGACCGCTCTGCGAGCATCTCCTTATCGATCCTCGGCGCGTAGTGAAACCCATCCAGATGCGCTGTCGTCACCAGCTTGACGAGATTTCGATAGCCGGTCTCGTTTTCGGCCAACAGAGTGAAGTGATATGCGGCATCGCGCCGCGAAGGCGGGCGATCCTTGTGCGATCCTGGAGCGACGTAAGCTTCACAACCAATGATCGGTTTGACCCCGGCGTGCTGCGCTTCCTGGTAAAATTCAATCGCGCCAAACAAATTGCCATGGTCAGTCATCGCAACGGCAGGCATCTTGAATTCAGCCGCCTTTTTCATCAGCTCTTTCATCCGGATACTCCCGTCCAGCAGCGAATATTCAGTGTGCAGATGGAGATGAACGAAAGAGTCGCGGGGCATCAGTTTGCAGTATAAGCGTCAAAAAATTTTGGCAAATTTACGAGGCATGTCATCTCGAACTAACTGATCAAGCTTGGGAGAATTTGTGTTTACGCCGCAGTCTTTCCCGCGTCTCCCTTTGCACAAGGGGAGAGGATTAGGGTGAGGGGTTGGGCATGCCACGCACGGTTTATTTGGATAAACCGTCACCCTCCCCTCTCCCTGTGAAGGGAGAGGCGACCATAGCGCGTGCACCACGTTCGATTCGCAGCCTCAACGTAACCGACAATCGACGAGCAGTGCCGCATTTTTATCGGCAAAAAATTCGTGATTGCATTCGCGTCGCGGCATTGCTAAGAGAGCGCGTGCTGCGCTTAGCTTAAATTGCAAAGCACCGCGCGATCCTGAGTTTACTTCGACATGAAAAAACTAGAAGCCATCATCAAACCGTTCAAGCTCGAGGAGGTTAAAGAGGCGTTGGCCGAGCTTGGCATCGAAGGAATGACTGTCACTGAAGTCAAAGGGTTTGGCCGGCAAAAAGGACACACTGAAATTTACCGGGGAAGCGAGTACACGGTGGATTTCCTACCCAAAGTGAAAGTGGAAGTGGTGATGGCGGACGACATGGTGGAAAGGGCGGTCAATGTCGTAGTCGCCGCAGCGAAGACGGGCAAGATCGGCGATGGAAAAGTATTCGTCCTTCCGGTCGAACACGCGGTACGTATCCGCACCGAAGAGATCGGCGAAAAAGCGGTTTGAATTTAATGACGAAAATCGAATGGCGAATGACGAAATAATGACGAACTTCGAATGACGAAATTCAGCTGACTGCTTATTTCGTCATTTAGTCATGCTTTCGGAAATCATCATTCGGATTTCGTCATTTCGCTTTTCCATCAAGTCTCAACCGTCAACTAACAACTCCTGAATATGGCTAAAGATAAAACTCCATCCGACGTCAGCAAATTGATCAAAGACAACGAAGTGAAATTGATCGACTTCAAGTTCACCGATCTGCTCGGCACGTGGCAACATTTCACGACGACCCTCACGGAATACAATGAGGAAATCTTCACTGATGGGCTCGGCTTCGACGGATCGAGCATTCGCGGCTGGCGTGTGATCAACGCCTCGGACATGCTTGTCATTCCGGATGCGGCGACGGCATGGATCGATGTCTTCAACGCCGAGCCGACGCTGAGTTTAATCTGCACAATTGTCGACCCAATCACCCGCGAGCCATACGATCGCGACCCGCGCGGCGTGGCCGAAAAAGCAGAAGCATATTTGAAATCGACCGGCATCGCCGACACGGCGTTCTTCGGACCGGAAGCGGAATTTTTTATTTTCGACGATGTGCGATTTGCGAATACCGGGAACGCGTCGTCGTATATCGTCGATAGCAGTGAGGGACATTGGAACAGCGGCCGCGAAGAATTTCCAAATCTCGGTTACAAGATTCGACCGAAAGAAGGTTACTTTCCGGTGTCGCCAATGGACACGTTGCAGGACATTCGCAACGAAATGTGTCTGGAGCTGGAGAAAGCAGGCGTAGCGATCGAGCGCCAGCATCACGAGGTCGCGACTGCCGGTCAGGCCGAGATCGACATTCGATTCGCTCCCCTCAAACGCATGGCCGACAACATGCAGTATTACAAATACATACTGCGTAACGTCGGCAAACGGCACAATAAAACGGTAACTTTCATGCCGAAACCGATCTTCGGCGACAACGGCAGCGGCATGCATACCCACATGTCGCTTTGGAAGGATGACAAACCGTTGTTCGCGGGAAATGGCTATGCGGGCCTCAGTGAAATGGCGCTCTTCTTCATCGGCGGTACAAGCGGCTCGTCCCCGGATTCGAAGCGCCGGTCAATCTCGCCTACTCGGCACGCAATCGCTCCGCCGCCATTCGAATTCCGACCTATTCACCGAGTCCCAAAGCAAAGCGCATTGAATTCCGAACGCCGGACGCCGCTGCAAATCCGTACCTGGCCTTCTCGGCGATGCTTCTCGCAGGTCTCGATGGAATCCAAAACCGCATGGACCCTGGTGATCCGCTCGACAAAAATCTTTACGAACTCCCACCGGAAGAACTCGCGGAGGTCGCAAGCGTCCCGGATTCACTGCGCGGCGCGATTGAAGCGCTTCAGGCAGATCATTCCTTCGTGTTGCGCGGCGACGTCTTCAACGAAGACTTCATCGCCAACTGGGTCGACATGAAACAAAAAGAATACGACGCACTGCGTCTCCGCCCCCATCCGTACGAGTTCGCGATGTACTACGACGTGTGATCCTCTAATGTCATTCCGAGCGGAGTCGAGGAATCTCTGGTTGAGGGATCTGTGCGCACCAGCGCGACATTACTGGGACGCTTGCGTCAGGTGAAAATAGATCATGGACAAACGCGACGAAACAGACGCAAGCACAAATCTTAGCCCTGCCCAGGAAGCTCTACGCAAACTGTGGGAAGAGCACGTGCAGTACGAGTTCTCCACTCGCAACACCGACGACACTCTCGCTACGATGGTCGATGACGCTTACGTAAATCACGTTCCAGTATTGACCGGCGGTGTCGGTAAAGAGGAATTGCGGGAGTTCTATTCGAAACGGTTCATTCCGCAGATGCCGCCGGACACGGAAATGACGCCGGTGTCGCGAACCATCGGCGACGACCAATTGGTGGACGAAATGGTTTTCAAGTTCACTCACACTATCCGCATGGATTGGATGTTGCCGGGAATTCCTCCGACCGGAAAACGTGTGGAAGTTCCGCTAGTGGCCATTGTTCGGTTTAGAGAAGGCAAGTTGGCTCATGAGCACATTTACTGGGACCAAGCCTCAGTGCTCGTTCAGATCGGATTGATCGACGCTACTAAGCTGCCCGTAGCTGGTGTTGAAAGCGCGCGCAAGGTTCTCGATCCCACTTTGCCAGCGAACGCGCTGATGCGCCGCGCTGACCAAAGCCCGTAGTTGTTTTATCGACTACGAACTGGTAAAACATCAGGAGCGATCTATGTCAGCAGAAGCAACACAGCCGTCGCTCTACGAACGCCTCGGCGGAATTTACAGCATCGCCTGCGTCGTTGAGGATTTCATTGATCGCGTCATGACTGACCCACGGCTGAACGCCAACCCAGCTGTGAACGAAGCCCACCACAAAGTCCCGCCACCCGGCTTTAAGTATCTCGTTACCGAAATGGTCGGCTGGGCCAGCGGCGGTCCGCAGAAATATACCGGACGCCCGATGCGCGAGTCTCACGAGCACCTGAACATCACGCCCAAAGAATGGGAGGCGTTCATGGATGATTTTCAACAAACACTCGACAAATTCAGTGTACCCGCCAAAGAGCAGGCGGAGTTGAAGGCAATCGTCAACAGCACCTACGGCGACATCGTGATTGGCAAATCGTAATCGGACTGACTACCACAAATATCCAGGAAGAAAATCGGACATGAGCATCATTGGAAAAGTGGACAGCGTTTGGCGTTACCCTGTCAAGAGCATGCGGGGCGAAGAACTGGATGAAACCTTTGCGGGTTTCTCCGGAATTTACGGTGATCGGCTCTTCGCCTTCAGAAGTTCGGCGAGTCCAAAAGGCTTCCCATACTTCACAGCTCGCGAACAGCGAAGACTTCTGCAATACCGTCCGCACTTCCGTTATCCCGACAAAGCAGCGCGGCCCATCAACTTGACTGAGGCGGAGAAAATGGGCGCGAATCCCGTGTCGGCCGATCCTTCAGAGTTAATGGTCGATGTTGAAACTGCCGATGGACAAACGCTGGCTGTCGATGATCCCGCTCTCATCGATATGGTGCGAGGTGATGTTGACCAAAAGCATCAACTCACACTGATGCGATCCGAGCGTGCAATGACGGATTGCCGTCCGGTCTCGATCTTCAGTTTGCAATCGGCGCAGCAATTGGCTGAAGAGACAGGCGTGCCCATCGACAAACGGCGTTTCCGAGCAAACGTGTACGTGGATCTCACATCGGCCGAAGGCTTCGGCGAGAATGAGTTTGTTGGTCGATCGCTGCAGATCGGACCGAAAGTCGTCGTTAGAATCTTGGAACGCGATTCGCGGTGCGTCATGACCACACTCGATCCCGACACCGGAGAAAAAAAGCCGGAAATATTAAAGAAGGTAGCGCAAGCTCACGAAGGTATGGCGGGCGTTTACGGTGCGGTCATGGTGGAAGGCATGCTGCACAAGGGCGATCCGGTAGAGGTACTGAACTAGAAGCCACCTCTTGAGTCCAGCAAACGGCCTGAGGGCAGGCCATCTCCAACGTTTACCGTCAATGCGTGCCGATGGAGCTAGGCCGCCGTCGGCCTGCGAATAACCTTCGATTCGACAGGCGAAGAAGATCGCATTTTGCATCGCGCGTCTGTTTGCGCGAATGACTGGCGGTATGGCAAACGGCGAAACGATTGAGTCGTATGTGCCGGCGCGCTTGGACCGGATGCCTTGGAGCTCGTGGCACTGGCTCATAGTGGTTTCGCTCGGCGCGACGTGGATTCTCGATGGTCTAGAAGTCACTTTGGCTGGTGCATTAGGGGGAATCTTAACGCGGCATGACACGCTTGGATTAAGCGATACGCAGGTTGGCGCGAGCGCCACGTGTTACCTCGCGGGGGCAGTGCTCGGCGCGCTGCTCTTCGGTTACGCCACCGATCGGTTCGGTCGCAAAAAATTGTTCTTTATTACCGTTGCGGTTTATCTCATCGGAACAGCCCTCTCGGCTTTTTCCTGGAACCTCTGGAGTTACGCATTGTTTCGTGCGGTGACCGGCGCAGGCATCGGCGGCGAATATGCCGCGATCAATTCGGCGATTGACGAACTGATTCCGGCGCGAGTGCGCGGTCGTGTTGATTTGATCATCAATGGGTCATACTGGGTGGGTGCGGCAATGGGCGCAGCCGCAACGCTTGTTCTCCTCGATCCTCGCCGAATTCCAATTTGGCTCGGGTGGCGGTGCGCATTTGGAATCGGCGCGACGCTGGGACTCATCGTGATTTTCTTTCGCCGCTGGATTCCGGAGAGCCCGCGGTGGTTGATGATTCATGGACGCAATCGTGAAGCGGAAAAAATCGTGGCCGACGTGGAACGAAAGATCATGGGACCTAGCGCGGCCGGGATCATCGATCCCGGCTACAACGATCTGCCGCCGACGCGGATTCGCACCCGCACGCACACACCGTGGCGGGAAATTTGGGACGCGATCGTGCACGAATATCGCCGTCGTTCATTTCTGGGTTTTGTGCTGATGTCCACTCAGGCTTTTTTTTACAACGCAATCTTCTTCACTTACGCGCTCGTCCTGATGCGGTTTTATAGCGTGCCCGAGCAAAATGTGGGTGGTTATCTCTTGCCATTCGCGTTGGGGAATGTGCTCGGGCCGCTGCTGCTCGGACATCTGTTCGACACAATCGGACGCAAACAAATGATCACGGCCACCTATGGACTTGCGGGTATTTTGCTCGCGCTGACTGGTTGGCTTTTTCAAGCGGGCGTGCTCACCGCGCAAACGCAGACTCTTGCCTGGACGATTATTTTTTTCATCGCGTCGGCAGCGGCAAGCTCAGCGTACCTCACGGTGAGCGAAATTTTTCCGTTGGAAATCCGCGCGGTGGCAATCGCAATTTTTTACGCAATCGGAACCTTGGTGGGCGGCGTCGGTGCGCCAATACTCTTCGGATGGATCATCGGCACCGGATCGATCACAACATTGTTCGTCGGATATTTGGTGGCTGCGGCATTGATGATTTTCGGCGCGGCGATTGAAGCATGGATTGGGGTGCCGGCCGAGCGGCGTTCACTCGAGCATGTGGCCGCGCCGCTTTCCAGCAAAGGATTGTAGGGCGTCTGTGTCAGACGTCGCCCTTGCCGTACGTGCTTAGCGCCAAGGGCGCTGTGCAAGCGCTAGCCTGGGGCATCGCCCCAGGAACCCAATCATCCGGGTAACCAAGCGCTGAAAGCGCGATTCAGTTCAGTGATGGTTCTCAATCCAAAAAAATACCATCGCGAAATGAATACCGTGTCAATGATGTAACGAATGACGTCGCCTGTGAACCGCGCTTTCAGCGCTAATGTTTTTTTTGCGTGCCACGAATCCTGGGACGCTGCCCCAGGCTTCGAGGTGAGTGCCGCGCCTTTGGCGCTAAACAGATGCCGTCTCACAAGAGACGGTCTACAATTTTTCATCGCGACAATGGACAGTAAGCTCGCGCATATGAATCGGACCGGCGGGAGTCAGTTTGCTGGAATAAAGATGGAATGCGTCGACGCGGATCATTCCCGCGTCGAGCTCGGCATTTGCTTGCAAAAACTTCCTGAGCGATTGCGTAGAAACATCGCGGCAGCGCGCAATCGTGATGTGGGGATGCCAGGGACGCAGCTCCGGCTCCAGCCCAG
>WNFP01003772.1_pt1 | contig 19861 bp, 15 predicted proteins | sample 5400201 | NCBI WGS metagenome assembly WNFP01 (sample SAMN13153355, study PRJNA577476) | soil metagenome | isolation source: 115 cm saprolite under Madrone tree | place: USA:California | collected 2016-06-14
AAACAACTGTGGGTTCGGCCATTTAGTTTTCTCCTGTTCACGTGCTTTTAACCACAAGGAGCTGAGCACAGCGGAGCCACCACAGGGAACGAGACGAAATACAAATTCCAATTCTAACCACGAAAGCCACGAAGAGCACGAATTTAATCACAAGTATCGGAATTCTTCGTAATCTTCGCTCTCTTCATAGTCAGAAGGGTTTCGTCAAATGATGGAACCATAAGGAACGGCCGCCGGTAGCACGAAGCTCATGAAGAGACCAGATGAAAGAATTCTATGGCGTTGCCGCAGACCATTTTGTGTTTCTCTACCGATGGCACGCCGGCGAAGTTTCTTTCAATAACCCCCATGGATTCGGGCCAGTCCGATTCCTGGTGGGGGAAATCCGAGCCCCAGATAAGACGATCGACGTTGATCTTGTGGCGCAGCTCGACGCCAACCCGATCGAATTGAAACCCCCAAAGGCAATGCTCGCGGATGTACTCGCTCGGCAGGCGACGTAGAGGTTTGAAGCCGAGCAGGCGCTCGGCCCACCGGACATGGCGATCGTAGCGCACGTCCGATGCTTGGAGGAAAAAGGGAATCCAGCCGATCTGGTTCTCGGCAAAGAAGATCCTCAGGCTGGGAAACCGATCGAACAACCCGGACAAGGCCCATTGAACCGCAGCCACCGAGCCATTGCCACGGACTGGACCAAAGCGGCCTACCTGATCGACAAGGTCATGAGTGATTTTTTTGATTAACTCGTCAGGTTCCAGCGGATACTTAAAAAGCGGACCGGCGCGCTCGCCCGTGCGATCGAGATCGACGTGAACGCTGACCGGCATTTTTAAATCGAACGTCGCAGTCCAGAATAAATCGTCTTCCGTCGAAGGGTACGCTTTGCCGCTGGGAAATCCCTGGAGCAAAACGGTCTTCAATCCGATTGAAGCACAGTATTCCATCTCCTCGATTGTGTCTGCGACAGCATGAGTCAATGGCAAGATGCCGACCCCGATGAGCCGGTCCGGATCAACTGCACAATACTCCTCGGCCAACCAGCCGTTATAGGCGTGCACCACGGCTTTGTAGGCGGCATCGTCTTGAATTCGGCGCCAAAACTTAGGTCCCCCTTGCTGCGAGGGGAACAGGACCTCGGCGTCGATGCCGTCCTGATCCTGTTCCCCGATCCGCTGCTCAGGGGTACCAGTCCCAGGGGTGCCTTCATATTTCCCGCCAAAAGGAACGTATTCATCCCGCCCCTTACCGCCATAAAGGTCTGCGGCAGCGGCCTGTCGAACTATTTTGTCTCCGATGGTCCATGCATCGCTCCCGTCCGGCTGACCTATAAGACGCGGCGCCTGATCGCGATATTTCGCGGGAATGCGGCTGATCCAATATTTTGAATCGATTTCCAGATGCGAATCGCCAGAAATATATCGATATTTTCTTCCCACGACCTTTACCTCGCAGTTTGCAATGCCGAGTTTCGCATTCCGGTTCCCAGATCAACTCGAAACGGAAACTCGGAAAACTCTAAGAATTGAGATACTAGCCAAATCGGCTCTTCCTGCCAAGGGGAAATTGGATTGTTCAAGCGCTGGACAATGCGCCGCTTTCCGGTTTACAAAAGAAGATACACGTTACGGTAACACGCCGAAAAAATCTAGCTTCTTGGGAGGTATCTAAATGCCGCAGGTTGTGGGAAGACCAACACCAAGGGTTGAGGGAGAGGCAAAGGTGACGGGGAAGGCGCTCTACAGCGCGGACTTGAATTTACCGGGTACACTGTGGGGCAGGGTCCTACGCAGCCCGATCGCGTATGGGCGCATCAAGAGCATCGACATCAGCAAGGCTTGGCAGGTGCCGGGAGTGAAAGCGGTCGTGACTGGAAAGGACGTGACGGGACTCAGGATTGGCCGGTGTATTTATGATACGCCGGTTTTGGCAGACGGAGTCGTTCGGTTTATCGGCGAAAAGGTCGCCGCGGTTGCGGCGGAGACTGAGGAGGCGGCGGAGCAGGCTTTGGATCTAATCGAAGTGGAATATGATGAGCTGGAGCCGCTGCTCGATCCGGTGGAAGCGGCCAAACCAGACGCCCATGTGCTCCATCCCGATCTGCTTTCCTACAAAGGGCTGCCGGTTCCGTTAGAAAAGCTCAGCAACGTGTTTGCTTATCTCAAGTGGGGCAAAGGCGACATCACAGCCGGTTTCAAGCAGGCGGATCTGATCGTCGAAAATACCTTTACAACTCAAGTGACGCATCAGTCCTATTTAGAACCCCACGCCTGCGTGGTCAAGGCGGATTCGTCCGGCGGCGCGGAAGTCTGGTCTTGCAGTAAAACGCCTTTCGCAGTGCGAACCCAGCTCTCTAACTGCATTGGGGTTGCTAAAGAGAAACTTGTCTTTCATCCAATGCATATTGGCGGAGACTTCGGCGGCAAGGGGGGATTCATGGATGTTCCCGCTTGTTATTTTCTGTCATTGAAGAGCGGCAAGCCGGTGAAAATGATCATGGATTACTCGGAAGAATTGGTCGCCGGCAACCCTCGCCATCCCTCGATCATCAAAGTTAAGACCGGCGTGAAGAAGAATGGTCTGATCGTGGCGCATCACATGGACTTTTTATTCGATAGCGGAGCTTACGGATCGATGAAGCCGGCGGGATATCTGATCGGCGCTCAGACCTGCGCCGGTCCATACAAGATCTTCAATTGTCTGATCGAAGAAAGAATGGTGTACACGAACAAGGTACCCTGCGGCCATATGCGTGCACCCGGCGATCCTCAAGGATTCTTTGCTAACGAAAGTCAGTTGGACATCGTGGCACGGAAGCTCGACATGGACCCGGCAGAGTTCAAGGGGAAAAACATGTTGCACGACGGCGACGAGACCCCCATCGGCGGCCACATCTCTCACATCAGAGGAGTGGAAGCGTTGCAAAAGGCGATCCAGTTGTCTGGCTACGACAAACCGAGGCCGAAGAACGTTGGACGAGGTCTTTCCTTCTCGGAATGGAGTCCCAGCGGCGGCGAAGGCAACGTCTTTGTGACTATTGATGAAACGGGAACGGTGAAAGTGTCGACGCCGGTAGTGGATCAGGGGGCTGGAGTGCTCACGGTCATTGTCGAGGTCGTGGGGCAGGAACTGCAGGTTCCGGCGGACGAGATCGAACTAACGCAGCTCGACAGTAGCGTAGTCCCGAGTGACGGAGGTGTGGGCGGTAGCCGTGCGACGCGCGTGTACGGTAATGCGTCCTATGAGGCCGGCACGAAAGCAAAGGCGGAAATTCTTGCGATCGCTGCCGAGAAATGGGCGGCAAAGCCGGAGGAGCTTGGGCTAAATAATGGTACTGTGGTACACGGGCCATCGAAACGAAAAATGAGTTTTGCCGAAGTCGTCAAAGCGAAGGGATCACCGATCGAGGTAAAAGGCTACTACAAGAGCGCGGAGAAAGCTCACGAGGCCTCGATCTCGGCACAGATAGCAGAAGTCTATGTCGATCCCGAGACTGGGCAGGTCACCTTGCGGCAGATGACTTCGGCTCACACGACCGGGAAGGTGATTAATCCTCTCATGCACCAAGGCCAGATCGAGGGCGGCGTTGTGTTCGGTCTGGGTTATGCCTTGACCGAAGAAGTGATGTTCGACGGCGCCCGGGTCACGACAACGAACTTCGGCGAGTTTAAGATTCCCAACATTCAGGATATCCCGCCGCTCAGGACGGCCGTCATGGAGACGGTGCCCCATGGGCCGGGACCTTACAATAGTTTGGCCATCGGCGAGGTGGCGAACACGCCGACGGCAGGGGCGGTGGCCAATGCGGTGGCCGATGCCTGCGGCGTGCGCATCACCGACTTGCCAGTGACGGCGGAGAAAGTTTACGAGGCGTTAAAAAACAGCACTAAAGGATGAAGGCTGAGGGATGATGAAGCAACGGCATTCATAGTTTCCGAAAGGAGGCTTCTATGGCTGAATCCTTGCGCTACTACATAGCGCATAATGGCGGTCTCAAGATCATGCAGCCCCAGGGCGAGTCCATGAACGTCATCGGCGAATTTTTCGAGGGCAAAACGCTGGAACACTTGATCGGCTGCCGCAATAAGCCGGAGATCATTTTCGCGGCAGTAGCCTTCGACGGTGGTTATCGGACGCAGGACGGCGGCAAGACGTGGGAGAAAATCATGGAAGGAGATGTCCGCACTTTCACCGTGGACCCGCATGACGAACGTATCGTCTATATGGGCATCGGTCCAATTCGTCTATTTCGCAGTGAGGATGGCGGCAGAAAATGGGAGCCGCTGGACGGCATGCTCGATTTCTCCGACGATGTGAAAAAGAAATGGGACGTGCCGCCGCGACTGCGCGGTATCGAAAAGCCACACGTGCGGCATATTTTCATTCATCCGGATGATCAGAACCTTCTGTTCGTGTTGCTCGAGCACGGCGGCGTATTACTGAGCCGCGATCGCGGCAAGACTTGGGAAGATCGAAGCACGGGCATCGATTACGTCGACATGCATTACATCGAGAACTATCCGGGCAGCAGAGAGCAATACTACGTTTCTTCAGCGCGCGGCTTTTTCCGGAGCGACGATTGCGGCAAGCAGTGGCGGCGCGTGGAAAACGGGATGCCCTGGGCCTATACCGAGCTGCATAGCTATTCACACGAGTGGCACTTCCTGCCGGGGGACACGCCGCGGATGGTTCTCTGCGGCGGCAAGGGTTCTCCCGGCGTGTGGGCGCGTGAGAAGATGAATCCCAAAGGTCACATTTTGCTGAGCGACGACGCTGGGGAAAACTGGCGCATCGCGAGCCGAGGGCTGGAAAAAGAAAATCCGTGGATGCCCTGGGTATTGCTGCATCATCCCAGCGACGCGAAGACGCTTTTCTGCGGTATGGGCGATGGCTCGCGCGGTTACGGCTTCGATGCGCGAGTGAAAGGGAGGGGCGCCTTTTACGTCAGTCGAGACCGCGGTGATTCCTGGGAGCCAATTCTCTCGGATACGCCGTCGGTTCTAACCGCTTGGGTGGCGGCGAACTGACACGCCTACTGCACAGCCATGTGGTCGTGGACGCTCGGACTCGGGTATACATAAGCCAAAGTTCTTGTCCTACGTCATTCACGTGAAAACGGGAATCCAGAGCTTTTCTTAAACTGGACTTTCGCTTCCGCGGGAGTGACAATTCCTCTGTTTTGGTTGACGGTGGTGAAGAAGTACTTGAATACAACACTCATAGTTTCAGATTCGAGTGGAAGCCGAAACCGCGAGACCCGAAACTAATTATCGAATCCATACAGCCGCGCGCAGTTATCCCACAAGTACTTTCGCTTCGTCGTTTCGCCGAAAGGAAGTTTAAGAAAACTCTCCACCGCATAGGGATACTTCACGTCCAGGTGCGGGTAGTCGGTGGAAAAAACGATATTATCTTCCAGGCCGAAATCGGGAAGATTCTTCGCCGTGATCTCGTCGCATTCCACTGATCCCCAGCACTGGCGCTGGAAATATTCCAACGGCTCAAGCTTCATTTCCGGATGCTCTGCGATACCGGTGAGCTCAGCATACTCGCCCATGCGCCAGAGAAGCCAGGGAATCCACGAGCAGTTGCCTTCGAGAAATGCCACTTTCAATCTTGGGAAGCGTTCCATCACACCGCCATAAATCATGTCGGCGCACGCGAGCATGTTGGCCATCGGAAATGACAATGTATTGAACATAGTGAAGCTCGGAATGAATTGCGATAACGCCGGCTGCGGCAGATAAACTCGACCCGCTTCGTGGAAGCCGACGGGGATACCCAGCTTTTGGCACTCTTCCCAGAGCGGATTGTAGTACGGATCGCTCCATTTGCGGCCGTTCACGTGGTTCGGGCGCATCAAAATACTTCTGAATCCTAGGTCTTTCACAATGCGTCGGGTTTCCTCGACGGCGGACGAGACATCGTGCGGTGCGACGATGGCGGCTCCGTACATCCTATCGGGGGCGACTTTGCAGAAATCGTGCAGCCAATCGTTGTAGGCTTTGGCGATGGCCGCGGCCAATTCCGGCTCCAGGCCGTCGATGGCCAGAACGAACAATCCTCGGCTGGGATAGAGTATGGCTACATCCAAACCCTCTTTGTTCATGGCGCCGACTTGAGTGAAGTTATCGAAGCCCCGGGCTTCTTCTTCGGTGTACTTTTCTTTGAGAATTCGCTCGCGAATCGGTGCAAGGGCGGGATTGGGTGTCTCCGGCGGGCGCGGCATGATCTTCCCATCGACCTGAATACCGAGATCTCTCTTGTGGCGTGATAGTCCGACGGGCGCGCGATCGGCAAACTTCGGATCGATATAGCGCTGCCAGAGATCACAGGGCTCCATCACGTGCATGTCTGAATCCATCGCTTTGAAACCGTTCTTGGCCATTTCAATCTCCTTAAAATTTTCCTCTCGTTCAGCGGAAGGGCGAGGAAGTTAATGTCATAGGTTGTACATCGCTCGCGCGTTCTTCGACAAAATCTTTTCCTTCGCAGACGACGAAATGTCCTCGCGTTCCATGAGCTTATGGAGGTTTTCGGGAAACTCGTTGTCCCAGTGTGGAATGTCCGAAGCGAAGACGAAGTGTTCCTCTCCGACGTACTTTAAAGTCTCCGGGATCAGTTTTTCCCCCGACTCCACGCTAAAATAGACAGGCCGATCGCGGATGCATTCGCTGGGCGGCCGTTTCAAATCAGGCGTTTCGATCTTGCCGCGCTTTTCCCAATGTTCGTCCATCCGGTCAAGCCAATAAGGCAACCAGGTACAGCCGATTTCCAGAAAGGCCACCCGCAACTTGGGAAAACGTTCCAGCACGCCTTGAAAAATCATGCTGGTGAACTGCTGAAAAATCCCTACCGGAAAGGCCACGGTGTGGACCTCCGCAAACGTGTCGAACATGCCTGCGCCCAGTTCGTGCGCTCCGTTGCGCGTGCCGTGAACGCCAATCACACAGCCAAGGTCCTGCGCCTCTTTGTAAATCGGATCGTAAAAGCGGTGACCTAAGGGGAGTTGGAGCCCGACCGTCTTTGTCGACGCCCCGACGCAGCCCAATTCTTTGACGGCTCGACGTATCTCCTTAGCCGCTTCTGGGGGGTCCTGTTGGGGAAACAGAGCCACCGGTTTCAAACGGTCGGAAACCTTTGCCCAGTGATCATGAACATAATCATTGTAGGCGCGGGAGAGGGCGAGCGCATAGCCGGGCTCGCGCACCCGGGAAACGTCGCCGGCGCCCGTCGAGTACAGGAAGGCCAACTCCATGTTGTGCTTATCCATGATCTGGAGCCAATCCGTAGCTCTGAGATCTCGCCGGCACCAGTCACGGTTGGCAGGAAGGGTCCCTTGAAGATGTCCATCCCACGGCTCGCCGTGAAACAGTGGCCCGCTGCGTTTGTCGTAAGGCGGCTTCAAGTAAGAGCGCAGAAGATCGGTTTGCTCGATAAGATGGCCGTCCGCATCGATCACAGAATAGTTTGCCATGGCTACCTCCCGGAAAACTTGATTTTTGTTCCTCGACTGTGGGAATAACAAAGCGAGATTCTGCTGTCAATTCGTTTTGCCGTTCTGCCGTGTTGTGTGCTTCCTCGAAAGTTCATAGTTGAGACCCCCGAGTTTCTAGCAGCTCACTTCCACAACTCCGCCAACCAACCCGAGCGCTTTAGCTCTTCGACGTAACTATTGTCGTAGTATGCGGAAAGCGGCACGCTACTCGCTGCTTTGGCGTCAACGAGATTGAATTGCACCGACTGTTGCACGATTGGTTGGATGGAATCCGCGGTAACAGTGGGATCTTTGACAAAAACATCAAGAGCGAATCGGTAGGTCTGATCTATAATATCCGGATCCGTCTGACGGGTATATTTGGCTAGCACCGACTTCGTTTGTTTTTCGTTAGCGAACATCTGCCTGACCCCTTCCATGGTCGCTTTGATCATATTGATGACGACCTCACGATTCTTCACGGCAAAAGATTTTCGCGCGACCAAGCCTTGAATTAGAAATTTAACCCCAGCCTTTCTGAAATCTTTGGGACTGACCAGCTCCCGGTAACCATCTTTCATCAGGCGAAAGGTAAAAGGGGCAGAAGTGATAATCCCATCCACCAAGCCCTGGGAAAGGCTGGTTATGGCTTGCGTTGTAGTTCCAGTTTGAACGATGTTGATACCTTGGACGTTGTAAAGCTTCACGATCGCTTGCAACGTGTAGTGTGGAATCGCTCCCAACCTGCTGATGCCGATTTTTTTTCCCGGCAAATCCGCAGGCGTTTTAATATCGGTTTTGACGATCAGCGATTGAATCGCATAGGGAACGGTTGTGGCCACCTGGACGATATCGCCTCCCTGAAGGACATTTGTCACTAAAGGAGGACCGCCGCCAGCCCCGACTCCCGCCTGACCGCCTAGCATGGCTTGAATGATAACCGGCGACGCCCCCACATAAATCATGTCGACGTCCAAGCTGTGTTTTTCATAATAGCGGGCTTCCTTGGCGATCCACCACGGCAGACTGGCGGCGCTGATCGGTGTGTACGGAAAAGAAACGCTGGTGGCTCCTCGTGCTGAGGTATGGAACGAAAAGAGAAAGACAAGAATAAGGAGGAAAAACAATAGCCCATTTTGCTTCACGTTATATCCCTTTTTGATGTCGGTTGTAGTTTTTTGTTTTAAGTCGCTATTTATGAGCCTCGAACGCGGTCGATTATACCGGCAGGGTTATCAGGCATGAAGTCACCGCGCCAAGCCACATGCCCGTCCGGCCGGACAAGCACAAAATCACGCTCATACAGTTCACGCACCTCGGGTTCATCCAACTCGCAGACTTCTAACGGGACAGTTACCCTGTTTGCAGCAGAAGTGAACCTGGACGTATCCATTCTCTTCGCGGAAAGAACCAGCAGCGTGAAGCCTCTACCGAATAGGTCTAGAATCGAACGGCCGTCCTTTAGCCAGGCGTGCGGCGCACGGGCACCGGGCCAAGTGGTCGGCGTATAGTGACCTGGATCATCCTGCGGGGGTTCCGGTCCGTCGGGAATACAGATCGGCGATTGACTGTAGCGATAGCCAAATTCGATCCCGGGCGAATCGTTTTGAAATTCTTTAGCGCGCGTTCGAAATATGGCTTCACGCGCTTTCGCCCGTTGCTGTTGTCCTTGCTCGCTGTTTTCTTCTAAGACAGATGAAGAGGCTACTTGGGTATCAAAACCGGTGCGCATCTCGCTTGCTTCTTTCACATTGGTCATGGCCACGGGGTTTCGTTCCGGCCCGTAACTGTCGAGTAAGCGTGTCCCTCCCCATCCTTGGAGCATAGCTGCAAGCTTCCAGCCGAGATCTACCGCGTCGCCGATACCGGTGTTCATGCCGAATCCGCCTGCCGGCCAATTCAGATGGGCGGCGTCGCCTGCGAGAAACACCCGCTTATTTTGATAATGTTCGGCAACAACGCAATGTCCGGTCCATGGGCGAACCGCCAACAATTCAAACGGAATATTTTCCCCAAGCGCGTGACGCAGCTTTTCCGGTGCGTTGAGTGAATCCAATTGTTCCGGCTTGACGCCGCGAATGTTCAAACGCCACAGTTCTTTACCATCGACGGCGGCAATGGCTCCCTGGACTTGCGGGTTGAGAATCTGGTACTGCACAGCGGGGCCGTGAGGAGTCAGCGACAATAACGGCGAGCGAAACAACACGGCCACGTTCATGCCTTCGGCGAATACTCCTTGGAACTGAATTCCCAACTGGCGCCGAACTGTGCTGCGACCGCCGTCGCAGCCGACTAAGTAAGCGGCTTCGATGCTCGAACGGCGACCGCTCGGCACGTCGACAATGTCTGCCACCACTTTCTTGTCGTCCTGTTGAAAGAATTCCAGGGCGGTTTGATAACGAACTTCAACGGAGGGAAGCGTACTGACATATTTATGCAGCATCGGATCGAAATAGGGCTTTGAAATCCACAGTCGTCCTTCCGGACTATACGGCGAGCGCGAATTTGGTTCCCCGTTGGCAGGATGATCGAAGCGCGCGATTTCGTAGCCGTTCATGCGTGTTACAAATAGATAATTCCTCGGGTAGTCCGTTGGATAGCCCGATTCGAAACGCATGCGGTCGGCGATGCCCCAACGGCGCAGGTGCTCGCATGTTCGCGTATTGGCAAGATTGGTCGTTGGAAAATCCACGCTGCCGTCGGTTTGTTCGACGACGAGGCAGTGGATACCGCGCCAAGCCAGCTCGATGGCTAGCGAAAGACCGACCGGACCGCCGCCGGCGATAAGAACTGGATAACGCTTGGAGGATGCTGAATCACTCATCGGTGTGTCTTCAGTTTCGTGCAGTCCTATTTATACCCTCGCCCCCTTTGTGGGAGAGGGGTCTGCCGGGCCGCTTTATTCACGAAACTGAAATCGAAGACCCGGCTCGCCGGGATTTCTTTAAAAAGCATCAAGTTGAATTCTCATTGTGAAATCTCCCGGCAAGTAAACATAGGGTTAGGAGAGCTGTCAACCTAGGTCAAGCTTACTGCTTGACGCAGAATCGCCGGTGACGTATGGAGACGTTGAGTCGATGCTGGACAAAAGGAAAGGCCATGATTATTGATACTCACTTCCACGCGTTTCCCGGTAAGTTTCTCGGGCTTATGCCCGAAGCGAAAAATGATGTCAGGGGCGTGGGCTTCCACCCGTTCGATCACCGAGAGTATCTCAACGTCATGGATCAATACGGCATCGACATCGGTGTTCTTTCCAACACCGGTGGGAGGATTGAGAAGGTAGGAGACCGCGCCAAGGCTTGGGATCTCTGCAAAATCCTCAATGACTCCTTTGCCGATGCTCATGCGAAATATCCGCATCGCTTCAAAGCCTTCGCGCGGCTGCCGATGGTTGATAGCGACAACTGTGTGCGCGAGCTGCAGCGATGTTACACAGAATTAGGCATGCACGGGGTGATGATGCCGACCAACTTGGCTGGAAAATATCTCGATGAGGCTGAGTTCGAGCCGTTTTGGGATGCCTTGGCGGCGGAGGGCAAGCCGCTGTTTCTTCATCCGGCCAACGCGCCTTGCCAGGCCAACTGGAACAAGTATTCGCTGCATCAAAAAATACTCTGGCCAACTGACAGCACTCTGGCACTTTCGCGCATCGTCTATTGTGGCGTCTTCGATCGCTATCCGAACCTCAAGGTCATCGCCTCGCATCTGGGCGGTATGATTCTCTTGTATCTCGACCGGCTCAACTGGCGCGAGGGCAACCCGGAATGCAAGCAAGAGCCGGAAGAATATTTTAAAAAGATCTACTACGACACTGCCGGGCCGATTCGCGCGGCTTTTATCAAGCTCGTCTACGATACGGTGGGTGCGGACCAGATTCTCTTCGGCGCGGACTATCCCCATGGTCGAGACGGGAAGGATGATCAGTTTTATCCGATGACCTTAAAAGAGCTAAAAGAGCTGGACATACCAAAAGCGGACAAGGAAAAGATCTACTACCAGAACGCGAAGGCGCTGTTTGGTTTCGAAGAGGGATAGACATTAACGCTTATCGGGTCATCTCCGCCAAAGTCTCCACGTGAAAAGTGTGGGGAAATAGGTCGATTGGTTGGACAAAAGTGAGTTTATAACCGTGGCGTGCCAGTGCGGATAGATCACGGGCCAAGGTTGCAGGATTACAAGAGACGTAAAGGATTTTCTGCGCATCTAACAAAGTCAAGTTGAGCTCAATCCCTTTGGCCCCGGCACGAGGCGGGTCGAGAATAATCTTGGAAAAGCGCTCTCGCTGCTTGGCAAACCGCTCCACCGCGACAGGCACGTGAGCGCAGATCCAGCGGATGTTGGCAATGGCGTTGAGTTGCGCGCTGCGCTTGCCGCTATCGATGGACTGACGGTAGCTTTCAACCGCGACGACTTCGCGCGCCTGCTTGGCAATTGAAAGGGTAAAGTTTCCTGCGCCGGAATAGAGTTCAAGCACCTGATCGTTTTTTCCAAACCCGCCGGCGGCCAGAAGTTTCGTGAGAAGTGTTCGATTTCCTTCGGCATTGATCTGAGTAAACACATCGCCCTTGACCTTGAGGCAGATTCCGTCATCGCTGCGAACTGTAACTGCCGTTTGTCCCCATTCTTTCCGCCACTTGCCGCCGTGAAGAATCAGCCCGTTGATGATGCTGGTTTGATTGAGAAGACGTTCACAAGCTGCATCGTCTCGTGGAATGAACTCACCGGGCTCTTTGGCTTTTAGTTGTGCCTCATACTGAACTTGCTGCCACGGGCAGCCGCCGCAGTCATTTACGTAGGGACAAGGAGGTGTTTGCCGCAGCGGAGAGGGCTCCAGCAAGCGAACTTTCTCGCCAAAGGAGTAATGCCCTTTCGAATCAGTCACTCGAGCGCTGATTTTATCCCCCGGAACCGTGGCGGGAACCATAATGACTTGATTTTCGATGCGCCCGATGCCGTAGGGACCGTAGGCGAGCGATTCGATCTCTAGCGTGAATTCGTTTTTCGCGTTAGTCTGTTCCATCGATTTGGCGCCGGTTATTGATACTACAAGGACCTTTAAATTGATGGAAGCCCAAGACGATCCTCGTTTTCTCAAAGGAATCGACGAGTTCAATCAGGGGCTTTTTTTCGAGTGCCATGAGACCCTTGAGGAAATCTGGTTGGAGGAGCACGGGGAGGAACGACGATTTTATCAGGGCATCATCCAGATTGCCGCGGGCTATTTTAAGTTGGAGCAAGGAGTACCGGTCGGCGCCATCAAACTCTGGCATTCCGGGTTGGAGAAGTTGGAGCCCTATGCGCCGGTTTACCTCGGCATTAATGTGGAGTCGTTCGTTAGTGCGGTGAAGGAAAATCTTACCGAACTCAAGGCGATCCAGCAAAAAGGCGAAGAATGCACAACGCTCAATATTCCCTCGCTCATGCGCGTCTCCTGAGCATCCCACAGCATGATCCGCTGTATCGACGTTCGAAAAGTCTACCGGCAAGGGGAAAACGAAATCATCGCCCTCGACGGTGTCTCTCTGGACATTGCCAGAGGCGAGTTTGCGGTTATCATGGGGCCGAGCGGCTCCGGAAAGAGTACCCTGCTGCATCTCATCGGTGGATTGGACCGCCCGACCAGCGGTGAACTGCTGGTGGATCAACGCCTCGTGGGCCAGATGGCGGATGACCAAGTCACCCTTTTTAGGCGCACCAAGATCGGCTTTGTCTTTCAGTTTTTTAACCTACTTCCCACTTTGACCGCGTTAGAAAACGTTACGCTTCCTTTTGTCCTCGATGGGCGATCCAAGGAAGAGAGGGACCAGAGAGCCAAAACGCTTCTCGCTAAAGTAGGGCTGGAAAGTCGCAAGGATCATCTCCCAGAGGAGATGTCCGGGGGGGAGATTCAGCGCATTGCGGTGGCCCGCGCTCTGGCATTTGATCCGCCGATTCTGTTGGCGGACGAACCGACCGGCAATCTGGACTCGAAGACCGGCGAATCTATTTTGGCGCTGCTGCGTCAGATCAATCGCGAGAACGGTTGCACGATCGTCATGGTCACCCACAGCCAGGAGGCTGCCGGCTATGGCGACCGGACGATTTTTTTCCGCGATGGTAAAGTCGAAAAGGAAAGCACGTGATGCTCCGCTTGCTGCGAACCCTCTCCTGGCGTCATGTGCAGCGCCACCGCCTGAGGACCTTACTTACTTTTCTGGGCATAGTGCTCGGAGTTGGCGTTATTGTAGCCATCGCCCTCGTAAACCGATCGCTGACGAGTTCCTTTCAATCGACCATCGACCAGATCGCCGGCAAGGCCGTTTTGCAGGTATCGAACGGGGAGAGCGGCATCATCGAAGCGGCGTTCCCGATCATTCGCGATACCCCCGGAGTCCGAGATGCCGCCGTTGCGGTTGAGGGCTTTCTACCCGTCAGGGGAGCCGAAAAGGAACGCTTGTATGTGTATGGCGTCGATCTCCTCACCGATACCGCGATTCGCGATCATCGATTCGTCGGCGCCACATCCGATTTTGATCAAGCGCTGGATTTTATCTCCCAGCCTGATTCCATCGCACTCACCGAATCCTTTTCCCATAGGCTCAATCTGCCGTTAGGGGCGAAAATCACTTTGACCACGAGTCGCGGCAAGCAGGACTACACCGTCCGCGCGCTGTTGAGAGAAGAGGGGATGGCAAAGGTTTTTGGTGGAAACCTTGCGCTGATGGACCTGCCGCTGGCACAGCAGGCCTTGGGCAAGGAGGGCAAACTCGACATTGTCGATCTCACGGTGGAAGAAGGGGAAAAGATCGAGGCGGTTAGAGAACGACTGGTGCAGCGGCTTGAGGGATCGGCGGAAGTGGAAAGGCCCAGAAAAAGAGGTGAGCAAATGGAACTCTTGCTAACCTCATTCCGTATCGGTCTATTCTTCGTGAGTCTGATTGCACTTTTTGTCGGATTCTTTCTTATTTATAACACGGTAGCCGTCTCCGTAATCCAGAGAAAGCGCGAGATTGGAACCCTCCGGTGCCTGGGAATGAAGCGCGGTGAACTCCTGCGTTTGATTGTTCTGGAAGCTCTCATCCTTGCGTTGATCGGCTCTTTAGCGGGTAGCGTGTTTGGATGGGTGCTGGCGCAGCTTGCGCTCGTCGCGGTTGGAGAGACGGTTGCGAATCTTTTCTCGCTGGTCGACTTGGCGTCGGGGATTTTCACTTTACGAGAGCTTGGCCTAGCTCTCGCCAGTGGCTTGGTCGTTGCGGTTCTTGCCGCGCTGCATCCCGCATTGGAAGCGATTCGGGTGAGTCCCCTGGAGAATGCCAGGCAGACCGCTTGGAATCCTTCGTTTCGGGGAAAAAAGTCTTGGGCGACCCGCCTCGGTCTCTTCTGCTTGGTTGCTTCTCCTCTGATTGTTTTTCTGCCGCTTCCCCTCTCCGGGCCCGTGCAACAGTTTAGCGTGGGGGTTCTCGGGATGTTGGTTTTCTTGCTTGGCCTTGCCTTTTTGTGCCCCCTCGTCATCGACTTCGGAGTCCGATGGTTTTGGCAATGGGCGTTACAACGGCCCGGCTCGTCCTGGGTCGGGGCCCGGCTTGCGTCCGATAGTTTGCGACGAAATCCGCTGCGCTCCGGTATTACCGTGGCTACGTTGGTGATTAGCTTGGCAGCCATCTTCACCATAGCGGCGTTCGTGAACAGCGTGCGCGGCTCGTTGCTGGCGTGGGTGGATCAGATGGTCACCGCGGATTTGATCGTCAGCTCGGGAGCGCGAACCGCGGGTCCGAGGAATGTCCCGCTTAAAGAGGATCTATTGCCCGCACTCAAAACTGTCCCCGGAGTGAAGATCGTCGATCTCTATCGTTTGATCCGCTCGAGCTATGAGGGTAAGCCGATTTTGATCGAGTCCTTCTCCGCCCGCGAGTCTGCAATCGTTCGCACCCTGCCTATGGCTAGCGGAAAGGGAACCCAGGCACTGCAAGAAATGAGCGAAGGCAAAGGAGTCATCATCAGCGAGAGCTTCCAGAGCAAATTTGGCAAAGACGCTAATGATACGATCGAACTCGCGACCCCGTCTGGCCGAATTGCGTTCAGAATCCTCGGCGTTTATGTAGATTACTCTTCCGACGTTGGCAGCGTGCTGATCGATCGGGCGTTGTACAAGCGATACTGGCGCGAAGAATTGGTCGATGCTTACGATTTGTGGCTGGAAGCGGGCGCGGACCAGCAGGCCGTAATTCAAAATATCAAGGAACAGTATGGAGAACCGTACCAGCTTTTTATTAGCACTCATAGCGAGCTGAGAAAGGCGGTGGTTCGTATTATGGAGCAGTCCTTCGTTGTGAACTATGCCGTTGAAATCGTCGCCGTGGTGGTCGCGATTTTTAGCGTGATCAACACGCTCCTGGCTTCGATTTTGGATCGCACGCGAGAGATCGGTGTGCTGCGCGCCATCGGCGCGACCCAAGCTCAAGTTCGAGGGATTGTCGTTTTGGAAGCAGGCTGGATGGGTGCACTCGGAGGCCTGCTGGGCCTATTCGCGGGTTCGATCATGTCGTATCACCACGTGGTCTATAACACCAAAGTGCTGACCGGTTGGACTTTTCAATTCTACTATCCGTACGACGTCGCTGTGTTCTCAGTCATCGCCTCTGTCGTTCTTTGCCTGATAGCGGGATACGGGCCGGCCAAACAGGCGGCGGCTATCCCTATTGTCGCCGCGATTGGGTACGAGTAGGGGCGACCGGCCGGTCGCCCCTACATTCATTTCCGGATTCCGGCTCGCGGGAGCTGCCGTCCGCTCGGCCGGAATGGCGCTGAGAATGATATGATGAAATTGTGAATCACCCGCCTGATTTCGCCGGATGGCTGTGATCGCCGTCAGCGGATGTTGGTGTAGGAGGGGGATAGCTCTGTAAAAACGACAAACCGGGCGCGGCGGTTTTTAACGCGGCATTCCTCGCTCGGCTCAAAGCAGGCTGGCGCTTCCTTGCCATAGCTGATCGTGACCAATCGCTGCGCGGACACTCCTTGACCAACAAGAAAATCTTGCGCGATTTGGGCTCGCTTCGCTCCCAAAGCCAAATTATATTCATCGGATCCGATATCATCGCAATGGCCTTCGATCTCAACCCTGGCGGCAGGGTTTGCCTTCATCCACTCCGCATTTTGTTTGAGCGTCTCTTCGGCGTCACTGCGGAGATTGGTGCTGTCGAACTCATAATAAACGTCTTGCAAGGCGGCTCCCGCTGGAGTAACGGCCGCGACCCCGCGGCTTAGCGCTTCTCCAGCCGAGATCGAGCGCGCAGAATTATCGCGCCCGATATTTTGCATATCGGACGGCATGAACGGCATAGCGGAGCCGCTTTTAACATCATTCGAAGTGGAACAAGCGGAAAGCAGGACGCAGAGGATTAGGCATTTGAAGAATGGGGGTTTCCAAGCGACGAGCGATAGATGCTTTGTTTTCTCCATTGCACGAGTAGTCTGTTGAGGAAGTTCTCGCTATGGTGGCGGGTCGCGCCGATCTTGTCAAGTTTCATTAACAATCTTGCCGATGTGATGCAGCCCTTAAATTTTTCTTATTCGCGAAGTCAGCGGGTCGAGGGTGCCCCTGGAATACCAGTACATCCAAAGAATTCCACAAATTCCTCCAACAACGTCGATGATGACGTCGCCGACACTTGCCGTTCGACTCGGAACGAAAATCTGGTGAAATTCATCGCTGGCTGCATAGAGGAAAACAAAAACCAAGGTAAGGGTTACGTGGGGTGAGTCCCACTTTTTGCCGGTCTCATCCTGCAACGCCTTCAGGATCAAAGTCGCCAAGACAAAATATTCACTCCAATGTCCGAATTTGCGTACAGCTCCATGAATCATTTCGACGGCTTGACTTGAAATGCCGGGCAAGACCCAGGAAGCGAGTGATTCGACGATGGGTGATGTGTTGGAAGATGAAAACTGATCTGTGGAAAAAAGAAATATCAAGCCCGCCCACGCGAAGACCGGCAGCCAATTCTTCATCCTCCTTGTCCAGCGCGTGCGGGAGAAATCCATTACTCTTTCCTATGGTAGCAAAGTTCCGCGCTCGAAGAAATTGTTTGGCCCGGTCCGGCTTGAGATAAGGATAGTCCCGGTCACCCATTACGAGAGCGGCTGGCAGGCCCACACCATTCACTGTCGAGGGAGGTCAGCTGCTATCCGTCGCCCCATGATGTAAGCTGAGTATGACCTCGGCTGATGCGCGCGAGAATTGATGAAGGAGAAGCAATGCAGCACACCGTAACGTTGATACCGGGGGACGGTATCGGGCCGGAAGTAACCAAACCGACTCTGAAGATCATCAAAGCTGCCGGGGTGCAAGTGAAGTGGGAAACACAACTGGCCGGCGCGGAGGCTTTGAAGAGAAAAGGCTCGACCCTGCCCCAGGAGTTGATGGACTCCTTCGAAAAGAACAAAGTTGCATTAAAGGGACCGGTGACGACACCGGTGGGCGAAGGCTTCGCGAGCGTGAATGTGGAGCTGCGTCAGACCTTCGATCTCTACGCGAATCTACGACCCATCAAAAATCTACCGGGGGTTAAAGCGCGCTATCACGACGTGGATCTTGTTGTCGTGCGCGAGAATACGGAAGGGCTTTATTCCGGCATCGAGCACGAAGTCGTGCCGGGCGTCATGGAGAGTTTGAAAATCATTACTGAAAAAGCCTCCACGAGAATCGCAAAGTTTGCTTTTGACTTCGCTCGAGCGCATAGCCGCAAAAAGATCGCGGCGATTCACAAAGCCAACATTATGAAACTCACGGACGGACTTTTTCTCGACTGCGCGAGAAGGATGGCAGTCCATTACCCCGACATCGCCTTCGGCGATCTCATCGTCGACAATGCTTGTTTGCAGCTCGTGCTTGACCCCCTCAAACTCGACGTGCTGCTATTGGAAAATCTTTACGGAGATATCGTCTCGGATCTGGCGGCCGGTTTAGTGGGAGGGCTCGGAGTCGTCCCCGGCGCCAATTTGGGCGATCGCCATGCGCTTTTCGAAACCGTTCATGGAAGCGCGCCTGATATCAAGGGGAAGAATATCGCCAATCCTACGGCGATGATTCTGGCAGCCGTGATGATGCTAAACCACATTTCAGAAAAGAAAGCCGCCAAGCGAATATTTGCTGCCCTTGAGACCGTCTTGGAAAAAGGTGACTGTTTGACGCCCGATCTGGGCGGTTCCGCTACGACAACGAAATTTGCCGACGCGATTATCCGCGAAATAAAGCGGTAAACTTCCGTACTCTTTCCGCCTCAGTTCATGTTGCCTTTCATCCCGCCTCAACTGATCGCGCTTGGCGCGGCGTAGGCTATTCGACGCCCAATACTCCAAATGAAATGTTCAGCCATCGCAGGTCACCCATTCCCTCGGATAGGCGTTCAAGCTTTCACAGCCCTTTTTCGTAACCAGCAAGGTCTCGCCGAATTGCAGTCCCATCTTTTCATCTTGGGTCATGAGATTGGGTTGAATGACGATGACCATGTTCTCGCGGAAGATCATTTCCCTGGAATCGTGGCGCCTTGTGGTTTTGGTTTGGAAAATAGGCGGGTATTGGTTTACGCCATGAACCAAGTCGTCGTAAATGCTGTAGCCCCGCCGGTGGATAATCTCCGACGCTTCTTCGGCTTCGGTTGTCATTGCTCCGTCTTTAATCACGCGCGCCAGGGTTTCAAAAGCTTCCACGGCGGCGTCGTGCATTTGTCTCCATTGCGGCGTCGGTCCTTCGCCGATGGAAAAAGTCCGGTGGATTTGGCCGCTATAGCCTGAGTAGGCGCCGCTGATCTCGGTGATTAAACAATCGCCCTTTTGCAGCTTTCGGCTGGAATGGAACTGTGAGGGCACGGGAAAATCGGGGTTACGCATTGGCATACTGCTCATGAAGTGGATTCCCGCATAACCGCCTTGCTTGAGATAGACGGGTTCAATGATGGCGGGAATTTCATCTTCGCGTAGGCCTGCTTTTAGTCCTTGGGCCAGCGCTTGTATGGATTGGTCCGTGAGTTTCGATGCCAAGCGGATGCGGTCGATCTCCTCGGGACTTCTGACCGTCCGCATCGCCCTAATTTTGCCGCCCAAGTCAACGAAGCTAGCGTTGGGGAATTTATCATGCAGTCTGTTGTAATGTTGATAAGGAACCGCACCCACCAAACCGATCTTTTTTGAATCCAAGGCGCGTTCGCGAATCAAGTCGACGACGCTGTTACCGGTGTTGGCTCCCGCCCAGCGCACATCCTTGACGATCGACATCACATGAGCCATGGGGAAATGATTGAAGAGCTGCATGAGAACAACCGGCTCTTGGCCGTTCTGAAAGAGCACGTAAGCCTCGCGGCTGCAGGGCCAATCGGTCAGCCAATAGACGTCGGAGGAATAGCG
>WNFP01003730.1_pt1 | contig 19852 bp, 21 predicted proteins | sample 5400201 | NCBI WGS metagenome assembly WNFP01 (sample SAMN13153355, study PRJNA577476) | soil metagenome | isolation source: 115 cm saprolite under Madrone tree | place: USA:California | collected 2016-06-14
CAATGCGTGTTTGCGCTGAAGCTCACACGACAAAGACCGATTCTGTGAAAGGGGGTAAGCCAACGTCGCGGGGAATAACGAGATTGTATGATCCGCGAGGGAAACCGAAGTTCACAAGGATCATTAAGCAAGACGTGATCGTCCCCTGAAACGAATCACGCCTTGCCTAATTTTGCTGTCGGGACGATTGCCTGAATGTATCTGACGCGGAAACAAATGTCTGTACGATCGCGTACGTTCGCGCACCAGACAAACGCCGTGGTCCTGCAAGAGCCGACTTGCCGCCCCGAACAATTCGGAAAAGTTAAGCTGAGGCGGCGCTTCTCATGACCGGCAGATAATGATTCAAAATCTCATCGAGACGATCGAAATCGATGGGCTTGACCAGATAGTCATCGCCACCGGCGATCCGGACAGCATCGATCTGATGGTCGTATCCGCTAATAACTACTAAAGCAAGATCGGCCAACTTTAGGTCGTTCCTCAGAAGACGTATTACGCCCAAACCGCTCAGTCGAGGAAGCTTAAGATCGAGCAGGACCAAACCCGGGCCCTCTTGCTGGACGATCTCGACGGCCTGTTCTCCGTCACGCGCCTCAAGTACTCGATAGCCCTTAGCCATCAGGAGGACTTGCAGCATTTGCCGGGTGTCATCGCTGTCATCAGCGACCAGTATAGTTGGCGTTTTGGGTAGCGATATCTGCAGACCAGACGCAGTTCGACCTCGTGGCTTGCCATCGAATAGGGCCCTCTGCTCCCCGAGTGAACTACGATCATTGGGGCGTGAACGGTATTGCATCGGCTGACGGACGATAGGGGTTCTCGGTGAACTATCGTCTTCTCCCTTGTTTTGGAATATCAATTGTCGGGGAAACTTATTAAGCAGAAGTCTTGCTGATTGTTGAGCGGAGGTCTGTACGCCATCGGACATTAGCGCCACAGTTTTGTGAGTAATTCTTCAGGAGTGCTTACTCTTCATATTCATCGGATCTCCCTGGGCCCAAATAAAGGATTGGATGTCGATCATGTCGCGCGGACGCAAATCGGCAAGGTCACCCTCGATAGGAAGTGAGGGAACTTACGGCGACAGCGAAAGGCGGCCGCGGCCGAAGAGCCACGAGTCCTGTGACAACGAGTCTAATTTGTCCGGCGCGCTTGTTCCTTTGAGTTCCTGCCGAAATCGACATAAGTGTTCTTCTCAGGGTTGGACTTAGTTGCCGTAGCTAATTCATCAGCGTTCAAAATCGAGCTAGCAAGAAAATTCTTCGCTTGACGCCCGGACTGAATAAGATAGAATCAAACGTAACTAGGGCGTGGCTGAATGTCGCGCCCCCGGCACGCCTACATGGTTGTGCTTAGGAGAGCGGCGACGGGGTGAGGACGTCGCCGCTTTCGTTTTTCCTATCCAATCCCAAACTCAAGGTTTGTACTCGTCTCGTTTTCTTAGCGGTTCCCTTTTTCGTACCTGTGCGTTCTGTGCTGCTGGAAGGTAATCAGGAGTTATGAGTCATCACGTCGGGATCTTAGGTCGCGAACATGGATCGCTATAGAACACAGGTGTGTTCGAATGCTGGTACAGGTCAACCAGCTACCAGTTCGCACTCTTAAAAGCCTACGACTTGCTACATTCTGCTCGCTAATTCGTGTACAGCAAATTCATTTCAAGCAACGGAATCGTCATCTTCATCAGAAGATTGCAACTCTCAGGACGTGCAAGTTTCAGCCTTATTGCACGAGCGGTTCATTTCATTTACAAGAACGCAGTTATCCAACGATTCCGTCCTTGAGGCTTCCGAGTTGCAGGAATAGTGAGCGAAATCTTTCGAACATGGGAGGATGACATGAAAAGAATTCTAACAATCACTTTGGCCCTGGCTTCAATGGGGTTATTCGGTTTGGGAAGCGATCTAACAACCAATACAGAAGCTAAGGCGGCCAAGCCGCAATTTCGAATTCAAATTGGGCCACAGCGAAATCGACGGTGGCGGAATCGTGACTATCGTGACTATCGCGACTATGAAAATCGCGGCGACAGGGTTGGTTATGGATATGGCCGCACAGTGGTTCAGACGCGTTTGGTACAACGCGGATGGCATACTTACCGCGAGACCTATCAGATAACCTACTACCCAAATGGCCAAACTCAGACGACCTTGATCAGTCGCGAAAGAGTTGATTAACCCAAAAACAAAACGTGAGCACGACTCACTAAGAAAGCCGGCCTTGCCAATCTTTTGGCGAGGCCGGTTTTCTTTGTGCAGCGGGATCAGATCACAATGCCGCACTCACCACTCGTAGCCCAGACCGACCACCAAAGTCCACGTCGTCAAACGGAAGCGACCTTTGGCTCGGCCAATAATGACGCGATTGAGCGGCACTCCCATTGCTCTGAGAGGCGCTGTAATGCCGAAGCCTGTGCTGGCACCAGCTTTCCGGTGATCCATGGCGTTCTATTAGACAACATATTCGAATGAACAGTATTGAACCGGAACAAAACCCCTCGCTGAGTCGAGCCGGTCTTGACACGGCAGACCAGACTCGCAATCGACTCGGACGAAATGCCGACATCGATCCTGATGTCAAAACATTCGCGGCCAAGCCTCTGCCAATTCTGCAGGGGCATCTACAAATTGCGCGCGACGTAGCAAAGAAAATCGGCGCGCAATAACGCGCTTTAATTGAAGGGAGAAATCCGATGCCACCACTTCATCCTGCCTTCGCACATTTTCCGATCGCGCTCGTGGGTTTTTCCTTTATTGCCGACTTGCTGGGACGTCTGCTGAACAGACCTTCGCTGCGGTCGGCCGGTTTCTGGTCGTTGATTGGCGCCCTTCTCGGTGGCATCGCGGCAGCGGCAACGGGCTATTTTGATTTCGGGCGCGACGCGCTCGGCGATACTTATCGATACGTAGATTTTCACATGGACATGGGTTGGATACTGCTCGGAAGTGTAGTGGTACTGACGGCTTGGCGTTGGTTCGCCTATGCCCGGCGCGACTTGTCGCCGGGTGTTCCTTACTTGATCACGGCTTTGCTGGTGGTTGGCTTAACGCTTTTTCAGGGTTGGTATGGCGGCGAGATGGTTTATTCGCAGGGCGCCGGCGTGGCAGCAGCCGGGAAAGGAACTGAGCCGGCCGCGAATGGCAAGCAACGTCTGGACAAGATCACGCCGAGTAGCGACAAAGGACCGACTAAGCCATGAACAAACTCGATCTCTTTCTGAACGAGTGGACGCCTTACGCGCTCAGCGTGCTGCGCATAGTTTCGGGATTTCTGTTCCTGCAACACGGAATGCAGAAACTTTTCAACTATCCTTCGGCGCCGCCTGGCGGCAAACCTCCGTTGGGGTCTCTGTATGGCGTGGCGGGTATTCTGGAGTTCTTCGGCGGCCTGCTGATCATGTTTGGACTCTTCACTCGTCCGGTGGCCTTCTTACTTTCCGGACAAATGGCGTTTGCCTATTTTAAGGTCCACGCGCCCGAGGGTTTCTGGCCGGCGAAAAACCAGGGAGAATCGGCTGTGGTTTTTTGCTTTATTTTTCTGTTCCTGGTCTTTGCCGGGGCTGGGCCTTTGAGCTTGGATGCTCTGTTGTTTGGCCGTTACTAGCGCTCGGTAAAATACTCGAGGTCAATCCGGACGACGGGCGAAGATGTTCCTTCCTTTGCCTTGCGGCTGGATGCGCGAGCACTCAAAATCATGCGGTCGAGCGCATGTCTCTATCAATCCCTGTAAAAGAAAGGAAGCAACGAATGCTCTGGACATAATGAGCAGAGGCCTTCCGCGGAAGTCAGTCAACGGAGAGATTCACATCCAACGCCGGGCGAGCCGAACACAATGTTTGCACAAAATCTTGTCGAGGGGTTGAGTCGGCGTCCAGTGTAGTGACGATTCGCCGGAGGTAAATTTTCTTCTGATTTGGCTCACGCGGTGACCGCAAATAGTTAGACCAGTCTTTGGGTCAAGAATATGATAAATTGAGCCTCTGTTTCTGAGCGCGTACATTGTGTAACCCGTTTCCTGTAAGAACGTAACTGGGGTTCTAGCAATACGAAACCGTACAGACCGTCCCGTCTTGATCAGTTAGCGACCTAATTCATTGACCGTCTAACTGCGGTTAGAAAGACTCGCCCCGTGCTACCACTAAATCGGTCATCCCTGAAGTCCGGGCGTTGGTATATGATCATTGAATGTGAATACTGCCGCACCAGAGTCCTGATGCCGGATCTGACCGAAGGTAACGCGCCCCTTGAGGACATTCAAAAAGCCGCCTGCCCATCCCGCCTCCGGATTGGATTTCATGCCCTGGACACGATCCAGCGCTACCAGTACTTCGAGCCTCCCAAAGCCAGCGAAAAATAATTAGCCATTCCCCGGGACTGACCGCGCGTTCGTTCTAAATGAAAAGGCTCAAGCCGCTTTCCGTTTTCTGGCGAGACTCTTCTTGAGGGCCTCCATAATATCGACGACTTTACCTTCGTCGCGAGCAGGCTCTTCGACTTCGACTATGTCTTTGTGCCGCGCACGCTTCTTCTCAACCAGTTTTAGGAGTTGGTCGGTCTTTTCGTCCTTGAGTTCCTTCAGCGACAGCGTTCGAGCTGAGTGTTGCCCGATGAGCCGCTCGAATTTTTTTACCGCGGCCACCGGGACGTTTTTCTTCTCAGGCAAACCGACTTCTTTCGGTGAACGCAGTTCGTCGGCAAAACGCATCGTCTCAGCCCGCAGGATTCCATTCTCAGGAAATATCGCGACCAGATATTCCTTGCCGCGCATAACGAATGTCGCGATCCCGGCCAGGTCGCCCTTTGCCATGGTGTCTACCAACAACCGGTAAGCCTTTTCTGATCCTTCAGACGGCGCCAAAAAATAAGAGCGATCGAAATAGATGGGCGGAATCGACTCAAGGTCGACAAAACGTCTTAGATCGATGTCGCGGCTTTGCTCCGGCGCCAACCGTTCCAGCTCTTCATCAGTAACGACGACATATTTATTTTTGTCGATCTCATAACCACGCACCATTTCGGCGCTATCGAGATCGCGACCCGTTTTTTCGGAATAATAGCGACGCGCCAGCGGTTCATGCTCTGGTCCCAGCATGCGCAACGGCGCCCGATTCGTGCGATTCCCCGGATAGAGTTCAACCGGGACGCTGACCAGTCCAAAGGTCAGCGTGCCTGACCAGAAAGGACGAGCACCCTTCCGCTCCTCAGCTTCGGATTTTGTTTTCGCTCGTTTCCTTGTCGGCATGTTCTTCACACGCGGCAGCTGACTGGGTTCAGGCAGCGCGCTTTCCTTTTTTCAACGACTCGATGCTCTTCGATAATATCTTGTCCAGGGAAGCCGGTTGACGTTTGTTCCTTACCAACCGCAGCTTCGGGGCGTGGCCTTTGGCCTTCTTCTCGACAAACTCCATTACTCGCTGCCGGTATTCATCCTGATATTCTTTGGGATTAAAGTCGCCTTTGAGCAGTTCTACCAACTGCTTGGCCATGGTCAATTCCTTCTTATCAGGAGCACGACCCGCTGGCCGCGGCAAATCCCTGGCCGACAGAACCTCGTCCGCGCTGCGCAGAGTGAATAGCAGCAGGTAATCGCCTTCGGCGCGCAGGGCACCGACGTAAGGCTGTTTGCGCATGACCCAATGAGCCAAACCTTCTCGGTTTTCTTTGCGCAAAGCTTCGGCCAGCGCAAAGTAAGCAGTCTGGTCGCCATCTGGCCCCAAATAGTAAGGCCGATCGTAAAACTCCGGAGCTATCGCCTGCGTTGGCACAAAGGACTTAACTTCTATCTCGCGAGTCGCCTTTGGCTCCAGGCTTTCCAGCTCTTTTTCGCCGAGGATCACGAAGGTCCCCGGGTCGACTTCAAAACCTTTTTGAATCTCTTCATTGGCGACTTCTTCGCCGCTCTCGGGATTGATCATGTGCTGCTTGACTCGCGTTTTGGACCGTTCATCAAGAATGTGAAAACGAACGCTTTGGTCTTTCAACGCGGCGTACAACTTTACCGGCACCTTGGTCTTACCAACTTTAAGTTCGCCTTTCCAGATCGCGCGCGCGGCCATTTCTCACCTCAACGTTTCAGCAGTTACGTCAGTGCAGCCTGGGCAGAAGCCTTCCAATTCGACTGTGCGCTGAACACAGCCGGCACAAACGGGTCCATCACAAGCTGCACACCGATACTCCGTCTGATATACGTACGTGTGACTGCATGCAGGACAAACCTCAGTTCCCTCGTCCAGCCACCAGGGCTGACAATAAATTTTGTACGTTACCGTACTGGCCAATGCCGAGTGAATCGTCCAGACATCCACTCTCGCGACCTGTCCCGGGGTGAATCAAAAATCAAAGCAACCTACCCATGGGTGTGCCCAAGCTGCGGCCATGAGGGTGCGTATGAATTCAGACGGTATCGAACGATCGGCATTTGCAGGCAACGGTTTGAGGCGACCACATTTCGCGGTCGTAAACCGAGCTTCTGCCGGAGTTTCTCGCTGTACAACACTACCCGCTGATGCTATGGTTGAACACAGTTCATTCGGGCCAACTGTTCTTTCCAAACCCAACTCTCGACATCGGGCCAGGCTCTTCCCTTAGAGTGCCCTCCTTGTGCCGTCAGCTGCGTTTTTTACCGGCGACTGGAGCGAGGAGGAGTCTACTGCCCAACAATCATCAATCAACCCCTGTTCTCCGTAATCGTCTGCTGGCGCAGCTCACGGCTGCAGAATACTTGCGGCTGGAGACTGAGCTCGAACAAGTCCCGCTGGTCTTTAACTCCGTCATCTACCAATCGGACGCGCCAATCGACTACGTCTACTTCCCCGAATCGGGCGTGCTCTCAATGCTTGCTTTGATTGGAGCAGACTCGCGAATTGAGGTCGGCCTTACAGGGAACGAGGGGTTCGCGGGCATGCCCTTATTCCTTGGCGTGGCCACATCGTCCAACCAGATCATCGTACAGGCAGAGGGGATGGCCACGCGTATCGGAGCCGAACCGGCTTTGGCCGAGTTCAAACGCGGGGGAGCGTTCCACGATGCGATTCTTCTCTTCATTCATCATCTCTTCCTGCAGGTCTCACAAACGACTAGTTGCAACCGCTATCACCCGGTAGAAAAAAGACTGGCGCGTTGGTTATTGATGATGCAGGACCGCGTCGCGTCGGACTCAATGCAGTTAACGCAGGGGTTTCTTTCCTGGATGCTCGGGGTGCGAAACCAGGCCGTTAGCCTGGCGGCCATAAATCTTCAGGACGCAGGTCTGATCAGGTACAGCCGGGCACTATGCACATCCTGGATCGTAAGAATCTCGAAGCAGTCGCGTGCGATTGCTATGCGACGATCAGAGCGCAAACCGGTGACCGCGTCGGCCCTTGATTAATCCGGGCGCACCCTTTGGCGAGGTGCTCGCCCTATTCCTGTTTGCGTACAGACATCGCAATTCGAGCCAATTATGTTTTCGGTCGCAAAGACGATGGCCATCAGTACAGAGCTACAGATAGCGAATAAGATTCTGGCAGCGCTGCCGCCCGAGGAATTTGAACCCCTGGCGGATAAGCTGAAACCCGTTCCGCTCGTGCTCGGGGAAATTCTCTACATGCCTGAGCAACAAATTGAATACGTTTATTTTGTTAACAGCGGCGTGGTGTCGTTGCTCGCGGCCCTGGAAAACGGAGCGACGGTTGAAGCGGGAGTGATAGGTCCCGAAGGAATGGCGGGAATTTCGGTGATCCTGGGCGCCAACTCAACGCCCAATCAGGCTCTGGTCCAAGCCGAGGGACAAGCGTTGCGAATCTCGAGCAAAGATATTCAGACTCAGTTTCGCAAAGGCGGCCAGTTGCGCGATCTGCTCTTGCGTTACACCCACACGCTGTTTACTCAAGTGGCTCAAACGGCGGCTTGCAATCGCCTGCACAGTATCGAACAACGCCTGGCTCGTTGGCTTTTGCTAACGCAGGATCGGGTAGGCAGCAATGATTTTGTGTTAACCCAGGATTTTTTGTCGCGCATGCTCGGGGTCCGTCGGGCCGGCGTGAGTGTTGCCGCCAACACTCTCAGGCAGGCTGGCTTGATCGATTACCGCCGCGGCACAATGATCGTTTTGGATCGCGCGGGCCTTGAGAACTATTCATGCGAATGTTATGGAATAGTCAGAAACGAATATAATCGCTATCTCAATCTGTAATATCCCACTTTTAGTGGCCGGATCGTTCGTGCTCGGACCCAACCGCGCAGACTCCTCATTTCAAAATTTCCGCGCTCATAATGGTTATCCTTTCGTCATCGACACCACACAAAGTTCCGCTACCGTACAGACATCAGAATCCGCAGGCGTCATCCTAAAACTACCTCTTTCGCAATCCCTTCTGATTGTATAGAGATATTGCTCGCTAGGAGATGGATTTTTTGCGCACACAACAACCACTCAGGACAGTTTTGGTAGTTGAAGATGTTGGCGAAATTAGTTCCCAGATGGGCGAAATGTTGAGCCTGAGAGGGCACCGCATACTGAAAGCCGCCAACGCTGAGGATGCGATCAAGATCGCCGAGCACGATCGCCCCGACATTATTCTCACCGACCTGGACCTGCCTACGTTCGATGCTTTGCTGCAGCTTGTGCACACACACAAAAATCTGGGCAACCTGCCTGTGGCAATCATCGACATTAACGCTGATGAGATGAGGAAGCGGGACGGCCTGAGAATCCTGTCCAACTTCGAACAGCTCGATGAGTTACTCCAATCTGATGGGGAGTAGGCGACTCTCCAGCCCTCGTTAAATCCCAGCGAAGAAGTAGGTCGTGAATGTTTCAGCTGCCGTCCGGCTTTTTTCGTGGATGCTTGTCATAGAAGATTATGCTGACGACCAGAACCACGCCGGCAATCGCGGCCAGCAGAAAAAAGATCATCGGAAATCCCGGATAGCCGAGGATGCGAAAAGATGTTTCAACCCGCATCATCAACGCAGCGCCGATAATCAGAGAGGCCAGCACCAGTCCCAGCGTAATTCGGTTGGCAACCTTCTGTAGTCCATCGAGTACGACTCGCTCGTCGATAGCGTCGACGCCGATCTTCAGTTCGTTATTTCCGATGGCATCTAAAATCTTGTTGACGCGGTTAGGCAACCGTTCGACAAATTCCTTAACTTCAATGACGCGGGTTAACACGGTACCCGGCTCGATGCTCTTGACGAGCTGACGAGTGAGGATGCTGGTGGCTTCGTCGCGAATAATCTCGTTAGGATCAAAGTCCGGAAACAGAGTGTAAACCACTCGATCCAGATTGAGCAGAGCCTTTGCGATCAGCGTGAATTCCGGTGGCAGACGGAACCAGCAGTCAGCCGAGATGCGGGTAATCTCCAACACCACATGACCCGCGTCTATCTGATTGAGAGTGGCGTCAGAGTGTTGCGCCACCAGATTCGCCACCCGATGTTCGAAGTCACGCTTGTCAAAGTTTGGCTTAGGCTCGCCCATCTTCATCGATACATCGGCAGCTTCGTCGCCGCGTCCTTCACTGATAGCCAGTAGCAGCCGCAACAGGTTTTCCTGAAAAGAACCGCTGATATGCCCGACCATTCCCAGATCGAGAATCGCGATGCGATCGTCGTCGGTAATAAAAACATTTCCGGGATGAGGGTCAGCGTGAAAGAATCCATCGACGAGAATCTGTTTGAGATAAGCACGAAAAAGTTCTTCCGATAACCCTGGGCCGTCCAACTCCATCATTCGCAGCGGACTCAAGATGGTTATCTTCTTGCCCGCAATGTAATCCATCGTGAGCACGCGGGAAGTAGTGAAATCCTCGATCGGTTCGGGAATTAGAATCCGCTCAAACTCGCGCAGACTGGAACGCAACCGGCGCAGATTGCCGGCCTCGGTCTGGAAATCAAGTTCACGCAGGAGGCTTTGCCGCAGCTCGCTCAGCATATTGCTGAATTCATAACGCTTCCCGATTTCGGTATGCGCATCGATGAATTCAGTGATCTCTTCCAGCGCCTCCAGGTCTTTGACGATAATCTCGCGCACTCCGGGGCGCTGGACCTTAACCACCACCATCCGCCCATCGCGCATGCGCGCGCGATGCACCTGCGCCAAAGAGGCGGCCGCGGCAGGCTCTCGATCGAATTCAGCAAACAGCTTCGAGATGCGGCCACCCAGTTCGGACGAAACTATCTGCTCGACTTCATCAAACGAGAATGGCTCGATCTGATCCTGCAAACGGGCCAGCGCTTCAAGGTACGGTTCGGGCAAAAGATCGCCGCGCGTCGACAAGAGCTGGCCCAACTTAATAAAAGTGGGGCCCAGCTTCTCCAGATCTGACGCGAGCTCTTCCGCTTTTGGTTCGGCGGTCGTGGCCAGGGCGTTGACCTGCCCGCTGCCCATTTCCAGATCGTTCTGCTGGACCAGATCTGAGCGGCCGTATTTGATGAGCAACGCCACTACATCCTTGTAACGTTTGATACGTTCTGGTTTAAGTGATAGTCCCATTGTTCTCTAGATCACGCTCTGAGTGTCAGGATTAGGAAATCTAATTTCCGGGCTCCGGCGATCTGCGCAACAGAATTGCTATCCCCGTTATTGCGACGACACCGGCAGCAATGAATCCCAGCCAGAACCAGCCGGTCAACTGGGCCGCGATTAGACCAGATTCGTCGTGCGCTCGCGTGCGCTCACGATTCATTGCGACGATAACGACGACTCCGGCAAACGTGCTCAGCAGCCCCAGCAGTTGCGGACGTGCGGGGCGCACGCGAAGCAACACCAGAACGATCAGAGCGCACATTAACAACGGAATCAACCAGAGCAATAAGTCGTCTTGTCTGGCCAGATCCAACCCGCTCAGCGTGTCTTTCGCGCCGGCGCAGCTGACCTGCACCCAGGGCAGAAAGAAGCACACCAGAACAATGATCGCCGTACTAAGGTTGATTCGTCTTAACATTTTGAAGCGCTCAGAGCTCAGCTAAGTGCACGTAGCGTGCAGCAGGTTTCGATAAGCAAACACGGTGTTTATCAGCGCAGCGAGCGAGCTTCTTGCGTACACAATCGTGACAGAGGTGTATGAAAGACGGCATAGAAAGTCAGTTACAGAACCGGGAGCGGTAGCAGTAGCGACCGGGTCAAACACTCAACCGAGATGACCGTTAACTAAGTTCATTTCGCCGGCGTTGGCATTACGTCACAAACCGACCCACGAGAAGTATTCCTGCACCAAGCCACAACTTGAGTGTTCGGACCCCGTCGCCACGGCTCCGGTTCCCGTCTCGTTGCTTCACACACCCGCTCACCAAATTCGCGCGAAAGAAGTTTTTTCTGATAGCATCTGCCGATGTTTTTCAAAATCTGTCTATCACTGGTACTCAATGAGCGCTGTCACTGAACACATACCACCGACTATTTCGACTGAAGAGATCCGGAAGCAATTTCCGGCTCTGGAGCGAATACACAATGGCTTTCCGGTTGCGTATTTTGATGGCGCCGGTGGTACGCAAACGCCGCGCGTCGTCGTCGACGCTGTCTCGGATTATCTGCTGAATCACAACGCCAATACTCACTGGGAATATCCCACCAGTCACGAAACCGACGCGATCATCGAAGGTGCTCGCCATGCGTTTGCTGATTTTCTGAATGCCTCAGCGAATGAAATTGTGTTCGGCCCTAACACCACGACCATGATCTATCACTTGTCGCGCGCGCTGGGCCGCTCGCTGGGCGCGGGCGACGAGATCGTGATCACCGAGCTCGAGCATCACGCTAATGTTGCGCCCTGGCAGGCTTTGGTGGTCGAGCGAGGCGTGACGTTGAATGTAGCGCAAATGGATCCCGAAACCGGCCAACTTGATTGGAACGACTTTGAGCGGTTGGTTGGAAAGAAGACCAAGGTCGTTTCGTTCGGAGCGGGATGCAACGCGTTGGGTACGGTGAATGATTATCGTCGCGCGGTTGAAACGGCTCATTCAGTTGGCGCGCTCGCGCTGGTCGACGCCGTACATTACGCGCCTTACTTCCTATGCGATGTGAAGGATACCGAATGCGATTTTCTCACTTGCTCGGCGTACAAGCTTTACGGGCCGCACGTGAGCGTCTTCTACGGCAGGAAAGACTTACTGGAAGCCATCGACTTTCCCAAACTGGAGCCCGCGCCGAACACCGCACCCGAACGGGCAGAAATGGGCACGCAGAACCACGAAGGCATCGCCGGCGCCGCCGCCACAGTTGATTTCTATACCTCCCTTGTACCGCAGGCTGGCACGGGCGTCTTGCCTGTGAATCTCGCGCAGGATGCGCGCGCCACGCGTCGCGCACTCTTACAATCAGCCTTTAAAGGACTGTGCGCGCACAGCTCTACGCAGGTTAAGCGGCTGTGGCAAGAGCTATCGAACATCAAAGGTGTGCGCTTGTATGGCCCGCCGCCTGAGGTTGCGCGCACACCCACCGTTTCGTTCGTAGTGGATCGAGTTGCTTCGACGGAAGTCGCGCGGCGACTCGCCGAACGTGGACTGTTTGCATCGCACGGTGATTTCTATGCAGCGACCGTAATCGAGCGTCTGGGTCTGGCGCCTGAAGGTCTGGTGCGCGTGGGTTGTGCCTGCTATACGAGTGATGATGAGATCGAGAGATTGATCGAAGCGGTGCAAGAGATTGCGAAGGGCTAGCTCTCTCATGCGGCTGTGCCGCCTGATGTGCGGTAAGGCTTGCCTTACCGTATTCTGACTCTTGGGATATGGAGGCTGTGCCTCCCAAACCAAAGCGATGGCGGCTTAGCCTCAAATGACAAAATGAAAGATTTGGCCGGAAAGGCTAAGCCTTTCCGCACATCGGGCGGCACAGCCGCCCGCGTATCCTAGATGAAACAATACCACGACATCCTGCGCTCAATTCTCGAGCACGGAACTGAACACAAAGACCGTACTGGTGTCGGAACCATTTCTCACTTTGGATTTCAAACGCGTTTCGATCTGCGCGAAGGCTTTCCCATTGTCACGACTAAGAAAGTTCCCTTTCGTTGGATCGCGGAAGAGCTGTTCTGGTTTTTGTCAGGCGACACTAACGAGGCGAATTTGCGCGCGCGCGGTGTCGACATCTGGAAGGAATGGTCTGACGCAGAGCACACGCGGCGCTTTGGCCGCGAGGCGGGCGATCTTGGGCCAGTGTACGGATACCTCTGGCGTTCCTTCGGCGGGCACTATCCGAAAACCGACGGCGTCGATCAGATTGCGCGTTTGATCAATGAGATCGAAACGAATCCGAATTCGCGGCGTCTGATTGTCAGCGGTTGGGACCCGCGCGAATGCGATAACGTCGACCTGCCTCCATGTCACACGCTGTTTCAATTCAAAGTTGAGCATGCGGGAGCCCTCCCTATCGACCACCCCACGCGGACTGCCCGCGCAGGGACCCCGGTTGGTCCCTCTACTGCCCCGTTGCTTCACTGCCAGCTCTATCAGCGTTCCGCGGATGCGTTCCTCGGCGTGCCTTTCAATATCAGCTCTTATGCTCTGCTTACTCATCTGGTCGCGCATGTGTGCGGGTTGCAAGCTGGCGAGTTCATCTACACGCTGGGCGATTATCATATCTATCAGAACCACCTCGAACAGGTTTCGGAGGTGCTATCGCGTGAGCCCTTTCCTTTGCCGCGACTGGAAATCAGGGACGACGATCGGCAATTACACGGCTTGGCAGGTTTGCTTAGCATGCGATTCGAGCACCTGAACCTTGCCGGTTACGAATCGCACGCAAAGATTGCCGGGTCGGTAGCAGTGTAGATATCTGTACACGGACCACTTGGCGTAACGAGCGGGGCAGTAGCCCGACCCTGAGGGAGGGCTTGGAAAGCGGCGCCGCACTCCACAATGTCTATCATTGGCATCGTTGCAGTAGATCAAAATCTGGCCATCGGTAAGGGCGGCCGGCTGCCGTGGCATTACTCTGCCGATATGAAGTTTTTCAAACAGACGACGATCGGAAATGCGGTGGTGATGGGGCGACGGACCTGGCTAACCTTGAAGGGGCCGCTCAAGGACCGGCAGAATATCGTGCTCAGCCGCGAGCAGAACCTTCCTTCACAGGCTTCGCTGATCGTTCTGCGCGACGTCGACTCGGTCATCGATCTCATAAGCAGTCAGGACGTGCATCTCTTCGTCATCGGCGGCGCGCAGGTCTATGAATCATTTCTGCCGCACATTGAAAGATGGATCGTCACTGAAGTGCCGCTGGCAGTCGCAGGCGCAGACACTTTCATGCCGGCAAATTTTCTGGACGAGTTCGAGATGTACGAGCTGCGACAGTTGGATGAAGGTTTGCGGGTGAAGTTCTATGAAAGAAAGTCTTGATGGTTCGCTATCTCGCTTTCCTTCTGGCCAGGTCGGCTTTGGACTTCTTTTCTAATTCCGATGCCTTCCAGATTAATCGCCGCTAAGGCAACAATCTGCCGAAAATGATCGGTTAGATCCTCCGCCGCCAAATGCACTCGGGCCTCATCTTTGGGCGCCAGTTGCTTGAAGACATCCAAGTCAAATCCTATTCGCCCTTCAGAAGAGTCCGTACTGCTTTTGTTGGAAGCGATCACCGTCTCGTCCAGGACTGCCAGACCCAGGGCTTCATCCACTTCTACAACCGACTTCGCCAATTTGCTCAAACTCAGTGGAATGGGATCAGGACCTTTAGTAACTACCACGCTCGGCGGTATTCCTGAAGGCGTCAACAGCGACGTATCAGCTTTCTTCAATTGCTTGATCGCCTGGTAAACCAGCGGCGTTGCTCGCCATTTATTCTCGGCCGATAGACATTTCTTTAGCAGCACTGGATACACTCGAAGAATTGACGTTCCCCTGTTCAATCGTTCAGCCAATCTTACAGCCTGGTCAATGTCCCCCTTCTCGGCCAAAGCAATAGCTTCCGGTGCGTTTACGTTTTCAATGAGTTGACTCTTATGTGAGTCATCTGGCAGTTTGTCGATCATTTTACGTGCTTTGTCGAAATCCCCTCGGCCAATCGCAATGTTGATAATTAGGTCATCAGGCTGGTCACTTTCCAGAGCCCTCTTGACGCGCTGTTGATAGGTGTCACCCCCGTCTGACTTCTTCTGGTCGCCAACTGTGGGGAGCGATGCGTCCTCATCGGGCGTTCTGGTAAGCCTTTCTAACTGGATGAATGCTTGCGACAATTCCGGGGCATATTGATTCAGGGGAATCCATGCCGACAAAAGGAACGCCCGGAACCGTCTGGCACTTCCCGGTTCGTGTTGCTCAAGCGCGCCCAAGCTCTCGATCATGTAGCTGACATAAGCCCTCATAACGATTGGGCCCGGTGGTTGTGCTGGCAGATCTTTTGAGCTGATACTCTTCCCAGCAAGGGCTAAATACATTTGATTGTTGTTAGTAACAAGATCCCTCAGGAACAAATATATTCTGGACGCACTGCCGTTGGATTGCGACAGGGGGAATGGGCGCAGTCGCTCGATATACTGGACGATCAGATTGTCCGCGGCCTTTCGATCTCGGGCGGCTAACTCGAAGATTGTGGCCCCGACATTCAACATCGTGGGATCAGCATCAATTGCTTTGAGTACATAATCGCTCGCAGTTTCATTGTCGCCGGCTGCAAATGATTTAGCGGCGAGATCAGAATAAAGCTGATGGGTCTCAAGGTGCCCGAGTTTTTTCTCGCTCGATTGGGTGAGTTCTTTTGTAAAAGCCTTATCGCGGCTCGCAATCTCAAGAACACGATAGCGAATAGCGTTGCGAGCAATTTGAAGGGCGGAAGGAGCTGTTGGGGCTGAGCCAATCGCTCTATCGCGAAGTTTGATCTGCTCTTCCTCCTCCGGAAACGTAAGCCCGTAGGCTTCGCGCAACAGTTTCATGGACCAGTTCCGGTCGAGCGTCCACGCGGCATCGGCAATTTCCGTCTTAGCCGACGCTCGTGCCAAAGGCTGATCGAGCTTCGCAGCTCTTGACTCCAATCCTCGAAGATCAGAAAGGAGCGAGTCTAATTCTAAGCGCACCTCTTCACTAGCACCGTTAGCTCGAACATTTTGAATTGATTGACCGCGGTGAGACGAAGCTGTGAGGAGTATGACTGCCAAGAGCTGCGCAACTCGTATCGTCATAAATCGCATCGATGTGGTTCCATTAAAGCCAATCTTGTTTCTAGCTTAACTACAGCCCGATGAGGTCGCTCTCAGAACTAAAGGCAACAAGGGAAATGGAGGGCGCAACCCGTCTCTAAAGAAGTTGCGTCTCCCGAGAGCATTGGACACAGTCTTAATTTGATGGACACTCGCCAGGCAGAGTATCAGAGCAAGCCCTCCTTAATTCCCGTCGCTTCCCGAAGTATCCAGCACATCGTGTCGCGTGATGATGCCAGTGATCCGGCCGTACTCTTCAATCAAAACGGCGGGACTGGTACGCAGTTTCCGCGACACCACGTTTACGTCGTCGTCGACGTCCACGGTGGGAAAGCCTTTGTCCATCAACTTGCTGACGGGAGCTTCCAATAGATCGCGATCGTTAAAGACCTTGGAGAGCAAATGATTCTCTCTCAGAGATCCGACTGACTCGCCGTCCTCGAGCACTGGAATCTGAGTCAATCCCAACTCATTCATCTTGGCCAGGGCTTCGGCTACCCGATCATTCGGAGCTACCACGACCAGCGCCTTGGGCGATAGGGCGCCTTTGGTTTCGCTAATAAGTCCCGCCGTGATTTTTTGCGGTTCGAGCAGACGTTTTTCTTTCATCCACTCGTCGGAATGAAACTTTGTCAGATAGTGTTCGCCGGTGTCGCACACGATAAAGACGACGATGGCGTTCTCATCCAGATCTTTGGCGACGCGCAATGCCGCGGCGCAATTCGTCCCGGTCGAGCCGCCGCAGAAAATGCCTTCCACTCGTCCCAACTGCCGCGCCATATCAAACGATTCCCGATCGGCGATGTTCATCACCTCGTCGACATACTCCAGGTGGGCGTTCCCGGGCAAAACTTCCTGGCCGATGCCCTCGACAAGATAAGGAGTTGTTTCCGGAACCTGGCCCGTCTCTTTGACAGTCTTGTAAATAGATCCAAAAGGGTCGGCGCCGATGACTTTGATGTCGGGATTTTTTTCTTTCAGGTATTTTCCGGCGCCGGAAATCGTCCCGCCAGTGCCGATGCCCGAGACAAAGTGTGTGATCTTGCCTTCGGTTTGCTCCCAGAGTTCGGGGCCGGTGGTGCGATAGTGCGCTTCCGGATTGGCCGGGTGTGAATACTGATCGGGATAGAAAGAGTTGGGGGTCTCAGCGGCGATGCGGCGCGCAGTCGAAACGTAATGATCCGGCGTGCCCGGTTTGGCGGACACCGGAGTAATCACGACATCAGCGCCGAGAGCTTTTAGATACCGCGACTTCTCGACCGATGCTTTGTCGGTCATGACAAAGATGCACTTGTAACCTTTTACTGAAGCGGCGATCGCTAAACCAATGCCGGTGTTGCCGGAAGTCGCTTCCACGATGGTGCCGCCCGGCTTCAGTTTGCCCTCGCGCTCGGCGGCCTGAATCATCGAGACGCCGATGCGATCTTTTACCGAGAAGCCCGGATTGAGATTCTCCATTTTCGCCAGGATCAATGGCTTCAATCCCTTGTTCAATCGATTGAGCTTCACCAGAGGAGTGTGGCCGATCAGACCCAGGACATCTTCGTAATAGTTCATAAGGTTCTGCTGCGCAATAAGATTAGCGAACGCGAGATTACTACAACTGCGTATGAGCAGGAACAGATATTCTGTCGGAAGTCATATCGTTTTGCCAAATAAGGATGAGGAAGACCGGTGGTTACCTTTTATTTCAGCGCCTCTTGCAATAGACCTTCACCGCCGAGGGGCAGAGAACGCGGAGATGGCGCAGCGAAAACGTGACCAGTAGGTCAGCGGTGATGCTGGCGCTTGATACAGAACCGTGAGCGGTAGCGACCGGGAACCGGGGATCAACTAATTTTCTCGAGGCATCTTCTTCAAGAACCGCTACTTTGAGAGTTGAGCGTGAGATCCGGTCGCTACCGCTCCCGGTTCTGTAACGCGAGGCCTCTTGCGGGGACAATCAACCGATCCAATCGTTACATTTCGACGATTCGAGTCCTCTGCTTGACTCCGCCGGTTGCCCACGTATAATTCTGACTTCCGTTGTGGGCCGATAGCTCAGTTGGTAGAGCAGCTGACTCTTAATCAGCGGGTCGCAGGTTCGAGCCCTGCTCGGCTCACCATTATTTTCAACAAGTTACACTCTCTCTCAAATCACCAAATATGGGCATGGTGGGCCACTAGTGGGCCAACTTTTTACGTTCCGCGTCAATAGCTGATTCAACGCGGAGGTCTTCGTTCGCGGCGCCACATGCGGTCGCGATGGAGTTCGATCTGTTCGGGCAGAGGCGGAGTAGTCATTGAGTTAAGGGCGGCGGGGTCAGCAAAAGGGGAGGTGGTGGAGTGATAAACTGTTTTCTTGTCAGGAACACTGAGATCCTCATCGGCTGAACCTCTGACGAACAGTGGCTGGCTGGATAGCGCGGGAGTATCGCACAATCGCAAGCCTGCTCTGACCCCAATGTTTGATGCCTCGCCACGTTCTCAGAGGAGGCCAGCGGTAAATTCTTCGCTTTCATATGAGTGAGTGATATAAATAGGCTCCGTCTTCGCTCTTGATCCGAACTCACGGTGATGAAAGGCTCTGGCGTAGGGCGGTACTAAAACGGTCCCATTTGATGCTCGATCAAGCCCACCTCATAAGAGTAGTGATCGCCTCGCCGGGAGACTTAGAGGCAGAACGCAAATCCATACCCCCATTGTTTGTCAAATGGAATCATGCAAATCGTGGAGTTCATCTTGTACCTGAGATGTGGGAAACTGCCTCGGTTCCCACATTCGGCGATCATCCTCAACATATCCTCACTGATCAAATAGTCGAAAAGGGCGATCTTCTGGTGGCTCTATTTTGGACCAAGATTGGTTCGCCCACTCCCTCATCGTCTTCAGGGACAATCGAGGAAATTCGTGAATTTGTGCGTCGAAAAGGTCCAAAAGCGGGTAATGCTCTATTTTTGTAACCGCCCACTCGCGCAGAGTCCGTTTGAAATCGACTACACAGCAATCCGCTTGATTCAGGAATTCAAAGAAGAGATGCAGAACAAGTGCCTGTATCAAGACTTCATAGAGACGAGTGATTTTGAAAAGAACCTTTATTATCATTTGGATATAAAGACTGACGAATTGCTTCGAGGATTGCTGCCACTCCCAGGGCACGTGCCTGAATCTGAAACGGAACAGATTTTCTGGGATCGTGACGCGCCCGATGAGCGACTCCGGCAACCGCAGGATTTCGGATCCTCGGTCGAGGAAATAGCCTCACAGTTTATCGCCAGAATGGACGAATTCGATCGGGTCGGCCATGGCCAAATAGTTTTGACGAGGCGGGTTATTTCGCTGCGAGTAAGTTCCTTTTCCAGGCGTTCAGGGGTCTCGCCGCGTTGCTCTATTTACCAATGCCTTCCTGGTTTCCTGGTAGAAGTTGCCGGTAAAGACATTGACTCTAACGAGAAGCCCGGAACCGTCGTCAATCAGGAACCGTGGGCAGGCAGTTCCTACCCGGCCGGCACTACGATTTCAGTCCTGATCGCTGAAAAGGATCCAAACGCGGACTTTTGGGAAGAGCAGCGACGCATTCACCAGGATTACGAAAAACGGGGATTCTTTCAAGACTTCAACAGGAAAAGGCGTTAACTCCCACACACCTAACTTAAACCGGATAACACCATGATGATCTTCGCGCCACGCAAGCTTATTCTTCTCCGGCTACTTCTCTACCTCGCGAAGCAATTCGCCAAAACTTTCGTTGACGATGAT
>WNFP01002161.1_pt1 | contig 19848 bp, 18 predicted proteins | sample 5400201 | NCBI WGS metagenome assembly WNFP01 (sample SAMN13153355, study PRJNA577476) | soil metagenome | isolation source: 115 cm saprolite under Madrone tree | place: USA:California | collected 2016-06-14
GTATGACCTCGCGCGCGCCGAGGAGAAGGCGCACATCCTTGAAGGCCTGCGCAAGGCGGTCGACCAGCTGGATCTCGTCATCCGGCTGATCCGCCAGGCCGAGCACCCGGAGGCGGCGAAGGAAGCGCTGATGCGCCGCCTCGAGCTGTCGGAGATCCAGGCGAAGCACATTCTGGACATGCGGCTCCAGCGGCTGACCCAGCTCGAGCGCCACAAGATCGTCGAGGAGCACGAGCAGACGCTGGCGCTCATCGAAGACCTCAAGGGCATCCTTGCCTCCGACCAGCGCCTGATGGGCATCATCAAGGACGAGCTGGTGGCGCTCAAGAGCGACTTCGGCGACGAGCGGCGCACGGAGATCCTCGAGGAGACGACCGATCTGACCATCGAGGATCTCCTGGCCGACGAGGAGATGGTTGTCACGATCACGCGCTCCGGCTACATCAAGCGGACGCACGTGGTGTCGTACCGCAGCCAGAAGCGCGGCGGCAAGGGCGTCACCGGCATGGAGACCAAGGAAGAGGACATCGTCGAGGATCTCTTCGTCGCCTCGACGCACGCCTATCTCCTCTTTTTCACCAACAAGGGCAAGGTCCACTGGCTCAAGGTGCACGAGATCCCCGAGGGGGGACGGCAGGCCAAGGGCAAGGCCATGGTCAACGTGCTCTCGCTCGCCGAGGGGGAGACGGTCGCGACGTGCGTGCCGGTGCGCGACTTCGAGTCGGGCGGCTACGTCTTCCTGTCGACCCAGCGCGGGACCGTGAAGAAGACCGAGCTCGCCGCGTTCTCCCACCCGCGGGCGGGCGGCATCCTGGCGATCGACCTCGACGAGGGCGACGAGGTCATGGCGGCGCGCCGCACGGATGGCCAGCGCGAGGTGCTGCTCTCGACCAAGGGCGGCATGATCATCCGCTTCCCCGAGGAGGACGTGCGGCCTATGGGCCGGACGGCCGGCGGGGTTCGCGGGATCGACGTCGAGGAAGGGGACCAGGTCATCGCGGCCGAGGTCGTGCAGGAGGGCGTGAGCGTCTTCACGATCACCGAGCGCGGCTACGGCAAGCGCACGCCGCTCGAGGAGTACCGTCTTCAGGGGCGGGGCGGCAAGGGCATCATCGACATCAAGACCGAGGGACGCAATGGCTCCGTGGTGGGGATGCTCCAGATCCGTGACGACGACGACATTCTCGTCGTCACCACCAAGGGTCAGATGATCCGCGTGCCGGGCGACGAGATCACGAGCCAGGGCCGCAACACGATGGGCGTGCGCATCATCACCATGGATTCCGACGATCGCGTGGGCAGCGTAGCGCGCGTCCAGGCCGACCAGGCCGCGGTGACCGACCAGGCTGCCGTGACCGAGCAAGCCGCCGGCCCCGAGCAAGCGCCGGGGCCCGAGCCGACACCGGGACCTGAGCCGACGGCGGAACCTTCGTCATAGCGTCACCCCAGACGGGGACCATTCGGCCGCCCTCGGGCGGCCACTTTTGTTTTACGGACAGAGGGGAGCCAACGTGCTGGACATCAGGCTGATCCGCGAGAATCCCGAGGCGGTGGAGCGCGCCCTCGCGGACCGCGGGGGCGCCGAGCTGATCAAGCCGCTGATCGCGCTCGACGGCGAGCGCCGCCGGCTCGTGCGCGAGAGCGAGGATCTCAAGGCCCTGCGCAACAAGGCCTCGGAGGCGATCGGCCAGGCCAAGCGCCGCGGCGAGGACGCAGCCGCCGAGCAGGCGCGGATGCGCGAGGTCGGCGATCGCATCAAGGCGCTCGACGATGAGCTCAAGAGCGTCGACGCCAAGATCGAGAGCGTCATGCTTCAAATTCCGAACCTGCCCGACCCGTCGGTCCCCCCCGGCCAGACCGAGGACAAGAACGTCGAGGTGCGCCGCTGGGGCAACCCGCGCGAATTCGGCTTCGCGCCCAAGCCCCACGAGGAGATCGGCGAGGCGCTCGGGCTCATGGACTTCGAGCGCGCGGCGCGCATGGCCAAGGCGCGCTTCGTCGTGTTGTGGGGCCCGCTGGCGCGGCTCGAGCGGGCGCTCGCCGATTTCATGCTCGACCTGCAGACCCTCGAGCATGGCTACACCGAGGTTTGCGTGCCCCATCTCGTCAACGCCGCGACGATGCAGAACAATGGGCTCCTGCCCAAGTTCGAGGAGGGGCTCTTCAAGACCGTGGAGCCGGACGAGAACCGGACGCTCTACGCCATCCCGACCGCGGAGGTGCCGGTGACGGCGCTCCACACGGGCGAGACGCTCGCGGAAGCCGCGCTGCCGAAGCGCTACGTCGCCTTCACGCCGTGCTACCGGCGCGAGGCCGGCACCTACGGCAAGGACATGAAGGGGATGATCCGCCAGCACCAGTTCGACAAGGTCGAGCTGGTGAAGGTGACCACGCCGGCCCAGTCGCCCGCCGAGCTCGAGACGATGGTGCAGAACGCCGAAGAAGTGCTCAAGCGCCTCGAGATCCCGTATCGCGTCGTCCTCCACTGCGCGGGCGACATGGGCTTCCAGGCGACGAAGAGTTACGACGTCGAGGTCTGGCTGCCGGGGCAGGGCAGGTACCGCGAGATCTCCTCCTGCTCAGACTGCGGCGCCTTCCAGGCGCGGCGGGCGGAGATCCGCTACAAGCCGGCGAGCGGCGGGCGAGCCGACTTCTGCCACACGCTCAACGGCTCGGGGCTCGCCGTGGGTCGCACGTTGATCGCGGTTGTGGAAAACTACCAGGAAGCCGACGGGTCGATCACGATCCCGCCGGCGCTCAGACCGTATATGGGCGGGCTCGAGCGGATCGGGCCCGCGTGAAGATACGCGGAGGGGTGGCCGAGTCTGGTTTAAGGCGCCGGTCTTGAAAACCGGAATCCCGCAAGGGGTCGGGGGTTCGAATCCCTCCCCCTCCGCCATTCACTATTTTTCCTCAACGTGGCTTAGCCATGTTGTGCTCTGAGAGGCTCCGCCACGTTTCCTCCTCTTTCATGGGCCGCGGCCGTGGCCGCTAGGATCCGGATCCCGAGGTGCCGACCCAGCCCGTTTCGGAGACGTCCAGCATGATGCCGTCCGGGCCCCGAAACTTCACCTCGACGTTGGGGCGATGGCCGTGGCCCACTCCGAGGGCCGCTTCGACGTCGTGACGCCGCTCCGCGCCCGCCGCGGCGAGCTTGTCGAAGATCGCCTCGAGACTCTCGACCTCGAAGCCGATGTGGTGAATGCCGCAGAAGCCACGGCCGCGTTCGATGCCGGCCGCCTGATCGTTCTTGAAATTCAGGATGGCCAGATTGATGTCGCCATCGCTCAGGAAGCAGCCGACCGTGCCCGGGTCGTCGATCGTGCCCATCTTCTTCATGCCGAAGACCTCGATGTAAAAGCGTGCCGTCCCTTCCACGTCCTGGGTGGAGAGCGCGATGTGCTTGATCTTCGGCATCATGAGCCTCCTTGGAGTTGATCAGCTGTTATGTGCGACCTCGACGAGTGTAGCGGACTTGGCGCCGTGGGGCGTGAGCACGAGATGACGGGAGTGGAAGGGTCGCAGAGAGCTCCGGTGACCGACACTCACGAGCGTGGCATTCGGAAGCCGGTCTCGGAGCAGCTCGTACAGATGTTTTTCCCCCGCCTCGTCCACCGCTGAGGTCGCCTCGTCGAGGAAGAGCCAGTCGGGCCGCTGGACCAGCGCCCTCGCGAAGGCGATGCGCTGCTGTTCGCCCCCGGAGAGCTGAAGCGCCCAGTGTGCCGACTCGTCCAGCCGTCCAGACAGCGCCGGCAGCCCCACCGCCTCGAGCGTCTCGCGCAGGACGCCATCGTCCACGGCCCCCGGCAGATTTGGATAGCTCACGACCTCACGTAGCGTCCCGATCGGCAGGTATGGCTTCTGCGGCAGGAAGAGCGATCGGCCATGCGCCGGCATGTATATGGCGCCGCGGCCGAAGGGCCAGATCCCTGCGATGGCGCGGAAGAGCGTGCTCTTGCCTGACCCCGTCGGCCCCGAGATCAGCGCGTTGTCGCCGCGACGGAAGGTGAGATCGATGCCCTCCATCAGCGGTCGGCCGCCGGGGAGCAGGAGATCCACGTCCTTGAGCTCTAGCCCGGCGCCGTCCTCCTCCAAGCGCCGTACGCCCTCGACGCCGGCCTCGGCGTGCGCGCGCTCGATCGCGCGCCCGAAGCCCGCCAGCCGCTCCACCACCGCGCGCCACTCCGCGAGCTCCGTGTACGACGATACGATGTAGGACAGCGCGTCCTGCACCTGGCCGAAGGCCGAGGCCGTCTGGACGAGCCCGCCCAGCGGGATCTCGCCGCGGAAGTAGCGCGGGGCCGCGACCACGAAGGGGAAGATGATGGCTGCCTGAGCGTAGCCTGACGTGAAGGGCTGAAGCGGAAATCCGCCTCGTAGCGCTGCTGGTTGAAATTGAGCCGCACGAGCGGCCGCCCGATGAGGTCGGTGAGCCAGGTGCCGACGATGGCGTAGAGGAGAGCCGCCCACACCAGGTAGGCGGGCACGGTGAGCCCGACCCAGGGCAGGGTGAGCGCGCCGGAAAGCCCCCACAGGATGGCCACGAACGAGACGAGCGTCACCACCGCGCGCATCCCTCCGATGGCGAGCCCGAGCGTTCCCCCCGCGCCGCTCGCCCCCGCGATGAACAGGCGCACGTCCTCGGCGATGCGCTGATCGGGGTTGTCCGTCTCTTTCGCCACGAGCTGCATCCGGTAGTACGCCCCGCCATCGAGCCAGGTCTTGAGATACCGGTCGGTCAGCCAGCGCCGCCAGCGGATCTGGAGCATCTGGTTCAAGTACAGCTCGTACACCGCCACCACGATGAAGGACCCCGCGAGCCAGGTGAAGCGGAAGAGCTGCTGAAGGAAGATGTCGTAGTTCTTGTCCTGCAGCGAGTTGTAGAAGGCGTTGTTCCACTTGTTGAGCATGACGTTGATCGCGACGATGCCGAGGTTCAGCGCGATGACAGCCACAAGCAGCCCGCGGCCGGCCCACCGATCGTCCGAGAACCAGTAGGGGCGTGCGATGGTCCAGGCATCGCGGAGCAGCCCGCGCATATCGGTCATGGGGCGGTCGTCGGCTGTCTGTGTTTTCATGGCGCCCAGTATCGCAAAGGACCCACCTTCTGGGTAGTCGCTGGAGCGTGAATGCCTTATACTCTGTGGGCTTGACTGTTTGGAGAGGTGGCCGAGTCGGCCGAAGGCAGCCGCCTGCTAAGCGGTTACAGGGGCAAAACCTCTGTCCCGGGTTCGAATCCCGGCCTCTCCGCCAGACGCGCCCTTAGCTCAGTTGGATAGAGCGTCGGACTACGAATCCGAAGGCCAGAGGTTCGACTCCTCTAGGGCGCACCATCGAGGGCAGGGGGGCGGGTTCCGTCCCCCTGCCCATGACCAACGTGGCGGAAGTGGAGACGGGCGAGGCTGAAGACGAGCGTTGCATGCAGCTGGCCCTCGACGAAGCGCGGCGCGCGGAGGCCGACGGCGAGGTGCCGGTGGGCGCCGTGGTCGTGCTGGACGGCCGCGTCATAGGCCGGGGGCACAATCGGGTCATCGCAGAGTCTGATCCGACGGCGCACGCCGAGATCGTCGCGCTGAGAGACGCGGCGAAGAGAGTGGCCAACTACCGGCTCGTCGGGGCCGAGTTGTTCTCGACCGTGGAGCCGTGCCCCATGTGCTGCGGCGCCGCGGTCAATGCGCGCGTGGCGCGCGTCGTCTACGGCGCGGCGGATCCGAAAGCGGGCGCGGCGCGGACGTTGTACCGGCTGCTGGACGACGCGCGACTGAATCACCAGGTGACGGTCGCAGGCGGCGTGCGAAGCGCGGAGTGCGCGGCGCTCCTGAGCGAGTTCTTTCAAAAGAAAAGATCGTGAATGGCGCGGAGGGGTGGCCGAGCCCGGTTGAAGGCGTCCGACTCGAAATCGGATAGGGGCGCAAGTCCCTCGGGGGTTCAAATCCTCTCCCCTCCGCCAATTTTTTTTGCGGAGTACGCTGTGAATGCAGGTTCGGAGGGGTGGCCGAGTGGCCGAAGGTGCGGCACTGGAAATGCCGTGTACGGGCAACTGTACCGTGGGTTCGAATCCCACCCCCTCCGCCATTTTTCTGGTTCGTGAGTCCCAAACCTGCCGGTTGGCGAGAAGGGGTCAGATGCGAGGCGGCGCCGGAAGGCGGCACGCGAGGCGTAGTCTCTCTACGTTGAGCGTGCTGCCGACGGCGCCAACGAAGCAGATGGCCCCTTATCGACGACCGGCCCGCTTGGCCGTGCTAGACGGGGAGGTAGCGGTGCCCTGTAACCCGCAATCCGCTACAGCGGGGTTGAATTCCCTCTCGAGGGCCGTTCGTGTCGAATGAGCCGCGCGGGACGGCGTTGAAGGTTGGGCCCCACGCAACGAGTCACGTCGAATCCCGCCAGGCCCGGAAGGGAGCAACGGTAAGACGTTCCGCTCGTGTGCCGTGGGAGTACCTGACCGGAGCCGGCTCCACGTGGAGATCGCGGGACGGGCGGTTCGACGGCGGGTGCACGGTCATTTATAGTCCGAGGGGGAGCGAGCGCCGCTCCTCCCTCGGGCTCCCCCACCGCTTTTTATCGATCGCGCGGAGCGCGCGGTGACGTATCAGGTGCTGGCGCGGAAGTGGCGGCCGCAGGCGTTCGCGGCTGTGGTTGGGCAGGATCCGGTGACGCGCACCTTGCAGAACGCGCTGGCCTCCGGCAGGGTCGCGCACGCCTATCTCTTCACGGGGCCGCGCGGGGTCGGCAAGACCACGACGGCGCGCCTCCTGGCCAAGGCGCTCGCGTGCACGGCGCGCACCGGACCCGAGGCCTGCGGCGCCTGTCCCTCGTGCCAGGATTTCGTCTCGGGCGCGCCCGTCGACGTCATGGAAATCGACGCCGCGTCCAATACCGGCGTCGACGATATCCGCACGCTTCGCGAGAACGTCAAGTACGCCCCCGCCCGCGGGCGCTTCAAGATCTACATCGTGGACGAGGTCCACATGCTCTCGGGCCCGGCGTTCAATGCTTTTCTCAAGACGCTCGAGGAGCCGCCGGCCCACGTGGTCTTTGTGCTCGCCACGACGGACCCGCGGAGAATTCCGGCGACCGTGCTCTCGCGCTGCCAGCGCTTCGATTTCCGGCCCATCCCGCCCGAGCAACTGACGGGGACGCTGACGGAGATCCTGACCAAGGAAGGTGTGTCCTTCGAGCCCGGCGCCCTGCCGCTGCTCGTGCGCGCGGCCGAGGGCAGCCTGCGCGATGCGCTCTCGCTTCTCGACACGGCTCTCGCATATGGCGGCGGCGCCCTCGACGAGGCATCCGTGGCGCGTCTCCTCGGCTCCTCGTCGCCGGTCCACGTGCGCGGCTTCTTGGATGCGCTCCTGGCGCGTGACGGCGCCGCCGCGCTCGAGGCCATCGACCGCGCCGCGCGCGATGGTGAGGATCTCGCGTGGCTCTGCCGCGAGGTGGTGGAAGCGGCGCGCCGGGCGCTCGTCATCAAGGTCGCTCCCGAGGCGCCGTTCACCGAGCTGACGCAGGCCGAACGTGCCGCGCTCGCGGCCACCGCGGAGCCGGTCAGCGCCGACGAGCTGATCTACCTCCTGCGCGCCTTCATGGAGGCCGACGCCGAGATGCGGCGCTCGCCGCACCCGCGGGTCGAGCTCGAGATCGCAGCCGTACGCGCCACGCGCAGGCCCCGGCCCGAGGCCATCGACGCCCTGATCGCAAAAGTGGACGAAGCCGTCACCCGGATGCGGGCAGCTCCGGCTGGACGGCCTGCGTCGCTTCAGCCGAGCCTGCTGGACGCCGCCCCGGCTGCGCCCGCCGCTCCCCAGCGACCGGCGGCCACGCCACCGGCGGTCTCGGGCGCCAGCGCCGCCGTCGCGACCGAGCGCGCCGCCGCGCCTGCGCAGGAGGCGGACACTGTGCCCGCGGTGAATCTTGAAGAAGGCTGGGCCCGCGCCGTTGACGAGATACTGAAAAAGAAGGCGCTCCTGGGATCAGTCGTCCAGCACGGCGTGCCGTTGAAGCTCGAAGGTCCCGTGCTGACCATCGGCCTCGTCGCGAGCCACTTCCACCGCGAGATGTTGAACGACCGCGCCAACCGCGAGATCATCACTCACGCCGTGCAGCAGCACATCCCGGGAGCGCGCCGCTTCGAGCTGGCGGCAGAAGCCTTGATCTCCGGCGGCGCGCTCAATCACCCAGCCGTCCAGGCGGCCATTGCCACGTTCCAGGGCGAAGTCGTGGCCGTGAGGCCCCGCGTGCCCGAGGAAGGGGAGATCCAGTGAAAGGCTTCGGCAATATCATGAAGGAAGCGCAGAAGCTGCAGCAGCAGATGGAGGCGCTGCAGGCGGAGGTCGGCAAGAAAAAGGTCCAGGCGACGGCCGGAGGCGGCATGGTCACGGTCGAGGCCAACGGCAAGCAGGAGATTCTCTCCATCAAGATCGACCGTGAGGTCATCAATCCCGAGGACGCGCAGATGCTCGAGGATCTGGTTCTCGCGGCGTGCAACGAGGCGCTCAGGCAGTCGCGGGAGATGGTCCAGGCCGAGATGGGCAAGCTGACGGCCGGGCTCAAGATCCCCGGCATGGGCACCTAGCACTCGCGTGGCTTACTATCCCGAGCCGGTGGCGCGGCTGATCGAAGCGCTCCAGCGACTACCCGGCATCGGCCCAAAGACGGCGCAGCGGCTGACCTTCTTCCTCCTGAAGCGCCCCGCCGACGAGGTGCAGACGCTTGCCGACTCGCTGTCCCAGCTCAAGGCGCGCATCGTCCACTGCAGCACTTGCTTCAACGTCACCGAAGAGGATCCCTGCCGCATCTGCAGCGACCCGCAGCGCGACCAGCGAATCCTGTGCGTCGTCGAGGAGCCCAACGACCTCCTCGCGCTCGAGCGCACCGGCGAATTCCGCGGGCGCTACCACGTCCTGCTTGGCGCGCTCTCCCCGCTCGACGGCATCGGGCCCGAGGACCTGCGGGTGCGCGAGCTTCTGGCGCGGCTCGACACGGCCGCCGTGCAGGAAATCATTCTCGCGACCAATCCGAGCGTCGAGGGGGAGGCGACGGCCATCTACCTGGCCAAGCTTCTCAAGCCGCTCGGCATGCGGATCACGCGCATCGCGCGCGGACTTCCGGTGGGCGGCGATCTCGAGTACGCGGACGAGGTGACGCTCAGCAAGGCGCTCGAGGGCCGCCGCGAAGTCGGGTAGCAGTTCGAGCTGAAACGCTCGCCTCAAGCGGTGAGGCGAGGGCTGAATTGATGAGGAGCAAACCATGGAAGCCAAGATCGACCGTCAGCGTCTTCAGGAATTCGCGCGCAGGCTCTTCGGGCACTACACGAGCGGCATCCTGACGCTGCTGGTGCACGTGGGTCACAGGACGGGGCTCTTCGAGGAGCTCGCCAAGGGCCCAGGTACGAGCGGGGAGATTGCCGAACGCGCTGGCCTCAACGAGCGCTACGTCCGCGAGTGGCTGTCAGCGATGGCCACGGGCGGCGTGGTCGAGTACGACGCGTCGACGAAACTCTTCACGCTCCCCGCCGAGCACGCGGCCTGTCTCACGGGCGCGTCGAGCCGCAACCTCGCTGCCGCGAGCCAGAACGTCCCGATGCTTGCCGCGCGGGTCGCCCGGATCACCGAATGCTTCCGCTCTGGCGGCGGAGTGTCCTACGAGGAGTACCGGCCGGATTTCACTGAGGCCATGGACGGCTCGTGGCGGCTCCTCTACGACGGGCTCCTCATCAAGGGCTTCCTGCCTGCCGCCAAGGACCTGCCGGAGCGCTTGAAGTCGGGCATCCGCGTGGCGGACGTCGGCTGCGGCACGGGGCACGCGGTCAACCTGATGGCGCGCGAGTACCCAGCCTCGACCTTCGTCGGCTACGATCTCGGGGAGGACGCGATCGCGAAGGCGCGGGTGGAGGCGCGCGAGATGAGCCTCGGCAACGCAGCCTTCGAAGTGCTCGACGCGACGCGCCTGCCGGCCCGGCCCCAGTTCGACCTGGTCACATCCTTCGACGCGATCCACGATCAGCGCGACCCGGCCACGGTGCTCCGTCGCATCGCGGAGGCGCTGGCGCCGGGCGGCGTCTACCTGATGGTCGAGCCCAAGGCCTCGAGCAATCTCGAGGACAACATCGGCAACCCGTTCGCGCCCTACATCTACGGCATGAGCGTGCTCCACTGCATGACGGTGTCGCTCGCGGCGGGCGGCGCGGGGCTCGGCACGGCCTGGGGCGAGCAGACGGCGCGGCGGATGCTCGGCGAGGCGGGCTTCACCTCCATCGACGTCGTGGACGCTCCCGGCCCGCAGAACAGCATCTACATCTGCCGCCGCGGCTGAATCCTCTGCCCTCCGGGTGAGGGGTGGTGCACGCCTTGGCTATCCAACAGCGCTGTGATACAAAAGGAATTCCGGCGGGTCAGCTCGAGGCGATCCCCGATAGCTCAATGGTAGAGCACCCGGCTGTTAACCGGGGGGTTGCTGGTTCGAGTCCAGCTCGGGGAGCCACTTCCTTCTCGCGAGTACGGAACTCCAAGGGGCGCATCCCCAAGAGGCGCATCCAATGAAGATGAAGAAGGGCTTCCGCCAGATGGTCGACGAGGCGAAATCCCGGATCAAGACGCTGAGCCTCGAGGAGACCAAAGCACGGCTCGGCAAGGACGACGTCGTGTTCGTGGACCTGCGCGACGTCCGCGAGCTCGAGCGCGAGGGCATGATTCCCGGCGCGTTCCACTGCCCGCGCGGCATGCTGGAATTCTGGATCGATCCCGACAGCCCCTACCACAAGGATGTCTTCGCGTCCGGCAAGAGCTTCATCTTCTACTGCAACGGCGCCTGGCGGTCGGCGCTGGCCACCGACGTCGCGCAGCAGATGGGACTCGAGCCCGTCTACGAGATGGCCGGCGGGTTCGCCGAGTGGAAAAAGGCCGGCTTTCCCGTCGCGGAGCGCCCGAGCAAGAAGCAGGGCTGAGTGCGCACCGGCGGCGAGTGGGTCGTCGAGGCCCTCCGCGGACAACGCGTCCGTCACGTCTTCGGCCTCCCCGGTGTCCACAACCTCGCCATCTACGACGCGCTGATCCGCCAGCGCGACATCGCCCATGTGCTGTCCCGCCACGAGCAGGGCGCGGCCTTCATGGCCGACGGCTACGCGCGGTCGTCGGGCCTGCCGGGCGTGGTCGCCGTCACGACAGGCCCTGGCGCGACCAATACGCTGACGCCGCTCGTGGAATCCTTCGCGGGCTCGCAGCCCGTGCTGGTGCTCATGTCCGATATTCCCGCCGCGCTGATCGGCAAGGGCCTGGGCTCGCTCCACGAGGTGCCCAACCAGATCGACTGCTTCAAGCCTCTCTGCCGCTGGGCCGAGACCATGTACGACGGCCGGGAAATTCCCGCCGCCATCGAGCGCGCCTTTCATCTTTTCCGCACGGCGCGACCGGGGCCGATCGCGCTCTCGCTGCCGACTGATCTTCTCGTCGGCAAGAGCGAGGGTCGCCGGGAGAAATTTCAGGACCGCCCTCCTGAGTGCGATCCCAAGCTGATCGAGGGGGCGGCCAAACTGCTGCGCGCGGCCAAGCGGCCGCTCATCGTGGCGGGCGGCGGCGTCATCTCAGCCGGAGCCTCGGCGGAGCTCGGGGCGCTCGCGCGACGCTTGGGCGCCCCCGTCGTCACCTCCGTCATGGGTCGCGGCTCCATCCCCGAGACCGATCCGCTATGGCTTGGCGTGCTCCCGAATTACCGGTCGACCCAGGCCGCGCTCGAGAAAGCCGACGTCGTGCTGTCGCTCGGCTGCCGCTTCGCCCACCGGTCTACCCGGGGCCTCATGCTCAACCTCAGTTTCAGGCCCGAGCAGGCGCTGATCCACATCGACATCGATCCGTCCGTCATCAACCTCATGAACCCGGCGCGCGTCGGCATTGTGGGCGATGCGAGAAACGGCCTCAGCGGGCTTCTGGCCGCGCTCGGCAGTGGAGCCGCTGCCGCCGAGTGGGACGCCGAATGGATACGATCCCAGCGCGAGATCCGCTGGCCCCGCTACACGGAGACGGTCGACCGGCTCATCAAGATGCTGCGAGGAGCGCTTCCGCCCGGGGCGATTGTCGTCAACGACCAGACAGGACTCAACTACTGGATGGAATTTCACTTCCCGGTGCTCGAGCCGCGGACCTTTCTCTATCCCGTGGGCTCGGCGACGCTGGGCTACGGAGTCCCCGCCGCCATCGGCGCCAAGATCGCCCATCCGGACCGGCAGGTGCTGGCCGTCCTGGGCGACGGCGGCTTCATGTTCTCGGTGAACGAGCTGGCGACCGCGGTGAAGTACGGGCTCGGCATCGTCTTCCTGGTGCTGAACGACCAGCGCTACGGCGCCATCCAGTACCTACAGGAGCGCATGTTCGGGAAATACGGCGAGGTGGATCTCGCCAACCCCGACTTCCCCGCGATGGCCCGCGCGTTCGGCGCTCAAGGCCTCCGCGCGGAGAGCCTGGACGATCTGCCGTCCGCGCTCGACAAGGCCCTCCGCCATCCCGGGCCGACCCTGCTCGAGCTGCCCATCGCCGTCGAACCCCCGTGGGAACTGTAGGGGTATAATTCGCACATGGCTGAATTGGACGCCGCGCGCAAGCAGGCCCTCCGCCGCGAGCTCGAAGGCCTGCTCGGGAAAGGCGCAGTGCTCTCCGAGCCGGAAGAGCTGCTCGTCTACGAGTCGGACGGCCTGGTGCTCTTCCGCGCGCTGGCGGACTTCATCGTCTTTCCCACCTCGACCGAGCAGGTTTCCCTGGTCGTGAAGCTCGCCAACCGCGAGGGTCTGCCCTTCGTGGCCCGTGGAGCGGGCACGGGGCTTTCGGGCGGCTGTCTGCCTGCGGAAGGCGGTCTCGTCATCTCGCTGATGCGAATGAACCGCGTCCTCGAAGTCGACTACGACAACCACATCGCCGTCGTCGAGCCGGGCGTGGTCAACCTGCACCTCTCCTGGGCCGTCGGGCCCAAGGGCTTCTACTACGCGCCCGATCCATCGAGCCAGCAGGCCTGCACGGTTGGCGGCAATATCGCGAACAACTCGGGCGGCCCGCACACGCTGAAGTACGGCGTGACGGTCAATCACGTGCTGGGTCTCGAGGTCGTGCTGCCGGACGGCGAGATCATGTGGCTCGGCGGCAGGACGCGCGAAGCGCAGGGCTACGACATGGCGGGCCTCTTCGTCGGCTCCGAGGGCACCTTCGGCATCGCGACCAAGATCATCGTCCGCATCTTGAGACAATCGCAGGCGGTCAAGACCGTGCTGGCCGTCTTCAACACGATCGAGCAGGCCTCCGAGGCGGTTTCCGCGGTGATCGCGCGCGGGCTCATTCCCGCCGCCATGGAGATGATCGACCAGACCACCATCGGCGCCGTCGAGGACGCGTTCGGCTGCGGCTATCCGCGGGACGCTGCCGCGGCGCTCCTGATCGAGCTGGACGGGTTACGCGAAGGGATGGACGCGCAGGCCGAGCGCGTGATGGCCGCCTGCCGCGATTGCGGCGCTCGGGACGTGCGCGTTGCCCGGGACGAGGCCGAGCGCCAGCTGCTCTGGAAGGGGCGCAAGAGCGCGTTCGGCGCCTACGGCCGCATCTCACCCGCCTACATGGTCATGGACGGCGTCATTCCGCGGACGAAGCTTCCCGAGGTTCTGAGGCGCGTCAACGACATCGTCGCGGCGCACGGGCTCCGCGTGGGCAATGTCTTCCACGCCGGCGACGGCAACCTGCATCCGAACATCCTCTACGACCCGCGCATCCCCGGGGAAGAGGCGCGCGTCGTGGAAGCCGGCGGCGAAATACTCAAAGTCTGCGCGGACGTCGGCGGCTCCATCTCGGGCGAGCACGGCATCGGCCTGGAGAAAGTAGACTACATGTCCCTGATCTTCTCCGAGGCCGATCTCGCTTTTATGCGGAGCCTGCGCGAGGCTTTCAACCCGCGCAATCTCTGCAACCCCGGCAAGATCTTCCCGTCGCGAAAGGCCTGCGGCGAGAGTGGGCCCGCGTACCGGCCGCATCCCATCGAAGAGAAGGGCCTCGCCCAGCGCTTCTAGCGGGATGTTAGACAAGCTCCGCGGCATCGTCGGCCCAGCCCACGTACTCATCGGGGCGGACTGCGCTCCCTACATCGTCGATGGCCGCGCGCCCGAGGCGGTCGTGCAGCCTGCAAGCAAGGAGGAAGTCGCGGCGGTCCTGGTGGTCGCGGATGAGGCGCAGATGCCGGTGATCCCGTGGGGCGGCGGGACCAAGATGGGCATAGGCGCCCCGCCCCAGAGAGTCGGCCTCGTCCTCGCGCTGAGGCGCCTCTCGCGGCTTCTCGAGCACGAGCCGGGCGATCTCACCGCGACGGTTCAGGCGGGCATGACGCTGGGCGCGCTCCAGCGCGAGCTCGGCGCCCGCGGCCAATGGCTCTCGCTCGACCCAGCGCATGCCGACTCGGCGACGCTCGGCGGCATCGTGTCGAGCAATGCCGCAGGGCCGCGCCGTCATCTCTACGGCGCCTGCCGCGATCTCGTCATCGGCCTCACCGTGGTTACGGCGACGGGCGCCCTCGTCAAGGGCGGCGGCAAGGTGGTGAAGAATGTCGCCGGGTACGATCTTCCCAAGCTCTTCGTCGGCGCGTTCGGCACTCTCGGCGTGGTGGTCGAGGTGACGGTGAAGCTCCGCCCCAGGCCCGACACGGATCGCATGGTGGTCGCGCACTTTGCCAGCCTCAAGGAAGCGGGCTCCGCGGCTCGCGCGGTGATGGGCTCGGATCTCCTGCCCTCGGCGCTCGATCTGGTCGACGGCGAGACGCTTCGCGCGCTGGATCTGGGCGGGCCCGACGGCGCGGCGCTCCTGATCGGCGTGGACGGCATCGCCGAGCAGGTCCATTGGCAGTGCGCCGAGGTCGAGCGCATGCTGCGGCTGCAGGGTCTCGTGGATGCCCGCGTCCTCGACGCGGATGCGCGCGATGCGGCCTGGCGCGCGCGCGGCTCGCTGGGACGCGGCGCCTTTCCGGAGACCGCGGCCGTGATGAAGTGGGTCGTCCTGCCCGCCCAGGTCGCCGACGTCATGGAGCAGGGCATGGGAGTCGCCCAGCGCGCCGGTCTTCCGGTGGCCATGGCGGCGCATGCGGGAGTCGGCATCATCGAAGCCGTGCTGGCGGGCGGAGCGGGCGCCGACGCGGCCAGGGTCAGCGCCGTGCTGACCGAGTGGCGCGCGCTCGTGCGCGCGGTGGGCGGCCAGGCGCTGGTCGAATCGGCGCCGCTCGCCATCAAGGAGCGCGTGCCCGTCTGGGACGATCCGGGTCCGGCCTTGAGGATCATGCAGCGGATCAAGTCGCAGCTCGATCCTGCCGGCCTGCTCAACCCCGGCCGCTTCGTCGGGGGTATCTAGGCCATGGCTCACGACGTGATGACACAGGCGCCGTCGCAGACCGGGCCGCTGACCCTTCACGGCCACGATGTCGACGGCGTCAACCGGTGCGTGCATTGCGGCCTGTGCCTGTCCTATTGTCCGACCTTTTCGATTCTCGGCACCGAGATGGACTCGCCGCGAGGCCGGATCTTCCTCATCAAGTCGCTGGCCGAGGGTCGCATCGCCCTGAGCGATACGACCGTCTCGCACCTCGATCTCTGCCTCGGCTGCCGCGCCTGCGAGCCCGTCTGTCCCTCCGGCGTGCCTTACGGCCAGCTCATCGAGGCCGCGCGCGCCGACATCGAGACGCGCCGGCCCGGGGGACTATTGCGGCGGCTCTTCCGCTGGCTCAACTTCGCGGTGCTGCTGCCAAACCCGCGAATGCTTGGCCTGGCCGCGACTGGCCTTCGCTTTTACCAGGTCAGCGGGCTCCAGCGCTTGGCGCGCGCCTGCGGCCTGCTGAGGCTCCTGCCGTCGCCTCTCGCCGACTGGGAGCCATTGCTGCCCGTGCTGCCGCCGGCGGAAGAGCGCGCTCCGCTTCCGGCGCTCACGCCGGCCGAGGGAGTCAAGCGCGCGCGCGTGGGCATGCTGACCGGCTGCATCCAGCAGATCGCGTTCGGCTCGCAGAACCGCGCGACAGCCCGCGTGCTTGCGAAAAATGGTGTCGAGGTCGCGGCCCCGCCGGAGCAGACCTGCTGCGGGGCGCTCCACGCTCATGCGGGCGAGCACGACCTTGCCATCACCCTCGCCAAGCGCACCATCGAGGTCTTCGAGGCAGCGAAAGTGGACTGCGTCGTCGTGAACACGTCGGGCTGCGGCGCCCACATGAAGAACTACGGAATTCTGCTGGCGGGCGATCCCGCATGGAGCGAGCGGGCGCGGTTCTTCTCCTCGCGGGTCCGCGACCTGGCGGAGTTCCTCGCAGAGGAGCCGCTCCGCGGACCGCTCGGCCGTGTGACGAAGACGGTGACCTATCACGATCCGTGTCACATCGTCCACGGCCAGAAGATCAGCAAGCCGCCACGTGAGCTCCTGGCGCAGATTCCCGGGGTGACCGTAGTGCCGCTGGCCGAAGCGGACCGCTGCTGCGGCTCGGCAGGCACCTACAACCTCACCCAGCCAGAGATGGCGCGCCAGCTCCAGTCGCGCAAGGTCGCCCACATCCGCGAGACCGGAGCCGAGGCGGTCGTGACGTCCAACCCAGGCTGCATCATCCAGATAGTCCAGGGCCTCGAGGCCGCGGGCGCGCCCGTCAAGGTGCTCCACTTAGTGGAGCTTATAGACGAGTCCTACCGTAGCGCCCCTCAGGCCCCTCACCCTACCCTCTCTCCAGAGGGGCGAGGGAAGTCATCTCAGAAACCCTCTCCCCCATCGGGGGAGAGGGCAGGGTGAGGGGGCGATGACGCGGACCAAGGCGCTGGACCTGGCCGCGCTGCCGAATGGCGGCGTCGAGCTGGTCGTGGCCGGCGGTCTCGACGTGGCGCTCTTCCGCCGTGGTGACGAGATCTTCGCCGTCGGCAACGAATGCGCCCACAAGGGCGGCAATCTCTGCGACGGCCGCGTCGAGGGCGACATCGTCACCTGTCCGCTCCACGGCTGGGAGTTCGATCTCCGCTCGGGCGCCTGCATGACCATTCCCGGAGAATCCGTGCCGCGCTTCGTGGTCACGGTCGAGAACGGCGCCATCTATCTCGAGGAGCCCGAGTGAAGGACTCCGTCCCGAAGGAGCACAAGGCCAATGCCCCGGCCTCGGTCGGCTGCTTCGTGCTGACGATTTCAGACTCCAAGACGCCCGAGACCGACACCAGCGGCGCGCTGATCCGCGAGCTCGTGACGGCCGCCGGCCACCGCGTCACGGGTCACGCCATCGTCAAGGACGAGCCGGAGCAGGTGGCGGCCGTCATCCGCTCCGGCTGCGCCGCGCCGTCGGTCGAGGCCTTCATTCTGACGGGAGGGACCGGAATCACGAGCCGGGATTCGACGTACGAGGCGATCGAGGCGCTTCTCGACAAGCGCCTGTCCGGCTTCGGCGAGCTGTTCCGCATGCTCTCCTACGAGGAGGTCGGCGCCGCGGCCATGCTCTCGCGCGCGCAGGGCGGCGTGGTTCAGGGGCGCGTGCTCTTCTCCCTGCCCGGATCGCCCAATGCCTGCCGGCTCGCGCTGGAGAAGCTCATCATCCCCGAGCTGCCGCATTTGCTTCGAGAGGTCAGGCGCTAGCGGAAGGCGGTATACTGTTAGCTCACTCTGGCGTCACGCCAATCAAATGTGGAGGCTGGGCGATGCCGATGTACGCGATTCGAATCGCGATGGCGTTTTTGCTGTGCGCGGCACTGGCAGGCCCCGTCGCGGCCCAGACGGCGCCCTCGGGGCCCCTCTGGACCGAGACCGGCGACACCAAGGTGCCGGCCGACATCGCACGCCTCAACGATCACATGAGCGGGCTCGCCGAGAGGCTCAAGCCCGCGCTGGTCCAGGTGCGCGTGCGCCGCGCCCCCGACGCCCCGGCCGAGGGCGAGCAGCAGACCCCGCCAGAGGAGAGGGAGCGGCGCAGCTCTGGTTCGGGCTTCCTCATCCGCCAGGACGGCTATCTCATCACCAACGAGCACGTCGTCGCGGACGCCGACTTCATACAGGTCAAGCTGGCCGACGGCCGCCGTTTCGAAGGCAAGCTCGTGGGCAGGGACGAGCGCGTGGACCTGGCGCTGGTGAAGATCGAGGCGACGGGGCTGCCGGTGGCCGCGCTCGGCGACTCGAACCGGCTGCGCGTGGGTGAATTCGTGCTGGCGCTCGGCCATCCATTCGGCCTCGAGCAAACCGTCTCCTTCGGCATCGTCAGCAGAAAGGGCCTGCCTCTCCAGGTCGCCACGCCCGGCTTCGATTTCATCCAGACCGATGCGGCCGTCAATCCCGGCAACTCGGGTGGCCCGCTCGTCAACATGGCGGGCGAGGTCGTGGGCATCAACAGCATGGCCGCGCGCAACGGCACGATCGGCTTCGCCATCCCGGTGAACATCGTCAAGGGGCTCCTGCCGCAGCTGGCCTCCAAGGGCAAGGTCGAGTGGGGCTGGCTCGGCGTCGGCATAGCGGAGATCGGCGACGAGGACATGCCGAAGTACCAGTTGAAGGAGCCGCGCGGCGTCCTGATCCGTCACGTCGTCGAGGGCCAGCCGGCCGACAAGGGAGGCGTCAAAGCCGAGGACGTCATTCTCGCGGTGGACGGCGCGCGGATCGAAGGACCGCGCGATCTCCAGCGCATCATCGCGACCACTCCGGTTGGGCGCACCGTCAAGCTGAACGTGATGCGCGGCGGCAAGGAGACCGAGGTTGCGGTGATAGTCGGCCCGTACCAGGCGACCGCGTCCCGCCCGCAACCTCGCAGGGCGCCCGCTGTGCCCGCGCCCAAGGCTCCTGCGCCCGCTCCGGCGCCAGCTCCGAAGTGATCGCGGTGCGCGCCGCTTCGCGGTAGCCGCTTCATGCGCGCCGTCCTCCTCGGCACGGGCTCGCCTCCACCCAATCCGAAGCGCCGGGGTCCGGCGACGCTGCTGACGCTGGGCGGCGAGCAATTCCTCGTCGATGCGGGCTCCGGCGTGGGCGCGCAATTGGTCCTGGCTGGCGTGCGCCCCTACGATTGGCCGAGGGTGCTGATCACCCACCACCACTCCGATCACATCATCGACATCGGACATCTCCTGATCACGCGCTGGATCTCGGGGCAGAACGCGCCCTTTGAAGTGTGGGGTCCGGCCGGCACGAAGCGCCAGATGGACAAGCTCCTCGACTACCTCGACTGGGACATCGAGATCCGCCGCGCCCACATGGTCAAGCGGGAGCGGCCGAAGGTGGCCGTGACCGAGATCGAAGAGGGCAAGGTCCTGGAGGTGGGCGGCGTGACAGTCAGCGCCTTCAGCGTGGACCATGACCCCGTCAAGCCCGCCTTCGGCTACCGGTTCGAGGGCGGCGGCAGGCGCGTCGCGATCTCGGGCGACACGCGGCCGTCGGAGAACCTGATCCGCTGGAGCCAGGGCGTGGACTGCCTCATCCACGAATGCTGCGAGATGACCAAGACCTCGTGGTTTCCGGGCTGCGGCTGGCCGACCATCGAGGAAAAGATCAAGGACCTCGCCTCGTACCACACCCAGCCCGAGGACATCGGCCGCGTCGCCAAGGCCGCCAACCCCGGCAAGCTCGTGATCACCCACATGATGCCGGGCTCGGTCCCGGCCGAGCTCGAAGCGGCGACGAAGCGCCACTACGCAGGCACCGTCACCGTCGGCGAGGACTTGCTGGAGGTCTAGGCCCCTCTAGTCTCGCAGCGCGGCAAGTACCGCGCGCGCCCACTCGCTATCGAGCGCGGGCACAGGCGCGTAGGTCAATCCGTCCGTGATGCGCGCGCCCGCTTCGCCCTCGGCCACCTCGTCTTCAAGCACTTCTTCCACCATGAGCTCGAAGCGCGCCAGGTCATCCG
>WNFP01003310.1_pt1 | contig 19845 bp, 23 predicted proteins | sample 5400201 | NCBI WGS metagenome assembly WNFP01 (sample SAMN13153355, study PRJNA577476) | soil metagenome | isolation source: 115 cm saprolite under Madrone tree | place: USA:California | collected 2016-06-14
CCGCGGAGCGGCCGCTGGTGGTGGAACGTGAAGGCTGACAAAAAGAAAAATCAGGAAGAATCAAACGTGCCCGTGCAAACAAAAATTCAGCGCGAGATCATCGCGTGGTTCTGGGTCGGCCTCGCCTTTCTGCTCATCAACGGCACGATCGGCCAGGCGCGCGTCATTCCGTCCGGCTCGATGGAGAACACGCTGCTCATCGGCGATCACCTCATCATGAGCCGCATCGGCTACGATGCGGGCGTGCCCTTCACCAACTGGCACGTGCCCCTCTGGCGCAATCCCAAGCGTCAGCAAGTGATCATCTTCAAGCCGCCGTTTGCGCCGGACACGCCGGACTACGTGAAGCGGGTCATCGGCCTGCCCGGTGACACCATCGACATTCACGACGGCGCCGTGTGGGTCAACAGCCAAAAACTCGTTGAAAAATACACCAGTGGCGCCAGCGAGCCCTACGAGCTGCGCACACCGTACAAGGTTCCGGCGGACTGTTATTTCGTCATGGGAGACAATCGCGGAAATTCCTACGACAGCCGCTTCTGGGGCTGCGTCCCGCGAAAGGACATCATCGGAACGCCCGTCATGATTTACATGTCGCTGAATGTTTCGCCGGAAGCTTGGGAGCCGGGACAGATTCGCGAGCGTTTTTTCGCTTACGCAAATGCCCTGCTGCATCCCGGTATCGTTCGCTGGAAGCGTATCTTCCGGACCTTTTAGCTGTTGCGCGGAATCGCCGGGCTTTGCAGCGGGCGCCGCGACCCACCAGGCGCTCCAGTGATTTCCCAATCTTTTACGATGCGTGCGAATGCGCGCCCGCAGCAAAAACGGAAACGGACAGCTCTCTCATGAAATACGCCGATGCCGGAGTTAACATTGCGGTCGCCGAGGACGCCAAGCAGAGAATCCGCCACCACGCCAGCCGCACGTTCACTCCCGGTGTGCTCGGCGGCATCGGCAGCTTCGGCGCGCTCTTCGCGCTCGACCGCAAAAAGTGGAAAGAGCCTGTGCTAGTCTCCAGCGCGGACGGCGTCGGCACAAAACTCAAAGTCGCCATGGCTATGCGCGTGCACTCCACCGTCGGTGGCGACCTCGTGAATCACTGCATCAATGACATTCTCGTGCAGGGCGCGGAGCCGCTCTTTTTCCTCGACTATCTCGCCATGGGCAAGCTCGACCCGCAAGTCGTCGAGCAGCTCGTCGAAGGCATGAGCCGCTCCTGCCGCAAAGCCGGTTGCGCCCTCGTCGGTGGCGAGACCGCGGAGATGCCCGGATTTTATCCGCCCGGCGAATACGATCTCGCGGGCTTCATCGTCGGCGTTGTCGAACGGAAAAATCTTCTCACCGGCAAAAACGTCCAGCCCGGAGACACTTTGATCGCGCTGCCTTCAGCCGGCCTGCACACCAACGGCTATTCGCTCGCGCGCAAATTGGTCTTTGAAGTTGCTAGGCTGAAGCCGGATACCTACGTCGCCGAAGTCGGAAATAAAATCGGCGCGGAGTTGCTGAAGCCTCATCTGTGCTACGCGCCCGCGCTGAAAAACATCGTCGCGCGCGGCTGGGTTTCCGCCCTCGCGCACATCACCGGTGGCGGCATCCCGGGAAATCTGCCCCGCGTGCTACCCAGCGGCGTGAAAGCGGAAATTGATCTCGCATCCTGGCCCGTGCCGTCGATTTTCAAGTATCTCGGCAAGCTCGGCAAAATCGATACCGACGAGATGCTTCAATCCTTCAACATGGGCGTCGGCATGATCCTCGTCGTCCCGCCGAAAAACGTACGCTCCGTCGAAGCCGACCTCAAGAAACGCCGCGAGAAATTCTTCCTCATCGGCCGTATCGAGCGCGGCGAATCCGGCAAAGCCCGCGTCACTTACTCTGGCTCCCTCAATCTCGCGTAATGAGCCGTTCGAATCGAGATTCCTTTAGTGCTGCGCGCTCCTGCCCGCTGGTGTCCAGAACGGTTGCTTCGTCGCGACAAACTCGATCGGCACCTCTTTCACAAAGGTCTTCAGCCATCTTGCGCACTCTTCCATCCCCGCTTGCTCGGACGGCACGTGCCCGATGACGATCAATCCCTTCTTTCTTCCCTCAGTCGCTGCGTCCGCCGCATATTCCACCGTTTCCCATTCCCGCGTTTCACCAACCAGCAGCACCTCAACGTTTTCCATTTCCAGCGCATGCGCCTCACGCTGGAAACCTGCCGCTCCCGGGCTGAACGCCAGCTTTGTTATCTTCATCTCCGGATTTCCCACCGCTCGCACCACCGGCGTATCCAGCCGCTTCGCCACTTCCGCCGCCAGCTTCCCCAGCGTGATTTCCGGCACCGTGAAAAGGTGCGGGTTTTCCGCGCCTTGATAATTCTCCCAGCCCAGTGCCTTCACCATCCCCGCTAGAATCCCGTCTGGGTTTCGCAAATGCCAGTGGTCGTGAAATCTCCAAACCACCATTCCGTTTTTCTCGATGAACTCCCGCTTCTCCTTCCACACCGCGTCGCTCTCTTCCATTCCCTCCGGACGGTCCAGGTGATTGTAAAACGTGGGTTCATGCGTGATGACCAGGTTTTCCCCTCTCGCCGCGGCCCGCTGTAGCACGTCGAGCGTCGCCATCATCGTCACCGCAATCCCCGTAACGCGCATCTCCGGATTTCCCGCCTTGAACGTGTCCACAGTCTCCGTTTTCCATGGCACGCCAACGTGCTCCTGAATAGCCGCCACTACGTCCCGCGCCGTCGGCAGCTTTTCTTGCGCGTCGGCTGACAATCCGCACATCGTATCCGCGCTCAGTGCCAGGCTCATTGATGTGATCAGGAGCGCGACCCCTTCCCTCCACCTCTTCTCCACGTTGTTCTCCTCTCTGCGAATCTCAGGCGTGCGGCGCCTGCCCCGGCCCGCTCGGGGCGTCTCCGCTTTATTTTTTCTCTCCGTCTCTTCTCCCCGTTGTTCTCTTTCTCTGCGAACCTCAGCGTACTCTGCGTCTCTGCGTTATCTTTTCTCTTGGATTTTTTGCTGGGCCGCACAATTTCACTTGGGCAATCCCTCCGCGAATTGCGGATGGAGCGCCTGCGCCCTTCGCGCCAGCTCGCGCTCCAATCGATGCGTCCATCGCACTTCCACTCGCATCTGATCGAGCATCAAGCCCACCATCCATACCGCCTCGTGATACTTGTGGCCTACCTCGTCGTAGATCGACAGCAGAGTTTTCTTTTCTCTCGCGATCTCTTTCAGCAAAAATTTGCGCCTCCGCTTCAGCTGTTTCAGGAAAACTCCCGGCCGCGCTTGCCACGATAGCGCCATCCACGTCAGAAAAGGGGGTCGCTCTCTTTGCGTGATCCACTCTTCTCGTTCCAGCGCCTCCGCCAGCGCGGCGCGTCCCTTCGCCGTTGTTTCGAACGTGCTGCGTTCCGGTCCCGACGCCGGCTCGTTTGTTTCCAAGGAGCGAATCAGCTCCGCGCCCGCAAGTTTTTCAAGCGAGTAGTACACCTGCGGCCGCGAAATTCCCGCCCAATCCCGGATCTCGCGTCTTTCCAGCTCCAGGTTCGCCTGGTATCCGTGCATCGGCCGCTCCGCCAGCAGGCTCAGCAGCACCATGTCCGGCGTCGTCAGCGCCAATCTCTTCGCCGCCCGCGCGCCCCGCCTCGGCCTCTCCAAGTTCCGCAGTTCTCTCCGCGTCTCTGCGCTTTCTTGTCCCTTCATTTCTTTCCCGTCTTGCGTTTCTTGCTCCAATACCACCACTGGCATTGCTCTGCGGGCAGCCGCGGATTCCTCGCCTGCGCCACCGCCGCGCAAAATGCGTCCAGCACGCAGATGTCCTGATGTTGCCGCGCCACCCAGCCAAGTTTTTCGTACATTCGCTGCGGATTCTGCCGCGCCAGTTGCGCCACGCTGCGAATTCCCAGCAGCTCAAAGTCCCTCAGCATCGCCGGTCCAATCGAAATAAGGTCGCCGAGTTGTCGCGCCGCCGTGGCCATAAAAAATCTCCTTGACTTGGTTTTTTGCCTTCGTTACTGTGACTAGTCTAATTGAGACTAGTATCAAGAGCAAGGAGAAAATTCGCCATGCGCCGGTTCGTCATCACTGCTCTCGCGCAGTTCGGCAGTATAACTTTCATGCACCCCACTCAAACCCAGGAGAAAAAGTCCGTGAACATCAAAAGGATCACTCCCGTTCTGCTCGTCAAGGAGATCGAGCCGGTCATCCCTTTCTGGGTCGATCGCCTCGGCTTCGCAAAAACCGTCGAAGTCCCCGATGGCAACAAACTCGGTTTTGTGACTTTTCAGAAGGGCGCCACCGAGGTGATGTACCAGACTTACGCCAGTGTGGAAAAAGACGCTCCGCCATCCATGTCCGCCGAAGCCAGAAAGGGTCCCACGTATCTTTACATCGAGGTGGACAATTTCGACGCCGTGCTCGCTTCCATGAAGGACGTGAAAATCGTCATGCCCGTCCGCACCGCCTTCTACGGCATGAAGGAATTCGCCGTCCAGGACCCCGGCGGCCACTTCATCACTTTCGCCCAGCCCGTCGCCGCACCGCAGCACTAGAACGCATCCTGTAACCGTGCCGCCATTCAATCGCCGCTGATAAGGCCCCTTCCCGGCGCACGAAAGGCCTGCAACTCTTTCCTAGTCTTGGGGTTTAACAACTATAGGGGGCGCTTCAGACTAACCTGAGGCGCCAGTAGGCCTTCAGATCCAGTTAGGATTTGGACAGCTGTTTCGGGTCTGACGAAAGGTCTAAAATGCGCTATCTAAGATATCTCGCTCTACTTGGCATTTTCATGCTTACGGCAAGTTACTCCAAGGCTCAAGTTTCCGTTGGCATCGGAGTCGGACCGGGCTACGGCTACGTCGGCGCAGCTCCCGTTTGCTCGTACGGTTACTACGACTACTACCCCTACGCTTGCGCACCGTATGGCTTCTACGGTCCTGATTACTTTGTCGGCGGTGTCTTTATTGGCGCCGGCCCGTGGTACCGCGGCTACTATGGCCGTGGCGGATACGGCTACTATGGACGCGGGCGTGGCTACGCTCGGGGCTATAGCAACGACCGCTTCTATGGTCGTGGCAACAACAACTACTACAACGGTCGCGGCAACGGCTACTCCGGTCGCAGCGGCGGCAATTATGGGCGCGGCAATGGGTACTCCGGCCACAGCAATGGCTACTCTGGTCGTGGCAACGGCTATTCCGGTCATGGCGGTGGTGAATCACGCGGCTCAGGTGGCGGTGGCTACCATGGTGGTCATGGGGGTGAAGGCTCCCACGGCAACGGAGGCGGTGGATCCCGCGGCGGCGGACATCGGTAATTCGCCCCAAATTATTCAACAGAGAAAACGAACGGCTGGCAGCAGATGCTGTCAGCCGTTTTCCATTGTTAGGCAGCTTCCCGTTGTTGTCGGACCCAATCCAATCCTGCGACCACCACCCACTAGCGGGAAATGACGTATCAAAACATCCGCGAAAATGGCGGGGCTCCGATAGCGCCACCGCACCGCATAGTATTGCTCTCTAATTCCCGATTTCTCTTTACTGATCCCTGATTACTGATCACTGTTTACTCGGAGAAGGCAGTGGCGGCGGCCGCCGCTCCATCTCCGTCGGCACAGCAATCGAACGTGCCCCATTCTTGCCCACCGCGCGAACGGCAAAAAAGTGATTATCCGTGGAAACGCCCTTCAAAACTGTTTCGCCGGGCGAAGCCGCAAAATCATAAACCTGCCAGCGCGAATCGCTAGTCTCGCGCCACAGGATTTCAAAACCAGCGCGCTCCGGATCCTCTTCGGCCGACCAGGACACCTTGGCGTCCGGCGTGACCGCACCAGTCAGCTTCGCATTGCTGGGCGGAGCCGGAGCCAGTGCCAATTGCCGCAACGCCTCCGCATTGTCCCGCGCCACGTCGCCCATAAACGTAAAGTTGAGATACTTCTCAAAATCCCCGTATTCGATTCCGTTTTCCGTCCGCGGCGTCTGATGTTGGTGATTGTAATCTTCCAGCGGCTCGGTAAATCGTACGGCGGGCAGCCCCGCCTTGTAAAAAGGATAGTGATCCCCACCGCGCCCATACCGGTCCACCCGGAAAATCATTCGAATCGCCGCGCGTCCATCGATCTCTTCGACCGCCCGCGCCAGTTCGCGCGAAGGCGAATCCGCATCGTCAATTTCGCCATTTCCGGAAAAGAGCCGCACGCGATGCGGCGCACCAGCCGCGGAATCGGCGCCCACGATATCATCGTCCAGCATTCCGGCAACGGTGTAGCCCTGCTCCTTCGTCCATTCCACAAGGTGCGTGCTCCCGAGCAGCCCTTGCTCTTCGCCTGAAACCGCAGCAAAAAGTATCGTCGCGCGATACGTCCCGCGCCCGTTTGCCCCCGCCTTGCTCAGCAGCCGCGCGCATTCCACGCCCACCGCTACACCCGATGCGTCATCGTCTGCTCCCGGAGCATCCGCATTCGGGTCCATCACATTCGAAGGCCGCGAGTCAAAATGCCCTGAAACAATGAAGATGGTCTTCGCGAGCTTCGGGTCGGAGCCCGGAAGAATGGCGTACACGTTTTCCAGCGGCATCTGTTTTCCAGAAGTTCGCTCCGAAGTCGATTCGAATTTATCCACCACCACCTGCAATTTCCCCCTGGAATCTTTCGCGATCTCATTTCTCATCCACCGCCTGCCGCGCAACTCCCCCCGTTGGCCGCGCCGATAGTTTCGGCTGTGGCTTCCCCTGCGCCGGCTCCGCCGGATCGCGCGACACGGCCCGCTGCGCGAGAACAGGCATCGCCATCAGCCCCAGCGCGACAACCGCTTTTGCCAAAACCCTTAAGCCGAAGCTGCCAGTTCCGCTTGATCCATTTCCCATGCGTCATTCTCCCGTGAACGGCTCGCCCGAAATCGACCCGGCATTCTAGCGCGATTGGGCATCCGAATAAAAATGCTATTCTCCGCCCGGCTCGATGACATCGCGGCATCCGCGTGCCACGCGACGATTTCGCGCTTCCCTTGAAATTGACATCCCTCCCACTACTCTGGAACTATCAGGGGCGCTCCTACACTCATTGGCCGTATCGTTTCAGGACTTCGGCGCCTGAGCGCTCATGTGTAGGCACGCTGAGGAACACTCCGGCATGGTGGTTGGCCTCCGCACACGCGACCTTCGCAAGGTCTACACTTCGGCACCTCCCGTGGCCGCTGGTACGGGGGGTTTCTCGTTCGGCGCGCCAACCGTTGGCGTCCTCACTACGCGCGTGCGCCCAACCAGCGGCCAGGCCTTTATTGGCGAACACGACGTCTGGAAGGAGCAGGTCGCCGTCAAGCGCTTGATTGGCGTTGTTGCCCAGCGTCCCAATCTTGATTTCTCGCTTACAGCGCGTGAGATTCTGGCCTTCCACGGCGCCTATTTCGGCATTTCCTCTCACAAACGCGCCGAGCGTGCGGAAGCCCTTCTCGAGCGTTTCAAGCTCACCGATCGCGCCGACCAAATGGTCCGCGGATTCTCCGGCGGCATGATGCAGCGCCTCTCCATCGCTCGCGCCATGATGCACGATCCGCAAGTCCTTTTCCTGGACGAGCCGAGTGCTGGCCTGGACCCGCAGACTCGCTTGCTCCTGTGGGAAATCGTCCGCGAATACAACCAGAGCGGCAAAACGATTCTGTTGACCACTCACAATATGGAAGAGGCCGACGCGCTCTGCAAACGCCTCGCGATTATCGATCATGGCCGCGTCATCGCTTTGGGAACCCCTCAGGAGCTGAAAGCTTCCGTTCCCGGCGGATACTTGCTGCGCCTCCGCTTTGGCCGGCACTCCCCGGATCTCCTGCAGCGTCTCCAACGCTTGGCTGGCGTAAGGGAAGTGCGCGCCACGGATGGCGATGGCACTGACCTGTACGCCGACCGTAGCGGTTCGCTGGTCGCCGAGGTCGCCAATCTCGCCTCCGCGGCCGGCGTCGAGCTGTGTGACGTGCACATCTCCGAGCCCAGCCTGGAAAATCTTTTTCTGCACCATACCGGAAGGAGCTTGCGCGAATGAACTGGAAAGCCTTTTTCGCCATGCTCGCGCGCGATGCCCATGTCGCTCGCCGCAATTTCGTGGCGCTCTTGTTTCAAACTTTTTTGCAGCCGCTGATGTTCGTCTTCATCTTCGGTCGCGTGATGGTCGGCAGCGGCTACATGCCGCCTGTTTACAAGAGTCTCTTGCTCCCCGGAATCATGGCCATCTGCATGGTCGGCACCGGCATTTGGGCCGTCGCCATGCCCCTGATCGCCGAATTTCAATTCACCCGCGAGATCGAAGACCGCCTACTCGCTCCCATGGAGATTTCCTGGCTGGCGATCGAGAAGGTCATCGCCGGCACGCTGCAAGCGCTCGCTGCTGGCTTCATGGTCATTCCGGCCGCCTGGTTGCTGCTCCGCCCCGGCGTGGATTTGAACGTGCCCCATCCCATTCTCTTTGCGGTCGTGGCATTGCTCGTCGCTCTTTTCTCCGCGACCGGCGGCCTCGCCCTCGGCTGCAGCATGCAGCAGACCCACATCGGCCTGATGTTCAGCCTCATCGTCGCCCCCATGATTTTTTTTGGCTGCACCTACTATCCCTGGAGCGCGCTCGACAAATTCCCCATCCTGCAAAAAGCCGTGCTCGTGAACCCCCTCGTCTACGCCAGCGAAGGCCTTCGCGCCACGATGATTCCCCAGTTCCCGCATCTCCCTTTGGTGGCCGTCGTCATCGGTCTTGTATTTTTCAACGCCTTGCTGCTCGCCGTCGGCCTCCGCAATTTCCACGGCAAATCTGTCAGCTGAGTTCCTCGAGGAAGCCATGAGATTCGCGAAGATTGTATTTTGGGTTGCGGGAATTTGGGGCTTTCTCGTCCTCACACCGCTTTACTTTATGTTTGATCTCATCAGCCGCAATGATCCGCCTCCCATCACCCATCCAGGATTCTTCTATGGATTCGTGGGACTCGGCCTGGCGTGGCAGGTCGCTTTTATCGTCATCGCCACAGACCCGGTGCGTTTTCGGCCTCTGATGATTCCGTGCATCCTCGAAAAAGTCAGTTGGAGCGCAGCGGTAATCATCCTCGTCTTGCAAGGCCGGATGCACAAGTCGGACCTGGTCTTTGTCGGCGCGGACCTTCTTCTCGGCCTCCTCTTCCTCATCGCCTACTTCAAGACTCCTCCCCGCGCATCCATCAGCCCATGAGCTTACTCCTTGAGGCAAAGGCATGAGGTTTGCCCTGCAAGTTGGATTGATAGCCCTGCTGGCGACGGCTGTGTACTACCGATTCGCTCGCCACGATGCTGGCACGTACTACCTCCTTTTCGGCGCATGGATCGTCATCCTGGCCTTTTATGTATTTCCTACGGCAAGAATAGAAACTGACCACTACTCCTTCGCCTCCTCGTTGCAGGTTCCGCCGCCGCTCGCTCTTGCAACAACCAACACCCTTCTCCTCTTTACTGACCACTGAAAACTGACAACTGAATACCGCGTCCCCCATCCCTCCGTTTTGCCGATTCCGCCGCTTATGCTAACGTTTTTCGTTCATGAACAAGCGCATAGGCGTGCTCTTGAGCGGCCGCGGCTCGAATTTCGAGGCGCTGGCGGAAAGCGTCGCCGCGGGTAGGATTCCGAACGCGGAGATCTCCGTCGTCATCAGCAATCGCGAGGGCGCGCCGGGCATCCAGCGCGCGGAAGCGCGTGGAATCAAGACGAGCGTGATTCCTTCGAAAGGCCTGGAACGCGAAGTGTATGACCGCCAGGTCGCGGCGGTTCTCGCCGAACACCAAGTCGATCTGATCTGTCTCGCCGGATACATGCGCCTGCTGTCTCCCTTTTTTGTCGCAAAATTTCTGAACCGCATCCTGAATATTCATCCTTCACTGCTCCCGTCATTCCCCGGTCTGGAATCGCAGCGCCAGGCGCTCGAGTACGGCGTGAAATTCGCCGGTTGCACCGTCCACTTCGTCGACGAAAATCTCGACGCCGGCCCGATCATTTTGCAGGCCACCATCCCCGTCCTCGATGGGGACACGGAAACAACTCTTTCAGAAAAAATCCTGAAAGAAGAACACCGGATTTATTCTCAAGCCGTGAATATCGTGCTCGAAGGAAAATACAAAATCGAAGGCCGCCGCGTACTTCGCACAAGCTGAAAACAATTCATGTCCAACTCGAATTTCAAACCCGTCGCCGAGCAGCTCGCCTACCTCAAAAAAGGCGTGGCCGAAATCATCCCCGAAGCCGACCTGGCCGCCAAGCTCGAAAAATCCCAAAAGACCGGCAAGCCCCTCCGCGTCTATCTCGGCGTGGATCCCACCGCCCCGGACATTCATCTAGGACACACCGTAGTCCTCCGCAAGCTCAAACACTTTCAGGACCTCGGCCACACCGCCATCTTCCTGATCGGCGATTTCTCCGCGATGATCGGCGACCCCACCGGGCAATCCGAGACTCGCCCCCCGCTGACCCGCGAGCAAGTCGACGCCAACGCCAAGACTTATCTCGAACAGGTTTACAAAATTCTCGACCGCGAAAAAACGGAAGTTCGCTACAACAGCGAATGGCTGAGCAAAATGTCTGCCGAAGACATCGTGCGCCTTTGTTCTCACTACCGGCTTGCGCGCATGCTGGAGCGCGAGGATTTTCGTTCGCGCCTGGACAAGGGCCAGCCCATTTCCGTGCATGAGCTTTTGTATCCTTTGCTGACGGCGATTGATGCTGTAAAACTACAGTCCGATGTTGAGCTGGGAGCGACCGAGCAAAAGTTCAATTTGCTAGTGCACCGCGAAATCCAGGGCGAGTACGGTCTGCCGGGCCAAGCCATTCTGACCATGCCGATCCTCGTCGGCCTCGACGGCCACCGCAAAATGTCCAAGAGCCTCGGCAACTACATCGGCATCACCGAAGCCCCCGGCGAAATCTTCGGCAAAATAATGTCCATTCCCGATGAACTGATGTGGTCCTACTACGAGCTGGTGACCGACCGCATGCCCCAGGAGATCGCCGCGCTAAGAGGGGAAGTTGCCGGAGGCGCGCTTCATCCCATGGACGCCAAAATGCGCCTGGCCCAGGAAGTCATCGCTGATTTTCACGGCGAAGAAGCCGCCCACAAAGCCGCCGAAAATTTCCAGCGCATCTTCCGTGACCGCCAGGCTCCTACATCCATGTCGGAGATTGTCATCAAACCAAATCCAACACACTTGGCCATCCAGTTTCTGTTTGACGGAAGACTCGTCAGAACCATGGACCCAAGAGGTTTGTCGACCAGACAAGAAAAATGGTCGCGGTTGCTCTCGACCCTTGAGTTGGTTCCGTCTACTTCGGAAGCGGAACGCCTTATCAAACAAGGCGGCTTCGAGATAGACGGTAAGACCTTATCGGACCCAACCAGCAAACTAGACTTCACCAAACCAAGCTCACGAGAAATTCGTGTGGGTAAGAAATCATTTTTCCGTATCACTGTCGTTTGTCCCTAGTCAAAGTTCTCCGCAACCATTTTGAAAACGTATTGCGCGACCGCCGGCGCCGCCGTCAACCCCGGCGATTCCATCCCCACCAGGTGAATCGCCTGCGGCACCTTGGGGTCGCGCGTAATTACGAAATCAACGATCCCTTTGTGCTCTGGCGGCACGAGCTTTGGCCGCAGCCCCGAATACCCAAGCTGCAAGTCCTTCTCCTCGATTTCCGGCAACAACGTTTTCGCGCTGTGCGCGAAATCCGCAATCGGCAATCGGTTCTTTTCGTAATTGTCTTTGCCCTCTACGTAAGTCGCTGTGGGCCCCAGCAGAAACGTCCCCCACAGCGTCTTCGTGAAGTGCACTCCCAGGCTGAGCCCATCCGAGTGCGGCAGGGGATACACAAGATTGTTGATCAGCGACGAACGCGGTCCTCGCACCTCGCAATATTCCCCGCGTACCGGATAAATCTTCCACGAACGATTCCCCAGCATCGCCGCCACTTCATCCGCATAAAGTCCCGCCGCATTGATCAGGCATCGCGCTTCAATCGTTTCATCCTGCGCGTCCTCTTCGTCGCCGATGCGCAATCCTACGCGAATGGTTTCGCCGGAAGGCTCCAGCGAAGTGACCCGTGCGAACGTAACAACATTCGCTCCCTGATTTGTCGCCACACGCGCATACGCATGCACAAGTTCTTCCGCGGAGACGATGCCGGTCGAAGGTACGTCCAGCGCCGCAACACCTTTGATATGCGGCTCTCTCTTACGAATTTCGTCAGCGCCGATCAGTCGAAGACCTTCGACCCCGTTCTCTTCCCCGCGCTTCTTCAACGCGACGAGTTCGGTTTCCTCGTGCGCATCGACGCCCACGACCAGCTTCCCGCAGTGGCGAAACGGAACATTGTGTTTCTCGCAAAATTCATAGGTAAGGCGATTGCCTTCAACGCACAGCCGTGCCTTCAACGAATTTTTTGGGTAGTAGATTCCGGAGTGGTTCACGCCGCTGTTGCGCGTGCTCGTAGCCATGCCCAGTTTTGGAAATTGCTCGACAAGAAAAACGTCCTGCCAACGCTCGGAAACGGCGCGCGCGATGGCGCAGCCGATGACGCCACCGCCGATGATCAGAATGTTCGCCTGGTCCATGAAATCAGAATATCGAAAAGTGGGATAGGAAAATAGCAGATCGCTTGCCCTGAAAATCGGGCTCCTGAAGTGTCTCCTCTCCTATTTGCAGTAGCTTCCTCAGCTATTGGTCGCCGCCGACCGCGTCAAAAAGCGAATTACACGCAACCAAACGCGACTCCGTCCCGTCGTGCACCGCATAAGAAGCTTGTTTGTTTGCTTCATATCCATTGCGCCAGAGCGAAGCGGCCCCGTGCGCGCCATCCTTGTTCAGTGCGTAAAAATAGATGTGAAAGGTTCCGAGTTTTTTCTTGTCGTTTTTGTAGTTGTGCGCGATGCGGCCCATGGCTTCGAGGCAGGCGTCCGTGGGCGATTTGCCCTGGCGCATCATTTCGATGATGGTGTGCCCGCCGGAAATTTTGATATTTTCTTCGCCCTTGCCGGTGGAACCCGCGGCGCCCACTTCATTGTCCACGCAGCAGCCCGCCCCAATGATCGGCGAATCCCCTACGCGGCCGGGAATTTTCCACGACAATCCGGAAGTCGTCGTCGTGGCGGAGATGTCGCCGTTGGAATCAACGGCCATGCACGGAATCGTGCCCGTCGGCGGATGCGCGATAACGCGTTCGGCGTAGGCGATCTGTTTTTCATCGCCGTCGAAGATTGCCGAAATATGTTCCTTCCATTCCGGCGAATCAATTCCCGGGCGCCAATTGAAGGAAGATCTTGCTTTCCACGCCAGCCAGATTTTTCGCGAGTGCTCGGTCAGGAGATTCATCTCCTCGAATCCTTCCGCGACCGCAAAGCGCCGCGCGCCGTCGCCAACGATCATCACGTGATTGGTTTTCTCCATCACTGTTTTCGCGAGGCGCGAAACGTTTTTGATGCGGCGCACGCTCGCAACCGATCCGGCGCGGTGCGTGGGCCCGTGCATGACGCTGGCATCGAGCTCCACCTCGCCTTCTTCGTTGGGCAGTCCCCCGTACCCCACGGAGTCATCGTTGGGATCATCCTCGACGACGGTGACAGCAGCAACGACGGCGTCCAGCGTGTCGCCGCCTTTCTTGAGGATGTCCATCCCTTTATCGAGGGCGTGGAGCCCGTTGGCGCTGGAAATAATGAGTGGACGCTTGCCCTGCGCCGCTGGCGCTAGGCTCGCAAGGGCCTTCGCGTCGCTTGCAATCGGCAGCGATCGTCCAAAAAGTTTGCCCGCGCTGGCAATCGCGCTGCCCGCCAGCGAAGTCAGAAAAAATTTGCGGCGTGACCAAAGTTCCATGGGAAGACCTCCTCGGAGTGCGGAGGGCAATATACATCAGTTGCGCCACTTTGGAGTGCGGCGGCTCGCCGCCGCTTTTCTTGCGACCTCACTTACAACCATAAGCTTTGTCGTTCCAGCTAGCCGGACGTTGCAGGCTTAGCAGGAAATTCTCCTTCCCAGCGGGCGATGACGACGCAGGCGACGCAATTCCCGAGAACGGTGACAGCCGTTCGTCCCATGTCCATGAGTTGATCGATCGCGAAGAGAAGAAATAATGGTTCCATGGGCAGATGAAACGAAGTCGCCGCGCCGAAAACAATCAAGAGCGAGGCGCGCGCCACGCCAGCGGTTCCTTTACTGCTGATCAGAAGCGTCAGAATCATCAAAACTTGCTGACCGATGCTGAGGTGCAGCCCAGCGGCCTGGACCACAAAAAATAACGCGAGGGATTGATAGAGACTCGCGCCGTCCATATTGAAGCTGTAGCCGGTGGGGAGGACGAAGGCGACGATTTCGCGCGGGACGCCGAAGGACTCGAGTTGCTCGATGGCGCGAGGCAAAGTGGCCTCCGAGCTGGCAGTGGCAAAGCCGATGGTGACGGGTTCGGCGACGGCGTTGATGAAACGCTTGAGGGGGATGCGCGCCCACAGCGTGATGGGCAGCAGAACGAAGACGATGAAGAAGGCGAGAGCGATGTACATTGTGGCGAGGAGTTTCAGGAGCGGAAGGAGGACTCCCAAGCCGAGATGTCCGACGGTGTAGGCAACGGCGCCAAAGACGCCGAGCGGCGCGGCGTACATGACCAGGTTGGTGAACTTGAACATGGTTTCCGAGAGGCTCTCGGCGAAGGCGAGAATGGGGCGGCGCTTGGGCTCGGGAACGAGCGCGAGCGCCATGGCGAAGAGGACGCTGAAGACTACGATTTGCAGCACCTGGCCTTCGGCGACGGATTTGGCGATGTTCTCCGGGAAAATGTCGGTGATGAGTTGCGCGGCGGTGTGGGGAGAAACGTTGAGTGATTGCGCCGCGGAGGACGGAGGGAGATGGACGCCTTCTCCTGCGCGGCTGATGTGGATGGCCGCATAGCCGATGAGCATCGCAAGGGTGGAGACGACTTCGAAGTAGATGAGGGACTTGATGCCGAGGCGGCCGACTTTCTTCAGGTCGGAGTGCCCGGCGATGCCCACCACGAGAACGCCGAAGAGCAACGGCGCGATGATGACCTTGATGAGCCGGAGAAAAATGGTGCCGAGGAGTTGCAGGTTTACTGCGATGGAGGGCCAGTCGTGGCCAAACTCCGCGCCGGCGAGAAGGCCGACGAAGATCCAGGTTGTCAGCGAGCGGCGGGAGGTGGCATAGGCGGCGATGAGTAGGATCGCCAGCCAGCGCAAGAGCGTTGGGACAAGCGCAGGCAGCGGCAGCATCTGAGCGCCGGCGAGGAGCGATGCCGCAATGGCAATGGTGGCGGCCAGGATGGCCGCTGCCAGGAATTTGTTTCTCATCGGCGGTGGGCGAATGATTCCATCGGTGCCGAAAGGTATGCTGCTTCCCGTTGTGTGTCAATAAGCTCGGGAAGGCAGGAAGCAATGAAGAAAGGGAGTAACGAGGTGAGGAGTACTCGACGGGGAGATGAGTTCCGAAATGGGAATTGTTGGGTGACACCCGGCAGTTTTCGTAAGAGCGGCAAATAAAAGACTTGCGGGATACGGAAGTTGGAAGAGTGTACGGAAGATAGGAAATAGAGAAGCAAGGCAGGAGAGTTGGGGGGACGAAGGGCGAAACGTCGAAACGTAGTGGAGGCACTCGTAGGGAGAAAACTTTGGGCTTGAAGGATTGTACCCCCCTGTTTTTTGTAAGTGTTGCATCTAAAGAGTTTAGTATTTATGTAAGTCCTGTGTTTGCAATACTTACGAGACGGCCCATAAGTGTTGCAGATAAAAGACTTAGGGAGATCCGAGATCTGATGCACCCTCCCCCCTATGTTTTTGTAAAAGATTGATGCGATTGGGGTTAAGGGGTGGGGATCGACAAAAGAATTGAGAGCAAAGGAGTTAGGCGTGAAACTCGTTGAAAGGTTTGAACGTTGGCACCTCTGAACGTTCCTTGAACGGGGAGATCGGCGAGGATGGTGAGCGACAAACACTTGAAAAGATACGATGAAACTAAACGCACGTCAAGTAATTAGTTGGATATCATTCGAACGGAATGGTAAAGTGTTGAAACGATTGCAGATTGAAACATGGAAGAGCAGGAAGCAAAGTGCGGGAACTTGACTAGTGTACGCTATTGGCGTATAGTTCGTATTGTACGCCGGTAGCGTAGGATGGATGCGTGAATGGAATTCATCGAAGCTCCGGCGTTCACCCGGCACCTGTCCGAATACCTGGGCGACGACGAATACCGGGCGCTCCAGAGACAGCTCGGACCCGGGCCCGGCGTGGGAGACTTGATTCCAGGGACGGGAGGATTCCGGAAAATACGCTGGGCGGACAAGAGGCGTGGCAAGGGACGGCGAGGGGGCCTGCGGGTGATCTACTACCACTTTGCCGCGGATTATCAGATCTGGCTGATGATGTTGTACAGCAAGAATGAAGCGGCTGACCTCACGCCGGAGGAAAAGAAGGCGCTGAAAACAGCGATCGAAGGCGAAGGCAAGGCGCGCGAGGCTGCCAGGAGGAAACGGTAATGGCAAAGAGGAAGATTTTCGACGAGTTGATGGAAGGTGTAGACGCGATGAAAAGGCATCGCGAGGGGAAGCTGACGCTGCGAAGCTACAAGGAGGAAGTGACACCGCTTCCGGCAGTGGATTCCAAGTTTATCCGCGAGACTCGGAAGAAGATGCGGTGTTCGCGAGCGGTGTTTGCAAGGAAGCTGCGGATCAACGAGAGAACCTTGGAGAAATGGGAGCAGGGCCGGGCCAAGCCGAATCCTCAGGCGGCGGCGCTGGTTCTGCTGGTGCGCCGGTATCCCGACACGCTGGAGCGGCTGGAAAAGGTGGCGGCGGGGTGAAGCAGTGCGATGAAACAAGGCCCCAGATGCGAAAACGGCGTCTGGGGCACGCAGCTGGAGTGGGAAAGGGAAAAATCTTGAGGAGAGAGGAGCCACTGGCAAAATCCCGTTTGTGTAGCGCCCGCCCCACTTACCAGACCTTGGCAAGATTGTGCACTCCCTGGAGATAGTCCTCTTTCTCGATTCTGCTTTCGACGCCAAACTCCGCCAGGATGGTCATCATCTGCCCCACGGGAAGCCCGGCAAGCGCCGCGGCCTTGCCCAGGGAAGCCTCTCCCTTTCTGTATCTCTCGACGGCAAGCAGGACTCTGCCGCGCGTGACCAGGTCGCGCACGGCCTTGGACAGGTCGCTGCGCTCTTCTTTCGAGATCTCAGCGAGAAACTCGTAGTTGTCGCGATCCATGCGGATACTCATCGTTTTGGTCATTCGGGCACCTCCAATTTCAGCCTGGCATCTTCGATGATGGAATTCTTGTAACGTCCGTATTTGGCGAGCGCCGCGAGTCCAGCAAGTGCGGCGCCACGATCGAGCAAATCTTTTTCGCGGCTCCGAAGCAGGATGCCCCCAGCGGTGGTGAAGGCAATACCGAGCAGCTTGCAGGCATTGATGCCATTCTTATCATCGATGCCGACGATGCGAGCTCTTTCCTTCTGGGCCAGCGCAATGGCCTCCGCTTCGCCCTGGCCCAAGCTAAAGTCCGTTTGTAACTTTTCGACCAGCTTCCTGTTCTTCACAAGGATAACCTTGATTCTCGACTCATCCAGGGCTTTTTGGATCGTGAGCGCATCCAGGCCCTTCTTCGTGGCACAACACTCCCTAGCGACCTCCCCCGGAATAGCGACCTCCAGCTTGACGCCAGCCAGGAATGGGCCGAGAAGTTCGGCCCTGGTAATGAGGATTAGCGTAGATGCGTCAAGAACAAACATTATGACAATATATTACAGACGTAATATTACCATGCGCAGACTGCGGATAGCAAACTCCGCGCGAGAATGGGCCACCCGTCCAGGCCCGAGGAAAGAGGAAGAGAGATTTCTCTCTGCGCAAGCCGACCCTTTCGCAGGAGTGCCGCGAACAGAAGGGCACGATACATCGTGCCCGTACAAAACAAAATTGAAGAAAAAAACTTTTTGCGCAACCTGAGGCAACGCGCTGGCATCCCAAGGGGAGGCAGAAGTTAACAGGGCCCGCGCGGAAATGCAGGAATGTGCGATTCCGTGCGGATTCCTGGATTCGGCCGCCCCAGCTTCATCCTCAGCGGACGTCCCGGCCCGTGTGTAGTTCGGCTAATCGGGCCTTACCGGCCTGTGTAGTCCAGTGATTCGGGGCCTTGCCGGCCCGGTCAGCTCATCCGGCCACACCAGCCCGTCCAGCCAATCCAACTAGGAGGGTCGTAACATGCAAACTCTGAGAGTAGCTGTATTCTCGTTGTGCACCGCGCTGATCGCTACGCTGTTTGGGGCCGCACTCGCCCCGGGCGCTCGAGCGGATCAGTGGGACAGAAAAACCGTGGTTACCTTCAGCGATTCGGTGGAAATCCCAGGGCAGGTGCTGCCGGCGGGGACCTACGTCTTCCGACTGGCCGATAGCCCGACCGACCGGCACATCGTCCAGATTTGGAATGCGGATGAAACGCAAATCCTGGCAACGACCATGGCCATTCCAAACTCCCGCTCAGAACGACCCGATAAATCCATTTTCGAATTTGAGGAGCGCGCGCGCAGCTCGCCCATGGCACTCAAAGTGTGGTTTTATCCGGGAGACAGCACCGGACAAGAGTTCGTCTATTCCCGATCGTCGTATTCCAACAGGCGGTAGAGACGGTTGGCGACAGGGATGAATCGGGAAATCCCTGATGCACGCGGATGGGGAGGGGGTTTCATCGGTATACGGTGGAAGCCCCGGCCCACGCAAAGCACGGGCCTCACGCAAGGCACGCCGGTCTAAAGACCCGCCACTACGAGCCGGCCCAAAGCCGGCCGCTACAAAGCAAGGCACGGGTCTAAAGACCCGCCACTACAAAGGACATGCGAGGGGCGTTCCGGTGCGCTTGGCAAATCGCTAGGGGTTTGCCAATCGAGGTCGTGTAAAATCATTTACCGGGGGACGGGCCCAATGAGGGATGAGAACACCAAGCAGGCGGCGCAGGAATACCTGGCGGCAAAGCTCACAGAAGATGAGCAGATTTATGAAGAGACACACAATGTGGCATTGGCGGTGGCGCGCGCTCCCCTGGTTTGGAAGAGCCTTAAGGATTCTATTTTCGAGAAGTGCGGTGAGTGGAATGCGGTGACGCAAGAAGAGACGCTTACGTGCAAGGAAACGGCGATTGGAGATATCAGGATTTGGTGCGCCGCCCGGTCGAAACAGATGACGGTGCATTACGATTCCAAGAAACTTTTGATCACGGTGAAGAACACCGGGCGGCTGGAACACGAAAAAGACGTGATCCTGCACATCGAAGGATACCGGACAGGCGCGGACCGGGCCGACCGGGATGTTCACCTGGTGCGAAACGAGCAGGCTGTGAACATCGATATGCTGATTGTGGGCGAGCTTCGCGTGCTGACGGGAATGAAACGGCAACGGAACGCTTAGGGATCGAGAAACGAACATACCTTCCGCATCACGATTTCCCTGGAAAATCGAATCAGGAAGAGCGGCCCGCCTCAGAAGACGGGCCCTACAAAAACACCACCGGATCAAGAGAGGGCGCAATATATTGCGCCCCTACAAGAACAAATTCGAGGAGAGGGCGGGCAAGCCCCGCCCCTACACAGGCAAATTCAGCGGACGAGCAACTAAAGAGGCTGGGCTTTTATTCGGAGGCGCCGAGGGGGAGGAAGTATTGGGTGCCTTTGACGGGTTCCTGGAGGCGCTTGAGGAGGAGCTGGAGGTCTTCGCTGCGCTCGACGAAATCGATGTCGGAGGTGTTGATGACCAGGAGGTCGGAGGCGGCGTAGCGGAAGAAGAAATGTTCGTAGGCGCGGGCGACTTCCTCGATGTATTCGGGGG
>WNFP01011769.1_pt1 | contig 19828 bp, 18 predicted proteins | sample 5400201 | NCBI WGS metagenome assembly WNFP01 (sample SAMN13153355, study PRJNA577476) | soil metagenome | isolation source: 115 cm saprolite under Madrone tree | place: USA:California | collected 2016-06-14
CGGCACCGCGAAGTGATCCTTTTGACGCTCGCCTTCTTCTTTATCGTGACGGCAGCCTATGGCTTTACCTTCTGGCTTCCCACGATGATCAAGAGAGCTTCCGGCTCGTCTAACCTGGTCGTGGGTCTTCTCTCAGCTATCCCTTACTTTGCCGGGCTCGCGGCGATCCTGATTGTGGGCTGGTCCTCTGACCGGACTGGTGAGCGGCGTTGGCATACAGCCTTATCGATGCTGGCTGTTAGCATTGGACTCTTACTCGGCGTTGTCGCTCAACAGCACCTCGCGCTGGCCATTACAATGTTTAGTGTTGGCGTGGTTGGATTGTACGGTTATCTTCCCGGCTTCTGGGCTTTGCCGACCAGCTTTTTGACTGGCACCGCGGCAGCGGCTTCAATTGGCTTGATCAACTCGATTGGAAATCTGGGCGGCTGGGCCGGTCCCTGGCTGGTTGGGTATCTAAGCAAGAGAACTGGTTCATTCATTTCCGGCGCGCTCTGTTTATCTCTGTCGGCGATGATCGCGGCGGCGTTGGTGCTTTCGATTCGAGCAACTAAAAAAACAGCGGTATGAAGCGGGAGCTGAAATTAAACGTCGGGTTGAAAAGTTTACCGAAAAGCGAGTACTTGATGCCGTGTACGACCCGAGGCCCGAGGGCCGTAAGGAAATAGCCACGACCGTCAGATCTTGGATCCAGAACCAATCCAGATTAAATGAGCGCCGAAGGCGCGGCACGTTAAGTTGACTCGACAGTCGGATGTGTCGGCCTTTCGGGCCTTCAAGACTTTGGACATCTTCCCGACCACGCCTTTACGGACGTGGCTATTTCATAACGGCCCTCCGGGCCTCCTCCAAGAGTCAGCTTCGCGGACGACAATCTGGGAAAAGCCGTATTGATGTGACCGGCAACGTTGAGATCGGTGCAGCTCACACTTTTTTCAGTCGTGCTATCATCGCCGACGAAAGCGTAGTCCAAAAGAGATCTGGTCCGGCGGCGGCGTAACTCTTAATTCACCAAGGTGCCCTTCGACCCTATCACTAAACCAGAGCCAAACATTTCGACATTTCTGCGAGGTCGGATTGATGCCGGTGACTTCCCTTCTGCTGTTTACATTGTCGCTGAACATGGCCGCGCAATTTTCGCCGATGCGCTTGGTAATGCGGTCCGCGAACCCGAAACGCACGCGGCCTCCATGGAAACGATTTATGACCTCGCTTCGCTGACGAAGCCGCTCGTGACCGGGCTTCTCTGCGCACGGCTGGTTCAGTTGGGTGAGTTGGCGCTGGACAGTTCCATTGCGAACTACCTGCTGGAATTCGATCGTCCTGACAAGAACCTAATTACGATTCGCCAACTTCTGACCCACACATCAGGCTTGCCGGCGTGGCGCCCCCTCTATATCACCGCGCAGGGCATCCAGGACGGAGCAATTGCGGCGATTGCCAATCAGCCACTGGCATACGAGCCTGGCGCTCAAGTTCTCTACAGTGACCTTGGATTCATTGTGCTCGGGTTTTTGCTAAACAGACTGACCGGAATGACGCTCGATCATCTCGCGCAGCACCAGGTCTTCAATGAATTGCATTTGCAGAGGACCTTCTTCAATCCAGTCCAGGCTATTAGGAGCGGGATCGCCGCGTGCGAGAGTGGAAATCGTTACGAGCGCGACATGTGCGAATTGGATCCCGAACTATCCTCGTATTCGGGTTGGCGCACCGGAGCGATTTGGGGCGAAGTTCACGACGGCAATGCGAGTTTTCTCGGCGGCGTGGCCGGCCATGCCGGTTTGTTCTCGACTGCCGGCGAGACTTTGCGTCTCGCTAATCAATTTGTCGATACACTCTCGGAACTTCTTTCAAAAGACACCTGCGAGCTCTTTCGCATGAACATGACCGCGGGCTTGAATGAAGCGCGCTCATTCGCCTGGCAACTCGCGGCGACAAAGGATTCAACCGCAGGTCCGGCCCTGCCGCCGGATGCTTTCGGCCATACGGGATTTACCGGAACAAGCTGTTGGGTCGACGCACCGAGCGAACGGGTGTACCTCCTGCTCACCAATCGCACGCACGCCCGTACCTTGCCTTTCGCGAACATCAACGCGGTGCGCCGTCAGTTTCACACCCTGGCCGCGGCGGCGTTGCCGCCCAAATGACGGGGAACTTTGGATCCAGCAAACCAAACCACGAAGGCGGGGGCCAGAGTTGCGTGGCTGCGAAACTTTCTCAGCCTCGAACGTAACGTGACTATCGCGTCAGGCGCGGTGTTCCTCCTTGGCTTTGGGGAGGAACTGTGGAAGAAGTTTCTGCCAAAGTATCTCGAGGCGCTGGGGGCCAGCACCCCTTTGATCGGTCTCTTCGGCACGGCCGAAGATTTTTTCGACGCTGTCTACCAATACCCCGGCGGCTGGATCGCGGATAGATTCGGCCGGCGGCGGGCCTTCCTCTTCTTTTTGAGCCTCGCTTGCGCCGGCTACCTCGTCTACCTGTTCGGACCAGCGTGGCCGTTCGCTTTTCTGGGCCTCGCATTAGCGATGGGTTGGCAAAGCATGGCTTCTCCGGCGATCTTCGCCGTGATTGGCGACTCGCTGCCGCAAGAGAGACGAGCAATGGGCTTCACGATTCAGTCGATCCTGAAGCGTGTGCCGATTATGATCGCGCCTGTTGTTGGCGGTGTTCTAATCGCCCGGCGAGGAGTTGTCTCAGGCGTACACCTCGGCCTCATCGTCACGCTCGCGCTGGCCGCTCTTACGGCCCTGCTCATCCGCTTCATCAACATTACCCGCCTGCCCCACCAACCGACGAATATTTTCGGGGTCTGGAAGTCTTTTCAAAGCGGCCTCAAGCGTCTACTTATTTCGGACATATTTATTCGCACCTGTGAAGGCATGGCCGACGTCTTGATCATTCTCTATGTTACCAATGTGCTGCACGTCAGCTTCACGCGCTTTGGTACTCTGATCGCTGTCAGCACCATCACCACGTTGGTGATTTACCTGCCGGCGGCGAAGGCAGCCGACCGCGTCGGACGACGACCGTTTATTATCGCTACGTTCTGTGCCTTTGCGTTGTATCCACTGGCGATTGTCTCGGCGCATGACTTTGGCGGGTTGGTGATAGCGTTCATCATCGGCGGCTTGAGAGAAATCGGGGAGCCCGCGCGCAAGGCAATGATCGTGGATTTTGCTGAGCCGCAACTGCGCGCGCGCACTGTCGGTCTCTATTACCTGGTACGCAGTCTGGCCATCACACCGGCGGCGGCAATCGGCGGGCTGTTGTGGAAGCTTGCACCGCAAACTCCTTTCGCTATCGCCGGCGCTTTTGGCGTCACCGGCGCATTTATTTTTATCGCCACGGTGCGGGAAAGAACTGCTGGCTGAGTATACTCTCCGAGATCGCCGCATCTTGCGGTGAAGATACCCTCAAGTACATTCACCGCAGAGGCGCCGAGGACGCAGAGGGGCGCAGAGAGATTTGAATTGAGACGGTGCTGCAGTTTGGCGCTCAGATCGAATCCTTTTGTAGTAAGATGACCTCGGCCCGCCCGGCTTGCTCCCTTTAGTTCGCGGGGGGTTATCCAGTTCAAATGCAAGAACCCATTCGCACTATCGCGACGCGGTTGCTTATCGCGAGTACGCTCCTTTCGCCAATAGGCTTTTCCTCGGCCGCCATCGCACAGGACCGCCAGCGCCGTACAACTGACGAAAGCGATCAACAGAAAACATGGCCTGCCGATCAAGCTTCGATCGTAAAGAAGGCCAGCGAATCAAAAGAGCCGGTCCAACTCTCAAGTGAACCGGTGATGCGAATCGCGCTATCTACTGACTCGCATTCAGCGACAATCTCGACCACGGCAAGTCTGCTTAACGCTTCCGAGGCCGGGGCTCAGCCGCTGCCGCTCGATACCTCGCGCCTGCGAGTTGAGTCGCGGATGCTGTCACCATCGCGACCGTCGAGCGACCGAGCCTTTGACCTTGACGTCGCGAGATCGCTTTCGCGGGATGAGGCCGATCGGATTGTCGGACAGGTACGGGAGCTGGCTGGTGTCGAGGCTCGTCCAGTCGCCGAATCCGCGGACAAGTGGAAAGTGGTCGTCCGCAGCCAATCGACGGAAGAGGCCGACGATCTGACAGCTAAGCTGGAGGACGCGGGTTTCGAAGTGCTGCTATCTGGTCAGGCGACCGGCCCCAAAGGGCCAGCTCCAGTCGCGAACGATGCTAAAGATATTTCATCGGCGACTAACGCAAAGGCTCCGGCTGCCAACAGAGTGCGGCTGACGTCCCGCGCGATCGCGCCCGGACGTGAACTAATTGAGGCGATCGCTGCGCGGACTTATGCTCTGAAGAACCGCGGACAATTTTCTGCTGAAGGTTATGATTTGTTACCGACCACGCGCTCGCAGGTTTATCGCGGACTTTCGAGCGAAACTGTCTTGACCTCCCGAGCCGTCGAGGAAACTCGCGGAATGATTGCGACCTACAACGGCGAACCCATCAACGCTCTTTACACTTCGACCTGCGGCGGCCGCACTGAAGATGCCGAGAATATCTTCAACACTGCGGTCCCGTACTTAAAGGGCCGCGAATGCGCCGCGGAGGGGAAAGCCGCGTTTGCTCCGTTCATGATTAGGAGTTCACGCGAGCTGTTCGACATCAAAGATGAAAGGGATTTGGTCTTTGCTCGTGATGCAGCCGTGTTGGCGATAAGCGGCTTCGCGGTGCCGGCGGACAAGGTTTCCAGTTCATGGTTATCGTCGCACCTGTCGAGTTCCGAGGCGCGCGAGTGGCTGACTGTTGTTGCCCGTCTTGCGCGCAACATAGCGTTTAGATCTCCGGACGACGCGGTAAAGCCGCCGGCTTTCAGTACGGCGCTGATCGCCGCGGTTTATGGCGACGCCCGCGCTGATACTCTTTTGAATAACGCAGATGCTGATTACCTGCTTGGCTTTCATGATGGCGATCAGATACCCGCTGTCAATCGCGCAGATGTAGCGATGCTATTGCGCGACGGTGCGCTGTCACTTTTTGCCGATGCCACGCTGCGGCCAAACGAGAGTATGTCGCGCGCACGGGCCCTCCATGCAATCGCCAGGCTGCTCGAATCGCGGAACCTGCTTGCGCTGCAGAAGGGCACGTCGCGAGCAGCATCGGGCGGCATCATGATGCTGCGTTCGAACAAGGGCAAGGACCTGCCCATAGTCGTAAACCGGGAAGTCTTTCTCTTCCGCGAGTTCGGCGACAACCTTTTTCAAATGAAATCGCTGGCGTTGGTAGGCGCGGAGCCGGTCGTCTTTCACGTGAATTCAAAAGGTGAGGTCGATTATCTCGAAGTTCGGCCGGCGGCCAACGGCGCCGCAGCCGATCGCTTTTCATCGGTCACCAATTGGACCGCGGAGCTTTCTCTCTCGGCAGTGCAGTCGCGCTTGGGACGATCAGTCAGAGGCGTCGGCGCAATAACTGACCTGCACATAGCCGCCCGCGGATCTTCGCGACGAGTCATTGACCTGGAAGTCGTCGGCACCCAGGGCGTGGGACATATTCGCGGAGGACGGATCCGGTCGGCGCTCGGTTTGAAGGAACAACTCTTCGTGATCGATCGTGTCTACAACGAAAATGATCGCGTCGCTGGATTTGTCTTTACCGGGCGCGGCTGGGGGCACGGCGTGGGTATGTGCCAGTTTGGAGCTTATGGTTTAGCCAAGCAGGGATTCACCGTCGATCAGATTTTGAAGACTTATTATACGGGCATTGAATTGACCAAGATGTACAACTAAGCGCAGAACACCTCTTGCTTCCTCTTCAATAAAATCAGGGCGCCACTGCCACCTCCTAGACCCTTATCGTTGCCATTTCTATTACGTAGGCAGGTTCGCCGACTTGTGGTAGCGTTATGTTACTGATTCAGCGTTCCCCAAAAATAGAGGATTTCGCCATGGCCGCCAGAATCGAACCGCTGCTCACCGTCGCCGATCTCGACGCCTGTCCTGATGACAACAATCGCTATGAACTAATCGAAGGAGAACTGTTCGTGTCTCGCGCTCCTGGACTTCCACATCAAATCGTTATTCAGAACTTTCAAATTGCATTAGCGGATTACCTCAAGATTAATCCGATCGGACGAGTAGTTCCCGGAGCGGGCGCGGTTTTTAGTAATTCTGACGCAGTGATTCCCGATCTCGCTTTCGTCATTAATGAGCGGTGGAGCGACATTGTCAGCAACGACAGATTCAATGCTGCGCCTGATCTGGTTATCGAAGTGATGTCACCCGGCAAGGAAAACCGGGATCGAGATCTCCTCGTGAAGCGACAGCTCTACGCCAAGTACGGCGTCGCCGAGTATTGGATTGTCGATCCTGAGAACCGTCTGATTGAAGTTTATCGCTTGCGCGACACTCGGTTGGAAAGCGTGGCGAGCTTGCGGCATGGAGACGAGATAAGCTCATCGCTGCTGCCGGGTTTCCGGATGACCGTCAGCGCCGTTTTCGATCTCTGATAATGGCCACCGATCCACTTGTGTCTGGAAAACTCCTCGCTCAACTGATCTTCCTTTCCCTGTCCCTCATAATCGGGAGCGGCCAATCCATCCTTGCGCAAGCCAGGGGTGAACCCGCGCGCAAGTTTGACGAGTTCGGTGATGTTCAATATTCAGACCTGATCGCGCGGCTTGATAACTTTGCAATCGCTCTGCAGAACGAGCCGAACACCAAGGGTTTCATCGTGGTCTATCGCAGTCGGCGGGATCTACCGGGCCTGAGTAACAGGACCGCCCTCCGCTCAAAGGCCTATCTGATAAATTCTCGTGGTGTATCGCAGGATAGCTTGGTCACAGTGGACGGTGGCGACGCGGATTGCCTGACACAGGAATTGTGGATTGCGCCGCCAGGGACCACGCCGGCACCAAGGGGCGATGCCTATTCCAGAAGTTTTCCTGACGTGGATTCCGCGCGCAAGTTTGATGAGTATGGTTATGACTTGGAAGAGGACCGCGACCGACCCTCGCAGTCTTCGACCGAAGCGGACTTTCTGGAACCATTCGCCAATGCGTTACGCAGTCAAAAGCATTCTCTAGCTTATGTGGTTGTCTATGCGCACTTCACAAGAGTCCGCCAGCTTGTTGGAGACGATAATTATGACGTCCGCTATGAGAGACGTATGGATCCGGTCAGCACGGCTCGGAGAAGACTCGTTTTCGAGAAGAAAGTGTTAACCAAAGTGTACGGCATTGCCCCCGCTCGAATCCGATTGATCGATGGTGGCTATCGGAAATGGCGCGCCGTTGAACTGTGGATTGTGCCTCGCGGAGAGCGCGCGCCTATTCCGACACCGAACTCTTTTCCATCGCGGCGATTCCTAACTCGGTAACTATGGTTGCTCGAACAGATCAAGTGACGTTGTATGTAGTGCCGGAGTGTCACTTGTGCGCGCATGCTCAAGACTGGTTGAAAGAGCATAAGGTTGCTTACCTCGAACGCGACGTCGCGAATGACTTCGGCGCACTGCGTGCCATGTATGAATTGACTCATCAGCGATTCGTTCCAGTACTCGAAGCGAAAGGTCAGGCACTGGTGCGTCCAAGTGATGAAGAGCTGACGGAGTTTCTCTTGTGAATCAAGGATGCGTTTCTCCCGCAATCAAATTATTGGCGGTATTGTGTTGCTTATGCTCATCTGGCTCGTGATCGCAATTCGGCTTATCATCTCTCGCGGGTGAACGAATCAATCAAGACAAAGCCCGAGACGAAAGAATGCCGACAGGATGTCCGCGCTCCCATCGTCGCCATAGTCGGCCCCACCGCTTCCGGCAAAAGCGAGTTGGGCATTGAACTGGCACGCCGTATCGACGGCGAGATCATCAACTGCGACTCGGTCCAGGTATATCAGGACATTCAGATAGCGACGGCCAAGACGCCCCTGGCAGAGCGGCAAGGGGTGTCGCATCATTTGATCGACTTCGTCTCACCATTGGTAAATTTCACGGCCGCCGATTGGGCGCGGGCTGCAATTGAAAAGATCGAAGAGATCGAGAGGCGTGGCCATAAGGCTTTCCTCGTGGGCGGCACCGGGCTCTATCTCCGCGCCCTGCGCCTGCCTTTCTTTGATAGCCCACCTACGGATGAAGACTTGCGCGCGCGACTCACGCGAATCCGAGAGCGGCGCGGCTCCGCTCATCTGCATCGCATTCTGCAAAGGTTCGATATGAATGAGGCTGCTAAGTTGAATCCGCGCGACTGGCCGCGAGTGCAGCGAGCTCTCGAGTTTTATTTGCAGAGCCGCCTTCGCTGGCGTCGCGCATCAAAATCATTGCCCTGAGCCCCCCGCGCCAGGAACTTTACACACGGATCAATCGGCGAGCTGAAGAACACTTTGCTAACGGGTTGGTAGCAGAGGTCCGCCGGTTACTGGATGAAGGCGTGCCGGCGAATTCGAACGCGCTCGGCGCGCACGGATACCGCCGCGTGGTGGAGTTTCTTCGCGGCGAGCGCGATCTCGACAGCGCGATCCAACAAACAAAACTGGACGTGCGTCATTACGCCAAGCGCCAGTTGTCGTGGTTCCGCCACGAACGCGACGTGCACTGGCTCGAAGGATTCGGCAACGATCCGGATGTAATCGAGCGGGCCTTTGCGTTGCTTGAATGCTCTCAGCCCTAAAGGACACGATTTGTAGTTCGTCAACACGGTTGGAAATCAATCACGCATTAACCACCTGCGGGAAAACGGGGCCGGCCCCAAGATCATTTCACCAAGAAAACGCTTGTCAGCTTCGAATGCCTGTTATACTCTGAGGCGCAGTAATAAGTTCGATCTCCAAGGACAATCGCTTAGTGGATTCAAAGCCAGCGCCACAAAACATTCAGGACGGTTTCCTCAATCTCGCGCGGCGCGAAAAAATCACGGTCACGATCTATCTGGTGAACGGCGCCAAGCTTTTGGGCCGCATCAAGAGCTTCGACAAATTTTCGCTGATTCTGGAAACAGGATCGCAGGAACAATTGATTTTCAAACACGCCATCTCGACCATCTCACAGGCGCGACGCGCCACCGGCGAGCTGCGGCAGTCAACGGCCACCGGTGAAAGCCCGCCAGATCAGACCGCCGAAGCTTCCTGAAGACACTCCAACGCAGTAAGCCCGTTACGACATGGCTGGCGCTTTCATCACCTTTGAAGGAATTGACGGTTGCGGGAAATCCACGCAACTGAGACTCTTGGCGAGCGAACTGCGCGTCCGTGCGCTGGACATCGTTACCACGCGGGAACCCGGCGGCACGCCTTTGGGAAAACGGCTGCGCGCAGCCTTGCTCGATATAGATGAGCAGGTCGACCCATTAGCTGAGCTGCTGGTCTTTGCTGCAGATCGGGCGCACCACGTGCGCACGCTCTTGTTGCCGGCGCTCGAGACGAATCAGATTGTGTTATCCGACCGCTATGCGGACGCGACCGTCGCCTATCAAGGCGCCGGCCGCGGTTTTGAGTCAAAGTTAATTCACGATATTGTTCAACTGGCAACGGGTGGATTGAAGCCGGACCTGACTTTGCTGTTTGATTTGTCAGTAGCCGAGTCGGCCGTGCGCACCCGGCGGCGCGTGGCCAGCAAAAACACGGATCGACTGGACATTGAAGACGCGGAGTTTCGCACTCGCGTGCGCAATGCTTATCTTGAGATTGCTAAAACCGAGCAGGATCGGTTCCGAGTCATAGATGCGCGCCACTCCACCCAGGAAACGCACCGCAAGGTTATGGACATTGTTATGCCATTTTTGGAAGGTCGCGGCTTTCTTAAGGAGGATAAGTAGTATCGGCTTGCTCGCGGTTTGATACGCGGCTCCTTCGGAGCCGAATGTTTATAGCTCCAACCGCTTGATTTGTTTCTGCGCTCCGTAGGATCGCGACACTCGAATGTTCCGCTCCTACGGAGCTGGGAGATAAGGCCAAGCCGGGGCTATAAATATTTCGCCTCTCCGAGGCGAGGAAGCAAGAGCAGACTGTCAATTTGATTAGACGCTGCTAGTTATTCCAAGGCGTGAATGCCACCTAAGCGCGTGGCACTGATATACTAACTGCTGAAATGTTTTCCACGCTTATCGGCAATGATGAAGTAAAGGAATCGCTGCGGCGTCTGCTGTCAGGCGGCAGGCTTCCTGGCTCGATGCTTTTCACCGGCGAGGAAGGTATCGGCAAGAAGCTCTTCGCGCTCGAATTGGCCAAGGCCCTGAACTGCCGCCAACGTAAGGGAGTCGAAGCCTGCGATCAATGCTCGTCATGTAAACGACTTTCGCGGTCCGCGTTTCCGCCTTTCACAAGCGACGACGACAACAAGGAACGGATGATCTGGAGCGAGCACGCCGACGTGGCCATGGTGCGCCCGCATAAACAGATAATTCGGGTCAAGCCGATGCGCGAACTGGAACGCGAGGCTAACTTCCGGCCGTTTGAAGGCACCGCGCGCGTTTTTATTGTCGAAGACGCGGACTACATGAACGATCAAGCTGCTAACGCTCTGCTTAAGACGCTCGAAGAACCTCCACCGGCGTCCCACTTAATCCTGACTACCTCCAATCCCACCGCCTTGTTGGCGACGATTCGTTCGCGATGTCAGATGATTCGGTTCGCTCCGATCGCTGCCGCGGAAGTCGAGAGATTCCTGATCGCGCAAAAGGCTCTTAGCGACGACGATGCGCGCCTGCTCGCCCGCACCTCGCAGGGGAGCATCGGCCGCGCCCTGGCCGGGGATGTGGAAACCTATCGCGACCGGCGCGAAACGATGCTTGGAGTGCTCAGGGCGCTGACCGTGACGCAGGATCGCGTGGAGCTGTTGCACCTGGCGGAAGGATTGGCGACGGCCAAAGATCGTAACGAGTACGAACAACGCCTGGATGCACTCGAGATCCTGATTCGGGACGCGTGGGCGCTGACCCTGGGCCGGCCAGGCGGAACCATCGTGAATGGTGATCTACTGGCGCCGCTGCAACCGATTGCTGCCGAGTTGAAAAGTGAACAGGCGGCGGCATGGCTTAAGCAGATCGAAGAACTGCGCGGCACACTCGAAGTCAATATCAATCGAAAGATAGCTAGTGATGCACTGCTGCTGACGATGGCCGGGTAGCTTCGCCTGAGTCCTTCCACACAATCTCCGTTGAGCGGCTGAGCACTCGCGCAAATCTTCGCTTATTTCTGCGGAGGTAACGGTACCAGCATCGAGACGCGCCGCCGATAATCTTCATAGGCTTCGCCATGGATGCTGATCATATCGCGCTCTTCCAATTGGATCGCGATCAGGATATATGCGGTCGTGGCGACCGCGAAAACCAGATGACCAGCAGTCATTCTGGGTGTTGCCCAAAATGCGATGATGAAACCCAGCATGATCGGATGGCGAACAACCTTATAGATCAGCGGGGTGCGAAAGCCCAGATAGGAGTATTTGCTGTACAGGTATACCTGTCTCAAGCCGAAGAGATCAAAGTGATTGATCAAAAACGTACTAAGCAGAACCAGCGCCCATCCTGCAAAAAAGATGGCCTGAAGAATTAGCGCGCCGGTAGAATTACGAACGTTCCACACTACACTCAGCAGCGGCTGCCACTGCCAAAACAGCAGCGCCAGCATCAGACTGGCAAGGAGAACGTAGGTGCTGCGCTCAACGACTTTAGGCACAATCCTGGTCCATGCTTCCTTGAAACCAGGCCGCGCCATTACGCTATGCTGGATGGCGAAGAGACCGAGCAGTACTGCGTCGATGATCAGCGACTGCGCGAAGGGGCCTTGCCTGCCTGAGTCGATCGACTTCGGCACAAAGACATTTCCGACAAAACCTATCGCATAAAGAAAAGTGACGAAGAAAATCAAGTAACTCACCAATCCATAAAGCAACGCAAGAATTCGTCCCATGGCCTGAGTCTCCCTTCAGATTTTAGCTATCATTCCAGTTTTCTACTGGTCACTTCCGCGGGAATGTTCATAGGTTATTTTCAGAAAGAAACGAAGCGCCGCTGCACGCCCTTCAATTCGCCCGCGCTCCACTTCTTGCTCTGCGAGCGTGGAACAACGGCCGCGAATCAATTACGCGCCGCAAACTTATTTCGTTCCCCGGCCGGATTAGTGCGTGAAAGAAATTCGATGACTAATATCGCTATACCTACCACTTGGAACTCTGGGAGTCAACACGAATTTCCACAGTTGGGAGCAACCAATAATCAAAAAGGCTGCCCAACAGCAGCCTCCGGCACCATCGGTTTGTAACCTCGTTTACTTTATGCTTACCAATTCGTGTCGCACGTTTGATTTTGCCGCCGCACCTTCCTCCAGCAGCTTCTCAGTTTCCTTCACGAACGCATCTACGATGTCTTCACCGGCCACTTTTCGCATGGGCACACCGTCTTTGAAGATCATGCCCACACCGCGGCCGAAGGTGATGCCTAACTGAGAGTCATGTGCTTCGCCGGGGCCGTTGACAGCGCAACCCATAATCGACAGATGAAGAGGTTCTTCGACATGAGCGAGGCGCCGTTCGATTTCAGTAACGATCTCGACAAAGTTATCAACGTCCAGTCGCCCACAAGTGGGGCAAGCAACAACGGTCACGCCACGCGTCCGCAGCCCCAGAGACTTCACGATCTCCCAGGCCACCCGCACTTCTTCCTGAGGTTCAGCAGCGAGCGAAACACGAATCGTGTCGCCGATCCCTTCATGTAACAGGATGCCCAGGCCGATTGATGATTTTACCGTTCCGGTAAACGCAGTACCGGCTTCGGTCACACCAAGATGAAACGGATAGTTGACCCTTTCAGCCAGCAAGCGATACGCGGCAACTGTCCGCTGCACGTCAGAAGCCTTCAGCGAAACGATGATATCCGTAAAGTCGAGTTCCTCAAGAATCCGAATGTGGCGCATTGCCGATTCAACCATTGCTTCCGGCGTTGCCGTGCCATATTTCTTCAGCAGATCTTTTTCCAACGATCCGCCGTTGACGCCGATGCGAATCGGCACCTTCTGCGCTTGCGCGGCCCGTACGACTTCCACGATCCGTTCGTGCTTGCCGATATTCCCCGGGTTCAGACGCAGTTTGTCGATGCCTGCCTCGAGTGCCATCAAGGCCAGCTTGTAATGAAAATGAATGTCGGCAACGATGGGAACTTCCGGAACGCGCTTGCGAATTTCCTTTAACGCAATAGCTGCGTCGTTGTCGGGTACCGCCAGCCGAACAATCTCGCAACCGGCGCTGATCATCTGTTCAATCTGAGCCACGGTCGCGCCCACGTCAGCCGTATCAGTTTTGGTCATCGACTGGATCACACAGGGGGCGCCGCCTCCTACCTGAACGTTCTTAACTTGTACGGCTTTGGACTTTCGCATAGAGCTCCAGTTTAGAGTTCAAGCTTTAGCATGCGCAGCAATCTCAACCTAAAAGGTGAACTCTGAACATTTGATTATCACTTCGCAGGCGCTGGCGTTGCCGGGACCGGCGACGCACTCGGCGGCGGAGTACTGCCGCGCCAGTTCGACGCCTGCTTTAATAGATCGTTGGTGATCACAAACACCATCAGGAGAATTACCACGACAAAACCGACCTGCTGAATTCGCTCCCGAACAGTCATTGAGATCTTCATGCCCACCGTCGCCAGCAGACCCTCGACTAATAACAGGAAGATCGCTCCACCGTCCAGCACCGGAATCGGCAATAGATTGAATACACCCAGATTGAGGCTCAGAAATCCGAGCATCGAAAAGACCCCAGCCCAGCCCAGACGAATCGCCGAGGTTGAAGCTGCCCGATAAATTCCAATCGGACCAGAGATAGTGTTTCGCACTGAACGCTTGCCGGCGAACAACTGTCCCATGGCTTTCCCAGTGACGCGAATGAACTCGTAGTTCGTGTCGACCGCCGCCGCCAAACCTCCACCAACACCAACTTGTTGATATGGGATTTCCTCGTCGGGCGTAAACCCGAGCCTTTCCCTTGCTTCCTGTGGACTCAGCAGCCGCGGGGTAGCACTGATTTCCAGGGTACTTCCACCGCGTTCGGTGCGTAGAGTTATCGGCTGACCCTTATGGTCACGAATGATTTGTGTTACCTGCTCGGCGCTCTTGATTGGCTCGCCATTGACCGCGACGATCCGATCGCCGATTCGCAGGCCAGCCTCTGCTGCCGGTGAATTCGGCACTATCTCGCGCACAACGATCGGTACATTGCCATAGTCCGGAAGGAAATCCAGAAAGCCGGCCGTCTCACCTTCTTCTGTATGCGGTGTAGGTTTGATACTCCGCTGCAGTCGTTGCCCGTTGCGCTCAACCTCGAGCGGAATCGGCTGACCAGGCGACAGGAGAGCATCGTCGGCAATAGTGCGCCACTTGGGGTTTTCGTTGCCGTCAAAGACTACTATGCGATCGCCAGGCTGAAGCCCCGCGGCTTCGGCGGCCCCGCCCGGGACGACCTGCCTAACGACTGGTGGCGGAGTTGCCTGGACACCGTAGATCATCGCGCCGGCGAACGGGATCGATAGCGCTGTCAGAACGTTCATCACCGGCCCGGCAAGTGCGACCAGAATTCGCTGCCATCGCGGCCGCAGATCGAACCGTTCATTGATGGGGATGTCAGAAGCGCCTTCCCCTTCGATGGGAGCGTTTGACTCGTCGCCTCCCAACTTGACGTAACCGCCCAGCGGCACCAGAGAGATACGATAATCGGTGGTGCCGATCTTGCGGCCGAAGAGTCTCGGACCAAAACCGAACGAAAAAGTTTCAACCCGGATTTTGAAGAGCTTGGCCACCAAGAAGTGACCAAACTCGTGCAGCGTCACTGCTGCTCCAAGAATGAATATGAAGGCAAGAATGCCCAGTACAGTTGGATTCTGAAATATACCCATCGCTTATTAGACTAAGACCACTCCTGACTAACTGAAACACTCGCTACTTGTTCGTCTCGCAGCCGAGACGCGCGATTCCACTGCGAGTTTACGTGGCTCATACGGGAAGGGTCAAACGGGCAGGCTTTTCGGTAGTGACCTGATTTGGTGATGAGGTCAGTACCGAGAGCGGTAGCGGCCGGGTAACAATAATTCGCGATCCTGATTTTTCTAATAACAGCTACCGCTCTCGGTAATGACTCCATGACACCCGACGGAAATTGGGGCACTACCAGCTTTTCTGATGACAGAGACTGTTGGCCTCTGCGCTGCTCTTAATTAAGACGTCAGGCGACGACCCGACTGTCATGCAATAGCCCCGCAATAACTAGCTGAGCGGAGGTGCTCGTTGATGAACGCCTGAACCGCTTCCTCGTTCGCAGCATTCATCGCTGCCGGCAAAGTCCCACCCGTTCGCAGGGCCCGGTAGGCCAGTGAGATGCAAGGAAACCTTTCGAGGTCAGGCTCTTCAAAATGCAGCGAAGAGAGTCGCGCCAAATCAAGTGACGGTAAATCCGAATCATGGCGCTCAGGATAAGTCAGCGCGTACTGAATCGCATGACGCATATCGGTCACGCCCAGCTGGGCGATAACTGACCCGTCGATCATCTCGATCATCGAATGAACGATCGACTCGGGATGAACAACTATACTGATTTCATCGGCGCCAAACCCGAACAGCCAGTGAGCTTCGATCACTTCGAGTCCTTTGTTCATCAGCGTGGCTGAGTCAATTGTAATTTTCGCGCCCATGCTCCAAGTCGGGTGCTGCAGTGCTTCGGCCACCGTAGCGGACTGAATCGCGGCCTTATCATGCTTGCGAAACGGCCCACCAGAGGCGGTGAGAATTATCCGCCGCACCTCGGCTGCCGTTTCCCCACGCAGGCACTGGTGCAGGGCGTTGTGCTCCGAATCCACCGGCAAGATCTCCGCACCAGACTGCTCCGCGGCGCGCGTCATTAACTCGCCGGCCATCACGAGCGTCTCTTTGTTTGCCAGTGCCACGCGCTTCCCTGCTTCCAGGGCGCGCAGTGTAGGTACGAACCCGACGGCTCCCACGGTCGCCGAGACAAGGCAATCGGCTTCGGGATGGGTAGCGACTTGGACCAGGCCATCTTCACCGGTGACAATTTGCGGAACCTTGAGATCGAGATTCGACAACGCCACTTTCAATTGTTCCCTGACCCCGTTTTCCACCGAGACCAGTTCTGGTTCATGCAGGGCAATCTGTTCGACCAGCTTTGCGACATTGCGTCCGGCGGCCAGCGCCACCACGCGAAACTTCTCGGGTCCCAATGCCTCCAGTACCCGGAAGGTATTGCAGCCAATCGAACCAGTCGAACCTAAGATGGCTATGCCGCGTGCTGACATAAGATCAACATCAATTCGAGGGAGGCGTCGGAGATGGCCCGTAGCCTTGCACCAGATCGATGGTTTGCCCATCGCGATCATACGTGGCGCCCGTGACCCGCCACGATCGATTGTTTCGGTAAGAAAGCTCAACCGTGGCGTTCACAGTGCGTTTCTCGCCGATGACTTTAACGTGCAGAGTCGCTTCACCGTCGGTATTTTGGACATTGACGCTGCCGGTGACGATTGAGCCAAAGTCCTTCACCTCGCCAATATCTTCCTTCAGGGTCGGGTTGTTACGCAGAAAAGTGCGCGCGGTTTCGGCGGCCTCGCTGTTCGCGATAGTGTGAAACGCGAACCAGGCGATCGCGCCCACGAACAGCGCCACAATCAATGCTAAGACAGCACAAATGCCAAGTATGATTAAGACGATCTTCTTTGTGCTCATTATGAGTTGAAGTACAGCCTGGCAAAATAGTAGATGACCGGCGCGTTGAACAGCAAGCTGTCCACTCGATCCAAAACACCACCATGACCGGGAAGAATACTCGCGGTATCCTTCGCGCCCGCACTTCGCTTCAAAGCGCTCTCAGTTAAATCGCCGATCACGCTTACGACGTTCATCAGCGCAGCCAGGGGCAGCGCAAACTTCGTCGGCAATTCGGCAAAAAACCAATAATGGGCCACGGCGGCGAGTAATAGACTCGCCAGCATTCCCGCAACCGCGCCTTCCCAGGTCTTGCCGGGGCTAATACTGGGAGCCAACTTGTGCTTACCAAAACCGCGGCCGCCGTAATAGGCGGCGGCGTCGGCGCCCATGATCACCAGAAAGAAGAACGCCAACAGATGTCTGGAGAGTGCCGGCGCAAAGCCTACTCGTAGTGCGATCAGATGTCCGCCGAGCAACACCACGTACATCACTCCCAACACAGTTACGCCGGCCGAAGCGATCATTCTTTCGAAGGGCGCGCCGCGCAGCATCGCGGCCACAAGCGATCCGATGGTTAATAGGATCAAGATGAACTGAATCATCAGCAGATCCGGCGGCGCACCAGGCTCCGTAAAATAGAAAACGGTGAAGAGCGCGGCCGCGCTCAGGAGTCCCGCCGCGGCGTCGGCGCGAATTTGTTGTTTGCGGGCCAGCAACCAGAACTCAAACAGCGCGGCTACCATCGCGGCGGACGCCAGCAGGACAAACAGGAGAGACAATTTCGGAAAGATGATCGAAACAACCAGGATCGGAAGGAGAACCACCGCGGTTAATACTCGCGCTACGGCGGGCGAAAGCTCCCCCAGAAATGATTTCGGCTTTGGCTTTGGTGGTTGGGTTTTCAAGGTTCCAGAACCGCCTGCGGTAGCGGGTGGTTGAAATTGCGTTTTCTATCCCAAGTGGTTTTCAGGATCAAGTTAGTTAAGTATTAGCGAATTCTAAGTGATCAAGCGCCCGCTACCGCAGGCGGTTCTGACAAGGCTACTTTGCGTTAGCTACCAGTTTCAATCCCCCGAAGCGGCGACTGCGCTGCTGATAATCAACCACCGCCTCGAGCAGATGCAGCCGGCGGAAATCAGGCCAGAGCGTTTCGGTGACATAAATCTCAGCGTAAGCACTCTGCCATAACAAGAAGTTCGAAATCCGCAGCTCACCACTGGTGCGCACGAGGAGGTCAAGCTCCGGCAGGTTTCTGGTATACAGCTCGCGCTCAATATCCTCTTCGCTCAGATCATCTCCGGACCTTCCTGCGGCCAACAGTTTCCGCATCGCGGTGCGGCAGGCATCGACGATTTCGGCGCGTCCTCCATAGTTCAAAGCGATGCTTAGCACCATGCCGGTGTTCGTGGCTGTGTGCTCCGAAGCTCGGGCAATCTCGTTTCTCACCGTCGGCGCCAGGGCCTCGATCCGGCCGATCGTCTGAAACCGAATATTCTGGCGATTGATCTCGTCAAGCTCCAGCCGCAGGTATTTTCTGAGCATGCGCATCAATGCGTCGACTTCATAACGCGGCCTCTTCCAGTTTTCAGTCGAGAAGGCATAGAGCGTCAGTGCTCCCAATCCCAAGCGGGCGCCCGTATCAACGGCGGCGCGGACTGCTTCAACGCCGGCACGATGTCCCGCGATGCGCGGCTGGCCGCGCTGCGCAGCCCAACGTCCGTTGCCATCCATAATCACGGCGACGTGTCGAGGCAAACGATCCCAATCAATCACGGCAAGCAAACGCTCATCCGGACTGCCCGGGGAAACAACTTCTGTAAAGTCAGAAAGCACTGTTCTGTCTAGTCACCGATTGGATCGCGAAACCTAAGAGCTATTTCATTCTTACTTCAAGAGCAGGCACTGTCAATCGTACTGCACTCTCAGCAGCGTCAGGCCACAGGCCGGTGCCGTGGCGCCCACCAGGTTTCGATCCCCTTCCTTGATCGCGCATTGAATAATCTCTGCTTCGATCTCGCCGCGCCCCGCGGCCAGCAAAGTTCCGACGATCGAGCGGACCATATACCTCAGAAAGCCATTAGCGGTCACGGTGAATTCAATCAGATGACAAAGGCCGCGCCCGTCCCAACCCGAACTGATAACCAGGTCTGTAATTCTGCGCACGCGGGATTCCGCATCCGCTTGCGCCGCTGAAAATGCTGTCCAATCGTGCTCGCCAATGAAAAGCCGGGCACATCCCCGCATCCGCTCGAGATCTATCGGCCGAGCTTCCTGATGAGCAAAGCGGGACCAGAAGGGAGACATTATCGGAGCATGAACCAAGCGGTAGACATAGGTCTTAGCGATTGCCGAATAGCGGGCGTGAAAATCCACCGGAGCGATCTCAGCAGATAATACGCGCAAATCGCGAGCCAGATTTCCATTGATTGCGTTGCGCAGCTTAACCGGAGTCATTTCGCGCCGAAGATGGACGCTGGCGACTTGTCCCTCCGCATGCACGCCGGCATCGGTACGGCCGGATCCATGGACCTTGACCGGGCGATCATCCAGCAGCGAAAGTACACGCATCAGTTCGCCCTGGACCGTGCGCTGCCCATCCTGCATCTGCCAGCCATGGAACTCTGTGCCGTCATATTGGATCAGCAGTTTAAAGTTCATCGCATAACAACTTTAAAGGTTGGCTAGTGTAGTGTCTCTCAAACGACTCTAGAGAAGGCTTCTTTCGTGCTGTTTCGTGTGATTTCAGGGATCAAGTCTCTACCTCCGAGAAAACCATTCACGAACTCACACAAAGACTTACGAAATCTTGATCTTTCTACTCCCAGGTTTTATTGCCTGCTCGCCGCGCTGGCATGCTTCACAATTCGCGGGAGGAGCAGCGGCGACATCAAGCGTAGCCAGCGAAACTCGCGGCACACCCACATCGGCTTTACCTCCTGAGCGATCGATAATCGAGCCTGCCGCGACGACTTTCGCGCCCAATGCTGTCAGTACGTCAATAGTCTCGCGCGTCGATCCGCCCGTGGTGATAACATCCTCAACAACCAACACGCGCTCGCCCGGCCTTACATGGAAACCCCTGCGCAAGGTCATGCGGCCGTCTTCCCTTTCGGTCCAGATAAAGCGTACGCCCAGCTGCCGTGCCACTTCATA
>WNFP01001675.1_pt1 | contig 19802 bp, 23 predicted proteins | sample 5400201 | NCBI WGS metagenome assembly WNFP01 (sample SAMN13153355, study PRJNA577476) | soil metagenome | isolation source: 115 cm saprolite under Madrone tree | place: USA:California | collected 2016-06-14
AATCGACTCGCCGAACGACCTCGAAGCCCGGGAGATGCTCGTCGCCATCACCTCCGGTGACCGCTCGGCCTTGAGTAATCTTTACACGAGCTATTACGGTTGTCTCGCGCATTTCTTATCGCAATTCATGGGATCCGATAGCCGCGTTGGGGACGTAATCGATGACACCTTTATGACTATTTGGGAGAGGGCTCGAGGATTTGCCTTTGAATCGAAGGTGTCAGTCTGGATTTTCCGCATCGCACATTGCCACGCATCAAGGTTCGTGCGCTCTCATACGCCTCGTGGATTGGCGCACTGCGACAGACAGTTTGAGAGACAACCACGCGAACCGGGGGCCGAGACCAAAACGCATCGGCCGCTCCTATGGGCTCTGCAGGGACTTCCCACTGAACAGCGAGTGGTACTCACGCTCTGTTATCGAATGGGATATTCCGTCCGGGAAATCGCATTAATAACCGATTCGCAGGACGAAACGGTCGAGCTACTCATGTTTCAAGCGCGAGGGCAATTGATGCGGTACCTGACGACGCTCGACAAGGAGCTGTCGATTTAAGTAATCGCTTATATCTCTCACTGAGGGAACCAACGAATTGGCCATCGCGGCGGCTAGGATTAGAATATGCGGGACGTATGCGAATCGCTGTCATGGGTGCCGGGGCGGTAGGATGTTATTACGGGGGCATGCTGTCCCGCGCTGGCCATCAAGTCATGTTGATCGGACGCACGCAGCACGTGGAGGCCATACGTCAGCATGGATTGCTGATGGATACGACAGGTTTTCGAGCGCACGTTCCCGTCCGAGCGAGCACCGAGGTCGGCGACATCCAGGGCGCGTCGCTGGTTCTCTGCTGCGTCAAGTCGAGCGATACCGAGAGCGCGGCGACAATGATGGCGCCGTTCGTGAGACCCGATGCCATCGTCCTCAGCCTGCAAAATGGCATCGATAATGCCCAGCGACTGCATGCGCAGCTCCTGCGCACCGTGTATCCCGCCGTGGTTTACGTGGCGGTGGAGATGATGGGACCAGGACACCTCAAACACCATGGTCGGGGTGAGCTTGTGGTCGGGCCATCAGCGATGAGTGCCCAAATGCGCGAAGATTTCGCGAACGCCGGCGTACCGGTGCACGTGTCGGACAATGTCGTCGGCGAGCTTTGGACGAAACTCATTTTAAACTGCGCCTATAATGCCATTTCCGCCATTGCGAAGCTGCCTTACGCGCTGGTTTTCGAGAATGAAAGTGCAAGAGATCTCATGCGGTCGGTAGTGCATGAATGCCTGGCGGTGGCACAGCTTGAGTCGATCACTCTGCCGGGTGATAGCTGGCAAGGAGTGGAACGTATCGCCGCAACGATGCCGGGGCAGTTTTCCTCCACGGCGCAAGACTTGATGCGAGGGCGGCGCAGCGAGATCGATCATCTCAATGGCTATATCGTTCGGAAAGGCATATCGCTGGCAATCGATACGCCGGCGAACCAAGCCCTATATTCTATCGTCAAGTTGCTGGAAAGCGCGTTTGCAGTCGATCAGGCGTGACCACGGCTATTGGCTCACTAGAGTAGACGTTGCACTCGGGTTTGTTGTCCACGGGCGCAGGAGAGCGCTACGATCGCTTCATATCGTCTGCTATCACCGGTAGGACCATGGATCTGATTGCTGTTCTGCGCACCTTTCTTCGGGTAGCTGATACCGGCTCATTCTCCGCCGTTGCCGCGGAACTCGGTGTCACGCAACCGGCAATCTCCCGGCAGCTGAGCGCGCTGGAGCAGCAACTTGGCGCTCGTCTCGTCCACCGGAGCACGCATGCGGTCACCCTAACGGAGGAAGGGCGTGATCTGATCCGCTCCGCCCAGCAACTCATCGATTCGGCGGAGGCCTTGCAGCAGTCCGTGGGCCGAACCCGAAGCAAGCCGGTCGGCCGGGTCCGCTTGAGTGTTCCGGTGGCACTCGGTCTCTACCTCGGCAGCCACATCGGCCAATTGCTGGACAGATGCGAGCACCTGTCGATCGATCTTGTCCTGCGCGACGGCGTCTCTGATCTGGTCGAGGATGGGATAGATCTCGAGGTTCGGCTTGGTCCGGTCGCAGACTCAGCGCTCATCTCACGACGCATCGGATCGACAACGGCGTTCCTGGTGGCTGCTCCCCAGTATCTTCAGGGGCGAACCCTGCCCGCTCATCCGCGAGACTTGCAGGAACACGAATGTATTGTCCACCACCGCTGGGGACAGGACGATGTCTGGTGGTTCTCATCGGCAGAAGGGAATATCTCGGTGTCCGTACGTGGCCGCTTCCGAGCGAACAATGCGGCGGCGGTATATCGGGCCGTACTGAACGGACGCGGTATCGCACTGGTGTCACATCTTCTGGTCTTGGAGGACATCCAGAAGGGGCGCTTGCAGGCGCTCATGCCCGAGTTTCCGCCTCGCAGTTTCCCGCTTTCGGTGGTGTACCCGTCGCGGCGCAATCTGCCGCTGCGTACCCGCGCTGTGATCGAATTTCTGACCGAAGTGGTGCGCGCCGATCCTGCCATGAGTAACCACGGTGCCTCCTTCAGCACCGGCGCGGCGTTCGATGCGTCAGGGGGACGCGCAACCTACTGAGTGGTCGCGCGAGCGCATACACAGCGTCACCGCCCCAGGTGCCGATCGAAGAACCGCACCATGGCGTCGTAGGCGGCGCGCGACTCCGGCAACTCGGGATCGCTGAAGAAGGAGTGCCACATGCCTTCGTACACGTGAAGCTCCGCGTCGACGCCAGCCTGCACCAGCAAAGCGTGGCTGCGCAGAACTGAGCTCAGCGCAAAATCGCGCGAGCCGCTGATCAGCAGTGTCGGCGGGAAATTCGCAAGCACGCCGGCCGACACTCCCGGTAATACCAGCGGATCGCGTGGATCGGCGCCTTTGAAGTAAGGCAAATCCAGGAGCAGTAGGGGCTTTGTCACCGGCGCTTGACCTGAGAGTACCGGCCCCACGAACGCGGAATCTCCCCATGCCTCGACCAGCGAGGCGCAATAGGTTCCTACCGCCCCGGGCCTCGGCAAGCCATGCGCGGCGATCCAAGCAACCGACTGTGCAGTCAGAACGCCGCCCGCCGAACATCCATAGATGCCGACGTTCTGTGGTTTGTAACGCTTCAACAATGCCGTGTACACCGCAGCGACGTCTTCGCTCGCCGCCGGGAAGGTGGCCTCCGGGCCCTGGCGGTAGTCGATGGAGATCACTTTCAACTTGCCGACGCTGGCGACTGGAATGGATTCGACCAGTCCGCCGCTGTGCGCGCCCCACAGGAAGGCGCCGCCGTGTAAGTTGATCAGGACGCGCCCGCGATTTGCTGCGCTCACCCCGCTTGCGGGGGTCACGATGTCCGCCCCGACCCCTGCAATCCTTTCGGACTTGATCTCGACGGGGTATAGCTTCTTCATTCGCTGGACGCGATCGGAGTTGATCGCATCGTAGTAGCGCCGACTCGCGTCTATCGGTCCGCCAAGGCCCGGTGCCGGTGGCCGCGTCGCATCCCGAAGGAACTGTGCAAGCGCTTCATCCGAGGCATAGTGCGAAAATGGAATGCTCAACGGTCCCGACGTAATCGCGCCCGAAGGCGCCACAATGGTGGAAGGGGTGGGCGGCATGGTCGAGCCGGCTGGCTGCGCCGCCGGCAGGACTGACGCCGCAATCAGCAGGCCACAGGCGAACAAGCTGCGGGCCAGCAGGTTGATCCGGAACGGCGCGTAGGGGAAGGCCATGAAATCCAGCTGCATTTTCGCCCCTGAATAACCACCCGTCGAGCTTATCAATTTCATGTGAGGGATTCCCCTCCCGCGAAGGGAGTCTCAGACGCTTTGTACTTCACAATGAGTCGGCCAAGTCCATGAGATTGGCCGCGAACCGTTGCCATGTCCGACACGGGTCATCGCCTATTTCAAATCGGTACACAGGGCTGGTGCAAAGAGAACGCGTCGCGGAAAGCGGCCACAACAATATGTTGGACAACTGACGCTGCTGGTCGACTTCGAAACCGGATTTCCGGTCGTCGTGCTCAGAGACCTCGGCCGATGCCGAGACCTCTGCACTCAGTCGGTATGGCCTGCAGGTCAGAACCTGCACGAGCACTGGATAGTCCGCAAGTCACCCGCGTCTCTCGCCCTGTGACGAAGTGATGATTGGGCAGTTACCTGAAATGCGAGTTTTTTCGGTCGTTACGAATCCGGCAGCCTCAGTTGCTAACTTTTCTTCTTCAGATTTCAACGCGTGAGCCTTTGACGGGTCCGCCAAGGTGACTTTGCTGAGTTGCCAGTAGATGTCATCAAACGATGCCGATGACGCCTGACGGATGAAAGGCAGTTCAGGTGCATAGTTAGCATGCGGCGCCGCTACCGCGGCATCCGTCGCTTCCGTGTGCGGGTAGGCATTTCGCTTTGCTTTGCCCCAAACAATAATAGCCGGCAGTTCAATGATCTGTTTTGCGTTTCCGTCTCCGTCCGAATTACCTTTCTCTGCGTGCACGATACCGACCGTCGCCAAGACTGTCGCCATTGCGGTGGTTACCGTGATTAAATTAATCGATCGAACCATTTCCGTGACTCCTAGAATACAGGTGATGAGTTAGAAGGCTGCAGAGAACTTTGCGTGTGGTGAATATTTGTCAATCACAGGAAAATGGACCGGGCGCATCGGCACATTATTACTCTGCCGCGGAAACCGTGTACCAGTCGCTAGCTCATCGACGGATTTATTTTTAGGTTCCCGAGCGTTGGCAATAACAATTGCCTCGGATCGGTCTTCTAGTGTAATGACGCTCGTTTCAAGGATATCGCCCGGATGCGGTTCGATAGGTTGGACGCCCAATTGCGGCCTGCCGTCTTTCGATCCACGTTTCGCGTGACACGCGACGGATCGCCAGCGGTGGACGTTGTTCAGGAGACTTTCATGCGTGCATGGCGCACGGTCGATTCGTTGGCTGATCAGAAGCCTCATCGCATTCTCGCCGCGGCAGAATCGTCGCAATGAACCACGAAGAGTTTCAGCGAACCACCGGCGCCGATCCGACACATCTTAACGAGGCGCTGCGCCAGCACCTCGCGCACTGCGCTGAGTGTGTCGAGTATTACGCAGATGTCCTAAGTCTAGAGGCGCGTCTGCGGTCCGCGCTCGAGATCTCGCTGCCCTACCGTCCGCTCCCCCCGGCACGGGATAGCCCGGCGGTCTGGTGGTATGGTCTCGCCGCAGCGTTCGCCCTGGTGACCATTGCGTCGCTGGCTATGTTGGTGGGATTTCCGCGGCAGGCTCTCGCCCGCGCGGTGGCCCGGCACGTGGACGATGAGCCGAGCGCTTTCGTGCAAACTCAGCCGATCGACCCCACAGAACTCTTGCGCGTGCTGAAGGCTTCTCACGTCGCGCTACGACCAGACGGCCCGACGGTAACCTATGCGAACCACTGCGAATTGCGCGGGCACTCAGCGTTTCATTTTGCCGTGCTGGCCGCCCATGGCCCCATGGTCGTGATGGTATTGGCCGACGATCCGGTGTCCTCGCGGCAGCTTTTTTCTGAACACGGCTATGATGGCGAACTCCGGCCGGCGCCACGAGGGGCAATCGCCATGGTGGGCAAGCACTCGGAGGATTTTGACGCGGTCGCAGCTTCCGTTACCGCCAGAATTCGATATCTGAATTGAAATCGGTGGTTCTCGATCTTCGATCAGCCATATCGTCGTTGCCAAAGGTAGCCGACTGGTTTTTGTCGCCGGACAAGTGGCTGAGGACAGTCAAGGCAATCTTAGTGCCAATTATAGGCGTGAGCACTTCGCAATGATCGAGGAGGGCCGAATTGCATCGTTCGGAGATCACAAGTCGACTGACACGCTAGTAGGCGTCGCCGCGCTGTTTAGACCCGATTAGCTTCTCGAGGGACGCTATCGCGGTCCTTGACAACGGGACTTAGCCAAATATTCCCCAGCATTGCACGCCCGGCGTCAGCTCAATCTCAATTGTCCGCCACATTGGTCCTGCAAAGCCGAGGAAAAAAAGTATTCTGTTAGAAGTACGCTAAGCCTCGGCTATTAAAGCGTCTTCTTTTCCAGTTCTGGAACCGTCTCGCGGCTGCGTCGCACCAGCTGATCAATGGCGAAGGGTCCTGAACCTCCCAACACCAGCGCGGCCAAGCCCGCGAGGTAGAGGAGGTCCGTCTCGTATCCCGGCTGTCCGAAGTGAGCGCCGGCCGCAGTCACCGATTGGAGCTTGATGGAGCTGAAGCCATACGGCAGGTGTACGGTAAAGATGGCGACGAGCAGCACAAACGCCATCGGGATACTGGCGAGAGGAATAAACGCTCCGACAATCACAGCCAATCCGCCGAGTAGCTCGACAAGAACCGTCGCCCACGACAACAACGTGGAAGCGGGCATTCCGAGCGTGTGCAGAATATTGGCAAAGTCATCTGGACCTCGCGCGAGTTTCGCGTAACCGTGCTCCATAAAGCCGTAGCCGACCATCAAACGGAGCGGGATCGCGTACCAAGCCTCTCGCAGAGAGGGAAACAGGTGGGAGCAGCGGGTAATAAGGTTGTTCATGCAGGATACTCCGCTTGGGGTGCCAAATGGTTACAGGTTCCAAGACAAAAATCGTTGCGCGTACGTCTGAGAGATCCTCATCCGGCTGGGAAGTAAGCGCAGGGTCTTCCATGGCGACAAGATCCGCAAAGCCGACGATCTCGGTTCGCTAGCGCTCGTACAGGGTTAGCGACTGGCAGACGTTTTGCGCGTCAGGGAAATAATTGTCCGATGCGCCCGGTCTAATCTCCCGTGACTGACAAATCCACGTCATGCGCAGAGTCTTCTGGATGTAACCTGCGGCACGCGCGGCACGAACTCATGATATGGAGCATGCGTGTCAGAGGTTGAATCCCGACTGAAAGACCTGATGTTGCTGAGCCTGGGAGGCGACGGCATGGCATATCGTGAGCTCCTGTCGAAGCTCTCAGTGCGCCTGCGCGCGTACTATCGCAGGCGTTTAGGTCAGGGCTGTTCGGACACCGAGGATCTCGTGCAGGAAACGCTGATCGCCATTCACGCCCGTCGGGCAACCTTTGATCGAACGCAACTCTTCACGCCCTGGGCCTATGCCATGGCGCGCTATAAGCTCGTCGACTATCTACGGCGCTCAAGGGTGCGCGCCGCCGTGTCGATGGACGATTGCGAGGAATTCTGTGCGATGGACGAGACTGAGCAGGCCGCGGCCTCCCGCGATGTGGATTCCCTTCTGTCCAGATTGCCGAATGCCATGAGCGAGGCTATTCGCCTTACCCGAATCGAGGGACGCTCGATAGCCGATGCAGCGCAGCGTACGGGGAAATCTGCGGCGGCGACCAAGGTGAGCATTCATCGCGGACTGCTGCGTTTGGCAAGATTGCAAGCGGCAGGGGCACTCGATGCAGACGACTGACCTTATCGACCGTCTTGCTGCGGACCTACACCCGACCTCACCAGGCGCGGCGTGGAAAACTCTTGCCGTCGCGCTATCGGTCGGTTCCGTGGTCGCCCTCGGTGCGGCGTGCGTGTCCTTTGGCAAGGGGAACGACTTCGCGGCCATGTTGCTCACGTCTTCGCTCTGGATGAAGTGGGCGTATGCGCTTGGCGTGAGCGCAGCGGCGCTCAGCCTGTGCGCGCGCTTGGCGCGTCCGGAAGGCGCCCCCGGCGCGCTGCCTTTCCTGCTTGGAGTTCCGCTTCTCATGCTGGGTGCCATCGCGCTCATGGAGGTCGCCGGCCTTCCCGCGGACGAGCGGCGTGCCCTGTGGCTCGGGCGAACGGCAGTGATGTGTCCGTGGACCATTGCGGCACTGGCGATTCCCATTTTCGTCGCCGTGCTGTTGGCCCTTCGCCAACTGGCGCCGACGCGGCCGCGATTGGCGGGCTTCAGCGCGGGTTGTCTAGCCGGCGCCATTGCCGCCGGGTTGTACGCGATTTATTGCAAGGAAACCGCGGCGGCGTTCGTTGTGACTTGGTACACGGCGGGTATTCTCTTGCCAGGTCTAGTTGGAGTTCTCATCGGCTCGCGTGTTCTGCGTTGGTAGAGCCCGCAGCGGCTGAGGCTTTTCGACTCAAGCCCCGACGTATTAAAGAACCGTCGTTGCCGCCGTCCGCAATATTCGAGGACGATCACCGGTCCACTTCAGGGTAACCACAATTACGAGGAACCTCCGATGAAATCTCTCGCTATTGCCGCGTGGGCGGTTGCACTAACGGCATTCGCGACGCTGTCGCTTTCTGCTGAAATGCCGTTCAACCAGACACAGTTCGATGCGACACGAGCCGCGGGTAAGCCCGTCGCGGTCGTATTCCATGCCGATTGGTGTCCGACTTGCCGTGCTCAAGCGCCAGTGCTGAAGCAATTGCTGGAATCCAAGGAATTGGAGAGCGTTACGGTGTTCGTCGCGAACTTCGACACCGAAAATGCGCTGAAACGATCTCTCCGGGTCACTCAGCAAAGCACGATCGTGGTGTTCAAGGATGGTAAAGAGAGCGCGCGCTCGACGGGAGATACCCAGCCCGACCGTCTGTCGGCGCTCCTACACCACGCCATTTCCTAACCCTTAGGGCTCTGCGATGAACTTCGGTGCAGCCACTTATGGACTCGGCGTGATCGCCGGGGCCTTATCGACACTGTCGCCTTGTGTATTGCCGTTGGTGCCCGTATTGCTCGCCTCCGCGATCAATGCGCACCGCTGGGGGGCTTTGGCGCTGGGAGCGGGATTGGCGCTTTCCTTCACGATCGTCGGCATCTTTCTGGCCACCTTGGGTGCATCGCTCGGTCTCGATCCCGACACGTTTCGGGTCGTGGGCGCCGTGATCCTGACTGTCTTCGGCCTCATTCTGCTGGTTCCAAGATTGCAGGATGTATTTGCGAGCGCCACCGGCGCCCTGAGTAATTCGGGCAATCAGCTGCTCGCGCGCGTGACCGTCGATGGATTCTCGGGCCAGTTCTTGGTAGGGCTCCTCCTGGGTGTCGTCTGGAGCCCCTGTGTCGGACCCACGCTCGGCGCGGCGACCACACTCGCAAGTCAAGGCTAGGGCTTGGCGCAAATTGGCCTACTGATGCTGCTTTTCGGTCTCGGTGCTGCGGCCCCGTTGGTGTTGCTCGGATTCTTGTCGCGTGCCAGCTTGATGAAAGTGCGGGGCCGTCTGTTGAACGCCGGCAAGGTCGGTAAGCAATTGCTGGGCATCGTCATGCTCGTCTTGGGTGTATTCATCGTGACGGGAGTTGATAAACCTGTCGAGGCCTGGATCCTCGATCGGACGCCGAATTGGCTCACGACGGTGACGACGAAGTTCTAAGTCCTGATCCGGGACGATTGGTCCGAGCTCAGGCGTCGACCGGTGCGCGATTAACCTTCGAGGTCAGCGGCCCCTAAGATTGGGGAGGGACTGTGATGGCGATGATTCGATCGCATGTGACGAAGGAAGTCAGTGCGCCCGGGTACGGATAAGAATGCGTTCTCGACTCACGACAGGCGAGCCTCCAGCGATCTAAAGTGTCCTCCGCTTGGGTCAAGTCCCGGAGGTTACGCAATCAATGCCACGTTCAGATGAAAGCCGCCCAGCGCGCCGATCCGACCCACCGACAGTCTCCACTGCCGCGCTCGACCGGGATCCCCATGGTGTTTTCCGCCGTCATCGGATTTTCACGCCGCTGATCCAACGCGAGGGCGGAGCTGGAGGAGGGGCTCGCCGCGCTGGTGGAGCGCTTGCCGCAACTTCAAGTTGACGGGTGTCCCCCGACGGTGTTTGGGCACGCTGGAATCCGGCGTGTGGACGCGATGCGGGTCAGTTGGCCGCGGTAGAGCGCGCCGAGCGGCCCCGGCGCCCGCCCAGATCCTGGACGCCGGCCGTTAACGGTTGACGAACTCCCATACTTTGGAGATCACGACCGAACCCTCGCCGACGGACGAGGCCACGCGCTTGACCGAGCCTGCGCGAACATCGCCCACAGCGAACACGCCGGGCAGCGAGGTGGCGAAGGGTGAGGCCGCCGATACGGTGCCGGTGATGACGAACCCTTTGTCGTCAAGTTTCACCAGGCCAGAGAGCCACTCGGTGTTCGGCGCGGCACCGACCATGATGAATAGCGCACGCGTGTCCAGGACGCGGCTCGCCCCGGTCTTTACGTCACGAATGGTCAGCGCCTCGAGATGGTCAGCGCCATGCAACGCGCTCACCTCGGCGCCATACTCGATGGTGATCCCGGGGTCGGCTTCTAGCCGGCTGGAGAGGTAGCTCGACATTGAAGCGGCAAGCGACGACCCGCGGACCAGCACGCGCACGCTGCGGGCCGAGCGGCTGAGAAACATCGCGGCCTGTCCTGCCGAGTTGCCGCCGCCGATGATGACCGCTTCTGTTCCCTTGCAATAGCGCGCCTCCATATCGGTCGCGGCATAGTAAATGCCGGCGCCTTCGAAGTCGGCAAGCCGGTCGAGCGGGAGCCGCCGGTACTGCACTCCGGTCGCGACCACCACGGCCTTGGCTCGGACGCGCTGGCCGTTGTCGAAGGTGGCGCAGAAGCTCTCATCCTCGAGCCTCTCGAGGAGCACCACGCGACGCGGCATCGCGAAGCGGGTCCCGAATTTCATCGCCTGCACCTCGCCGCGCCAGACCAGGTCGGCACCGGAGATGCCCGTCGGGAAGCCCATATAGTTCTCGATGCGGCTCGAGGTCCCGGCCTGCCCGCCGATTGCAACGTCCTCCACGACCAGCGCGCAGAGGCCTTCGGCTCCTGCGTAGACCCCCGCAGCCACCCCCGCGGGCCCGCCGCCCACGATCAGCACGTCGAACTTCTCGTCGTTCAAGAAATCGAGATTGAGGCGGAGCAGCCGCGCGACCTTGTCGGGGGTGGGATCGCGCACGACGACGTCGCGCCCGAAGATTACCGCGGGTACGGCCGGAGCGATTGCGCAACTGCGGGCGGTCGCGTCTGCTTCCGGGCTTCGCAGTGGCAACGAACTGTAGGGAATGCGGTTACGGCTCGCAAACTCCGCGATGCGGCGCACGTCGCGGTCCTCATCTTCGCCGATCAGCCGCAGGCTGGCTGCGGGGTCGTCGAGTTGGCGTCGGCGGCGCGCAGAAAACACCGTGATGATGATGTCGGACATTTCTGGGATTTGAGACATCAGCGTCAGCATCGTTTCACGCGGCACCTCGATCACCCGCGTGTCTCGAACCGCGCGCATCGGCACCGACCAGGCACCACCGTTCAGAAAGGAGATTTCCCCCATGAACTGTGTCGGACCGAGCGTGGAGGGAAAATGGCGTTCGTTGGTATAAGGATTCACCACCTCGATCTCGCCTTCCTCGACATAAACGAAGCGATCTATCGGTTCGCCGGGCCGCACAAGCAACGTACCCGCAGGATAAGTCCTGACCTCGCCCGCGGCGCGCAATGCTTCGACGTGAGCCGCTGCCAGCGGAGTGCGCTGCATCTGGCTTAAATCGCCGCCAATCGTTTCCATGTTTTATGCTCGTCCTCTATAGGCTCAGGCTCGGCCAGTCGACTATCTTAGGAGACATTGGCAGACTTTCAAGGCCAGGTCGACTAGCCACCTTCATCTGCCCTGTAGTTGGCGGCATGCGCAAATTGAACGGCGATGCCGGCAGGGGATCTGGCACACTAACGCTCGTAAGCGCAGAGTTCTTGCCTCGCTCTCCGAAGGAAAATTGTCGATGACGAGCTTGAAGACCGATGAGGTATCCCTGCCGCTGGCCGACGTTCGGGTGCTCGAGCTCGCTCGCATCCTCGCGGGCCCCTGGGCGGGACAGCTGCTGGCGGATCTGGGCGCGGACGTGATCAAAGTGGAGCGGCCGATGGAGGGCGATGACACCCGTCAGTGGGGGCCGCCGTTCGTTCGCTCCGCGGCGGGAGATGACCTCAACGCAGCCTACTTCCACAGCTGCAACCGAGGCAAGCGCTCGATCGCCATCGATATGGCCACGACGGAAGGGCAGAGGCAGGTCCGCGTGCTCGCTGCCGATGCCGATGTCCTCATCGAGAATTTCAAGGTGGGCGGGTTGGCGCGCTACGGGCTCGATGCGGAGTCGATGCGGGCCCTCAATCCGAGACTGATCTACTGCTCGATCACGGGATTCGGCCAAACGGGTCCCTACGCACACCGGCCGGGATATGACTTCATCATCCAAGGCATGGGCGGAATGATGTCAATCACCGGTGAACCCGACGGTCCGCCGCAGAAGAGCGGGGTGGCTTATGCAGACATTCTGACCGGCGTCTATTCGGTCGTGGGAATTTTGGCTGCTCTGCAGCAGCGAGAACGGACCGGGGAGGGCGCGCATGTCGACATGGCGCTGCTCGACACGCAGGTTGGCGTCTTGGGGAATCAGGCACTCAACTGGATGGTGAGCGGCAAGGTGCCGCATCGAATGGGTAACGGCCACGTCAACCTTGTGCCGTACCAAAGCTTCGCGTGTGCCGATGGGGATGTGATCATCGCCGTGGGCAACGACCGGCAATTCGCGCGGTTGTGCCAGGTCCTCGGGCGCGGCTCGCTCGCCAACGACTCGCGCTTTGCAACCAACCCCGCGCGCGTCACCAATCGAGAAGTTCTCATTCCGATGATTGCGGACGCGACGGCCGGCTGGGCGAGCACCGAATTATATGCCGCACTCGAGACGAACGGAGTCCCCGCCGGACCCGTCAATCGCATCGACCAGGTGTTCGCCGATCCGCAAGTGATTGCGCGGAGAATGCAATTGCGTGTTTCGGACCGCGACGGTGAGTTGCCGGGTCTCGCCGCGCCCATTGTTCTGGACGGAAACCGCATGGGCGCCCGCAAGTCAGCACCAAGACTCGGTGAAGACGTTGGCGCCGGTTGGCGGCCGCGGCCCAATTCGAATCAGGCGGCGGGGTAAGGGGCTTACTCGTCATATGGTCGATCTTCGAGAATTGCGGCATTCGTGAGCCCAACACGCACTGTTGCCGGTACGAGAGTGGACTGATGCGTTGCTAGCTATTATTCAAACACTACGCGTGGTCGTGAACAGGTTCGCTTCGGCGCGTATCCAGTCAATGAATGTTCTGGCGCCTGGCAAATCCTTGGCGCGGGTGGGACAAACAAGCCAGTAGCTGCGATCGTATTTCACGGCACGGCCGGCGACAACGAGGGTGCCGCAGTGGATCTCGTCGCCAACCAGAGCCCAACGTGCCAGCGCCAAACCATCCCCATGAACCGCCATGCGAACGACCGCGTCCGAATCTTCGAACACGGCGCCGCGAACTCCGCCCGCGTAATGATCGGCGCGGCCGTCAAATAACCAGCCGGTCCACGGCTCGCTGACGCTGTGGAGCAGCGGGTAGCGCTTGAGGTCATCGGCCGTTTTCACGGGACCGTGTTTTGCATACAGGGCAGTCGAGCAAACCGGCAGGAGCCACTCGTCCAATACTTTTTCGGCCCAGAGATTTGGCCAGCCTCCCATGCCGAGTCGAATCGCCAGTTGAAAATCCTCCTTCACGAAGTCGACCATGTCCGCGGAAGTGTGGATGTGCAGGTCGATCTCGGGATGATCGGCGCGGAACCGCGCAATTCTGGGCAACAGCCACAGCTGCAAGAACGAGGGCAATGTTGTGACTCGCAGCGGCCCTGCCAAGCGATCGCCGCGCACGTCATCGACGGCCCGCTCCAATTCCGCAAGTGCGTGCTGGACGCGGGGAAGCAGACTGGCTCCCTCGTTCGTCAAATGCACCTGTCGGCCATTGCGTCGAAACAGACTCCGCGCTAAATACTCTTCGAGCGTGCGAATCTGCAGACTGGCGGCGCTTGCGGTCACTCCGAGCGCGTCTGCCGCGCGGGTAAAGTTCAGATGCTGGGCGACGGATACAAAGACGCGCAAGCTGCCCAACGGCAGCCTGCGCAGTGGTTTGATGGTCACCCGGTCCGAACCGGGTGGAGCGCGTCGGCGTTCTACGCTTTTACGTGTGGCGATGCTGCTGCTCTCCCGGCTACCTCTGCGACGATGCCGCCAACGCCATCGACGATCCTCGGTCGGATGGCCCTGCGTGTACGCGATGGTAGGCTGTAAGAGCCGGCCGATCCACCGAAATGACGGCTCGGTCGATGGAATCCGCCACGCATCGGCGCCAAGCGAGCGAGACCACGCGCGAGCCGGGCAGCTGCGGCTCACCGCAGACGCGCTCCGCCGCATGCCGGATGCGCCGGTAGAGAACGACGGCGCCCGTCGTTTGATCGACATTCAAATCACCGAAATGAACGGTGATTTGGTCTACGTCCCCCGCGGTCGATGCTGCGGGTGCGGCCAGTGCATCGCACTGCCACGCCCCCGCCAGCAACAACAGCGCGGCTTTGATCCAGATACCTGTTCTATTTGACATGCTCGTCTCCTGTTATCAATCCAGCCTCTCAAGTGCTGATGAACAGGATGCGCGGTACCGGGGTCACTGGGGCGCAAAGGCCTCAAGGCGCATTGAGGTTTCCTCAACGCCGTGAGTCGGCCGGTGCGTCGGGCGGGGGAGGCGCCGGGACGCGGAGGCAACGGCTCAGGAGGGGGGCCGCATTCATCGACCCTGACGCCGCAGCCCATCCATTAGAATGTCGATGAGTCGCCGCGCGCTCGCTTCCCAGCCCGCGTCGGGATTTCCATAACTCACTCCGACCAACGCACGCAGCAAGTCCGATGGATCGATATCCTTGCGCACATCGCCGTTTCGGACGGCATCCTTCACGAGCGTAGAGATCGCCCGTGTGATCAGTTCAGCTGGAGTTGCATGAGGCGCGGAAGTACGGCCGACCGCGGCTCCCAGGGAGGGCGCGATCAAGCGCTTGGTAGCGATGTAATTGACGAACAGGTGCATCCACTGATGCAGTGCCTCACCCGCCGGTAACGTCTCGAGCAGCTGTGGCACGGCTTCGACCAACTGTTCGACCTCGCGTCGATAAACCGCTCCCACGACCGCCTCTCTGCTGGGGAAGTGGCGATACAGGGTGCCGATGCCGACGCCGGCGCGGCGCGCAATTTCTTCCAGACTCACATTCAGCCCAACTTCCGCGAACCCTGCCTTGGCGGCGTCGATCAATGATTGTCGATTCCGGGCGCTGTCGGCGCGGGGTTTGCGCGCCGGGGGCGTGGCCTTGCGATTCACGTTCAACTGTCCATTCCTGAAGTAGTACTTGCAAAACGGAGGCATCCTCCGTATATTAAGCGGAGGTTCCCTCCACTTCAGATTAAACCATTTTTCATGGTGCAGCGGTAGGGCGATGCAGAAAACACTGAGGATTTTAACCATGACCGATTCGTTTGGAGCCACATCGACGACTGATGAGGTGCTGCGAGGCATGAACTTGAGCGGAAAACGCGTTCTCGTCACCGGTGTTTCCGCGGGGCTTGGCGTCGAGACCGCGCGCGCCTTGGCGGCGCACGGAGCGGAAGTCATCGGCGCCGCGCGCGATATGTCCAAGGCGGAGGCTGCTACGGAGCAGGTCCGCACGCAAGCCGGCAGGGGAGGTTCTCTTCACCTGGTGCAACTCGACCTGGCGTCGCTCGACAGTGTGCGCCGCTGCGCGGACAACCTGCTGGCCGAAGGCAAATCCTTCGACATGGTCATTGCCAACGCCGGTGTCATGGCGTGCCCCAAAGGCACCACGGTTGATGGCTTTGAGACCCAATTCGGCACCAATCACCTCGGACACTTTGTTTTGGTGAACCGCATCGATTCGCTGCTGCGCCCGGGTTCGCGGTTGGTGAACCTATCTTCGGCAGGCCACCGATATGCGGATGTCGATCTTGAAGATCCGAACTTCGAACGCTCGCCCTACGCGGAGTTCGTTGCCTATGGCCGCTCCAAGACCGCCAATGTGCTGTTTGCGGTCGAGTTCGATCGCCGTCACAAAGCGAGTGGGGTGCGAGCGACGGCGGTACACCCCGGCGCCATTCGAACCGAGCTGAGTCGCCACATAACGCCGGAGGCGATGGCGAAATTGATCGTGGAGATCAATGCCAGTCAGCCCAAGGGCGCTCCCCCGTTCAGCTATAAGAGCGTTCCCCAAGGTGCGGCAACGTCGGTGTGGGCCGCCTGTGTGGCGGATGCTGAGGCGATTGGCGGCCGCTATTGCGAAGACTGTCACGTCGCCGAGGTGGTTACCGTGCCCGGCTTGCGCAGCGGTGTGCGGGCTTACGCCCTCGATCCGCAGCGCGCCCAGGCACTTTGGCAGAAGAGCGAAGAGATGGTCGGGGAACGCTTCAATGTGACTGAACGCGCCAGCCCGATTCGCGGTGAGGAACCCGCGTCGACAACGACGGCAAGATGCGGAGCGTCTTCTTCGAGGCGCGTAGCAAACTAGACAAATCATCCACTGACCCGAGGAGAAAACATGTTTACGTCGACATCAAACACTGATATTTCAGAGGCGGGAGCGGCCGACGTGCTCATCCCGCTGATCCGAACCGCGGCGACCATCGGCTTTGCCATTGCACCGTGTTCACTGGGTTTCGTGATCATCGCCGTGTCCGAGCAACTGATTCGCTCGATCATGGTGGGGGATGACCCAGAAGTGCTCGTGAGCGATTTGCAGAATCAGTTTCCCAACGAGACGATCGAGGCCAATGAGAACTACGATGCCGGGCTGGTAGCGAAAGTTGTGGACCTGATTGAACGCCCCGACCAGGCGATGGAGTTGCCTGTCGATAATCGCGGCGTGGACTTACAGATGCGTGTATGGGATGCCTTGCAGAAAGTACTCACCGGACGATTCAAATCCTAAGCCCCGATCATGCCATCTTCTCGAATTTCGGCAAGGCGGGATCGAGGTAGTCCCAAGCGTAACCGCGCGTGCGGTACGTCACCGCCTGCGGCTTGTATCGGCTTGGATCATCGAGGCTGGCGGCATGAATGGTGAACAGATCAGGCGTCGCCGCAAACGTTAAATAAACGGGTGACCCGCAGATGGGGCAGAAGCCGCGCGTTTTCACATCGCCGCTATCGGCGACGATGTTCCATTGCTGAGCTTTGCCCTTGAGCGTCACGTTCAGCTTGCTTGGGAAGGTCAGATACGATCCGTGTCCGGTGCCGCTCTTGCGCTGACAGTCGCGGCACTGGCAGTCGTTCTGGAACAGCGGTTCACCAGAGATTTGATAACGGATGGTGCCGCAGGCGCAGCCGCCGGTATAAGGCTCGCTCAATTCTTTTCTCCAAGTTCGTTCGCGATGGAACCGATGTTTGGCACCACCTTCTTCCAGCCGTCACCCATGCTCTTCAACGCGGAATCGTTCTTCGGTGTGACGAAGCCGGAGTGGACCAGTTGCAGGCGCGTGCCGGTTTCAACTTTGGTAAGGGTCCAGGCGACCACAGTGTTCAGCGGTGAGCCGTAGCCAACGTTGCTTTCATCTCCGCTTTGCCAAGCGTAGGCTCCAGCACCTGGCAGTGAATGGTTCCATCCCACGCACCGGCTGGCTTGGTCTGGAACGTGAACTGCTTGCCTTTCACCGGCTCGAACCCGGCGGGCGCCATCAGCCAACGGCTGATGAGATCGCCGGTGGTCAGCGTTTTCCAGATCGTTTCCGGGGCGTGAGGAAAGACCTCGTCCACCACGATCTGTTGTGTATCAGACTTGAATGCGGCGTTGCTCATGGATCGATCTCTTTCAGGAGACTGCGAAGATTGGTGAAACGCTGCCGCCAGAAGACGCCGTAATGGCTCATCCAACCGACCAGCGGGGCGAGCCCCTTCGGCTCGGCGCGATAAAAGACATTGCGGCCTTCGCGGCGCTCGGCGACCAGGCCAGCCTGCTTCAACGATTTCAGGTGCTGCGAGATGGCGCCCTGCGTCACATCACTCCCGCGCGTCAGCTCCAGCACGGTGATCTCCTCGGACTTGACGACCCGCTCGAAAACGGCCCGCCGAGTGGGATCGGCCAGCGTCCTCATGACAGCGTTGATAGGAGCGGCTTGAATCATGGCCATATATTAGTAGCGGCTAATGCATTAGTCAATACTAATCTGTAGATCTATGCGCGCCGCCACGGACAAAGGTGAAGAACGTTGGGACCCGTCGTGCGTACCTCGGTCGCGGAGGACGTCCGCTCCAGAGTGAGGGAGGCTGTCGCTCGGGGGGCCAAGCAGCTGATCGACGAGAAATTGTTTGCAGCATCCACCCCCGGAACACCGTATCTCGCGCCACAGGTGCTGACCGGAGTCGACCACTCGATGGCGATCATGCGCGAAGAGACCTTCACTTCGGGATCACTCGTGAGCAAGGTACTTCGCGGCTGTGAGAGCGCTACCGGCGTTCACGATGACGCTCATGTCATCTCCAAGCCTCACGGTCAGCGCACTTGCTTTGCGGCACGTCGCAATGTGTGACGTAACAAGAACATTGCGTCGGTGGAGGTCGCCGGAATAAGCTTCACAGTCGTTGTACGAACGCAAGGATGATGCGAGCTTGCGCAGGATATAAATACCGTATAATCAATAAGTTGCACGGCAAAATTCGTGTAATAATTGAATAGAGCCCCGGTCGCGACGCCGTCGCGCATCCGTCGATTCAGCGCAACACATCCAACGCAACCTGGACAATTCCGGCAAATGATCGAATCGAATTTAGACCCTTGGCCGGTTCAGGCGCTGGAAGCCACCCTTGGGTTGCCGACAGCCCGGACGAATCCGCCCCGCGATTTGCCCCCGTTATGGCATTGGCTGTATTTCCTGCCGACGGCGGCGCGTTCATCCATCGGGCCAGACGGTCATGTGCGCAATCAGGAGTGGGTTGATCCCACGCTGCGTCGCCGGCGCCTGTTCGCTGCGGCTCGTACCGAGTTCTTGCGGCCGTTGCGCATCGGAGTACGGGCGCAGATGACGGAACGGGTGCTCGGACGGCGCGATAAGCACGGCAAAAGCGGCGACTTTCAAGTCGTCACTGCGGAGTATCAATATTTTCAGAACGAGGTGCTGTGCGTGCGCGAGGAGCGCGACATCGTCTATCTTCAAGGCCCGGTTCCGGCGCAACCGGCTCCGAAGGATGAATTCGCGATCAAGACCGCTGCGACGGATTCATGGACGGTCACCTTGACTCCGGATCCGGTGATGCTCATGCGCTTCTCCGCTTTGACGTTCAATGCGCACCTCATCCATTTTGACCAACTCTATACGCAGCGCGAGGAAGGTTACCCGGAACGGGTCGTGCATGGGCCTTTGGTCGCTGTGGTATTGACGCGATTACTGGCGCTCAATCAAGTGGATCGATTGGCTCGTTTTGAATTCCGCGCGCGTAGCCCGTTGTACGTGAATCACCCCATTCAGTTCATGGGTAAACCCGAAAGCGACCGCATCGAATTGCGGGCGATCGGAGTGTCCGGGATGCTGGCGATGGAAGCGACCGCGTGGCTTTCCGCCCCTGCTGAGGATTCCGCTCCGTCCCAATAAACGAGTGCCGGTCGTTCTCGGCGCGGATGCCCGCCCACACCAGCAGCGCGGAAGTGACAATCAAAATCACGAGGTTGATGTCGTTGGGCATACTCGTTGTGGAAACTCGACTTGACCGGCGCGGAGGAGGTTAGATCGCGGGAGGGCTAGGGGTCGTGAGTCCAGAACGCACTCTTATCCGTACAGGAGCGCATTGCAGTGCGACCCTGCGCTCCGGAAGACCGGAACCCGCCGGCGGCGGCTTGCCCCTGACTTGGGAGGCAGGTGCCTTTAGAATGTCGTTTTCCTAGCGGAGAACCCAATTCGTGAAAAGCTACGCGCGGGTTAGAGCGCTCGTCATGGCGTGCCTGTTGTCGATCCTGATGCCTCA
>WNFP01001768.1_pt1 | contig 19797 bp, 17 predicted proteins | sample 5400201 | NCBI WGS metagenome assembly WNFP01 (sample SAMN13153355, study PRJNA577476) | soil metagenome | isolation source: 115 cm saprolite under Madrone tree | place: USA:California | collected 2016-06-14
CCATCGACTGGACCCGCGTGCGCGCGGGCGTGGCCTCAAACCCTTTGTTCATCTTTCGCAATCCCAGTGGTTTCAACAAGCCGCAGAGCGGCGGCGCTTACTCCTGGATTGAGCCCGGAACCGTTTCCTCAAACGACCCGATGGCTCTGACCTATATGGACAACTACTACAAGACAGCCCTGGCCCTCCCCTCAGACTACTCTACCGGATCGGCTTATAAAGGTTTCAATGACACGCTGGCCCTGTGGGGCTCCCACCGCATCATCAGTCAGCAATGCGGACAGACCTGGCTTGATAGCCTGGCGGAAGCGGGAAAATATTATTCCGCAACAACGCAAATACTGGGCATCCAGTTGGTGACGTGGAATGATTATGAAGAGGGTTCGGAAATTGAGAGCGGCATTGATAACTGCGTAACCGTCTCTGCTTCCGTGGCCGCGACCACGGTCTCCTGGAACATCACCGGACAACTCAACACGGTGGACCATTTCTCAGTGTTCGCCTCGCAGGATGGTGAGAACCTGATGTGGCTGACCGATACGGCCAACACCACCACATCCCTGGACCTGGCGCAGTTCAATCTGCCCTCCAGCAACTACACGATTTACGTCAAGGCAACGGGCAAGCCCATGATGACCAATAAAATGTCCGGAGGCGTTCAAGTCACGGTGGCGAACCAGCCTCCGAATGTAAGCCTTACTATCACGCGGGGCGGTGCACCTGTAACCGGACAGCTAACCGCGCCCATCACGATCACCGCTTCCACGTCCGGCTCCAATGATCCCGATGGCACCATCGTCTCCAGCGTCATTAACTTTGGCGACGGCAGTATGTCTGTAAATGCCGTTACCGCCGCCCATGCCTATAGCGTCGGAGGGACCTACACCGTAACTGGAACCGTCACGGACAATCTCGGCGCGACCGCGAGCAAATCAGTCAATGTGATTGTGGTCAGCACCAGCCAGCCTCCGGTGGCTGCGATCTCAGTAACTCCGGCGTCCGCCTACGGTCCAGTAACCGTCAGCGCGAGCGCGGCCGGATCGACGGCCCCGGGCGGGACCATCGTCAGCTCGCTTATCAATTTTGGTGACGGAGCCACGGCCAGCGGTCTTACCGCTTCGCACACTTATTCCTCCAGCGGCGTTTACGTTGTAACAGCAAAAGTAACCAACAACTCAGGCTTGTCTTCTTCCGCCAGCACCACCGTTACGGTGAAGGCTCCTGAAGTCATAGTAAGCAGCCCTGCCGATGGCGCCAGCGTAACTTCACCGGCTCATGTTCTGGCCAACGGGTTCTCCGGCAATCCGGTGGTCGCCATGCAGGTCTATCTCGATTCGTCACTGGTCGTCAACGTAAACAGCACAACTCTGGATACGCTACTGCCAATCCCCGCCGGGACGCATAATCTGATCGTGAAGGGGTGGGATGCCGCTGGACGCAACTTCTCGAAATCGCTGAACGTGACGGTGGCCAATCAGCCGCCGGTTGCGGCCCTGAGTCTTAGCAAGGGATCCATCCTGGTTGGAGGAATGGTCACCGTGTCGGCTTCTGGCTCCACTGCCCCGAACGGCAACATCAGCAAAACCGTGATTGACTTTGGCGATGGCTTGTCCGCCAACGCTATCAGCGCCTCACATCAATACAAAGCCGCCGGAACCTACACCGTGAAGGCAACGGTTACCGACAATCAGGGCGCGACTTCCACGGCAACGGCCAAGCTGACCGTGAACCCGCAATTTGTCACGATCACCAGCCCAGCCTTCACTTCCACCAGTTCATCCACTGTCCATGTAACCGGGACCGCATCTTCCGGCTACCCGGTGGTGGCCACACAGGTATACGTGGACGGAGCACTCAAGTTTCAATCGACCACAAACCTGGCGGACACAACTTTGCCGCTTACACGGGGCACGCACTGGATCACAATGCAAGGATGGGACGGTTCAGGAGCTACGTTCAAATCGTCACTGACGGTCACACGGCAGTGACGCTGGCGCTAGCTTTCCCACACGAAGGCATCAAAGCGCCGGCGGGTTTCAAACCCCAGCCGGCGATAGAGTTCGACGGCCTTGGCATTGGCTTCCGTCACGGTAAGGCTCAGGCCCAGGAAGTTGCGGTTCCGCAACTCCTGGGTACACAGCCCAATCAGTGACTCGCCAATTTTTTTCCCCCGCTGGTCGGGCAGCACGCACACCTGCGTGATGTGGCCAACATCTTCCCGCACCCGCGAGCAAAGCAGCAAGCCGGCAATGGAGCGCGTGGGTCTGTGCAGCGCCACAAAGGAAGCATTGCCGTCAAATACTCCGCAGCCGGGAAAGCGGACAATATTGTTCAGAAACCGCAATGATCCGTTCAGGCTGCGATATTGGTCGTTGATATCGGAGTCAATGTGACCGCGATAGGCCGTGGTGATCACGGCCGCGGCGGGCTGAAAATCCTGCTCCACCCAACGCCGGAATTCAATGTCGGGCAGTTGGGAGATCTGGGGCCTTTGTCCGCCTCTGAGCCCGGATTCATGCGGCAAAAGCTGTGCCTCAATGCGTTGAATGCCCGGAGACTGCTGCAGCGTGGCAATGACGTGCGCCGCCAGCCGCTGCTCCACCGTGTCACCTTCCATGCGGATGGAATCGTCCCCGTAAAGATCGCCAATCACGCCCTTACTGCCTTCATAGACAAAAAAGGAATAGCCGCCAATGCGTCCGTCTTCCACTGCGGCATAGCCTGGGAGAATTTTGGAGTCAATATAGCGGAGGATCATTTCCGCCGAGGGCCGGTAGTCCCATGACATCATCTGGGCCCATAGCAACGTCTCCCTCTCCAGCAAAGGCCGTAGGTGGTGAGAGTTGAAATGTCTGAGGTCCAGAATCTCCATGCCAAAAGACGGATGAGTCCGGTGTGTCTCAATTGGGGTATGAAGGCCCATGGGAACTTCCTGCGACGCCCAACAACTACAGTAAAACGGCGTGATTTAAGAGTCTAGCCCTGGTATGGAAATTAATCAAAGCCTCTGCCTGGCCCGCGACGGTACTGGCCTTTATTGTGCCGCGCCTATGACAAAAAACTCCAGCTTCTGAGACGGGAAATCCCCCAGGGAAGCCACTGCGCGTTGTCCCACTTTTTCCTGCACTTCCTTGAAGCTGCCTTGCCGCGCCACCAGAAAATGCTTTCCCTGCGGGATGCCGGAAGGCAGATCACGAGGCCCATCAGACTCATAATGGCTGATCGGCTGATTGCGGTAGAAGTTCAGCCCGTAGGCGACATCGCGTTTGACATGAAATACCGCGACCATCCCTTCCCCCGCTCCCAGTTCAGCCAGGCGGGCCTGCACGGCGCGCGCCGACTGTGTGCGATCAATGGTCGGGGCGGCGGGACGCAGCAGAAATGCCACGGCCAGAATGACCGGAACCAGTGTAACAAAATGGAGCACCCGGAGGCCTTCGCGTCGGACCATCAGCAAAACCATGACTGCAATGACCGCGCCGGTAATGGTCATCCCCAGTTGTAGGGCGGCAGGAGGAGCCTGTTTTACCAGGGCAAAGGGCGCCATCAGCGCGACCAGCAACACCACCGCACACAGCAATGCATGGAGTGACACCAGAAGTCTGGGAACCACTTTCAAACGGTGCAGGTAGTCAGCCGTAAGCAATGCCGCCGCGGGAATCGCGGGCAGAATGTAGCCCGGCAGCTTGGAACGCGAAATGCTAAAAAACACCACCGGGACGATCATCCAGACCACAAGAAAAATGCACAGCTCATCACTTGTAGCATCTGGCCCTTGAATATTTCCGCGCAAGCGCCGTATCAGACTGCGTACCGCTTCCACCATGGCTGGGACCGTGAAGAACGTCCATGGAATGGTGGCCAGCAGGAAAACTGGAATGTAATACCAAAATGGTTGCGAGTGCTGGTAACGACTGGTCCCAAAACGCTCCAGGTTGTGCTCAATAAAAAAAACGCGGAAGAACTGCGGGACGCGGTGCTGGATTGCCAGATACCACGGCAGCACGATGGCAGAAAACAACAGCAGGCCCGGCGCCGAGATGCCGGCAAGCAAAACTCTTTTCTCCCGCCGGACGGCGGCATAAGCTCCCACCACCAGTACCGCCAACGCAGGCGCCACCGGGCCTTTGGCCAGCGCACCCAGGGCCAGCAAGGCATAGAACACCATCAGCCACGGCTTCTTTCCTGTCTGGTGCCACGACCACCAGGCCAACATCGCCATGGCAAAGTAGGCCGAAATCAGCATGTCAGTGGAGGCGCCCCGGCCAAAACCAATCATTCCGGCACAGGAAGCCGCGATCACGGCAGCGTCAAGTTCGCTGCCCTTGCGATAACGGCGCATAAAGAAAAAGATGGCCAGAACCAGTGCGCTGGCGTGGGCTGCCGCCGGAATCCGGGCCGCCCAGTCGAAGACCCCGAAAATCTTGTAGCTGCCCATCATTTTCCAGTAGAGAAACACCGGCTTTTCCAGCCAGGGCGCGCCATTCAGCGTCGGGACTACCCAATCCCGCCGGGCCAACATCTCGCGGGCAATCTGGGCATAGCGCGGCTCATCCGCTCCCACCAGTCCAAAAGCGCCGAGCTGATAGAAGAAAAAAAACAGGCAGACTCCGGCGACCACTGCCAGTTGCACGAGCAGCAATTTGGCGCGGGCATTCATGAAGCCGGCTTCCTCGCGCTGGGCGGGAGGGTCAGGTTGTACAGGCAAGGTTATCTCGTTTCCGCTTTCCGCAGGTGGCTGCGCAGTTCGCTCAAGACGCGCTCCGCTGCCGCTTCAACCGGCCCCGCGGTGGAAAAACCTCCGGCGCATTCGTGGCCGCCTCCGCCGAAGTTTTCCGCGAGAGCGGCGACGTCAACCGCCCCCTTGCTGCGGATGCTGACGCGGACGCGCTCCTGCGCCGCTTCACGAAAGAAGATCGCAACCTCCACGCCGGCAATACCCAGCGCGTAATTGACCAGGCCTTCGCAGTCTTCCTCCAGAGCATCACAGCGTTCCATATCATTCCGCGTGATGGACATCCATGTAACGGCCCCTTCGCGCTGCAAGCTGGAGAGTGCCGCACCCAGCAGCTTCATCTTGGAGAAGGGAGCGGAAAAATAAATGCCTTGCGCTATCTTGCTGGGTTCGGCGCCATGTTCCACCAGATATTTGGCCAGATCAAAGGTGCAGGCATTCGTCGGCGAGTAGCCGAACGAACCGGTGTCCGTGAGCACGGCGGTGTAGAGACATGTGGCAATTTCAGGCGTCAGGTTGACCTGCGCGGCCCGGGCCAGCCGAAAGACCAGTTCCGCGGTGGCCACGGCGGTGCAATCGATCCAATTCACGTGTGCAAAAGGCTTTGCGGTGGCATGATGATCAATGCTGATCTGGAAAAGACCTTCCAGTCCGCTCAATCGCGTGCGCTGCAAGCTGTCACACTCCAGAATAATGGCGGCATCAAATTGTCCGTCCACCTGGGAAGCATGCACAACGGAGTCCGACAACGGAAGCGACCGGTAGATCACCGGAACGCCGTCAGCCATGACCACTTCAGCCCGCTTTCCCATGCGGCGAAGGACTTGCGCAAGCGCAAGCGCTGATCCAATGGCATCGCCATCAGGACGCGCATGCGAAGTTACCAGGAAATGCTTGCGCTGCCGAACCTCATCCAAGACGCGTTCGAGCTGGTCCATAGTCGTTATTTCTTTCCACCGTTATTTATTCTTCTATTTCTTCTTCCGTGGCTTGATCCGGCCCAGCAGGTCATCAATCCGCGAGCCGTATTCCTGTGACCGGTCAAGCACAAAGGTCAACTCCGGGATGTGACGCACCCCCAGCCGTACCAGAAGCTCACGCCGGATGTATCCTTTGGCCGCATTGATCGCTTTCACAGTCACATCGCCCTCGCGTTCGTCGCCCGTCACCGCAATGTAGACCCGCGCGCTTTTACCGTCGCGCGCAAGCACAATCTCAGTAACATGGCACAACCCGATCCGCGGGTCGCGCAATTCGCCTTCAATGATGACGCCAATTTCCTCTTTCAGCGTCTCGCCTACCCGTTCGCGATGGTGCTGTCTGGCCCTTTGTTCCGGCATGGTTTTACATCCCTGCGAAAAACCTATGAGAATACCAGAGATGATGAAGAGAAGAAATAGGAATGTCCTGTCAGGCGGGCCTGCCCTGTCCTGGGGGCTTTTCAGCTCTCCAGGTAATCCAGGAAGCTGTCCACCACCTCGGCCCCGGCGTTGTTGGCCAGGCGCACAGCCGCATGTTCCACGTTACGCATCAGTCCTTCAAGATAGTCGCGGGAATCCGAGATGCTGACCACCCCCAGAGTGGCCCGCTGCCACAGATCGGTGGCTTCAATTTCGGCAATGGAGATGTTGAATGAGTTGCGCAGACGGTCTTTAAGGCTCCGCACCACCTGGCGCTTGTCCTTCAGCGAGTGCGCGCCTTCAATGTGAATCTCAAGAGTGAGGTAGGCAACCGGCATTCCGATCAGGCGCTGCTCCGGGCCTTCACTTCCTCTGATGTCAACCCGTAGATCGGCGGCGTAGGAATGCCCAGCATGCCCAGATAAACGTAGATCTGCGCCCGATGATGCACTTCATGTTCCACCATGGCCCGCAGCCACTTCCATAGAGTGATCGATGCGCCGCCCGGCGTTATGCACTTCTTCTCGAGATCGCCGGGAGTCAGGCGGCTAAAAATCTCCATTGACTCCTGGTGCATCCGTTTGAAATAGGCCACCACCTGCTCTGCATCGTCTGCCAGTTCCTTGCCGTGGCCGGGATAGCAACTGTGCTTGAACTGTGCATTTTCGGCGTACATATAACGTTCAATGGCGGCCAGGTGGCGAACAATGTCCGCGAAGCTGAATTTGCCCTCGCTATAGCGCCAATCAAATCTGTCTGCCGGAATGCAGGTAATCACTTTCAGCGTTCGCTGGCGTACTTTTTCGTAGTAATCAAGAAATTCGCTTGTGTGGATGATTTCCATGGCAGACAAAAACTCACTGCATGCGTTTGGATATTCTGCCGGAGCTCCGCGCTCTTAAATCTTTTCAAGCCCGTTGCGGTCAGGCGTAAAAATCCCGGCAAAATCCCGGCCCTCACCGCCTTCCCCTTGATACGCCGACAGACATCGTTCGGGTGGCCTGGCAGAGGCATGACCGCTGAAGTATAGCGCAGGTGCGATTGCAGAAATCAAGACGCGGAACGCTGGCGGTCCACCCAGGTCTGCCGCTGAAGCTTCTGAAAACTCTCTAAAGGAATAAACCATAGCGAACGGTGAAACAAAGCGACACAATTGGTCACAACAAACAGTAGGGGCTGTTTCGCGGTCGATGAAAAACGAAAAAGGCCGTCCGGCAACAGGACGACCTTTTTCTTTTCAAGGGAGAATAGTTCCAACGGAGTTCGAAAAAGACCATCAGAACTTTCTGGCGAAATCTTATTGGGCGGCGAAAGGCAGTGTCAAGGAATTTTTCCAGAATAAACGCCTTTGTTTTCAATGACTTAATTAGTTTATCAACATGGCCGCCTAAGTGACAAAAAATGTCACTTTCGTGCTTTATTGTCCCATAAACGCTTTCCTTTTCAGGTACTTATAGGTTTTATTTCAGATCCAGACGGATCATCTCCTCCTCTTCCGGACGCTTAAAAACCTTGTTGGGGAAGAACCGGGTAATCACCACCCGCAGACCTCCAAAAGCAAATCCGAAGACCAAAGCTCCGAGTATGGCGAGCACGCACAACATAATCAATGCCACAACAAATCCGGCGCGATCTTCACTCGGCTTCAGTTTGGTCGGTTGGTTCCAGGTAATTTCAGCATCGTAATTCACTGAAGCCAGCAGGGATTGCGCCTCGTCTGCCGGGATGCTGCCATTTACCGCGACCACGAACGGCCCCGTACGCTTGAAGTAAAAAGGCCCGCCGGGAAGAGACAGTGTTTGCATAGTCGTTATGCGTTCGCGAGCGATTTGCGGCGTGGGATAGCCGACGATGGTCAGGTTGGCTTCCCCTTCAGAACTCTTGTATTTGCCGGAAGCCACTTCCGGACTCTTACTGAAGTCCACAAGCTCCGCCGAAAGCGGCAGCCCCAGCCGCCCCAGCGCCACCGGACCGGCAACATACCGTGTGGTGTTCGGCAACAATGATTGGGCAGGCAGGTTCGCGGGAAGCGTGGGCAGCGCAGCCTGGTTGCCTTTGGGGCGTGGCAGGGCGTCCGCCAGGGCGCGCAAGTCTGCTCCGGACATGGCGGTGATGTGCTCCAGGACTGCGTCCACCAGGATGTTGCCCTGGTAAAACAGAATCCGCGTGTTGTTGGAGGCCGCCTTATCGCCAATCTTCTCCACCCGCATTTGCGGATGAACGTAATATGTAAAAGCTCCGTAGGCGCCGCCGGCGTCGGCAAAGCGGGCCGCTTTGATCTGCATTTTGCGGTCATTACGGATATAGGTTGCCGCAACTGAATCGGCAAAGCCATACTCATGGAGCACTGCGGCATCGGCGGAATCAGCAACAGCCGGATCAGAACTGGTCTTTACACCCGGTGGCTCAATCTTCCATCCGCTGAAGGAGTCGGGGAGAATTCCAGAGGGATTCCTGGCCTGCTGGCTGAACGCAAATGTGGCGAAAAACAGCAAAACAGAAGCAAGTTTGATCATCGGGTTAGCGGCAACAGAGAATGTCACTGTGATTTAGACACCAAAAGTGGCTCAGGAGATTCTATACGGATTGGCCGGATGGTTGCTCCCTTAGGAATAAGCTGTCGGTCAATATCTTGTTTATTTTCAAGCTGCTATAAGGCATGCATGAACGAAAGTAGATCCAAATTCATCAAAACCTTTCCATACAAAGAACATTTCATTGAGGTTGAAGTTTGCGAAATGGAAAATGGCCGTTTTCATGCTTGGCCTTATATCAGTGGGCGTGGAATTCTTGGCAGCATGGTGAGAGAACATTTCCTACTATCGCAAGAGGACTTCACAACCAAAGATGAGGCGTTGCTGATAGCAGTAAAGGAAGGTCAACACGAGATTGACAGTGAGTTCGTTGTCGGGTAACTCGAGTAATGATAGTAATAACACAATGGGTTCCAGTCTGAAATCCCTGTTTTAGGTTTACGCAATGAGGCCCGACTACCACCCCAAGTGGGCCGATTTTTCGGTCATGTATACGGCGATTTATGCGACGTTCTAACATATCATTTTGGGTCGTGTCACAGTCGGATTTGCTAAGTAGGCAACAGTCCTGTAATCCGTCTTTTGGCGAGCCACGCTAAAAGCGTTATGGGATGGTTCAGAGGATTACGACGAATCAAACTGCAATGCCAAACCCTGGCCAGAGCCTTGAGTAACACTCAAAGAACGCCGGGATTTTGTTAAACTAAGCAGAATGGCATTCATACAGCGCAGAAAGAGCGTTACGGCAAAGATCGGCAATGTGTACGTGGGCAGTGACGTCCCTGTGGTTGTCCAGTCCATGACCAACACAGACACCGCGGACGTGGCTTCCACCATCAAGCAGGTGGCGCAACTGGCCCAGGCTGGGTCTGAATTGGTGCGCGTTACCGTGAACAATGACGCTGCCGCCGCGGCTGTCCCGGCCATTGTTGAGGGGCTGGCCATGCAGAACATACGGGTCCCCATCATTGGCGACTTCCATTACAACGGCCACTTGTTGCTGACGAAGTACCCTGATTGCGCCCAGGCGCTGGCCAAATACCGCATCAATCCCGGCAACGTGAGCGTTGGCCGCAAGAATGACGACAACTTCCGCGCCATGATTGACGTAGCCATCAAAAACGATAAGCCGGTGCGCATCGGCGTGAACTGGGGATCGCTGGACCAGCAACTGCTCACGCGCATGATGGATGAAAACTCCCGCAGCGCCAGTCCCAAGGATGCGCGTGAAGTCACCATGGATGCGATGGTGGAAAGCGCTCTGCGTTCCGCCCAACTGGCGGAAGATTTTGGCTTGCCGCACAATTACATTCTTCTGAGCGCCAAGGTCAGCGGTGTGCAGGACCTGATTGACGTGTATCGCTGCCTCGCGGCCAAATGCGATTACCCGCTGCATCTTGGCCTGACCGAGGCTGGCATGGGCGCCAAGGGAATTGTCGGCAGCACAGCCGGCCTGGCCGTACTGTTGCAGGAGGGTATTGGCGACACCATCCGCGTTTCTCTCACGCCCGCGCCCAATGGCAACCGTGCGGAAGAGGTATTTGTCGGGCAACAGATTTTGCAATCACTGGGCATCCGCAGCTTTACGCCGCAGGTCACCGCTTGCCCTGGCTGCGGCCGCACTACCAGCACATTCTTCCAGGAGATGGCGGAGCAGATCCAGACGTATCTGCGCACCAATATGCCGTTGTGGAAAGGCCACTATCCGGGGATAGAAGAACTAAAAGTCGCGGTGATGGGCTGCGTGGTAAACGGTCCCGGCGAATCCAAACATGCCAATATCGGAATATCGCTTCCCGGAACGTTTGAAGAGCCCAAAGCGCCGGTGTTTGTTGACGGGCGATTGATGACCACATTGAAAGGCGACCGGATTGTCGCCGAATTCATTGACATCCTGAACGAGTATGTTGCCGCGCGATACGGCTCAGGAAAAACTGCGGAAGTAGCCCAGGTCTGAGAAGCGCGGCTTCATCGCTGTAAGCGCGCTTATGCACAGGAACGGAGGCAGTTCCCGGATGGTCGGCGCTTCTCTTGTCTGAATATTGAAGGTTTGCCCGTCATCTGGCAGGTGCAGTAATCGCGCCGTGGAACGCGGATAGGTTCATGTAGCTGACCAACCGGAAGTAAAATGAACGCTAGGGCATTTATCGAGACTAATGTCGGCTTAATTCCGAGTTCGATAAGCGCATTTACCTGAAGGCGGAAGCGAGCCAAGGATCACTTGTGCGGACTCGGATGGGCGACGAGAAGCCCCGTTACAACCAAGGTTCTGCCGCAGCCCCAAGCTATATCTTGCGCGTGACAATCGTCGGCACTTCAACTTCTTAGTTCGCTTGCGCCAGCCCCGTAAGAACTGCGGCAAACTTATCGAGTATCTGGTTCCAGCCCTCCAGTTGACCACTTTCTTTCGCGTTCTCCATGGTCTCGTTTCCGACGAAAGTCAGTTTCGTCCGGCCGTTTCCGAGATCCTCAAAAGTGATCACGTCATAGGCGCCATCTATGGCCTCGTGTTCTATTCCATAGTGCGCAGGCTCAACTTTGTTTCCCTTCGAGTCAGAGAAGTACATCGAAGAAACGATCTTCTCGTGCGGAACAATCTCGTGGTATTCACCACCATTCCAGAACTCCTGACCATCCGGCGATCTCATGCAGCAGAGAAATTTTCCTCCGACGCGAAAATCCATCTGGCAAACAGGCGCGGTAAAACCCTTGGGGCCCCACCACTGCATCACGTATTTCGGGTCAGTGTATGCCTTCCAAACCAATTCGCGTGGGGCATCGAACACTCTTGTAACAACCATCCGCTCTGTCTCATTCACCATGTTTCTTGTCATGACCAACCTCCGCCTTCTTCATTTGATTTACAACCACGTCCAACTTGTCGAAACTCTCTTCCCAGAATCGGCGATAGCTAAACGCCCAATCGCTGACCGTCTTTATTGCCTCCGGCCTTAGCGTGCACACACTCTCACGTCCGCGCTTGGTCTTGATCACAATCCGCGCACGCACCAGGTAGGCGATATGTTTTGAAATCATCTGCTGAGAGAGTGCAAACGGCTCCGTCAAGCCATGGATAGAGGCAGGCCCATGGGAGAGCCGTTCGATCATCGCCCGGCGGGTTGGATCAGACAAAGCCGCAAATGTTGTACCCAGTATATCCACAACCTAATGGTAGTGGATATCTCGACAGTGTCAAGTATGAATTTTTGCGACCCCTGATTGCTGTTCCCTGATCTCTAATCGCAACGAATTGTAATCGCTGATGCGCTCACGAGCACACCGGGTTAGTACCGATATGTCGGCTTATGATTTCCGGGCCTGGTATTGACTATGAACACATCATCGGCAATTCGTAAGTCAGTTGTGATTGATCCCGACAAACGCCCATACAGCCCGCGGAGTCTGTTCGTGCAACTCCGGTGTTGTCAGGCGGCCAGCAAACCGTAGCTTACAACCAGCCAGGCACCAAAACCGGCTACCATCATGGCGATCCGCACCATTGTGTTGTCCACGATATTGTTCCATTTTGCGTCCACGATTTGTCCCTCCAAATATGGCTTTCTGTTTGTTGCTGCTAATTTTGACTCGCAATGCAGCTCTTGGTTAGTAATACGTTGCCCGCACAGTTAGGTTCCCCTGTTTGAATCTTTTTTTGCAGATAAATTTTGTCTAGGATTGATAACTTCAGTGTCTGAATGGCCGTCATACATATATTCATCCTTTTTCTCTCTCACCCTGATGGAAGCAAAACGGTAAGGCAGAAAACAACGATAAGCGGGCTGCTGATTCTGAGGAGAAGAGAGATCAACTCGGAAATAGAAGACGCGTCCACAAAACCGGGCCACCCGCGAGCCAAGGAAGCAGGCGAAAAAGCGGCATAAGTGGATCCGCGCGGTCTGAGAGCACAAGCCCTAAACAGGCTGCTTTTCAATGGCTGGCTGAGGCTTTGGCGACGCGGCTTTCAGCGGCAGTTCAATCGTAATCAACAGGCCGGTGCCGGTATTTTCCGCGCGGATGGAGCCGCCGTGCAGTTTGACGGTGCGCTCGGCGATGGAGAGTCCAAGCCCTACACCGCCGCTGGCCCGCTCGCGCGCCTCATTCACGCGATAAAACGGCTCGAAAATGTGGGCCAGTTCCGTCTCGGGTACGCCAGGGCCCTGGTCGCGAACGGTCAGCACAGCCGTATCGATTTTGCAACGCAAGGAAACTGCAATAGCGCTATGTTCGGCCGTATAGCGGATGGCATTGCGGATGACGTTTTCAACTCCGCTCCGCAAAAGCTCTGAAGATCCGCGTACGCGGCAATGGTCCAACTGCAGGGCCTTTACCTCCCGGTTACGCGGCTTAGACTCATAATTGGCGTCGTCGACCACCTGCTGGACCAGTTCATCCAGCGATACCATCTCCGGAGGCACGCGCTCAGCCCCGCTCTCCAGCCGGGTCAGCGCCAGCAACTGGCCTACTAACTGATTGACCCGCTCGGACTCCATCTCAATGCGGTCCAGCGCGGCAGCGGCCCTGCCATCAGTGTTCTTACGCGCCAATTCCAGGGCCACGGTCAGGCGCGCCAGGGGTGAACGGAGTTCGTGCGAGATGTCCGCCAGCAGGCGCTTTTGCGACGAGATAAGACCGGCAATACGCTCTGCCATATGGTCGAATTCACGTCCCAGGTCGGCCAGTTCGTCACGGCGACCACCCAGCTCAGGCCCCACGCGGACATCAAGATTGCCTTCGGCAAATGCCTGTACGGTCGACTTGAGCTTCTTCACCGGCGACGTGAGATACAACGCCAACAGATAACACACCACCCCGGCGATCAGAATGCTCACGGCGATACGCGGGGCGGTAAAAAATGGAGGCGGTCCGCCCGGCTGGCGAAAACGGGCGATAAAAATATAAGGCTTGCCGCTGGTTGAGAACACGTCCCGGCCCCAGGTTGCGCGGGTGACCCCGGTAAACAATGGAAACAGGCGGGGCGGCTGGTCTTGCGGGTTTGCCTGCATTTCTTTCACAATGCTGGCCACGCTCTCTGCATTCGCAGTAGTAATGGCTTTTCCGTTGGCATCAAAGAGAAAAATCTCCGTACCTGATTCCTGGAAGGAGCGGCGAACGAACTCATCCAAAGCCGGAATCCCATCGTGTTCATAGACGTGCACCACGGCTTCAGAATAAAGAGTGAGCCCTTCGCGCAAAGGGCCGCGACTGGCGCGTTCCGGCAGGGTCTCTGTGTTCGATATCCGTGACATCAGGGTCAGCACCCCGATGGTCAGCGCCATGGTCACCCAAAAGAAAAAGAAAATCTTCAGGAAAAGGCTGCGATACTTCACGACTGCTCTCCCGGAAGCAAATAGACATATCCGCTTCCACGAATCGCTTTGATGCGCTCCTGCTCGCCGTCATAGGGACCTAGTTTGCGGCGGAGGTTGCTCACATGCACGTCAATACTGCGGTCCATCGGGGACATGGGCCGTCCCAGCGCGGCTTGTGTGAGATCTTCGCGGCTGATAATTTTGCCCGGACTCCGCAGGAACGTGGAAAGAAGGTCAAACTCCGCGCCCGTGAGATTTACCGGCTTGCCGGCGCAGGTCACGCTGCGCGACTCCGGGTGCAGCTCAACGTCAGCCAGATGGACCGGCTGGGAGGGGACTCCATTCGGGCTGGACGTGCGCCGCAGAATGGCCCGCAGCCGGGCCACCAGTTCTCTTGGATTGAAAGGTTTGGGCAAGTAGTCATCTGCGCCCAGTTCCAAACCCAGAATGCGATCAAGTTCGCTTCCCCGTGCAGTAAGCATCAGCACGGGAACCGTACTCTTCTGGCGCAACTGCTTGAGCACGTCCAGACCACTCATGCCCGGCAGCATTACATCCAGAATCACTGCAGAGTAATGATTGTTGAGAGCTTTATCCAGGCCACCAGGACCGTCATGCATGGCCACCAGCTCAAACTGCTCACTCTGGAGATATTCCTCCAGCAGCTTGCTGAGCTCTGTATCGTCGTCGATAAGAAGGACTGAAACCATTGTGTTCACCTTAAACCCTTTGCGGCGCCGGAACCGGTTAAGAAATGTGAAGGGTATGGTATCCCGAATTAACAACTCATAACTTGGCGTCAGCATATCTCAGGGGTAAAAATAATGGCAGTCCCCGGGACCTCAACACGCGATTTATGCGGGCGCTGAGCGCCCTTTTGCCGCCCCGGTCGAATTGTAATGGGAGTTTGGTAATGCACAAGAAGTTTTTCGTGATCGCGATCAGGAGCACAGCAAACGACGTTCGTAACAAACGCAACAAATAGCAATGTAAGTAGGATCTCCTTTCTTCTCCCTCCAGAGGTCGGGCGGCAACGATGCCGCCCTTTTTTATGTTGTTGTAAAAAGACTGTGGTAAAAAATACTTGTGGTAAAAAAGAGTCACACTCAACCCCAATCATCATCCATAAAGACCATGGGATTAAAGACCATGGGATTCGAGCTTGATTCAGCAACACGTCGCCAACTCGGTTACAAGCTGATAGACCGCATCGATGAATATTTCACCAGCCTGCCCAATCGCGCGGTCCAATTACCAGAGGAGCTGCGCAGCTTTTCTGACCTGGCCGGTCCTCTGCCTGAACTGGGTGATAACGCCGAAAACGTTCTAGATGATCTCTGCTCGCATCTGACGGTGAAGGGCTTTCACATTCCCAGCGCCAACTACTTTGGCCTGATGAATCCCACGCCCACGTATATGGCCGTACTGGCGGAAGCGCTGGTGGCTACTTTGAATCCTCAGCTCGCCAGCCTGGCGCGTTCTCAGTTCGCCTCCAAAATTGAACGCGAAACCCTGCGCTGGATCGGCGAGCGCGTGGGCTGGAATACTGCTTTTGACGGGACGTTTACCAGCGGCGGCAATGAAGCCAATTTCAGCGCTTTGGCCATGGCCCTGGCAATGCGTTTTCCGCAGATCGTGGAAGATGGCATCGCGGCGGCCGGCCACAGGCCCGTGCTGTATGCATCTTCAGAAGCCCACCACTCACTCGATAAGTCCACCGGGCTTCTGGGACTGGGCCGCAAGGCGCTCCGGCGTATTCCCGTAAACGCGGCGGCCCAATTGGACCTTGCCCGGTTGGAGTCTCAGATCAACGGGGACAAGGCGGCAGGCCTTATGCCGTTTTGCGTAGTGGCAACCGCCGGCACCACCAATTCAGGCGCAATTGATGACCTCATCACTGTGGCCGAGATCTGCAAACGCCACCAGCTCTGGCTGCATGTGGATGGCGCTTACGGCGCTGCTGCCATCTTGTCAGACCGCCATCGCCACCTGGTGCGCGGCATAGAGCAGGCCGACTCAATTACGCTTGATCCTCATAAATGGCTGGCCATGCCCTTTGCCGCGGGCATTGTGCTTACGTCGCATCCAGCGGCGCTCGCACAGGCATTCGCCATCCACACTCCCTATATGCCCAAAAAGAGCGGAGCAGCGCCTGAATTGGATAACTTCCAGTTAAGCTCGCAGTGGTCACGCCGCATGAACTCGCTTAAGCTCTGGTTGACCCTGCGCGTCCACGGACGCCAGGCCTATGAAGAACTCATTGAACGGCAGCTCAACCTGGCAGAATTCTTTGCCCGCTGGGTGCGCAACTCAGAGCGCTTTGAAGTGGCCATACCTCAGGTGTTGCCGATCATTAACCTGCGCGCAAAACTGCCGGGAGCCGCAGAAGAGCATATGCGCGCCACTCATGAAGCCATTGTTGCCGAGGTCACGCGAGACGGCCGCCGCTGGATCTCCACCACACAAGTGAACGGACGCTCAGTGATTCGCGTGATGGTGATCAGCTATCTCACGGCCCACCGGCATCTGGAAGACCTGATGGCCGCATTGACGGACGCTGCAAAAACCGTCACGGCAGCTTCCAGAAACCATGTCGGTCGCTAGAGACTAAAGCCAAAAATTTACTATGCTGATACGGTACGTCTGATGCCTAAGGTTGCCGCGAACAGCGGTCATCCCCACACGCGGCGCGCAGTCTCCATCACCAGTTGCAGCTTAGCCCACTGTTCGTCTTCGGTAAGAAGATTGCCTTCCATGGTGGAAGCAAAGCCGCACTGCGGGCTGAGCGCCAGGTCTTCCAGCGGCACGTAGACGGCGGCCTGTTGTATGCGGCGCATCAGTACGTCACCCTGTTCCAGTTCCGGACGCTTGGAGCTGACGAGTCCCAGAACTACCGTCTTGCCTTTGGGGACCAACCGCAAGGGAGCAAACGTGCCGGAGCGTTCGTCGTCATATTCCAGCAGGAAGCGGTCGGCATTGATGCCGCCGAAGAGTTTTTCCGCAATGGCGTCATAACCGCCTTCGGCATACCAGTGGCTGCGGTTGTTGCCCCGGCACAGATGGATGCCCAGAGTGACGCCGGGCCGGCGCGCGGCCTCAAGGCAGGCGTTATCGGCCTGGATGGACTCTTCCAGCAACACGTTCGGTTCCATCTTCATTTCCTTGCGGATCCATTCGCGCCACGTGGGATCAATGTAATAGCTGTACCGGGGCGCATCGATCTGTATATAGCTCACGCCTTCCTGCGCGAGCTGAGCCAGGTCCGATTTCATGATCTCCACAATGTCCCAGAGCAGGGCGGAGTGATCGGCGTAGACCTTGTCCGTGGTCCCATGCTTGAAGGCGATGGCGGGAAACTGGGTGGCGCTGGGTAGCGTCATCTTGATGGCGCCGGGGCAGTGCTGCTTGAGAAAAGGCAGCTCATGGCCGGTGAGCCGCGTCGCCTGGCGCAGCTTGGAGCGGACGATGCCGGCGGCTCACGCTCGACTCTTGGCTCACGCTTGACTCTTCCTGTTCGCCTGCCTTCCATGAGCGCGGAGTGTCCTCGCCCATATCAAAGCCTTCCACGGCGTCAGTAAAATCGCTCATGAAGTTGCGGCGGCGCAATTCACCGTCAGTAAAAACTTCAAAGCCAAGCTCTTGCTGCTTTTTGAGGACTCGTAAAATATGTGCGTCCTCAAGAGCGCGTAACCGCTCAGGCTCGTCCATGGCATGACGGCGGGCTGCCAGCAATTCATCGGGCCGAAGGAAACTACCTATGTGTTCTGTGCGATATGTAATGGACATAGCTTAACGGAGTTGCACCGCGAATTTGCTCCTGGTGTAAGCGCGCCCTATGGTACAGGAAGACAACTGTCCTGTAGAAATACCGAATTGGGAATATTGCCCCAGATGCACTGAAAGCCGCTCAGGGCCATTTTCCAATTTGGAATCGAATGCGGCTCCAACGCTGGCGAATCCACAGTCGCGAATCAGGCTATTTTTAGCTTTTCATTTATTATGTTTAATAAGAGAATGTCTGCGCACGCAGGTCGCAGAATTGTTTTGCGCCGTTTGAATGAGTGCAGTTCTTTCATCTGATTCCACCGTCAGACCCACAAAAAATAGGGAGTTTCCCCAATGAAAATGATCTTGCAGAAGAGCTGTGTCGCGCGATTCCTTGCGCGGGCGATCTTGTTTGTGATGTGTCTTGCCGCCCATGGCCAGACCACAACCGCCACTCTTTCGGGCGTAGTGCATGATCCCACCAGCGCTGTGCTGCCCCAGGTAAAGATCACCCTGAAAAACAATGCCAAAGGCGCAGCGCGTTCCACCATCACTGACAGTGAAGGCCGTTTCAGCCTGACCAACGTTGAGCCGGGAACGTATGAGTTGCGCGCCGAGCGCAGCGGCTTCAGCACGGCGGTAAAGAGCGGCGTGGTGCTGGCTGTAGGCGGATCGTCGCAGGAGGACCTTACCCTGAGCATTGGCGCGGCCAGCGAAGTGGTCACGGTGACGGACCAGGCCCCATTGATCGAGACCGCCAAGGCCGAGGTAAGCAATGTGGTCACCGAGCAGGAGATCCAATCGCTGCCGAACATTGGCCGCAACTTTGTGGATTTTGTAAAGCTTTCCAGCGGCGTGGCTCCCGGACGCGAGAACACTGGTGGCGGCGCATTCAAAGAGCCTGACGCCGGTGTGGGATCTTCCGCCGCGCCCCGGCTGACTTTTGGCGGACAATCCGAGTTGTATACAAAAGTTCTGGTGGATGGCGTGGACAACATGCAGACATTCACGGGCCTGCCGCGCATTACGCCTTCGCAGGAAGCCGCGCAGGAGTTTCGCGTGGTGAACAACACATTTGCCTCTGAATACGGAGGGGCCCTGGGCGGGTTCGTAAATATTGTCACCAAGTCCGGCGGCAATACGCCGCATGGCTCGGTGTATTACTACGGAATGAACAACGCGCTGAATGCCCAGCCCATCCTCACCGGGCCGGACCCCATTCTGCGCCAGAACCAGTATGGCGCAACCCTTAGCGGGCCCATCGTAAAAGACCGCACGTTCTGGTTTGCCAACTATGAAGGCCAACGGCGCGCGGAGTCGAACAAGTTTTCTTCGATCATCCTGAACAATCTGGCGGCCATCAATGCCACCAAGGCCTTTTATGGCCTCTCGCCGGAGACCAGCAACTCTCTCCGCACTAATGATTATGACGGCTTCCTGATCAAACTGGACCACAAGTTTAATGAGACGCACGGGCTGACCTTTCGCTACAACCTGCTGGACTCGCAGACGCTCGGCTTCCTGGGCGGCGGCGGACGCGCATCACCAGCTTCCAGCACGGCCAGAAACAATCACACGTTTGACCAGTCATTCCTGGTGAGTGAGACGGCCTTGCTCAAGCCCACCATGGTGAATGAAGCCAGGTTCCAGTGGGCGCGGCGGAGCTTTGATTTCTTCTCCGTGCTGAAACAGCCTGACCTTGAGGTCTCTAACCTGCTGCTCACGGGAAAGAGCACTTCTGATCTTGACTTCTATGAAGAGACGCGGGCGCAAGTGGGCGACAGCCTGAGCGTCAACGTTGGCCACCACCAGCTGAAATTCGGCGCTGACTACAGCCACTTGAACGATGATTCCCAGTGGGACCTATTCTTTCCGGCGCGCATCATCTTTCCTAACCTGACGGCGTTCTTCAATCACACGCCCGCGGTCTTCTGGTTCCCCATGCTGAAGGGGCAGACCATACGTCCAGCCTTCAGCTTGCCTTTCACGCAGGATGTGCCGACGGCATGGCAGCCCTTTACGTTGACCAGCACCGCCCATGACGCTTACGGATT
>WNFP01001861.1_pt1 | contig 19783 bp, 16 predicted proteins | sample 5400201 | NCBI WGS metagenome assembly WNFP01 (sample SAMN13153355, study PRJNA577476) | soil metagenome | isolation source: 115 cm saprolite under Madrone tree | place: USA:California | collected 2016-06-14
CTTCTGCCCGATACAGATGACGCGCAGCATCGAGCACGCTGTTGGTCCATAAAGCGATTTTTCGATAGCCGGCGGTTCGCGCAAACAGCGTGCATTCCTTCACCAGACGCCGCCCTATGCCAAAGCCCCGCGCGCTGGGGTCGACCAGCAGTAGACGCAACTTAGCCACGTTTTCAGGCGATTCGGAATGTTTCACCAGAAAAACGCAGCCGACCGCTTGGTCATTCCGTTCCGCAATCCAGCAACGTTCGCGACGGGCATCAAAATGATCCACGAAATCGGCGACGATGCGAGCCACTAGCGCTTCAAACCGCTCGTCCCAGCCGTATTCCTGTGCATAGAGAAGGCCGTGCCGCTGCACGACCCAACCCATGTCTCCTGGCCGGTGGGGACGCAAAATAAACGGCGGGGTGATTGCTGGTTTGGCCCGCTCAGGGCCCAAGATGCGTTCTATCGTGCTCATCGCGCCGACAATTTCTTGTCGGTCTGCGGCGGCGAGCGGTTTGAGCAATGCGATCGCCTGCGCCGCCGCCTTTTGATTGATTGAGCTGAACTCCTTCTTGCCGCGGCGCGTGAGTGAGACAAAGTATTCTCGGGCATCTTTAGGCGACGCTACGCGCACGATCAAGCGTTTCCCGGCAAAGCTGGCGAGGATGCGGCTCAGATAGCCCGCGTCCAGGTTTAGATTGGCAGCGATTTGGGTTGCAGTGGAAAGCTCGTTGTGCGAGATCTCGTAGAGCACCCGCGCCTCAGCCAGGGTAAACGCGCTGCCTAAAAGGCGTACGTGCAAGGTGCCAATGGCGCGAGTGTAAAAGCGGCTGAAACGGCGGATGGCTTCGCCCTGTTGCTGTAAATTCACATCATTTTGTGTCATTTGCATAATGGAAGGTGTTTGCCCTATTATTTGACATAGTCAAATAATAGAGATGCCTAGGTCAAATATGCAAGTATGAATCGGTTAGCTAGCTGCGCGAAATTGCAAATCCATTGCTACTGTAACTATTGTGCAGAAGTGTTGGAAATGGGGCGGATATTTTGTTGAAGCGTGAGGATGAAAAGGCCAGGCGAAGACGCCAGTACAGCTATATCGGTCAAATATCCGAGATACACACAAAGAATGCACAATCCACCCGGGGCACAATGAGTTGATAGCGCGGAAGTTGTAGCGGTTTCCACAGATACACAGCGCTCATCATCACAACAAGGGAAAATTTATTTTAAAAGGGTAACGTGAAGAGTAATAAAAAATCTTTTGTTGTTGAAGTTGTAGTTGTGGATTTCTGCTTGGTGCTGGTTTGTCGGAACAGTAGACGAATTTGATCGATTCTGACAGTGAGAAATTCCCCACCAATTTCCACACGCAGAAGGCGATAATTGCGTTCGTAAGGCTTTCGCCGGAAGCGAAAAACGAGTAAAGTACGCAGCAGTGCTATCAGGCTCCTGAGGAAGGTATAAATGTCTGCAACCGGCACGCTGCGCGAGGAAAGCCAAGCGATGGAATTCAGCGTAAGCAAATCGGCTCTATTGAACGAACTGACGACAACACAGGGAGTTGTGGAACGCAAGACCACTATCCCGATCCTGTCGAATCTGCTGGTTGAAGCGCGCGATGGACGCGTGACGATCACAGCTACGGATTTGGAGTTGAGCGTGCGCACCTCGTGCGAGGCCAAGGTTAAAAAAGAGGGCGCGGGAACGATTCCCGCCAAGAAACTGCTCGAATTGGTTCGCTTGCTGCCCGAAGGCGAGATTAGATTCAAACTTCTTGACAATCACTGGGTGGAAATTGTCAGTGAAAAGAAAAAATACAAACTAGTGGGAATGGCGAAAGAAAATTTCCCCGCACTTCCCGTGATGCCGCACGTGCTGGTACGGATTCCCGCAACCTTGCTAGAGGGACTGATTTCAAAAACAAAATTCGCGATTTCCATGGAAGAATCGCGCTATACGCTGAACGGCGGCTTGCTGATTTTGCGGCCGGATACCCTGGCCATGGTGGCTACCGATGGCCATCGGTTGGCTCTTGCAGAAACGGATCACAAACTTGCCGGTCTTAACGGCGAAGTGAAAGTGTTGATTCCCAAGAAAGCCATGGACGAAGTCGAAAAGCTGTCCAGCGCAACCGGCGCCGATGCGCAAATGGATTTTGCCAAAGACGAAAGCCACTTGTTTTTCCAGGTAGATCACCGGCTGTTGATTTCGAGAATTTTAACTGGGCAATTCCCGAACTACGAAGCAGTGCTGCCGCGCGACAACAACAAGTCTGTCGTGTTGGAGCGCGCGGAGTTGAGCGATGCGGTGCGCCGCGTTTCGCAGCTTGCCGATCAGCGTTCGCATGCCGTGAAAATGGCCGTGTCGAAGGAAGGCATCGAGATTTCCGCTTCCAGCCCAGAGTACGGCGAAGCTAAGGAAACCATCGAGAAAGATTACAAAGGCGATCCGATTTCGATTGGCTTCAATTCCAGCTACGTTCTGGATTTTCTTGCCGCAGCTGCGGAAGGCCCGATCAGCATCGAGCTGAAAGACGAACAGAGTGCCGGGCAAATGCGACCACTGGCAGACGAATCGTATCGTTATCGCTACATCATCATGCCGATGCGCATCTGATTTAGCAACATCTAAGCCGTCAATCGCACCTTTGATACCTTTACCGTAATTTAACTGTTGAAATAACAAATATCGCGCAAAATAGGATTAGACCGACCAGCATTGCTGGTCGGTGAATGCCGAAGGTGGACGACAAGTCGATTATTCCGACCGCGTTTATCAACCAAAAAAATCTCACAATTTGCGATCTCAAACGCGTTGGGTTGAGGCGAGGCGCCGTTAGGCTCCATACGTGTTCACAAAAACAAGGCGTTGCGATGCTTTCCGGCCATGAGGATTTGCGGCGCAAAATTGACCTGATGGGAAAGCGCTACGAGGCCGGATTTCCAGTCGTGTTTGAATCGATTCGGCAGATGCTGGAAGCGAGAATTCCAGCGTCGAAAACGATCGCATTTCACGCCCCAATTGGGGTCGCAGGCAAAAACTGGCGGGAATGGTCGAAGTAAACGTAAGCGACAGAAAACAAGTAATTTATAAGCATTCAGGGTTCACGAGAAGGTTGAGAAAACGGGTTAGTTCAGCTATACTAGCGGTGTTGTCGATTCGCAGAAAATTCCTACAAATCGACACGTCCACCACGGTATTCAGACCTGAAAATTGGCTCGCGCCAGGAGCCATAGGCCTGGACCACCTGGAGAAACGAACCTGCGGGAATTTGCCGCAGGGGAATAGTCTTCGCCGCGTCCCGGTGTGCGGGACGGGATGAAGCAGGAACTCTACGAGCCGCGGCGCTGCTTGCAGTGCCGGTGGTCAAAGAGTAAGGCGTCGGCCATTTAGATTTTTTTTCCGGCCGCACGGGACGATATTCGCATCCTTCCGCTATCGCGCCAATCTTGCTTCAGTACAGCCGAAATTATGGCGTTCGCTACGCGACTGCCGGGGTTGAGATTTGATGGGATTTGCACGCAAGAGGTTTGCACACAAAAAAGTTCGCAGCAGTTCTTGATCGTTGAGAGATGAGGTTTCATGGGCGATAAAGAAAAAGAAACAGTGCCGGGCAAAACGACGGTTGGTCATCAGTACGACGCAAAATCCATCAAAGTGCTGGGCGGTTTGGAAGCGGTGCGTTTGCGTCCTGCAATGTATATCGGTTCGACGGGCGAGATGGGTTTGCATCACCTGGTTTGGGAAGTGGTTGACAACTCGGTCGACGAAGCGATGGCCGGTTATGCCGACGAAGTGAACGTAACCGTTCACGAAGACAATTCCGTCACGGTTGTCGACAACGGGCGGGGCATTCCGGTGGACATGCACGCCACGGAGAAGCGTCCCGCCGCGGAAGTAGTGCTGACAGTGCTGCACGCCGGCGGGAAATTCGACAGCGATACGTACAAAGTTTCTGGCGGCTTGCACGGCGTCGGCGTCTCGGTGGTTAACGCGCTTTCGGATTGGCTGGAGCTCGAGATTCAGCGCGATGGCGCGGTGTGGGAGCAGTCGTACGAGAAGGGCAAGCCAACCAACAAGTTGAAACAAACCGGCAAGACTCGCAAGACTGGAACAAAAGTTACTTTCCACGCTGATCCCTCGATTTTCGAGAAAACTACGTACAGCTACGACACGCTAGCTACGCGCTTGCGGGAATATGCTTTTCTCAACAAGGGCTTAAAGATCACGCTGACCGACGAGCGCAGCGAAAAGAGCGCGGAATTCCGGTTCACTGGCGGCATCGCGGAATTCGTGAAGCACATCAACCGCGGCAAAACCACGCTGCACGATTCTCCGATTTACATGGAAGGCAAGAAAGGCAGCGTCGAGATCGAGATTGCGTTGCAGTACAACGACACCTATGGTGAAAATGTTTTTGCGTTTGCGAACACCATCAACACGGTTGATGGGGGCACGCATCTTTCCGGTTTTCGCTCGGCGCTGACGCGGACGATTAATAATTTTGCGTCCGGCGCGGGAATGCTCAAGGAACAGAAAGACGAAGTCAGCATTTCCGGCGATGATGTGCGCGAAGGTTTGGTAGCGGTCGTTAGTGTTCGTTTGCCGCAGCCGCAATTTGAGGGACAGACCAAAGGCAAGCTGAACAGCGACATCAAGGGCGATGTCGAACAATTGGTGAACGAGAAACTGGGCGAATGGTTTGACAAACATTCGACCGTTGCCCGCCGAATCATCGGCAAGTGTATTGATGCGGCGCGCGCGCGCGAAGCCGCACGCAAAGCGCGGGAATTGACACGGCGCAAGTCAGCCATGGATTCGAGCGGTCTGCCAGGAAAACTTGCCGACTGCCAGGAACGCGATCCATCGCGCTGCGAACTCTTCGTAGTCGAGGGCGAATCGGCCGGCGGCTCCGCAAAGATGGGCCGCGATCGGAAATTCCAGGCCATTTTGCCGCTCAAAGGAAAAATCCTCAACGTCGAAAAAGCGCGCTACGACAAAATGCTGGGCCATGAAGAAATCCGCGCCATCATCACCGCGCTGGGAACTGGCATCGGCAAAGATGATTTCGACGCCGGCAAGCTGCGCTATCACAAAATAATTCTGATGACTGATGCGGACGTGGACGGTTCGCACATTCGCACGCTGCTGCTGACTTTTTTCTTCCGCCACATGAAGGAACTGATCGATCGCGGGCACATTTATATTGCACAACCGCCTCTGTATCGCGTCAAGCGCGGCAAGAGCGAACGCTACATTCGCGATGAACAAGATTTTGCCCGCGAACTGATGAAGCGAGCGACCGAAGACCACGTGGTCAAGGCCAAAGAAGGCGTCAACCTGGACGGCGCGAAGCTGACGACATTCTTATTGAATGTTCAGGAATACGAAGCCGCCGCCGCGAAGCTTGGTCGCCGGCTGCGCGAGCCGGCATTGGTTGAACTGCTCGCCGAGAGCGGTCTCGAAAAGAAAACGGATTTCGAGGATAAGAAGGTTTTGGAGAAACTTCTGAAGGAAATCGACAAAGCAAAAATCAAACTCGAGGGCAAGATAGCTTTCGACGAAGAACACAGTCTGTACGAAATTCAGTTTGGCGCTCCGCATAACCAGAAAATCAATTGGGCGGTAGCATCAACCGCGGAATACAAGCGGCTGCGCGGTTTGGCAAGGCAGATCGAAGAATTCAATCATCCGCCATTTACGGTGGTGCGCAACGGAACCAAGGTATCGAAAGAAAAGGTTACCGACGTCCTGAATTACGTGATGGACGACGCCAAGAAAGATTTCACCATCACGCGATTCAAGGGCCTGGGCGAAATGAACGCCGAGCAACTTTGGGATACCACGATGAATGCGGACACGCGAACGCTGCTACAGGTGAAACTGGAAGACGCCGTAGCCGCCGAGGATATTTTCACGACGCTGATGGGTGAAAACGTGGAGGCGCGCAGGAAATTTATTGAGGACAACGCGCTCGAAGTCGTCAATTTGGATATTTAGCCTTGATCGGCGGCGCGATAGATCGCGCCCCCATAGGAAACGATGTTCTACCAGTTGGGTTGGACAACTTTGCCCGGCTTGCGTGGATTGAGCGTGAGCGATTTTCGCGCGGAGGCGACAGAGAATTCCGATACCGTGGGCGGAGTCGCGGTGGAATTCGCCGATGACGCAGCGTGCGAAGCGTTCTTAAAGGCTGCCGAGGCTGAATTCTCGGCGCGGCGATTTAGCAATACTGCCGACGCCTTCGACACCGTGAAAGCTTTCGCGCTTGAACATGCTAAGCAAGCTCAGTGAGTTGATTTGTTTGCGGCTATGTATCTGAATTCAGAGCAATCGAAGAAATTCGTCTTGCTCGAGACCGCACTGATTGAGGATGTCGGACAGACGGAGTGCATAGGAACAACGGTTTTGAAGACTTGGTTTGCAACGCGCCGCTCCAGTGAAACGTGGCTGCCTTTTTGGCGAAGCTCGACGAATCCAGCACGCTTTAGCGAGCGGAACACTCGTTCGCTGGAAAGGCTTGGAAGTTTCGGCCTGTCAACCGGAAATTTCGACGGTTGTCCGGAAGGATTGCCCTCTGCGCTCCTCAGGGATGTCCCAGGTTTCGATATAGAACTCGACGGCTTCACTCAGACTGGCGCGTGCCGATTCGGCATTCTTGCCTTGCGAAGTCACATTGAGCTCGGGGGCTGCAGGCGACGTACCACGAGTCTTCTTTGGTGGTGAGTGCGAAGAAGCGGTAAGTCGTAGAGCGATGCGAGTGAAAGGGTTGCAGGCAGGCAAGATTCACTAAATTTGAGTTTCGCCCTGACAGGGCTATACAGCGAGGAATAATGGCGGACGAAAAAAACACATCAATACTGCTTCCGATCGATATCGAAGCAGAAATGCGCAAGTCGTATCTGGACTACGCGATGAGCGTGATCATCGCGCGCGCCCTTCCCGATGTGCGCGACGGATTGAAGCCGGTGCAACGGCGCATCCTGGTGGCGATGAACGATCTCGGCCTCGCTTCGAACCGCGGCTATCGCAAGTGCGCAAAAATTTGCGGAGACACTTCCGGCAACTACCACCCGCACGGTGAAGCGGTGATTTATCCCGCGCTGGTGCGGCTGGCGCAGGATTTCAACATGCGCTACCCGCTGATCGACGGGCAAGGAAATTTCGGTTCGGTTGATGGCGATCCACCCGCGGCGATGCGGTACACGGAAGCGCGCCTGGCGAAAATCAGCGAAGACATCCTTGCCGATTTGGAAAAGGAAACCGTCGATTTCATTCCGAACTTCGATCAGACCCGCGAAGAGCCGGTGGTTCTGCCGTCGCGCATTCCGAATCTGTTGGTCAACGGCGCCAGCGGTATCGCAGTCGGCATGGCCACGAACATTCCGCCGCACAATTTGCGCGAGATTGTGGACGCCGCCATTTTGCTGATTGAAAAGCCGGACACTCCGCTCAAGGAGATTCTGAAGATTGTTCCGGGTCCTGATTTCCCGACAGGTGCCTACATTGCAGGGCGTGAAGGTATCGAATCGGCCTACCGCACCGGTCGCGGCAGCTTCACCATGCGCGCAAAAGCCGCGATCGAAGCGGCTACCAAGGACCGCGACAACATCGTCATCACCGAAATTCCCTACCAGGTGAACAAAGCGCGCTTAATCGAGCGCATCGCCGAACTGGTGCAGAGCAAAAAAATCGAAGGCATCGCCGACGTGCGCGACGAATCCTCGCGTGAGGGCATGCGCATCGTGATCGAGCTGAAGCGCGGTGAAGAATCGCAATTCATCCTGAATAATTTGTACAAGTTCACGCAGATGCAGGAATCGTTTCACATGATCCTGCTGTCGATCGTCGGCGGGCAGCCGCGCGAGCTCGGGTTGATCCCGATGATCAAGCTGTTCATCGAGCATCGCGTGGACGTGGTGCGCCGCCGCACGCTTTTCGAGCTGCGCAAAGCGGAAGAACGCGAACACATTTTAGTTGGCTACCAGGTGGCGCTGGATCACCTGGACAACGTGATCCGGGTGATTCGCGGATCAGCCAGCCGCGCGGAAGCCAAGGAAAACCTGTTCAAGTATTTTACTGAGCAGGACGTGACGATCACGGAGAACGGCAAATCGCGCAAGCTCGAAGGAGTAAAGCTCGACGGGCGCAAGTATCGTTTTCTCGGTGCGCCGGAAATTGAGGCCGCGGGACGCGGAGCTGCCACACTCGGCCTTAGCTACATTCAGATCGACGCGATTCTTGAATTGCAACTGCACCGCCTGACGCAGCTTTCCATTGATGACATTCTGAAGGAATTGAAATCCATCCGCGATTTGATCGCGGAGCTGCGCGAGATTCTTTCCAGTGACAAAAAACTGAAGCAGGTGATTACCGCCGAGCTCAAAGAAGTGCACAAAGCATACGGAGACGACCGTCGCACACAGATTGTGGACAAAGTGGAAGAGATCAAGCTGGAAGATTTGATCGCTGACGCCGAAATGCTTATCACCGTGAGTCACGCTGGATACATCAAGCGGACCGCGACGGATACGTATCGCCACCAGGGCCGCGGCGGCAAAGGCCGCATTGGCGCCAAAACGCGCGAGGAAGATTTCGTCGAGCATCTCTTTATCGCCTCGACGCACAGCTACATCCTGCTGTTCACATCAAAGGGCCGAGTGTACTGGCTGAAGGTCTACGAATTGCCGGAAGCAGCGGCGGCGACGCGTGGGAAAGCCATCAATAGCCTGGTGAAATTGCAGGAAGACGAAAAGCTGACGGCACTGGTTGCCGCGCGCGACCTGGAAGCGGCGGACAAATTCGTTTTCATGGCCACGAAAAATGGCACGGTGAAAAAATCAACGCTGACGGAATTCTCCAATCCGCGTTCGACCGGCATTATCGCCATCAACCTGGACTCGAATGACGAATTGATCGGCGCGAAGCTGACCGATGGCAAGCAGATGGTTTTCCTGGCAAGCCACGAAGGGCAGGCAATCCTGTTCCGCGAAACGGAAGTTCGCGCGATGGGGCGCAGCGCCGGCGGCGTGAACGGCATGGACCTGGATAAAGAAGACTACGTGGTGTCTATGGACGCAGTGCAGCCGGATTTTGAAATCATCAAAAAAGAACACAAAACAGAAACGCAGAACCTTGAGGAGTTGGAAAACGAGCAGATCAAGGATTCACTGGTGACATTGATGCTTACCGTCTCCGAAAGAGGTTACGGAAAACGCACTCCGCTGGCGGAATATCGCATTACTTCGCGCGGCGGCAAAGGTGTGGTGAACATGAAGACCACCGACCGCAACGGCTCAGTCGTCTCCACGCTGCAAGTGACGGAAGAATCGGACGTGATGATCATCACCGAGCACGGCAAAGTGATTCGTGTGCACGCAAATGAAATTCGCGAGGCGGGCCGCTCCACGCAAGGCGTGCGTTTGCTGAGGCTCGACGATGATGATTCCATCGCTGCGGCTGCCGTGCTACAGGAAGAAGACGAAGAAGAAAAGAAGTAACCGCCTCAGGTGTTAGACTATTCGGCGCCATGAACAAACTGCGCCGTTTTTGTTCTCTTTTCATATCGCTGACTGCTCCGTTGGCGCTGCTCGCGGTGCGCAGCGGAGCTCCGGCATCCCCGACCAAGGCCTATCGCGCGTACGTTGGAACTTATACTGCCAAGACGAATAGCAAAGGGATCTACGAATTTGACTTCGATTCCACCACGGGGAAAATGTCAGCCGTGCAAGTTGCGGGCAAGGCCAAGGATCCGTCGTGGATGGCCGTGCATCCGAACGGGAAATTTCTATATTCGGTGAATGAAACGGGCAAGGCCAGCGCAGTCAGCGCATTTGCGATTGAGCCGAAAAGTGGACGACTGGCGCTGCTTAACCAAATTCCTGCGCTTGGCGAAGATCCTTGTCATCTTTCGTTCGACAAGACCGGAAAGTTTTTGTTTGTCGCGAATTATACCAGCGGGAACGTGGCGGTGTTTCCGATTCTTGCCGATGGCAAACTCGGCGAACGCACTGCGCTGCAGCAGGACCGAGGCGAACTTGGTCCAAACAAGGAGCGCCAAGAAGCGCCGCACGCGCATTTCATCGCACCGTCGGAGCACAATCGTTTTGTTTATGTAGCGGATTTGGGACTCGACCGCGTGCTGATTTACAAATTCGATTCCGCGAAAGGCACGCTCGCGCAGATTCCTGAGAGTTCCTGGGCGACATTGAAGCCCGGAACCGGACCGCGCCACGTCGTGTTCTCCAAAGACGGAAACTACATGTACGTCGTCGGTGAAATGGCTTCGGCAGTGACCGTTTTTGCAAACGAGAATCAGGCAACGTTTCGCGCGATCCAGACCACCCCGATGCTGCCCGCCGGATTCTCTGGGCGCAATGATGCGGCTGAAATAGAAATTCATCCCAGCGGCAAGTTTCTGTACGCTTCGAATAGGGGACACGATTCCATGGTGGTTTTTGCGGTTGATCCGACGAATGGAACTCTGAAACAGGTGGACGATGTGCCGACCGGCGGAAAGGAGCCGCGGCATTTCGCGATCGATCCGACGGGGAGGTTTCTGCTGGCAGAGAATCAGCTTTCCGACTCGATCGTAGAGTTTCGCATCGACCCAGCCACCGGCAAACTGACACCGACAGGAGAAGCTTTATCCGTTCCTTCGCCAGTGTGTATCGCTTTTCTTCCCGTTCAATAAATTTGCATGAAGAGTTGTATCGCAAAGCTTCTTTTCGCGCGTCCAACTGATTTACAATTCGCATTCTTTCCGTTAGAGGAGACGTTCATGAATCGTCGGTTGGGCCTGAAGTTTGCAATGGTCGCAATTTTTTTCGTTTTTTCCGCCCCGTTGCTCAAAGCTGACGGCGAGACGCAGCCGGGCCGCGATCCCAAGCAGGCGGTGGACGAGAGCTACACTGCGAAGATGAAGAAATACACCACGGAGCCTTTTTTTACGTCGCCGCTGGTGAACTATTTGCCGGCATCGAAAAACGTGCCGACGCCAGAAGCCGTGCTTGGTGACGTGGCTGGCGCACCCGGAATCCTTCCGTATTCGACCGATGTTTACAAGTACATGCGCATGCTGGAGAAAGCCACTCCACGCGTGAAGGTTTTTTCAATCGGGACGACGGAAGAAGGCCGCGAAATGATCGCGGTGGCAATTTCATCCGAGGAGAACCTGAAAAAACTGGAAGAGAATCGCGCGAAGCTGGCGAAACTGGCTGATCCGCGTATGTTGCAGATGAACGACGCCGAAGCCGACAAAATCGTCGCGCAGGCGGTTCCGGTCTATTACATCACCGGAACCATTCACTCGACGGAAACCGGAGCGCCCACAGCGTTGATGGAGTTGGCATATCGCATCGCGGTAGACGATAGCCCGTACGTGAAAGAGATTCGCGACGGCGTGGTAACACTGATTACTCCGGTAGTCGAAGCGGACGGCCGCGATCGCATGGTGGACCTCTATAAATGGCACCTGGCTCATCCGAAGGATTATTATCCGCCGCTGGTGTATTGGGGAAAGTATGTTGCGCACGACAACAATCGCGACGCAATGGGTGTGACGCTGAAGCTCACCGAAAACGTGATGAATACCTATGTGCACTGGAACGCGCAAGTGCTGCACGATTTGCACGAATCGGTGCCGTATCTTTACGACAATACGATTGGGGATGGTCCGTACAACGCGTGGATCGATCCGATTCTGGCTGATGAATGGCAGATGATCGGCGCGCGCAATGTTGCCGACATGACCAAGTTCGGCATGCCGGGAGTTTTCGCGCACGGCGATTTCGACACCTGGTCGCCGGGCTATTTGATGTTCATTGCGGCGCTGCGCAACGGCATCAGCCGGCTTTACGAAACATTCGGGAACGGCGGCGCGGATACGCTGGAGCGGACGCTGGAGCCGGAAGAATATGCACGTACCTGGTACAAGCAGAACCCTCCGCTGCCGCGCGTGATGTGGTCGCAGCGCGACAACAACAACTACGAGGAAACCGGCCTGCTTGTTTCGTTGCATTATTTCAACGAGAACAAACGGACGTTCCTGAAAAATTTCTACCTGAAGGCAAAACGCTCGATCGAAAAACCGAACACCGAAGGGCCCGCGGCTTATGTGCTTCCAGCCGATGAAGTGCGGCCGACACTGCAGCTGGAGTTGTTGCGCGTGATGCAGAAACAACATGTGGAGATTTCGCGCGCGACGTCTTCCGTAACGGTTGCGCTGCCGGTGAAAAAGGAAAAGAAAACCAACAAAACGCCGGAAAAAAAAGAAGCGAAGAAAGACGAGAAGCCGGAGCCAACGAGCAAGACGTTTCCCGCGGGTAGCTACGTGATCCGCATGGACCAGCCTTACTCGCGCATCGCGGATGCTCTTCTGGATCATCAATACTGGAGCCCTGAAGACCCGCAGAAGACACCGTATGACGATACGGGCTGGACCTTTGGCGAACTCTACGGCGTGCAAGTGGCGCGCGTAACCGATGCAAAAATCCTGCAAACTGCGATGGAGCGCGTGACGGAATTGCGAGTACCCGGTGGCATAAAAGGCGAAGGAAGTATTTTCGCGATTGAAAATCACGGGGAGCCAGCGCTGGCTTCGCTGCGTTACCGGTTGAAAGATGCCGACATGCAAGCTGTGGAAGAAGCATTTGAGGCTGGCGGAAGAAAATTTGCGCAGGGAACGATTTTGGTGAAAGGCGCGGACCGGGCGCAGCTTGATGCGGCAACCAACGAGCTTGGACTGCCGACCGTTGCATTTTCCGCGGTGCCAAGCGTGAAGTCGCACCCGCTTCGCGCGGCGCGGATTTTGTTAATGCATTCATGGTTGGGTACACAAACCGAAGGCTGGTGGCGGCTGGCGCTAGACAAGCTGCAGATTCCGTACGATTACGCGAGCACCCAAACAATTGCGGGAACGCCCGATTTGCGCGAAAAATACGACGTGATACTTTTTCCGCCGGTCGGCTGGGGCGGTTCGCTGGACAACATCATCAATGGTCTTCCGACGGACTGGGGTAATCCGCTGCCCTGGCAGAACACACCGGAGACGCCCAACCTGGTCGGCAAAAATGATGCAACCGCGGATATTCGCCCTGGGCTTGGCTGGGACGGTGTTGCGAAGCTGCAAAAATTTGTGAACCATGGCGGCGTGCTTTTAACGGTGATGGATACTTCGCAATTTGCCGCTGGAATCGGCATCACAACCGGCGTGAGCAGCAGCCACGCGGAGAAAATGAAAATTATCGGATCGGTTGTAGGAACGCGGTTGGTGGACGGCGCCAGCCCGATTGCATACGGCTACAGCGAAAAAGTGGCGGCGTATTGCGATAACGGGCCCGTCTTTTCACTCAGCAGCATCGCGGGATCGCGCCGCAGAAGAAAGTTGGGACCAGAAATGGGCGAGCGACCGACCGGGCGCGGGACGAAAGACGATCCCGACTTCGCGGTTGGCCGGCTGGGGATGGCAGCTCCTGAGGAACCGGAAATGGAAATTTGGGAAAATCCAAGCATCACGGACGAGCAACGGTACAACAATTCGCGGGTGATTCCGCCGGCGATGCGCGCGCGTGTGGTGTTGCGCTACGCAGATGCCAAGGACCTGCTGATTTCGGGCCTGGTGGAAGGCGGCGGCGAAATTGCGCAACACCCTGCGGTGGTGGATGCATTGTACGGCAAGGGACATGTGGTGATGTTTTCCATTAATCCGGTATGGCGGGGCGAGACGCAAGGGACGTACTCGCTGGTGCTGAATACCGTGATGAATTTTGATAGCCTGAATGCCGGGCGCAAGAACGACGAAAAGTAGCTCGCCGCGCTTTGCGAATGTGAGACGGGACGAGCCGGGCGGGACGACAAATTTTCTTAGAGCGGGCTGGCCGAGAATTAATATTTGCGCTGACGGGGAACCGCCAGATCTGGAGTAACATCAAAACAGTGCCCACCCTGGACCGAATCAGGAGGGGTGAAATGATTTTGGTCACAGGCGCCACCGGTAAGATCGGGATCGAACTTGTAAGACAACTTTGGGCTCGCGGGGAACCCGTGCGGGCGTTCGTCCGCAATCGCGCGCACTGCAGAGCGATCACCCTTCCCGGATTAGATCTTGTGGAAGGCGACTTCAACAAACCGCAGACCGTGGCACGCGGCCTGGTTGGTGTGGACCGCCTTTTCCTGCTGATACCTTCTTCTTCCGAAGTAGAAAAACTGCAACGTAACTTCGTCGATGCCGCCAAGAGAAACAACGTGCGGCATATCGTGAATCTGTCGAAACTGGGAGCCGACGAACGGGCCAAAGGACGTTTCCAGCGCTATCACGGCGCGGTGGAGAACTATATTCGCCGGTCCGGCATTCCTTTCACATTCCTGCGGCCGAATTTGTTCATGCAGAGCCTTCTAGATTTCCGCTCCACGATTTCGTCAAAGGGTGAGTTCTACGGCCTGGCCGGAGATGGCAAAGTGAGCCTCGTGGACGTTCGCGATATCGCTGCGGTAGCGGTGCGAGCACTGACCGAACCCGGGCATGAGGGAAAGACGTACGACCTTACTGGTCCGGAATCACTCACACATGCGGAAATCGCTGAGCAACTCTCGAAAGCACTGGGAAAGCACGTTGAGTATGTCGATGTAGCGCCCGAGGTGATGAGAGAAGCTCTGGAGAGTTTTGGCTTGCCGCCTTGGCAGGCTGATGGCGTGATCGAGGACTACGAACACTACCGCCGTGGAGAAGCTGCCAGGGTGACTTCGACGGTAGGCGACCTGACGAGAACTGACCCGACGTCCTTTTTTCAGTTCGTGCAAGACTATGCGGGAAGATTTCTCGGAAGAGCTGCTGGCGTTTCCTGATGCAACCACACTTTCTTTCACTGCCCCGAAACGCCACCCGTGGCTCAAGTTGCCAAGCACTTGCCTATTGGGGCAGTTAGAGTACAATCCCCGCCATTATGGCCAAGAAGAAGACGAGGCACCGCGGCGGCAAGAAGCGACCACGCCAACGTGGCGGAAAATCCCGAAATAACGGAAAGTTGCCGAAGGATGCCGTGACGCTGGCGGTGATTCTGCGGCCGCGCGACGGCCAGGACATGATGCTGGAGGCTGAGTTGCGCGCACTGATCGGGCCTACGCGAAAAGAAGAGGGGTGCCTGCGCTACGACTTGCATCGGTCAATCGAGGGGCCTGGCGCGTTCCTGCTGCACGAAATCTGGGAGACCCGCGGGCACCACACCATGCACACGAAAACAGATCACTTTCTGCGGTGGAATGCGCGGAAGGATGCGTTGCTGGCGTCGCGAGAAGTTGGGTTCTGGAAGCAAATCGCCTAGATCCAGAAGTGAAGAAAGTGATTCAACGAGTGGAGAGTCCCTGCCATTTGATTCTAATTCCTGCTAAAGGCTTAGTCGGACTTCGCCATTCGAACTATGGGCAGTGCAGCCCCGTTGCGCAGAGGGACTTCGATGCGTTCGACGATGTGGTAGCCACGGGCGAGGTAGAGTGGAACGCCAGTGAGCGTAGCGCCCATCTCGAAGCGCGTGAAGCCAGCGGCGCGGGCGGCGGATTCGCAGGCTTGCAGAATTTTGCTGCCCAGGCCGCGACGCGCCCAATCAGGATGAATGAAGAAAGCGCGGATTTTTGCGGCGTCAGTCGCGGGATTTAGAAAATTCGGTTCGCGTACTGGGGCGTGGTCGCTGCCGAAGAGTGTTTTGCGATGGCTCCAGCCGCCGCAGCCTACAATGATCCTTGCGCACGCCGCCTTGGCTTCGGCGACAAAGTAGGTGCGGTCGGCGACGAGTTGGGTATCGAGGCCGAGGAGCGTGCCCAGCGCGCCTTCGATTTGTTCCGGGGTGTAATCGTTTTTCTGCAGGCCGCGAACGGAGGTTTCGATCAACGCCTGCAGGGCCGGTTCATCGGCTGCCGTCGCCAGCCGCAGCGAGATTACATTTGGCGGATTTTCCATCAGCGATTTCCGAAAGCTACAGCGCGAAAGGGTAGCAAAATTTCCCGATTGAAAAACTAATTCGGTGCGCTATGAGCCGGGCGGGGGAATGTAATAGCCGGGGCGCGTGGTGATTTTCTTGCCTTGGGCTTTGTCCGCGACCAGTGAAACGGAAATTTGGTGATAGCCGAAGTCCTGGCCGTCGGAACGGGATTTTGGCACATAGCTGATCATGTATTGAGAATGGAGTTCGCCGCCGATTTCGTCTAGGGCACTTTCGATGGATCGCCCTTTATACGTGGGGTAATAGCCGCCGCCAGTGGCGACCGCGCCGACTTCGAGAGAGCGCTTCGTGGCGGCGCTTTTGGTGTGTTCGACGAGCACTTGCGCCAGGGCAATCAGGTCAAAACCGGGATTGTTGCCTGCACCAGGAGTTGGAACGGCGCCCGGCGGCCCGGGCATGCCGTAGGTTCCGGGCGGCGTAATGGGAGTCGGCGCATTATCGCGTGGCTTGGCCTGCAGCTCAGCGCGAGTCGTGGAAAGTGCAACGCTGAAAATTGTGATGTTTTCGAGTTGCGCGCGACGCAACACTTCACCGAGTCGCGAGTCGCTGCCGGTATCCAAGGCCTCAGAAAGAATCAGGAGAACGCGGTCGACAGCGTCGTGGCTGCTCGTAAACCCTTGCAGCACTTTCACGGAGGCGTCGAATCCGATCACGGCGGCTTCGGCTTCGGGGCCCATAACCTGTTCGCTGAAGAGAATGCCGGTTTTGCGAAGCTGCGGCAGAAATGGATCGATGCGAGAACTGGTCTCGACCAGCAGGACCAGCGAAATCGGGTCGCCGCCGACATCGAAATGAGTTATTTTTTGCGGGACGCCGTTATCGGTGACGACAAAATCGTGTTCATCGAGATCGTGAATCATGCCGCCGTTCGAATCCCGCACGGTGACTGGCGCGCTGACCAACGTAACGCGCGCACTGATTTTCGCGAGTGCTTCGGGAGGGGTGGCTTGGATCGGTGCGCCCGCCGGAGGAGGAGGAAGCGGGCCTTCGGGAGCCTGAGCCATCAGCGGACAGGCCCACGTGAAGCACGGTAGAAGAAGCAGCACCAGAACAGCGGATCGAGCCGAACGAATGACCATACGATTCGTTACTCCTTATCTGGGCGCGCCCCACAGCCAAGTCATGCGGAAGAGGTTGCTGCGCTACTGCAGTGTACTCAATTCGACGCAGGTTGAGGTTGTGGCGTTGCCGCGATAGGCCGGTCTACCTACAATGAAGGTTCGTCTAATTGGGTTGGGAGGCAGGGAATGTCCGCGAAGCCAGTGAAGCCGCAGCCGCAGCATGCGCCGAAAGCGCCGCACGAGGATCCGAAATTTCTGGAGAGCACACCGGCGAGGCCGCTGCGAATTCTTGCGGAATATATCAACCCGCTGGCGCAATTGAAACGCGAAGGAATCGGCGACACCATTGTTATGTTTGGTTCAGCGCGAATTCATTCGAAGGAAGATGCGCTGGCGCGGCTAGAACACCTGAAAAAGGCCAAAGCGGGCCGGAGCGCGGAGGCCAAGGCACGGCATCGGCAAGCCTTGACGGCGGCAAAGAACGCGCTGGAAATGTCGCGCTAATACGAAGAGTGCCGGCAACTCTCGCACAAGATCACTACATGGGCGATGTCGCTCGGCCCCAAGCCGCGGCGATTCGTGGTTTGTTCCGGCGGCGGGCCGGGAATCATGGACGCAGCCAACCGCGGCGCTTACGAAGCGGGAGGGAAATCCATTGGACTTTCGATTGAGCTGCCGCACGAGCAGTTTGCGAATCCGTACATCAGCCCGGAACTGAGTTTTAACTTTCATTATTTTTTCATGCGCAAGTTGTGGTTCGCCCAGATTGCGAAAGCGTTGATCGTGTTTCCCGGCGGTTTCGGAACCATGGACGAGCTATGGGAAATGATGACGCTTTTGCAAACGGGAAAATTGCCAAAGGATAATTTGATTTTGATTTACGGGAAAAAATATTGGGATGAAGTGCTGAACTGGAAAGCCATGGTGCGTTGGGGCACCATCAACGAAGCCGAGTACAAACTGCTGCAGTTTGCCGACAATGTGGACGATGCGTTCGAGGTGATCCGTTCGGGATTGGAGAAATACCATATGGAAGTGGATCCGGTGCTGCAGGCGTATTGAAAAGGCTTCTGATATGCAAAAAAAGCTTACAAAGATTCGCCGTTGGCGCTACCCCTTACGCTGTATGGTGATGAAACATGGTCCAGAGTATTTTGATCTGAGCCTTTGAAGCAACATCAGACTCTAGCGGGAGAGTGAAGATATGCGACATCGAATCGACCTGGGAAACTGGAAGTCCATCGCGGGAACGACGGTATTGGCTGCTGGGTTAACATTGTTTGCGGGAGCGGGAATTGCCAAAGCCGACGATTGCCAGGAGCGCATCGTCAAAGCCGACCACAAGCTGCATGAGGCTATCGAGCACCACGGCTATGAGAGCAGGCAGGCGCAACACGGGCGCCTGGAATTACATAACGCGCGGGAATACTGCTGGGCGCACTCGCACAAGTGGTGGGATGCGGAAGGAAACCGCTGGCACAGTGATCACGATTGGGATGACCACGATCATGATCACGACCACCACGATCATGACCACGATCGCCAGTAACTCATAGCGCTTCAGCCCAACGATGAAATCGAAAGCGCTCCCCAGCGGAGGGAGCGCTTTTCGTTTTTAGGAACAGTGGTTTTCGGAGATCTATCATATCACGCACGCCCGTTGCCCTCCGCGCGGGAAAGAGGAGGTGCAACCTTTCCTGCAGGCCTGTGTTTTATAAGCAGGTTGGGGAGGACAAAATGAAACTACCAGAGAAAGCTAAAAGCGGTGTAGTACGGAAAGTGGTATTGGGAGTTGCGTTGATGGGAGGTTTTCTAGCCTTCCTGGGAGCGGGCACAGCATCCGCGAGGCCGCGGGTCGTGGTGGGATTCGGCGGACCCGTAGTAGTGGGCGGATACTACGCAGCGCCTGCGCCCTACTGGGGCCCGGCCTACTTCGGCCCAGCGTACGTCGTCGGACCGCGGTATCGCTACGGTTACTACGCGCCCCGGCATCGCTACTGGGATGCACGGCTGCGTCGCTGGCGCTAAGCGTAAAGCCAGCCACGGAAATTTTGAATTGAAAGCAAAAGCGCCCCGAGAAATAAATCGGGGCGCTTTTTTATTACCGATCTTTTTAATTTACAATTAGTTAGCCCGCGACAGCCAGCGGCTCGTCTGCAAAAACTGCAGCGAAGCGCCGCGTCTCGTCCTGGTCGTGCAGCAAGACAATGGGAACTACGCGAAGATAGCGTTTGCAAGAGTGGCACTGCGTGGCTTCGCCTTGTAAATCCTGCAGGAAGCCGTCTGTAAAGTGATACTGAGTGCGCTCGCGGCGGGCATTTTTCTGATCGCGGTGGCCGCAGTGGGGACAATGAAATTCTACCGTGTCCAGCTGCGGATCGCGGTCCAGAGCTGCCCAGCCGGTTCGGCGCACCCCGATCGTTTCGGGATTATGCCGTTCCATGGAAAGCCCTCCGATGACCGCTGACGGTCACCCGTGAATTGGATCCACGTCCTGATAAACAGATGCAGTGGAGAGTGAAAACGTTACAAAAATCCTGTATTACGCAGAAAGGACGGTACTTATGAGGAACGCGATGTCCGGGGACATGCCGGCGGTCCGGAGCGTATCTAGCGAGGCACGCCGGGTCGCACGGAAGGGCGGTAAATAATTCAGGGAACCGAACTATCCGTGCGGTGTCCAAGTGCATGAGGACGCGCGCACCTCACATCCCTGCGAGCGCCGCGCCAGAGACC
>WNFP01002333.1_pt1 | contig 19777 bp, 11 predicted proteins | sample 5400201 | NCBI WGS metagenome assembly WNFP01 (sample SAMN13153355, study PRJNA577476) | soil metagenome | isolation source: 115 cm saprolite under Madrone tree | place: USA:California | collected 2016-06-14
CGATACCGGCGCGATTGCTGCGCACTCCTTCCGTCCTTATCACCAACCAGTTGTTGGTGTTGCCGCCGTCGTTGCGCAGCAAGGTCGGGACATCATTCTTGTTGATCAGGAGCACGTCGATATCGCCGTCGTTATCGATGTCAGCAAAGGCGGCACCTCGTCCGCTGCGCGCGGGCAATTTTCGTAGTCCCGCAGCTTCAGAAACATCCGTAAACTTGTGGCCTTCGAGATTCCGCAGAAGGAAGTTGGGCTCGACAAAGCTGATAGACGGATTTCGTATTTCCACTTGTTCATTGGTGTGCCCATAGCTGATCCACAGGTCCAGCCATCCGTCATTGTCAAAGTCAAAAAAACCGGTGCCCCAGCCACAATACTCGAACCCCAGCGGGCTGAGGCCGAGGACGGAAGTACGATCCATAAACTGATTCGATCCCTGGTTCTCATAGAGGGTATTGTTCTGCTCGATCCAGTTGGTGACGAAGATGTCCAACAAGCCGTCATTGTTGTAGTCTCCCACGGTGACACCCATCGAGCCCTGGGGATTCCCTGCCCAGTCTACCGACAGCCCGGAGGTCCAACTGGCATCCTTGAAGGTTCCGTCGCCGTTGTTAAGGTAGTAGAAGTTCGGGCCGGAATCATTGACCTGGTATATGTCCTGACGGCCGTCATTATTGAAATCGCCGAAAACCACGCCAAAACCTCGACCGGGATCTTTACGAACAATACCGGCTGCCTGGCTCACATCGGTAAACGTGCCGTTCCGGTTGTTGTGATAGAGAATGCCCTGCTCGCCTTCATAATTATCTGGCGGGCAGGCAATCGCAACGTTCTTCAGCATGCAGGCGCGCGGCTCACCCGGCCGCGGAGGAAGGTGCTGAGGGTCGACCTTGGCAAAGTTTGCGACATATAGATCAACATAACCATCGCCGTCGTAGTCGCCAAAGGCAGCCCCCATGCTCCATTTGCGAAAAGGCCAATGAGGATCGGAGACACCAGCTGCCTCAGCCACTTCGGTGAAAGTGCCGTCACGATTGTTGCGGTAAAGCTTATTCGGGCCGAAGCTGGTCACGTAGATGTCCAGGTAACCATCGTTATTGTAGTCGCCGACGGCACATCCACTGTGCCAGCCGCTGTCGCCCAGATGAGCTTCGCGGGTTACGTCGGTGAACGTTCCGTTGCCATTGTTCCGCAACAGGTAATCATGTGGATGTTGGCCAGCCGCCTCCAACTTCCGCGAGGTGCCGTTCACCTGAAAAATGTCCTGAAAACCATCGTTGTTGTAGTCGAGGAAGCAAGCCCCCTGGCCATTGATGTCAGTCAAATACTCGCTCAGCTTGTCCCCGTTGATAATCTTGTGCGCCAAACCGGCTTGGTGAGTAATATCCGTAAAGACAGGCCGATGAGCGGAGTGATTGACTCCTGGCGGTGAAGAGTTGACCTGCCCCCATGCACCGCTCATCAAGACGGCGACGGCGGAGAGAAGGCCAACCTGGCGGCTGCCGCTCATACTTTTAAGGAAATGACCGACCGCCATTGGAATTCGAGGTAAGTTCTTAGATTGCGGGATGAACGGTCAGGGGCCTCCCGGGGAAGGCAGGCTTCAGCGCTTGCCTGCTTAGTGACGTCGCTCATGTCCATTTGGAACCTCCCGAAGAAACCTCAATATAGCAACCGTTTAGGAGCGTAAGAATACTGATGGCCTTTGATAACTCAGTGAGGAGTCAGGATGCGTAGGCGCAAGCCTGCCCTTTTTTCTTCTTCGGCATTAAGCTGGTGGACGATCCCAAACTCCTTGTTCGCGTCGTCCTGCCTGCCAGTGCGACCCAACAGGATACCGAGTTGGTAGTGGGCTTTGACTGAATTCGGATTGAGAAGAACTGCCTTCTCGAGCGCCTGCTCCGCCTCCGGGTACTTCTGTTCTTTCAAGAGGATCCCGCCCAGGGCTTCGTACGCCGGACCGTAGTCAGGATCACGGTGCAACACGTCCCGTAAGGTGGCGATCGCCTGATCATTTTCGCCGTTTCCTTCGGCGACCAAGCCCAGGTAATAGTAGGCAGCGCTTTGGTCCGGCTGGAGTTCGACGCTCCTGCGCAGATACTTCGCTGCATCACCGAGCCTCACCTCAAGGAATAGGAGGGATCCCATCGCATAGTTTAGGACGGAATCGTTCGGGTGCTTTGTAAGCAACGCCTGGAGAAGCTTGCCAGCGACCTCATATTGCTTCTTGGATACGTTAGCAGACGCCAGCACATACGAGTACGAATCGTTGTTGGGCTGCAAACGTACCGCGTTTTGAAGCGCAGAGATCGCGTCGTCGAGCAGGTCCAACTCAAGGCAGATTTTTCCGAACTCGAAGAGTATCTCGGCATTGCCGGGCTGCTCGTGTTTGGCTTTAATCAAGTAGGCAAGAGCCTTTTCTGAATCCTTTTGCTGCGCGGCTATTTTGGCGAGCTCCAACAAGCAGTCGATGCAACCGGGGTTCAGGCTGAGCGCAGCCTCATAACTCCCAAAGGCCCCGCTCAGATCGCCATTTGCGAAGTACAGTTTGGCGAGCGCTAAGGCCATGTCATAAGAAACCTGGCCGCTACTCTTCGCCTTCTCGAGAACGTCAAGGGCTTGCTGATCCAGGCCAGACTTTACAAGTAATGAGGCAAACGCCGTACTGGAGTTCGCCGAGGCCTCTGGCAAACCGTCCCAGTCGTGGACGAGTGCAAGGAGGGAGTCTTTCTGTTTGAGGCCAGCATAGTCTTTAGCAAGAAGCAGAATGCCGTCAGAGGAGCGACGGAGTTCCGCGAGAATAGGTTCGGCTGTGCTTAAAGAAGCACTGAAGGCATCGCTCGCACTCTCGAGCTGTGCCAAAGCAAAGCGCGCTTCTCGGTTGTCCTGATCGACACGGAGCACCTCCTTGAATGCTTCTTGTGCACGAACCCCTTTTCCTGTGAGGGCGTAGACTTCGCCCAGGGTAACGCGTGCGGCTACCAAACCGGGGTTGAGCCGTAGGGCTGCACTCAGAAACTCGGCTGCTTCCCCATAGTGCTTTTGACGAACCCGAATGACGCCCAATGAGGCCAAGGCCAAAGGCCGGGTGGAAGAGTCGCGAAGGGCCAATCTTGCTTCTTTTTCTGCCCCCTCCAGATCGCCTGCACTCATCAATTCCGCTGATCGTTGAACGTGATCCAAATCTGCTGGGCCTGCACTTGAAGCTCGGGGGGGCAAGGGAAGAAGACAAATCAAGAGCGCAAGCTGCTGAAAGACTCTTCGAACGTGGAAGCCTCGCAGCTGAGGGCACAGGTATGATTCAGTCATAAGGGTGGCACAATCCCTGTATTCGGACTCAACACTGCGATGATCCCTTTGCCTCACAGTGGCGCCGGAGCAATTCACTGGAGGAACCTTGATCTTAAGCCACCAGGTTCAGATTTCCGTCACCTCAACAGATCGCACGTAGTAGCCAGCGTCCAATCGCCTTGATGGAACCGAAGTGTCCTTCACTCTGAGTTGGATGAAATAAATCCGAGGCTTTATCGGCGTCCAGGAATGTGTCCAGAAACTCCACGGGTCGTTGGCGGTCTGCTCAAAGTCATCTACCGGCGCGAAATCCTCCCCTGAGTTAAACCGTATCTCCAGGCCAGTCACCGGTCGGGAACCACCCCATGCGATGCCAATAACGCGATATTTGACTCTTCGGCCGACAAGCCATTTCTCGACCCGGATGGGCATCGCAGCCTGTTCAATGAAAGCGGGGCGGTAGTCTCTTACCAACTCTGGCACGCCCTGCTGCATCGTGCGGGTTGCGAATTCTCGCATCTGAGAAGTCGTATCAGCGTCCTCGCCCAATAGCTTGATTTCATCGACCCACTTGATGCATGCGCATCCATACCAGCCGGGCACAACGAGGCGAACGGGAGCGCCATGGTCTTTCGGCAAGGGAAATCCATTCATCTCTGTAGCGACAAAAGCTCTTGATGACTTGAGCTCGTCAAGGGTGAATATCCAACTCGCACCTGGCATAGATGTGAAAGAAGCGATCGGGTAACGATCGAAACCAGAGATCAACACGTGGCTCGCGGCGTTCTCAATTTTCACTGAGTCGAGAATGTCGGACACTCGCGCACCTGCCCAATCGGCAACGCTGAGCATTCCGAAGTGCGCGTAACGTACATTGCCAGAACACTCCATCAGATGCAAACCGGCGGGCATCGACATCTTCTTTAAGTCCCGCATGCTGATTTCCATCGGTCGTTTGAGGAGTCCCGTCACCTTGATCATCCAAGGCTTGCCATCTTCTAAAAGTTCGGAGGCGCGTGTGCGGAGATAAAACTTCTCGTTCGGAGTAATCGGATTATCGGGCGCAATGGCGGCCAGATCTGTATATAGACGTCCATCAAGGCCAGTCCCCACTGGGGTTTCCATTGGCACCAGGCCTTCTCCCACAAATTCGTTCACTCCAAGATATCGGCCTCCCTGGAAAGTATCCCTTTTTGGTCCTCTGCCAAAGTCGGGCAACTGCATATCGCTGAAACCGGCAAGCGCGGTGCCGCTAGCGATGAGAGAGGTCTTCAGCATCTCCCTGCGGGTCAACGTTGGTTTCCCCTTATTTGTCATGCTGGCGCTCAAACGTTTGCTCCCACTCGTTCGCTTGCTGGCATCAGAAATTACGGAGATTGAGCTGCCGCAGATCGCTCTTCCACACAATACCTAAGTCGGTCTGTACAAATCCCGCGTCGTGAGATCTTCCGCGGGATCGTAGTACCTCCAGGAGCCCAAATAGCGAGCGCGGATTCCGCGGATTCCGCTGCAAGTCTTCACGGAAGATTTGCTCCGCTGCGGGGATTTGTCCGTCCAGAGCTTGGAGGCTCGCTATACTTCAGACTGTCCTGAATAGCGACAGCATCCCGCAATTTCGCAATAGCCTGACTTCTTTCATTTCTGGCCAATGCCAATTTTGCCGCCAGCACATCAGACGCAATCTTTAGAATGTCGCGGGTTTTATTGTTGGGTGACATGGCAAGGACTTCATCCGGCGCCGTACTCTCCAAAGCCTCGGTTACGGCTTGATGCTCCGTTTCAGCTTCCACAACCTTCTCGGTGGCGGCGAATGCCATGCCGCGGGCAAAGTGCCACATTGTGTTCGCGATTTTGAGATCTACATTTGGCTGAGGCAGTCTCAAAATATCGTCCCAACGATAGAAGCGCACTAGCACTGCAGTTTGGACGGTGAGGAACGCCTGCAGATGCGGCATTTCCTTCAGATTTGGGCCGACCCGGGCCACGAGATTGTTCGCGGCCTCCTTGGCTGTTGAATAGTGGCCATCCATACTTGCAGCGACGGCGAGGAAGTACAGGTCATGGAGGTAAGACACAATTGTGAACATGTCCGGCTTGGAAGAGTCCCGAATGTGGTTCTCATCTACGTGAGCAGCTTTCACACAGGCATCTTCAGCCGCGGCGTAATCCCCGGTGCGAATGTAAATGTGCGCGGGCATGTGCACTACATGGCCGATAGACGGAGCAAGCGAGGGTAACACGCTCGCATACGCGAGTGCGCGCTCCGGATTGGGCGATGCCTCGACGGCATGAATGTAATAGTGGATCGCTCCGAGGTGACGCGGGTCGCGCTTCAGCACCGACTCCAAAACTGAAAGAATCTCCGGCGTTTCTTCCCAGGGCGTGCCATCAGCGTTCCACAGTCCCCCCGGGTTCAGGTTCATAATAGTTTGAGCGTAGAGAGTCGCCGCATCGAGGTCATCAGGATAGCTCTGCGCCAGATCGTGCATGGCATTCTTGAAGTCGACTGCTTGTTGCTGGCGGTTTGGATTCGCGCAGTTACAGTACTTCTTGCCGAGTGTGGTGACATAGGCGCGCTCAACCTCGGTACCGTGAGCCGACAGAATCACCGCATTCTGGAGCGCCTCATAGGCGTCACCCTCACGGGCTGGATTCCCGGGCGTCGAATAATAATAGTCTGAACCCATTGCATACGCGATGCCCCAATAGGCCATTGTCATGTTTGGGTCAACCGCGGCGGCACGGCGGAAAGAGTTCCCCGCTCCGCTGTAATCGAGGGCATAAATCAACCCTAAACCCTGGTCAAACAAACGTTGGGCCTCCATGCTCTTGGTGGTCACTGGGTGGTGGCGGCCATAAAAGCCCTTCTGGAAAACATCCGTAGCTGGCGTATGCCTGGTTTGTTCCGGTCGCTGGGCCAAGGTAGTCCCCACGAAAATGAAGACGAGAACAGAGGTCAAGGACGCACGTTTCATCGAAGTATCGACAGTTATTGACTCGGACGTTGCTCCACAATACCGCTGCCTTCGCGGATGGTGAATATCTGGTTCGCCTTTACTTGTGTGAAGCGTTCGATTTTCTGTGTAGTAGGCCACTTGACTTCGATTAGATCTACGGCTTGGGCTCTTCCCAGGCCGAAGTGCAGCCGCAAGTCACCCTGGGACATCACGCTGGATCCGCTGTGGACTTCATCAATCTGCGCGTGATCGCCGGTAACTACGCGCACACGAGCGCCAATTGCTGTGCGATTGCATTTTGTTCCGATCAGTTTCAGCTTGATCCAATTCTGCTTATTGCCGCCATCGTTGCGTAAAAGCGATGGGACGTCGTTCATGTTCAGGACCAGGACGTCCACGTCCCCATCATTGTCATAATCTCCGAATGCCGCACCGCGACTGGAAAAACGCTCGGTGATGCCGGGTCCCATTGCAGCTGAAACGTCTTTGAACTTCCCGTTGCCCATGTTTCTATACATCAACCGTGGGTTCTTGTAGGTCTGGCCAACGTCATTTTTGTCAATTTCCGGATAAACGTGCCCATTGATTTGCAGGATATCCAGCCAGCCGTCATTGTCGTAATCAATAAATCCGCAGCCCCAGCCGACGTACCGCGTATTGACTGCGATTCCCGACGCGAATGTGGTGTCACTGAAGGTTCCATCGCCGTTGTTGTGATACAGGTTGCAAGTGTCGTCCGCAAAGTTCGTCTTAAACATGTCCAGCCAGCCGTCACAATCATAGTCGCCAACGGCCACACCCATGCCCGCCTGCTCATGGCCGTCCTCGCTGTAAGCGCAGCCAGCCATCACCGCGATGTCGGTGAAGGTACCGTCGTGGTTATTGCGGAAGAGAATGGAGGGTTGTGAATCCACCGCCACGTAAATGTCCGGCCAGCCATCACTGTCAAAATCGTAGGACACCGCCGTGATGGAGTAGCGAGGGCCGGGCTTGAGGATACCCGCTTTCTCGGAAACGTCGGTAAACGTTCCGTCGCCGTTGTTGTGGAAAAGAACATTGGTGTCCCCAGGGAGGCCTCGCGGGCCACACATTACAGGGATTCCCCTCCATTGGCAAACAGCGGGTCCGTTGGGCGCAGGAGTTTGAGCCGGATCGAGCTTGATGTAGTTACAAACGAACAGATCAAGGTTGCCGTCGCGGTCGTAGTCGAGAAATGTGCAGCCGGCACCCCAACGGATCCGGTCATCGTAAACACCGGCCTTGCGGGTGATGTCAGTAAAGCTGCCATCGCCGTTGTTGTGGAACAGAATGTTATGTCCCCAGAAACAGCAGAAGAGATCGTCCCAGCCGTCGTTATCGCAATCGCCGACGCAGACACCGGTCTGCCAGCCGGTGCGCGCGAGGCCGGATTTTTCGGTGACGTTGGTGAACGTGCCGTCACGATTGTTTTTGAACAGCTGCGATGTTGGCGCCTTCCCCTCCGGCCACTTCTCACCAAGGCGGGTTCCATTGGTCAGGTAGATATCGAGCCAGCCGTCGTGGTCGTAGTCAAAGAATGCGATTCCGCTTCCCTTGGCCTCAATGATGTAGCTCTTGTGATCGGTCGCGCCCCAAACGTTGGGAACGTTGAGCCCAGCCTCGTGTGCTACGTCCACGAACTGCACCGGAGCTGGTTGAGTTGAACCGACCGTCAATTGCAGGACTAAACTGCGTCTCCAACGCCAGAGTGGAGTTGTGAGCGCGTCCATGAGGGTGCTACCGAAAACGAGAAGAGAGGAGCCGAGAAAACGCCGACGGGGAAGATTCATGACCTTTGTTTTCCCATACCCACTCTGATGTGATTCATTTCGTGCTTGCGATCTTTGGGAATTCTCGCGGCACAACCCCCGTGCCCTCTTTGACCGCGATGATCCGATCGATGGGTACATTGGTCAAGCGATCCACCTGCCCGCTCGGCCAAGTGATCTCCAAAGAATCGATCTTCGTTCGTTTGCCGAGACCGAAATGAATCCGCGGGTCGCTTGCGGACATGTAACCCATCCCGTTTTTTGCCTGCTCGACGTGCATAAAACCCTCAGAAGTCATCTTCAGCGAGGCGCCTATTCCGTCGTGATTCGATTTTGTTCCGATCAGCAGGACCGTCAGCCAGTGATTGACGTTTCCACCATCATTACGCAGGAGCGAAGGGTAGTCACCGCGGTTGTTGGTGACAATGTCCATGTCCCCGTCATTGTCGTAGTCGGCGGTTGCCACTCCCCGGCCAGCAATCGGACGTGCAAAATCAGGACCCAGCAACTGTGAGACTTTCTCGAACTGGCCCTTGCCCAAATTTCGGAACATCAGCAGAGGTTCTTTGTATGTCACCTCGGTGTGGTAGAGCTGAATATTATCCAGCATGGCGCCGTTTAATTGCAGGATATCGGGCCAACCGTCGTTGTCGTAGTCCACGAAATTCATGGACACTCCGCTCATCAATGTCGCCTTGCTACCGATACCGGAGCGAAATGTGTCATCGGTGAAAGTTCCATCGTGGTTGTTGTGATAAAGGCGATTCAGTTCAAAATCAAGGTGAGTGATGTACACGTCCTGCCAGCCGTCGCCGTCGACGTCGGCGGCATCGATGCCCATGCCCGCTTCGTAGCGGCCGTCTTCGCTTGCCGCTATGCCGGAGACGAGCGAGATGTCATCAAATGTGCCGTCGTGTTTATTGATGAACAGAAAGTTCGGCCATGAGTCATTGGCGACCGCGATATCGGGCCAGCCGTCATTGTTGAAGTCCGCGAGTACCACACCCATACCTTTGGCTTCGGGTTTACCGACGCCCGAGACGTCACTCACGTCTTTGAAGGTTCCGTCGTGATTGTTGTGGTAGAGCTTAGTGTGCTGCCCTTTGTAGTTGCCCGGATGACAGTACGAACGATACCCAGGCCGGTGCTCGCCGCACCAGATGTTGGTTTTCGGTGTCCACTCAATGTAGTTTGTAACCACGAGGTCGAGCCACCCGTCTTTATCGTAGTCAAACCATCCGGCACTGGTTGACCATCCGCCTTCGTCCGCAACGCCAGCCTTGGCCGTCATGTCGGTGACCGTTCCATCCCTGTTGTTGTGATAGAGAATCGCACGGCCGTAGCCGGTGACGTAGAGATCGGGATATCCGTCATTATCGAAATCACCGACTGCAACACCCTGACCGTAGAGTCCTTCGCTCCCTACGCCAGCTTTTGCGGTCACATCGGTAAATGTGCCGTCGCCGTTGTTGTGGTAGAGCGCGCACCGTAGAGGTTGCGGCGGCTTGTAGATGTCCGTTGCGGCGGATTGCACAAAGAAAAGATCCATAAGGCCATCCTGGTCATAGTCAAGCCAGGCGACCCCGGTGCCCATCGTTTCCAAATAATACTTCTCTTCCGTCTGGGTCGAATCCTGTTTAAAGGTGATTTCGGACGACTTGATGACGTCGGTGAAAGTGACCGGAATTGCGGTTGACGGGGAAGCCGCTGCTCCCGACTCGGCAGGCGCACCAAGTAGAACAACTGTTCCGAAGCCTGCGACCGTGAAAACGGCTAACGTCAGAATGCCGATAGCCGGCCGTCCCCAGATTGAACCCGATCTTTTCTTCAACGCGTCTCCCGAAAGTCGAAACCCGTTCCCCCCATAAGATCCATGCGATGTGTACGTCAGGCAGGTACGGCTGACGCAGGGCTGGCATGTGTAAGTCTCGGGAATCTAAACGCGGGGTGGGAACCCCCACAATATCAACTGGGGACAAACATCAGAGTACTGGTACCTACGCAACAACCGCAATCCCTCAACATAACAGGTTCATTCTAGTATATCAGTACTATAGTAATGCGCCGTTTCGGTCGTTAGCGACCAGCAGCATCGAAGCGAAGAAAGCTACACCTCGCTGCGGCTCCAGTTTCGTAGTGAGCCGGCTTAGCACGCCCGACCTATCGCCTTGCACCCCGGCAATCTACGCCGCATGACGGCCTGCCTCATCGCAGTCGCTGAATGGATTGGTGCGCATTGAACTCGCAGGCGTGCGGTTTATACTGATGCGGCGGGAAACACCGGACATGACCGAAGTCAATCTCCCACCTTCGCGCAGAGGGGATAAGTATTATGGAAAGTGGCGAGCGACACTCTGACGTCAAGAGATCAGGGGAGAACCTCACGTTTCGGCATGTCTGCCTGATTGCCTTTTTTACCGCCTGCGTAACGGTCAACGTCGCCATTCCGGGGCTTTTCGCCTTTGCGGCATCACAGGAACCAAGAATCGACATCCAGAAACCAGCGGCCGGAGATGTCGATTCGCTGCTCGAGGCAGTTGAACGCGATATTGCTGGGAATAAATTCGCCGACACTGAGTCCCGCCTGAGTGGTTATCTCAAAGACCATGCTGATTCCTGGAGAGCTCACTACGATCTTGGTTATGTGCAGTTCAGGACGCATAAAATCGGTTCATCCATCAGTGAACTCTCGAGATCACTTGAGCTGAATCCGCAGAATGCGGAGGCCCACAAGATCTTGGGGTTGGGCTGCAGTATCATTGGTCGGTACGATCTGGCGGAGGTCGAGTTGTTTCAGGCAGCGCGGCTCAAGCCTGGATCTGCGGAGATCCAGTACTTTCTCGCTCGCACTTACTACATGAGGGGCGTCTATCCACTAGCCAAATCGGAGTTTGAGTCCGCGATCCGATTGAACCCTTCCTATGTCAAAGCCTACAGCAATCTGGGGATCACCATGGAAGCGCTAGGTGACAACGAGGCTGCCCTTAAGAACTACGAGATGGCCATCCAACTCCAAGGCCGGCAAAAGCAGATATCCGAATGGCCCTACATTTACCTCAGTGCCTTCTACAATCATCAGAAAAACGCAGACGGAGCGCTGGAGTATGCGCGCAAGGCTTTGGCAGTCAATCCCTCGTCGGATGCAGCTTATTTCGAGACTGCAAAAGCATACCGGACAGAGGGAGAATGGCAGAAGGCCGTGGACACTCTCCGAAGCGCCATCGCCATCAACTCACAGGTCCCGGACTACTACTATGTGCTGGGGCTGATGCTGCGCAAACTTGGAAACGCGAGAGAAAGTGAGGAGGCGCTAGCAAAGTATGGACAGCTTCAGCAGCCGGCTGCGGAAGCTGGCCATGAGCTGCCGGAACATGATGCCATGGAGCTCGACGCTCGCGAGTCGCGATGAAGCGCGATCGCCACCGTTCTCAACCTCCTGAACAGCCACTTGTCTCCGGCGCCGTATCGTTCAGAATTCCCCCCGAGACTCGACCAGCTCGACCTGCGCCGTAGTTGTATGTTGTGTGAGCACGGCGCATCGACTGACTCGCACGACAAAAACAAAGCATCTCATTGCTTTTCGGCGGCTTCGGAGTCGCGAATCCTATTCTCGACAAGGTCGTCAGCATGTTTGAGTTCCTGAAACGTCTTAAGGGCCGCGAGGCTCTCCTTCTGCTTCCCGAGTCTTCGATAGACCTGACTCAGGACGTAGTAGTACTGGGCGGAAGATGGATTGATCGAGATAGCATTGCGCAAAGCCTCGGCAGCCTGGTCCCACTCGCCACGCGACTGGTAAGCCCTCCCCATTTGGTAGTAACCCAAGTCGCTCTTCGAGTTCAACTCGATTGCCTCTTGAGCATATTGAAGAGCAGGCTCTGATTTACTCAGACGATTGTAATAGGCACTCAAGTTGATGTAGGGGGCGTCGAACTTGAATCCTTTCTGGTCAGCGATCTGCATCGACTTCTTGTAGGCTTCCAGAGCCGCCGTGTCGTCGCCTAGAGACTCTTCTGTGAAACCAAGCGCGTTGTAAGCCTCAGCGTAGGTGGAATTCTGTTGAATCGCCGCCGTGAACTCTGACTTTGCCTCCCGGAACATGTCTCTACCTGAATAGACCTCGCCCAAGCTGTAATGGATTTCGGACGACTCGGGTTTTAAACGCGCGGCCTGCTGCAATTCGGTTTGGGCATAGTCATACTTCCCGATGACGACAAAGTCTTTACCGAGAATCTTGTGTGCTTCGGGGTTATCGACATTCAGCTCCAGAGACTTGGCTAATTCTTTGATAGAATCGCCGACCTTGCGTATCCGGAACAAGATATATCCCTGGATATAGTGGCCTCGCCACGAATTCGGATGCTCTTTAAGGTAAGTGAGCACAAGAGGCTCGACCTCATCAATTTTGTCCTTATCTATTGACGCCTCAAAACTCTTTACCTGGTCGAGATCGTCATCGTCCCTATTTGGAATTAGCTCACCTGTTGAGGGCGGCGGCGTTAAGGATGAATGTGATCCCGTCGAGTTACTAGGCGCCGTCTGCGTAGAAGCAGCTTGCTTGAGAATGGCGTCGAGAGTTTCCCGAGCCGCCGCATCCCCGGGATCGATCTGCAAGACCTTTTGAAAGGCGGCCGCTGCGCCATTCCGGTCTCCTTCCTCGTTCAACACTAAGCCCAGCTCGTTGTAGGTTTCAGGCGATGAGGGTCGTAGACGGATCGCCTCACGGAATGCCGCTGTGGCGTCCGCGAGGTTTCCCTTTCGCCGCAGAAGTTGACCTAGGCCAAAGTGCGCCGCGTAGAGGTTCGGCTGGAGCTCCGATGCTCGCTTGAACTCAGCAATGCTGCCTTCGAGGTCGCCCAGCTTCGCCAAGGCCTGGGCCAGGGTCGAATGACCCTCAGCATAATCGGGCAACAGCTGAACCACCTTCCCGAGATTCTCCGCTGCCTGCTGAGTTTCTCCCTTGTCAATCTCCAGTTTCGCCTGAGCTTGCAGGGCATTGGCCTTCCGGTCCCGCTCGTCATCTGCAGTGAGCTTCAGTCCCTTATCGAGTTCCATCTTTCCCTCTTCGGGCTTATCTGTCCTTGATAGTGCCAGACCCAGTTGATAGTGAGCGCGGCCTGACATCGGATCGAGGCTCACCGTACGGCGCAACGGTGCGATGGCTTCTTGGATCTGACCCTTCTGCATGAGCGCCTTCCCAAGAGAGTAGTAGGCCTCAGCGAATCTCGGGTCGAGCGTGATCACCTTTTGTAATTGGATGATTTCCTTGTCGACGCCGTACTTCTGCAGGTACGCCATCGCGAGGTTATATTGGGCTTTTACAGAATTCGGCTGCAAGCTGATCGCCCGCTCCAGTTCGTTGATGGCTTCGTCATCGTTGTTCGATGTGAGCGTAGCTCCCAAGTTTCCATGAGCTTCTGCATAAGTTGGACTGAACCGGAGCGCTTGGCGAAATTCTTTGATAGCCGCCTCATCGTCTCCGGTCTGAATTAGGGCTAGGCCGAGGTGATTGTGGGCCTCGGCGAAGGTTGGACGCAGCTGGATGGCCTTCTGAAATTGCTCTATCACTGCCTGCGGGTCGCTTCCCGTCTTGCCCAATAGAAGCCCGAGGGTATCGTAAGCAAGGGGATCATCTGCTTTCTGTTTGATCACCTCTTGTACTGCATCAACGGCAAGTTCCAGGTCTGGAATCTGGTCGGCTGGGTCTTTGTTGACGATCGACTGAAACTGATCGAACCCAGCCGGGAATTGACCTGTCTTGAGAAGGATGATGCCAAGATCAATATGAGGACCCGGCAGATCAGGATTCAGACTGATAGCACGATCGAGGTATCGGTGCGCGCCATCCAACTCGCCGGCCTGCGCGGAGGCCATGCCGAGAAACGAGTACGCTTCACCGAACGCAGGGTCCAAACGTAGTGCGGTATGTAACTCTGACATTGACTCAGGTTTTTGTCCGCCGTACCAGAGCGCGACGCCTAAGTTGTAGTGGGCAGTCGCAAGAACCGAATCTAGTCGCACAGCCATACGCAAGTGGTCGATTGCCGCCGGCAGATCGCCCAACTGGCCAATGACGAAGCCAAGGAGATTGTGAGCCTCAGCCCAACTCGGGTCCGCCTCGGCAGCCTTCTCAAACTCCTTCTCCGCGCCCTGCATCTCTCCCTGAGAAAGCAGGTCACGACCGGCATCGTAGCGATCCTTTGCTTGGCTGCTGGGCGCATGCCGCTGAGATCCTTTGTGGTGAGGGCGTGTTGCGGATTCTCCATGCAATGCCAAGCCTAGGCTTTCATAGGCTTTGGCCATACCGGGCCGGAGAGTGAGAGCCTTCTCCGATGCTTCAATCGCTCCCCGAAAATCACCCTTTTGCCTTAAGATCACGGCTATTTCACATTCCGCCTCCGCATTGTCACTGTCTTTCAGGACTGATTTCAGTTCACTTAAAGCGGCGTCGAGACTACCCTTGCTGCGCAAGGCTCGGCTCAGGTTCAAGCGCAATTCCACGTTCTGCGGTGCCAGAACAAGCGCGGAGCGAAATACGCGTACAGCTTCGTCAAATCTCTTAGCCCTGGCGAGAGTAGTAGCCAAATTGCCATACGCGTCGAGATATTCCGGGTTGAGATCGACGGCTTGTTGAAACTCGGCGATAGAGTCCAGGAGATCATTCTTCCGTGCGTAAGCAACTCCAAGCCAATTGTGGGATTCCGCCGAGCGAGGATCCTCCTTGAGGATTGTTTTTAAAAGCTCGACGGCTCTATCCGTATCCCCGGTGTCCTGAACAATCAACGCTAAGGCGAGCTGGGCATCCTCATAATCGGGTTTCAGTTTGACCGCATTAGTTAACTCAGAAATGGCCTGATCGGCGTCCCCGGACACCTGCAGCCACAGAGCGAGATTGTAGTGCGCTTCGGCATAGCCGGGATCGATCTCAATCGCACGCCGAAATGCTGCCAACGAATTCCGTTGGTCGCCTAGCTTCCCAAGCGCAACGCCTAGACCGTTTTCTGCATCGGCGCGGCGAGGATCCAGCTTAAGCGCTTCTTCAAAGGAAGAGGACGCAGACTGCCATTGCTGTTGTCTCAGGGATTGCAGTCCCTGCTCATAGTACGGTTCGGCAGCGTTTGATGGAACTTGAGCAGCTTGCGCCTGCGAGCACAACAACAGAGAAGCAAACATGCAGCCTGCGAGAATACGCCACGAACCGTTGGCCCGACAGGAGGAAAATCCGGCAAACATAAGTGTAAGTGAAAAAGATCCGCACACTTGGTGGAGTGCCGATTCGCTCGTACACGCCACTCTAAGCAAAATAGAAAAAACGACAATAGCACACTCCCGCAAGATTGCAGGTAATTTGTGCGCCGCCGTTTCTTCACCGAAAAAAGGCTTGAACGTTGTTGCAGGACTGGAAGGAATCGCCCCTAAAAATAGTACATATGTACTATTAGAAATCAGCAAGCATGAAGGGTTGTGGTTTTTGCTGTGAGATCCCATACTGCGTCGCGGTGATACAAGACCGACGCAGCAGTGGTGTGCCTTTGTAGGATGTCCGGATCCGAGCCGCGTTTCCGCAAGGTTCAGACATCAATCCAGCAACGAACTGCACTAAGTATCTGCATCACCCTGGTGTTTATTCAAGCCGGGATTGCAGATCATTAGGAGTGGTTGGCAGCACCTGATACACGACGCCGACGGCAGCATCTTCTTGCCCGTTGTGCCGTTACTAGCGAAAACGAAGAAAGGGCGTGTCAATGAGTCAAATGCGCTGGCTAATACGATTTTCGCTGGTACTTTACGCGTCTTGCTCATTTTCGCAATCTGTGCGCGTGCCTGCGGTTCCTCTTATCACCCATGATCCATATTTCAGCATCTGGTCGATGAACGACAAGTTGACGGATGGCCCAACGCGACACTGGACCGGTGCGCCCCAGCCGCTAACCGGGTTGGTGCGAGTTGACGGCCAGGTTTTTCGGTGGATGGGGAGGTCGCCCCAATCTTCCCCTGCAATTCAGCAGACTGGTTTTGAGATCACTGCCACACGTACGACGTATCACTTTGAGGAGCATGGCATTAGACTGGACGTCAATTTCCTCTCACCGTTGCTCCCCAACGATCTTGATCTCATGTCGCGCCCGATCAGCTATGTCACGATGACGGTTGCCACTACAGACGGAGCGCCACACAAAGTGCAGCTTCTGTTCGACGCCTCACCCGTGTTGGCGGTTGACAGGCCAACGCAGCAGGTCGTTTGGTCACGTTCGCGACTAAAAGGGATGAACGTCTTGCGGGCCTCTAATTTTCAGCAGCCGATCTTGGAAAAATCTGGTGACGACCTGCGCATCGATTGGGGCTCAGTGTTGCTTGCTGTTCCGGACCAGCCTGGCGCCTCGTCGGTGACGCAGCCCCAGGACCTAGTGGAATCGACTTTTGCATCTGGCAAGGACTCTCTGGAAGACGACGTCGATATGCCTCAACGAGCCAGTGAAGGAGCTGTCCTGGCTGCCTCACTGGATCTCGGGGATGTGACCGCCGGGCCGGTCTCGCGGTACATCTTGATTGGCTACGACGATTTGTACTCAATTGAGTACATGAAACGTTGGATGCCTGCATATTGGCGGCGGAAGGGGATGACCATAGGCGAGCTTCTGGAAATAGCGGATCGCGAGTATGCAGCCATTGACCGGCGCGCACGAGAATTTGATGATCGACTCCTTTCCGACCTGCGGCAGGTTGGTGGCGATGCCTATGCCGAGCTCGGTATCCTGGCGTTCCGGCAGACAATTGCCGCACACAAACTGGTCGTGGATATTGATGGCCAGTCGATGTTGTTTCCGAAAGAGAACTTCAGCAACGGCTGTATTTCAACGGTGGACGTGATCTATCCGTCTTCGCCATTCTTCCTGCTCTTCAACCCTGAGCTGTTGAAAGCGCAGTTGCGCCCGTTGATGGGGTACATGCGAACCGGCCGTTGGCGTTTTCCCTTTGCACCTCACGATCTCGGCACCTACCCGAAGGCCAACGGACAAGTATATGGCGCCGGCGAGCGTGCGGAGGAAGACCAGATGCCTGTAGAGGAGAGCGGCAACATGCTTCTCATGTTCGCCGCGCTCGCGAAAATCGAGAACAACGCTGACTTCGCGAACCAGTATTGGCCGGAGTTACAGCAGTGGGCCGAATATCTGCGACAAGCTGGAATGGATCCGGTGAGCCAGCTTTCGACAGACGATTTCGCCGGCCACCTCGGCCATAACTCGAATCTCTCTATCAAGGCGATTCTGGGTCTGGCAGGCTATGCCACCTTGGCGGAGCAGACGAATCGCAAGGGGGAAGGTAATAAATATCGCGATGTGGCTCGACAGATGGCGGGGCGATGGGTAGAACTCGCGGGCGACGGAGACCATTTCCGCCTGGCATTTGACATGCCGGGAACTTGGAGTCAGAAATACAACCTCGTGTGGGACCGAATACTAGACCTGAACATCTTTCCTCCCAGCGTCGCCAGGACGGAAGTACACTTTTACGAGGCTCACCTGAATCAATTTGGGCTGCCCCTTGATAGCCGGAAGACATACACCAAACTGGATTGGGAGGTGTGGGCGGCAACGTTGGCTGAGAACCGGCAAGACTTCGATGTGCTGATCGCGCCAATCAAAAGATTTATCAATGAATCCCCTAGCCGGGTACCACTGACGGATTTTTACTCGACGACCGACGGAAAGCAGCATGCATTTCAAGCGCGCTCCGTGGTTGGAGGTGTCTACCTGCCACTCCTTGCAAATCACGAAATATGGCACAAATGGGCTGCCTCTCGGCCAACTGCACTCACAACAAATGACCAAGGGGCACAGTACATCCCGTGATCTGCCAGATGTGACAAGAACGAGACTGTCCCTAGCGAAAGGTCTGTGCAGCCCATGGCGGATGGCACCCGTGAATCTCGAGCAGTTCGACGGACCTGCTCCAGTCTGGTGAACGACCTTCGTGTGTGTGCAAGGGAGCGACGTTGACTGCTTGTAGCTGCAATTCGTATGCTTAAAGGCAATTAGAGTTGAGTTGGACAAGGACGAACCTGGTAATCCCATTCAGGCCTTGGATCCTGAACGCTACCGAACACGGAGCATTTCCGACCTCGCTTGCGCTGGCAAGAATCTGGACTGGTTCTATGTAACCGAAGGCGGCAAACTCTTTCGTCGATCGGTCAAAGTAACAGGCGCGGCGGTTGGCGCTCCAGTGAAGCCACCCCAGCCTCTTTTGTGACAGCGCGACCTTCCCGGGGGAGATTGTGATGAAACGACGTAAGTTTCTCCAGCGCGCGGCGCTTGTAGCCGGATCCGCCGCCGCTCGCCGCGCACTAGCCAGCGCATGGCAGCCAATGCGGGAGACACCATCAGCCAGGCTAATTCTGGATCTAACGCGGCCACTCGCCATAATTCGTCCTGGCTTTCTGGGCCTTGGATATGAGGTCTCCTCGGTCGCACGTCCTGGCCTTCTCAGCCGGCACAACGCTGTGTACGTCCAGCTCGTTCGATCATTAGGATCCCGGCGTCATTCGAGTGGGGGGCAATACATCCGACTATTCGTCGTACGCCCCTACGGATCAGCCCCTGTCCTCGCCTGAGACTGGCCCCGGTTCAATAGTCAACGATGCGGTACTCAGCGATCTCGGAACCTTCCTCAAAGCCACCGGCTGGGACCTCATCTGGGGGCTCAATCTCGGCAAAGGAACTGAGCAGGCTGCTATCTGGGAAGCGAAAGCGGTCCTCGCAGCAACCAGGCCGCATCTCTTCGCGTTCGAAATCGGAAATGAGCCCGATCTCTTTTCTCGCAGCGAAGCCCACCGCAAAAAAGGCTACGACTACGACGACTATCTTCGCGAGTATCGCAGGTTCCGTGATGCGCTCAGGAAAGAGATACCGGGAACGCTGCTCGCGGGAACCCGATGTCGCCGATGCCACCTCATGGGTCTCAAGATTTTCCCGGGACGAGGGAAAGAACATCAAGCTGCTTACGCACCACTATTACCGTGAGGGCCAGAACCCCACCAGCAGCATCGAAAAGCTACTTCACCCTGACCCCAAGCTTGATCCCATGCTCGCTCAGCTCAGCGCCGCTACAAAATCCTCCGGCGTTCCGTACCGTATTTGCGAGACCAACTCCTTTTCTGGCGGAGGCAAACCCGGAGTAAGCGATACCCTCGCCTCGGCTCTCTGGGTTCTCGACTTCATGTTCGCACTCGCGTCAGCGGGCTGTGCTGGAGTCAATATGGAGACCGGAGTCAACCATCGAGGCTTCATTAGCTCCTATTCGCCCATCGGCGATGACGAACACGGGCACTACACAGCAACTCCCGAGTTCTATGGCATGCTGGCGTTTGCTCAAGGCGGGAAAGGCCACCTCATAGCCAGCAATCTCGAAGCTGGTAGTCGTAACCTCAAAGCGTATGCCACACAACAAGGCAAGGATCGTGTCGTTTTCACTCTCATCAACAAGGAAGGTTGTGGTTACCGAAAACTCCGTCCGATCTGAAAACACAGAGGTTCCGATCATTCGTGAGATCATGGTGGCTACCACGATGAGCTCTCTTTTCGTCGCCCCTTTCGCCTTGGTAGCCTCTGGTTTTCGAACCCGTGCCTCCTTGCAGGCGGAGATTCTCGCGCTTCGTCACCAACTGGCGGTTTTCCAAAATAACGCGCCGCGTCGCCTGCGCCTGCACCGCTGCGACCGGTTCTTGTGGGTAGTGTTATACCGATTCTG
>WNFP01003096.1_pt1 | contig 19772 bp, 15 predicted proteins | sample 5400201 | NCBI WGS metagenome assembly WNFP01 (sample SAMN13153355, study PRJNA577476) | soil metagenome | isolation source: 115 cm saprolite under Madrone tree | place: USA:California | collected 2016-06-14
GCCACGACTTGCGCCGGTCGGGCCCGGCGGCTGGTCGCCCGGCTCAGCGGATACCGCTTCATCCCTGGGGATCCCGTGCTCAAGGACCGCGGCGCCGAGCCCGACCGGCGCAAGTCGTGGCTGCGCGACCAGTACCAGCACGTCGTGGAGCGCCGGCACACGCTGGGCGAAGTGCGCGACTGGTTCCGCTCCAGCGGCATGACCTACCTGCGCGCGTTCCCCAGCACCCTCTTCGGCCGGCCGGAGAACGAGCTCTTCGCGCAGGAGGACGACTGGGCGATCGAGCGCGGGGTGGCGCAACTCGCGTGGATGCGTAGCTTGGGGAGCGAGGGTGGTCTGTTCGTCGCGGTGGGAGCGAAGCCATGCTGACCGTGCGCTACTGGGACGACTTCCTCTGACCCTGGTGCTACGCCGCGGCCGGGCGCCGCCGTCAGATCCAGAACCAGTTCGGCGACCGCGTCCGATTCGAACGCCGCGCGTATCTATTGGTTCCGCGCGAGGGGCAGCGTCCGGCGTACGACGACTACATCATCTCCCACCGCGTGCGCGCCGCCCAGATGCTGCCGGAGCTGGGATTCGCCATTCCCAAGCCCGGCCAGAAGTATCCCTCCTCGAGCTGGAACCCGCAGCTCTTCGCCATGCGGGTGGCGGACTCGTACCCGCAGCGCCTCGAGGCCACCGAGGATGCTCTCTTCGGCGCCATGTTCCGCGAGCTGCGCGACATCTCCGATCCGGCGGTGTTGCGAGACGTCGCGCGCAAGGCCGAAGTGCCGGAGTCCGAAGTGGACGCGGCGATCCGGGACCCGAGGCTGCGCGAACGCGCGCGGGCCGAGCATCTCGAAGGCGAGGAAGCGGGAATCACCGGCATCCCCGCCCTGGTCATCCCGGGGCTGCCGCCGATCACCGGAGCGGTCCCCGCCGACGTGTACCGGCAAGCATTGCAGCACACCCTTCACTGACGCCGGGCCCAAGCCGCGAAAGTGCGGGCCAGATCGGCGAGCACCTCCGCATCGGCGCGTCCGCTCTTCTTGCGGACGTGAAAGGAATGGTCCGCATCGTCGACGACGTGGAGCGTGGCGCTCGGGAGCGCTTCCACGACGGGCCGTAGGAGCGCGAGATCCGCGAGGTCGTCGCGGGTGCCTTGCAGGAAGAGCATCGGCAGGTCCACCTCGCGCAGATGCGCGGCGCGCTCCGTTCCCGGCTTCCCGGCGGGATGCAGGGGGAATCCAACGAACGCCAGGCCGCGCACGCCGGAAAGAGGCTCGAGGGCTTGCGCCTGCGACGTCATCCGGCCGCCCATCGACTTGCCGCCGGCGAAGAGCGGCAGCCGTTCCTTCGCGGCGGCAGCCACCGCTTCGCGGACGCGCGCGTGCAGCACCGGCGGCGGGTCGATGCGCTTCTTCCCTTGCTCCAGATAGGGAAATTCGTACCGGAGCGTCGCCACGCCCTCGCCGGCGAGCGCCCCAGCCAGCGACTCGAGAAATGGATGCCGCATGCCGGCGCCCGCGCCGTGGGCGAGAACGTACAGGCACCACGCCTCGGGCGGGCGGCGAAGGATCACTTCAGCTTTTCCGCCAGCCGGGCGAGAGCGCCGTGCAGATCGGGATTCATCTCCAGCACCGGCGCGAGCGGGTCGTCGCGCAGCTTCTTCATCCGCGCCGGCGCCGTCTCCAGCGTGAACTTGCGTGGATCGAGCTTCCCGTTCACTTCGCTCCAGCGCAGCGCCATGGAGACGGTGGCACCGGGCACGGGCCGCGCGCTGAAGGGGCCGGCGATGGTCTTGCCGTGTCCGTTTTGTAGATAATCCAGATACACGCGCCCCTTGCGGGAGGGGATGTGCCGCTCGGTGGTGGCGATCTTCGGATGCCGCGCTTCCACCGCGCGCGCGATCAGCTCCGCCAGCGTCGTCGATTGCGCGTGCGTGAGCTGCCCTCCCACCGGCACCAGCACGTGCAGGCCCTTCTGCCCGCTGGTCTTGCAGAAGCTGGGCAGACCGATCTCCTCGCAGAGCTCGTGCACCGCGTTGGCCAGCGTGACCACGTCCGCGAAGGGCGCCGTCTTCGGGTCCAGATCGATGATCGACCAGTCGGGATGCTGCGGCCTGGAGAGGCGCGAGGCCCAGAGGTGCAGGGGAATGGTCCCCAGATTGATCACGTAGAGGAGCGTGTCGACGTCCTCGCAGACGAAGAAGTCGATGTCGCGGCCGCCTTCCTCGCTCCACACCCGGGCGGTGCGGATCCAGGCCGGCACGTAGTCGGGAGCGTCCTTCTGGAAGAAGCTCTTGCCTGCGATGCCGTCCGGATACCGGGTCAGCACCACGGGCCGGTCGCGCAGGTAGGGCAGGAGCCAGGGCGCGACGGCGCGGTAGTACGCGATCAGGTCGCCCTTGGTGTAGCCCTCCTCCGGCCAGAAGACCTTCTCCAGATTGCTGAAGGGCACCTCGCGCGGCGCTAGCGAGACCGGCGGCGCATCCGGCGAGACGCATTCAGCCGGCGACTTGTCGGTGCGGAAGCGGAGGAACGTCGGCTGGCGCAAGAGGCCTTCCTCGGTGATCTCCTTGTAGCGGATCTCCACCACCAGCTTCGGCTGGACCCAGGTGTTTCCGCTGCCGGGAGGAACCGGACCGATGCAGGGCGGCTTGGGGACCTTGAGCGTCTCCATCTCCGCTCGCGCCGAGGTGAGCTCCTTCTCGCTGAACCCGCCGCCCACTTTGCCGACGTACGCCAGGCCTTCGTCCTTCTGCACCGCGACGTGCACCGAGCCGAAGCCCGTGCGGGAGCCTTCGGCCTTGGTGAACCCCACCACCGCGAAATCGCCGACCCGGTCGGCGCGAACCTTCTGCCAGTCGCGAAAGCGACCGCTCCGGTAGGCCGATTGGGCGCGCTTCGCCACCATCCCTTCCAGGCCCAGCTCGCGGACGCTGGTGTAGAGGGCGCGCCCCTGTCCCTCGATGTGATCGACGGGGAGAATCGGACCCGCGGCCGGGACCAGGCGCCGCAGCAGCTTCTTGCGCTCGATCAGCGGCAGCGGCCGCAGATCGAACTCGTCGAAGGCGAGCAGGTCGAAGAGGAAGAGCGTGGCGGGGAGCTCCGCGGCGGCCCGCTCGACGTCGCGCGGCGCGGTGAGCAGCGCGCGCTTCTGCAGGCGCTGGAAGACGGGGCGGCCCGATTCGTCGAGCACCACGATCTCGCCATCGACTACGAATCGCTCCGCCGGAAGCGCGAGCAGCGCGCGGGCCAGGTCGGGGAAGACGGCGGTCGCGTCGGCGCCGCGCCGGTAGAAGATGCGCGGGCGGGCGCCCTCGCGGGAGGCGATGGCGCGAAAGCCGTCGTACTTCAGCTCGAAGACCCAGGCGGGATCGTCAAAGGGCTCGGTGCGCGATTCGGCGAGCATCGGCTGCACGTCTTCGCCGCGGACGGCGCCTCTTGTCGCCTTCAGCCGCTCGCATTCGGCGCGCAGCTCGGCGGCCCGCTTGCCGGGCTCGAGAAGCTCCTCGACCAGGCGTCCGGAGAGGATGGAGGAATCGTCGTAGGGATCCTGCACGCCGCGGCGGACGTGGCCGTCCGCCGTCTCCTTGATCAGCAGCCACTCCTTGCCGGTCTCGCCCTTGATCCGCACCAACGTCCACATTCCCTTCAGCTTGAAGCCCTTCAGCTCGAAGAGGAGCTTGCCCGCCTTCACCCCTTCGCGCGGGTCGCCGACCGGCCGCCAGAGCCCGCGGTCCCAGACGATCATGGGCCCGCCTCCGTACTCCCCCTGCGGGATCACGCCTTCGAAGTCCGCGTACTCGACCGGGTGGTCCTCGGTCTGCATCGCCAGCCGCTTCTCGGCCGGATCCGGATGGGGACCGCGCGGCACCGCCCATGACTTGAGGACCCCGTCCCACTCCAGCCGCAGGTCGTAATGCATGCGTGTAGCGCTGTGTTTTTGCACGACAAAAACACCGGGACGCGCCGCGCCCGCCCCCATCGGCTCCGGGGTGCGGTCGGGCGACCGCTTGCGCCGGTATTCGTCCAGCAATTTGGACATTTGCGTCGCCACGTTATCATCCACGCCCCATGAGGCCATTGGCGACGGGGACGATCTCCTTCGGCCTGGTTTCCATCCCGGTGAAGCTGTTCTCCGCGACGGAATCCTCGGCTGCCATCTCCTTCAACATGCTGCACGCCAAGTGCGGCGGGCGGGTGAAGCAGCAATACATCTGCCCGCGCGACGAGAACGTGGTGGTGCCGCGCGAGGAGATGGTGAAGGGGTACGAGTTCGCGAAGGACCGCTACGTCACCTTCACGCCGGAAGAGCTGAAGGCGCTGGAGGAGAAGGCGTCGCAGCAGATCGAGATCGCCGAGTTCGTGCCCAGCGAGAAGATCGACCCGGTCTACTTCGACAAGGCCTATTACCTGGGGCCGGAGAAGGGCGCCGATCGCGCGTACCGCCTGCTGGCCGAGGCGATGCGCCGCAGCGGCAAGACGGCGCTGGCCCGCTACGCGGCGCGGGGCAAGCAGTACCTGGTGCAGATCCGGGCGCTCCCCGAGGGCGGCCTGGTGATGCAGAACCTCATGTACGCCGACGAGATCCGGCCCTTCTCGGAAGTGGGCGTCGAGCCCGGCGAGGTGAAGGAGCAGGAGCTGGCGCTAGCGAAGCAGATCATCGACCAGATCTCCACCGACGAGTTCAAGCCGGAGAAGTACGAGGACGACGTCCGCAAGCGCATCCAGGAGCAGATCCAGCGCAAGGTCGAGGGCCAGGAGATCCAGGTCGACGAGCCGGTGAAAGCGCCGACGCAGATCATCGACTTGATGGAGGCGCTCAAGGCTTCGCTGGCGGCGAAGGGGCTGGCTCCGGCGTCTGCTTCCGGCGCGGCGAACGCGAGCGCGGCGGACGCCGCTTCCGAGGAGCGCAAGCCCGCTCGCCGGGCCGCGCGAGAGGGCAAGGCGGCGGAGAAGAAGGCGTCTTCCCGGAAGTAGCCCATCGTGCGATCTTCGGCCGCGATGAGCGGCTATGCCGCCCGCGAAGTAGCGAAGATGCTCGGGCTCTCGCTGGGCGAGGTGCGCGCGTACGTCCGGGCAGGATTTCTCCAGCCGACCCGAGGCGCCCGGGGAGAGCTGCGGTTCTCCTTCCAGGATCTGGTCCTGCTGCGCACGGCGCAGGGGCTGGTGTCGGCGCGGATCGCGCCCCGGCGGGTGCGCAGCGCACTGCGCAAGCTGAAGGAGCAGCTCCCGGAAGGAAGGCCGCTGCGGGGAGTGCGCATCCGGGCGGAGGGTGACCGCATCGTGGTGGGCGATGGGCAGTCGTCCTGGAGCCCTGAATCGGGACAGATCCTTTTCGACTTCGAGACGCAGGAGCTGGCGCGGAAGGTCGCGCCTCTGCAGCTGCGCGCGCGCGACGGCGACGCGGCGGACTGGTACGAGCGCGCCTGCGACCTGGAGGAGACCGCGCCGGATGAAGCTCGCCGCGCGTATCAGCGAGCTTTGGAGCTGGATCCGGCGCACGCGGATGCCTGGGTCAACCTCGGCCGGCTGTTGCACGAGGCGGGCGATGCGCGCGGAGCGGCGCAGCACTATCGGAAGGCGATCGAGCTTCGGCCCGAGAGCGTGGTCGCGCTCTTCAACCTGGGCGTGGCACTCGAGGACCTGCGCATGCCCGACGAGGCCATGCTCGCCTACCGGACGGCGCTGGCCGCGGACGCCGCCTGCGCGGATGCCCACTACAACCTCTCCCAGCTCTACGAGGCGCGCGGAGACGGGCCGGCGGCGCTGCGGCACCTGCGCACGTACCGCAAGCTGGTGCAGGCGTGACGGTGCACGTCGGGACCAGCGGGTACAACTACGAGGCTTGGCGTGGGAGCTTCTATCCCGAGGAGCTCTCCTCGAAGAAGATGCTCGGGTATTACGCGGAGCGGTTCGATACGGTCGAGATCAACTACTCGTTCTACCGCAAGCCCACTGCGAAGATTCTCGAAGGCTGGGCGGCGCAGGTGCCGGAGCGGTTCCGCTTCGCCTTGAAGGCCTGGCAGCGGATCACGCACCAGAAGCGGCTGCGGGAGACCGAGGAGCTGGTGTCGTCGTTCGCCGAGGTGGCGCGCGCTCTCGGTCCGCGGCTGGCGCCGGTGCTGTATCAGCTGCCCCCGAATCTGAAGGCCGACGTGCCGCTCTTGCGCGACTTCCTCAATCAGCTCCCGCGCGATCTGCGGGCCGCATTCGAGTTCCGACATGCGAGCTGGTTCAGCGACGAGACGTACTCGGCGCTGCGCGATGCGGGCGCCGCGCTCTGCGTGGCGGAGAGCGATGAATTGGCCACTCCCGCGGTTCGCACGGCGGACTTCGGGTACTTGCGCTTGCGCCGCCTCGATTACGACGCCGCGGCGCTGGCGAGATGGGCGGAGTTCGTCAAGGGATCACCGGGCGACGTCTTCGTTTACTTCAAGCACGAGGACGAAGCGCGCGGCCCGGCATTCGCGAACCAATTCCTGCTGCTGCTCAATTAGCCAGTCCCTTCCGTGGCGCATCCTGGACCGGGGTCACCGCCCGCCGAGCAGCGCCAGGAGCGCCCGATGAATCTCTCCGTCGTCGTTCATCATGCTGTACAGGATGGTGTAGTGGTTCGCGCCCGGAATCTCTGCGTACTGCACCGGCAAGGCCGCCGCGCGCCGCGCGCTCGCATAGTCGGCGGTCTGCCTGCGCATCTCCGGCAGCTCCGCGCTCCCCGCGAACAGATCGAGCTGCTTCGAGCTCTTCGGCAAGAGCAGGATCGGCGAGTTGCGCTGGGCCATCGCCGCATCCATGTGCAGCTTGTCGTTGACATACGACTTGACCAGCGGCTCCAGCTCGAAGATGCCGCTGATCGAAAGGCCGGCCCGCAGCGAAGGCTCGTCGAGCACCATCGTGGCGAGATGCCCACCCGAAGACCAGCCCGACACGACGACGCGCCGCGGGTCGCCCCCGAGCTTGGGCAGCTCGGCGGCCAAGTAACGGATCGCCGCATGCGTGTCCGCCACGATCTCGTCCATCGTCACATCCGGCCCGAGCGGATAACCGACCATCGCGACGCTGATGCCCGACGAGAGGAAGCTCTCGGCCAAGAAGGCGAAGTCGTTCTTCGATCGCATCTGCCAGAAGCCGCCGTGGATGAACACCAGCACCGGCGTATCCTGCCCCGCGGAGAAGTAATCGATCTTGTCGCGGGGCCGCGGCCCATACGCCAGGTCCAGGTGCTCGGGATGATCCGCGCGCACTTTCTCGCTTCGGACCAACCACTCCTTGAACATCGCGCCGCTCTCCGGCACGGCCGCGGAATTGTTGTACGCGCGATCGAGCGTGGCGCGATCCATCGTCTCCCAGGTCCTTGTCTTCGTCGCCGGCGCAGACGACGCGCAGCCGCCGAAGGCCGACGCGACGAAGCTTGCAACAAAAGAGCACGCCAACGCGCTGCGGTTCAAGACCATCGGAGTCTCCCGCGGAAGGTCCGGGCAGACGTTCTATCAAAAGCTGCCCTTGCATTCCCGCTCCGGGGCTGCTCCCACGAACCCGACTTCATCCCTGCCAGACTCGCCCAGCGTCAGTGTGCGGTAGCCGCCGTGGCTTTCGCAGGCGTCGCCGCCTTCACCGGGAGGAGCCAGCTGCGGAGCACCGCGTTCCAGTGCGCGTCGGTGAGCTGCTCGTTGGGCGTGATCCAGATGTGCCTGGCGCCACCCTCGATCGACGCGGCGAGTGCCGCCGACAGATCCTCGGGCGAGATCGGCTTCCCGTCCCGGCCCCACAGCCCCAGCGACATCGTCCAGCGCCCCGGGTCCAGGGTGGCCGCGAGCCGCGCCGCGAGATCGCGCGACGCCGTCGGCGGCAGACCCTCCAGCGCGTAGTAGTTCCACACCACCAGCCGGTCCGCCACACGCTGCAGCCGCGCGTAGTCGTGGCCGTGGTCCTTGCCGTCGCGACGCAGGTCCTTCCAGCTCGCCGCCACGTCCAGGTACAGCGGCTTGCCCTGCTGGTGGGCCGCGGCCGCCGCGCGAGCGACGAATTTCTCCATCAATGCGCTCTTCCATTCCCAGATGCTCGGATCGTCGACGTTCACGCGCCCCCGCCAATCGCGAGGCCAGGCCGCGCGGCCGGTCGCCTTGGCGTAGGAGGCGAGATCCGCGGGTCCATACGAGGTGTGGCGGTAAGCCGCCTCGGTGACGTCGATGGCGTCGACCGGATACTTCGCGGCGATGTACCCGATCATCTCCACCACCAGATTCCCGAATTCTCCCTCCGCCAGCTCGACGAGGCTGACCTGCTCGAGGTGAGGCACGCCGTCCGCCTGGACAGCGCCGCTGCCGGGGTGTGCCTGGATCCACTTCGGAGCGTACAGATCGACGAAGGCCGCCACCTTGAAGCCCTGGGCGTGCAACTCCTGCGCGGCGGTGAGCAGCAGGTCCTTCGGCTCGCCCCTCTGGTGATTGGACCAGCGGTCCTCGTGCCCGGCCCAACGGAAGTAGGTCCACTCCGTGCGGCCGGCGCCGATTCCGATCACGTCGCCCATCCTGATCAGCGGCCGGTCGAGCACCTTCCGGGTGGCGTCGCGCCAGTCGGCCCAGCCGTCGAAATGCGTCGAGAGCGACAGGTGGAACGCGGGCCTCGCCTCCTCCGCCCCGGCGATCTGCGCCAACCGCGCCGGCGCTTCCTGCCGCTGGCGCGCCATCCAGGTCCAGGTCGTGACGGCTCCAGCGAGGGCGACCGCGATCAGCGACGCCGCGAACGCCCATTGCCGCGGCACTTCCGGGGCCGGGCCCAGGCGGCGGATCTTCTCCCATTTCTCCTCGGACTTGTGCATCTCTTTCCACCAGGAGTAGACGGCCACTGCGTCGTAGAAGTACGAGACGGGGACGATCAGGATCCCCCAGGGGAGGTAGAGCAGGTCGCCGAGATCCCGATCGAGCAGGATGGCGTAGATCGCCACCGCGAAGAAGAACGACAGGCCCATCCAGCTGGCGATTTCCCACGGTCCTTCGATCGGCAACCATCCTCGCGTGACCGCGAGCGGCAGGCCGAAGAGCAGCCCGATCTGGAGCAAGGGCAAGAGCGCCATGTTGGCGAAATTGATCGGCAGGTAGAGCGAGAACGGCCAGGCCTCGCGTCGGAAGACGAGCCGCCGGTGAAGCGCGGCGACCTTGAGATAGCTGCGCATCCACCGGACCCGCTGCTTCCACAAGGCGGCCAACGTGGCGGGGCAGTCCGCGAGCACGGCAGGCTCGGGGTCGAACACGATGCGCTTGCGTTGTGCGTGCAGCCGCCAGGTGATCTCCAGATCCTCGCCCCAAAGGCGCCGGAAGCCGCCGATCTCCTCGAGGACGCGCCGGCGGATCGCGCCGAGGTTGCCCGAGATGATCGGCAGGCACCCGATCACGGAGAGGGCGCGTCGGACATATCCAGTCCCGATGTGCGTCGTGATGGCGAGCAGCTTCTGCAGGCCGGTGCCCGTCCGGAGCGGCATGTCGTTCCCGCAGACCGCGTCGATCGACGGATCGGCGAACCAGCGCACCGTCTTCGCCACCGTATCGCGCAGGAACAGGCTGTCCGCGTCCGTGTAGAGCACCACCTCGCCGCTGGCGGCGGCGATGCCGGCGTTGAGCGCCGCCGCTTTTCCCGCGTTCTCCTGGCGGATGAGCCGGATGCGGCCGCGCTCGTGCAGATCGAGGATCCGATCCGCCGTCCCGTCCCGCGAGCCATCGTCCACGACGATGACTTCCATGTCCGGGTACTCGGACTCGAGGAGCGTCTCCACCACCACCCGGATCGTCCGTTCCTCGTTGTAGGCCGGGACCACCACCGTGACCCTGCCTCGGAATGGGGCAAGCCGGCGGAGCGCGCGCCTCTTCCAGACTTCATAGGCGATGGTGAGCGGGAAGTAGAGCGTCCCCTGGATGCCGAGCAGGAAGACCACCAGCCCGAACGACCAGAACAGGGTGCGGAGCAGCTCCATTCAGCGGACCAGGTTGAGCGACCGGAACGCCATGGCGAAGTGCACTCCGATCTGCATCCCGCGATGCGCGGCCCTTCCCTGGATCACCTGCGGGTCCATGTAGGTCCGGTGCTCCTGCGTCCGGTGCATCGCGCAGGCCCGGAGGTGATCGTCGATGTAGTGGGTGATGTCGACGTAGAAGTTCGGAGTGAACTGGTCCGTCGTCGAGACGTCCTCGTAGCACAGCACGGTCCGCACCGAACGGGCCGCCTCGCGGGTCGCGGCGAAGACTGCGCGGTGGTCGCCGTGCACGTCCACGTCGGTATGGGTGAGGACCATCGTGGCGCCGAGCTCCTTGATCTTCGACTCGATCGCTTCCTTCAGCAGGGGAACCTTCTGCTGCAAGCCCGTGTCAGGAAAGTCCAGTATCCAATGCCCGTCCAATTCGAGGAACTCGGCCGCCTTCCTCGTCTCCAGCTCCCGCTCTGCGGGGCGGTCGGTGCCCTTCTCGCCTCGGGTCATGGTGAGCCCGTAGACCCGCGCCCCGCTCGCCTTGAGCTTGAGGATCAACCCGGCACAACCGAGCTCGATGTCGTCGGGATGCGCGCCGAGCGCAAGCACCACCTCGCCGTCGAACTCGCGCATCTTGGGCTGCAGCCGCAGCGCCGTGACGAACGCGAGGCTGAGCCCGAGGAAGAGGACCACGTCGCTCACCGCCTCGAACACCCGCGTGTCGAACCAGGGCCAGGGGATCCCCTGGATGGTGTGGACGGCGATTCCGAGTACGAGGAAGCCGGGCACCACGTACATGGCGAACGTCCAGGCCGCGGGCTGGCGCCGCAGCGTCCGGCGCGACCGCCGCGCGACCAACACCAGCACCGCCAGGACGGCCGCGTACGCGCAGAGCTCGAACCAGTCCGTGGCAGTGCGGACGGGAGCGAGCCTCGCCTCGCGCTCGAGGTCCCCGATCAGCTGGATGGCGGCGGCGCTGCTCGGATTCATCCGCAGGGCAAGGGAGCCGTGCTCGCGCGCCAGCGAGAGCTTGCCCAGGGCGAGGTAGACGCGGCCGAGCGCGACGTGGCTCTCCGCCGTATCGGGCACGAGCTGCGCGAAGCGCAGCCAGGCGCCCTGGGCATTCGGCCAGTCCTTCTTCCGCTCGTAGGTCTCCGCCAGGTGCCGGAGCACGTCCGGATCGGAGGGCGCGAGCTGCGCCGCCGTCTGCAGCTCCTCGACGGCCGGAGCGAGCCGCCCTTCCTGCGAGAGCATGCGCGCGCGCTCGACGTGCAAGTCCACGTCCTTCGGGTACAGATCGAGCGCGCGGTCGATGACCGCCGCGGCGGAGGCGGCGTCGCCGCGCAGCAGGCGGGCCCGGGCCAGGCCCTTGAGCGCCTCGTGATGGCGGCCGTCGCGCGCGAGCACCTGCTCATAGAGCCGCTCCGCTTCTTCGATGCGGTTCGTCCAGGTGAGCACGTCGGCGAGATCGCTCTGCAGACCCGGATCGAGGGGACGCTGGGCGAGGGCGTCCCGGTAGAGGACGATGGCCTTGTCGTAGTTGCCGGTCCAGGCCTGCAGCTGGGCGAGGTGGGCCAGGGCGTCCGTGTCGCGGGGGGCCAGCGCGACGAGCCGTTCGTAGTCCGCGATCGCGTCCGCGAATTTGCGCTCCGCGGCCTTGGTGCTGGCTTGGCGCCGGAGCGCGTCGACGGCGCCCTTCCCGCCCGCCGAGTCACTCGCCGCCGCGAGGATCCGCGGCTGCGTCGCCGCGGCCGGCGGCGCGAGCGCATTCGCCCGCGTCGCCGCGAGCGCGAGGCTTCCGAGCAGAGCGAACGAGAGGCAGGACAGTCCGCGCATCGGGTCTAGAAGAGGACGGTGCGGTATTCGATGTTGAGCAGGATCGTCGGATCGTTGCGGGTCGAGGTCGAGGTGGGGTCGGCGGGGCTCGGGTTGGAGACCCACTTCACGCCAGCGCCGACGGCGAGCGGCCGGGTCAGTTGGTACCGGGCCATGGCCCACCAGATGTTCCCGCTCTGACCAGCGAACGCGGGGCCGGAGGCGTCCGAGTACCGATCGAAGACCCACTGGAAATTGAAGGAGAGCTTGTCGGTGGGCCTCAGGTCCAGGCTGGAGATGATCGACCAGTCGAACCCGGAGTCGAGATCGCGGTTCGGGATGTACTTCAGGCCGAGCCCCCAGGCATCGGCCTGATAGGAAAGACCACCGCCCGCGAGGAACTCGTTGCGGAACTTCACGCTGGTCGCGGCCGCGCAGCTCGGCTGGCCCGCGGCGGGGCAGACCGTGCCGGCCGGCGCTCCCGGCACCGGTCGGCCGAGAATGAGCGTCGCCGCGGGATCGGGATCGCGCAGCACCGCCGCCGTGAGCGCGGCGGTGAAGCCGCCGCCGAGCCGCGCCTCCAGCTCGCCGGTGACCTTGTGGTTCAGGATGCGGGTGGACCGGTCGTAGAAGAAGTCCGGCGCGAAGATCTGGTACTCGAAGCCGGCGCGGAAGGTCTGGTTCAACCAGTAGGAGACTTCGACGGACCCGCGCGGCACCACGTCGTACGCGTTGGAGTCGGGAGTTGGCCGGTTCGCGCCCGTGTAGTGGTAGCGGCGGAGGGTGAAGTCCGCCTTCAGGTAGGAATCCGGCGAGTAGAACCAGTACGCGTTCGCGTATCCTTTGACGGAGTCATAGAAGATGTTGTCGGTCCAGCTCCCGCCGCCGTGCAGCTCGACCCCGTTGAATCCGCCGTAGACGAGCTCACCTTCGAAGGCCTGTTTGGAGGTGCCCGGCTCCGAACCGCCCATCCGGGCCTCCAGCCGCAGCCCGCGCGACCGCTGCAGGCTCTCCAGGTCATCGAGGGCTTCGCGATCGTTGGGATCGAGCTCCGCCGCCCGGCGAAGCGCGGCCTCGGCGTCGCTGAACCGGCGCAACGCCTTCTCGGTCCAACCGACATGCTTCCAGCCGTCGGCCGTCTCGCCGGTGAGGGCCATCTCGGACTGGTAGGCCTCGAGGGCAGCCTGGTAGTTCCCTTGCTTGCGCAAGGAATCCGCGCGAGCCCGGATCTGGGAGGCCATCGTCCTGCGCAAGGCAGGGGTGACCTCGGGAGCTTGCAACGGCCCGCTCCGGACAGGCTCGCCCGGTTGCGCGGCGAGGACGGCGGAAGAGGCCAGGGAAGCGAGCAGTACGAGCATCAAGCGCATCGACCATTCCTCCAGGCGTCGTCGAGGGCGTCGAGCACCTCGCGCGCCGACAGCACGTTGGCCCCGAGCCGCGCATTCACTTCGAGCACGGCCGGGTTTCCGTCGGTGTCGAGACGGATATCCATGTCGAGCGGTCCCTCGAGACCCAGGGAACGGGCGGCGCGCGCGCCCATCTCGGCGACCAGCCCTTCCTTCAGGCCGGTCTTGCGCAGCACCACCGCCGCCGGGACGCTGCCGTCCCGCTCGATGAACAGGTTCAAGTCGTACTCCTCGCCCGGCAGGAATTCCTGCCAGACCACTTCGTCGTTCGCGGCCTTGCCGAGATCGTTCGCCGCGCAGTGGACGACCACGCCGCGGCCACCGCGGCCGAATCGGGGTTTGGAGAGAAGCGGGAATCCGAGGACGTCGGCCAGCTCGGCGTGCGAGGTCGCGGCGGGGAAGGTGACGGGTACGGGAACGCCCGCGCGGTCCAGCTCCTCGGCGGTGCGCAGCTTGTCGTTCGCCACGTCCACGCCGGGCGGATCGGAGATGCTGAGGGCGACACCGCGCTCGCGGAGCGCCGTTCGCATCCGGGCGACGACGGGGAGCTCCTCCGTCACGGTTGACACGACCAGGGCAGCCTTTTCCTGGAGCGCGAGGGCGAGGAGCACGGGGACGAATCGCGGGTCGCGGGCGGCGGGAACCAAACGGAAGTCGGTCGCCGGCGACGTCACCTCGCGCGCGTCCGTGCCGACCACGCGGTACCCGCGGCTCGCAAAATAGCTCGCGCCCGCGCGTCCAGCCGGTCCTCCCACGCCGGTCACCAGCACCGTTTCGCCCATGGTTTGATTCACTCCCGGGGATGACCCGAAGGGACATCCGAAGTGAGGGTCTGGGCACCGTACTGCGAGGAGAGGGGTGCGCGACCACGCCGAGACAGGCGCGGCTGTGCGCGCGCGGCTCTACCTGGCGACGGCGAGCTTCGACGCCATTCCTATGGGAGGGTGCGGCTCACGATGACCGAATCGCTGAACATCGCATCCAGGTGTGGGACCGCGGCTGAACGGGCGGAGCCGCGTCTGCCTCACTGACCGGGATTCCCGGCGGAGGGAAGCCGGTCGAGCCAATGGCAGACTCGCTCCCCAATCTCGTCGAAATCGTGGGCGACGAAGAGGACGCGCTGGTCATCGGTGGGATCGTACGGCGTCTCCACGATCGCCGCCGGCCCAAGCGACCGCTCCGGAACTCGACAACGTTGGCCAGCGGAAGCGCGCGCCTCAGACGGGTCGCTCCCGCTCGTGGGCCTTGCAATTCCGTCCAGCGCCGAGCTCCCCGGATCTGTGCCGAATCGAATTCGGCCCGTTCTGATGTGCGACGCCCGATTTCATTTCAGACGGCGAACGATCGCGCCGGCGCGCATGTAGTAGATGGCCTGGTCGTCGACGCGGACCGTGGGCCAGTTCGCATCACCGTTGCTTTCGATGGCCGCGAAGCCGCTCCCGCTCGCGGTTGCGCGGAAGATGCCGAACGGCGGGGCACCGCCCTCCCAGGTCCAGTACGCGACCGAAGCGCTGACGTCCATCTCCCCGTAGTACAGGCAGTCTCCTCCGCCATTGCCCGTCAAGAGGGACCGCGCGGAGAAATCGGCCTTGCTCACGGTCTGCACATAGCCGTCGTTGGAGTCGCACGGCGTCGTCCAGGAGCGGAAATAGATGAGCTGGGGATCCACGCGGATCGACCGGATGACGCATCCGGTTCCGCACGCGAGCACCTGTTCGACCGGGCCGCCGTCACGCAGGACACGCCGGAGAAAGCCTGAGCCGTCCCATGCGCCGAAGTACACGTGGGTCGCGTCGACGTCGACGGCTCCGTTCGGGTGCTGATCCTTCGCCAGCTGCGTTGCGACCCCGTCGCGCAGGCGGAACACGCTGCCGTCGGGCGAATCGTTCGCTGTCCAGTAGAGGGCGCCTCTCTCGTCCACGACGAGCTTGCCGACGGATGGGGCCGTGAAGAGCAGCCCGGCCTCTCCTCCATCCGCGGGCGCGGAGAAGATGTCACTCCCGTTGCTCCAGTAGACGTGCGCGTCGTCGGCGGCGAGAGTGCTGGGGAACTCGTTTCCGCCTGCCACTTTGACTGCTTCGCCGCCGGTCTTCGGGATGGACCAGATCGAGCCGGAACGGACCCAGAACAAACGGGTCGGGTTGAGGGCGATCTGGGCGCCGTTCCCGCCGTCGTTCGGGACCAACACCTGCATTTCCGGCTGGAACTGCGCCGTCACCCGGACGTCGGAATTCGCTGCGAGCTGGCAGGTGGTCGACGTTCCGTTGCAAGCTCCTCCCCAGCCGGCGAACCGCGAACCATCTGCTGGCGAAGCCGTAAGGGTCACGGTGGTGCCGCTCGCGACCATGACGTCGCAGGTCGATGTGGAATCGCCGCAATCCAGGCCGCCCCCCGTGACCGTGCCGGGACCGCTGATCGAAGCGGACAGGTTCAATTTCGTGGGCGCAGGGGGCGGCGGAGGAGGAATCGCATCCGCGAAGGTTGCGGTCACCTCTCGGTCGGCGACCAGGGCCAGATCGCACCTTCCCGCCCCGCTGCACGCACCGCCCCAGGCGACGAAAGAGGCTGCCGGATCGGGAACGGCCAGGAGATGGATCTGCGTCCCCGCGACGTACTGGGTGGTGCAGGTTCCGCGGCAATCCCCGTCGGCGCGGCGGACCACACCCTTTCCGACGGTCGTCACCTTCAGATTGACCTGCGTCGGGCCGGCGCCCCCTCCGCCGGGGTCGGAATCCGAACGGGATGAGGAACCACAGCCCGCGCCCAAGGCGAGCGCCAGGCAACCGACGACGAACGCGCGCATGGGTGCCCCCACCTGAGGGGAAGCCTCCGCATCGCATCAGCGCCCGGCAAGGCCCTTGGGGCTCCGCACCAGCGGGCAGGCACAGAACTGTTGACGAGCGAGCGACCGGCCGCAGCCGCACTGCAGCAATCGGTTCGCGCGCGGTGACCCGTTACTTCGCGCCGACCTTCGTGCGCGCCTTCAGCTCGCGAATGGACTTCCGGATCTCGGCGGCGTCCGGCGCATTGGGCGAAAGGCGCAGGTACTTGTCGTACGCCCAGAGCGCCTGCGGGTTCTGCCCTTGCGCCGCGTAGGCCATGCCCATGCCGCGAAAGGCCGGGGCGATGGTCGGCTCGCTCTCCAGCGCGGCGCGGAAGCTGACCAGGGCCTCGTCGGCGCGGCCTTGCTCGAGTGCCGCTTCTCCGCGACGGACTTGCGAGAGCGCGAGCGCGTGCTGCATGGCGACGCGGGCGTTCTTTGCGGGCGGCTTCTTCTCTGCCGCCGCCGCCGGGGGCGCGGCCGATGAGGGCGGCGGCGACGGGGGAGCGGCCGGGGGATCCTCGGCCGTCCCTGCGTCGTGAGGCCCGACCGCCGCGACTGCTGCGTCCGGCTCGCCGGCGTCCGCGGCCGCGACCGTTACGTCAGGAGCGGACGCCACTCCCGCGTCGGCGGAGTCGTCCGGCGAATTGATTTGGGCAGACCTCGAGCCGGCGGACTTGGTCTCCGCGGTCGCGGCGTCCGCAGCCGGTTCCGGAGCTGGCGCAGGAGCAGGACTGGCCTCCGGGTCGGGAGGCGGTGGCGTCGGTGTCGCCACGGAAGCGACCTTCCCACTGGGCAGTACGGGCGGCGCGATCATGCCCAGCGCCCAGGCGGCGGCGAGGACCGCCGCCGACGTGAACAACGCCGCGAGCACCGCCGAAAACACCGTGGAGCGCGGCCGCCGCCCGAACTCCTGCGTCCGCCGCTGGCCGTCCTCGAATCGCTCGATCATCTCCAGCGACTGCTGCTGCGCGGCTTCCAGCCTGCCCTGCGTCTTCGCAAGCTGCGCGACCTGCGTCTCGAGTTGGTGCAGCTTCTCGATCAGCTTCGCCAGCGCCTCCTTCTCCGGCGGGGGACGGGAGAAGCGCGTCCGCAGCGCGGAGAGGATGTTGCGCTCCCCTTCCGCGGGCGGACGCGGCTGCACCACCTCCACGGCGTCGTGCAGCTGCTTCAGGTCGCCGTAGCGCGCCTGCGGATTGGGCGAGAGCGCCAGCCGGACGAGGTCTCCCAGCGCGCCGGAAAGCTCGGCACCGGGAGCGTGTCCAGGCTGGGGGGCCAGCTTTCCGGTGAGGAGCTCGTATCCCAGCGCGCCGGCGGCGTAGACCTGCACGCGCGGGTCGCTCTTCGGCGGCGCATCCGCCGCCAGCAGCTCGGGCGCCATGTACCCGGGCTCGGCCTCGGGCGCGTCCTCGTCGAAGCCGCCGACATGGAGCCCGCCCGCATCGTCGATCTGCACCAGCCGCCCGCGCAGGGTCGCGTCCTGCGCATCCGCGAGGCGGACGGCCGCCGCGTAGAGCACGGCGGCCTCGTTGTAGGGAAGGCGGTGGCCCGACGCGCGCGCCTTCTCGAGGATCTCGTGGACGGTGATCATCCCGCAAGGCGGACTCTACCTCATCCGCCTGGGAGAGCCGCTTTCCTGATCGCGCGTCAGTAGCTGACGCCCAGCTTCTCCGCCTTGGCGCGGATGCCGCCGGCGATCTCCGCGTCGAGGTTGTTCTTCCCCGGGCCGGCCTCCATGGCCGCGGCCGGAGGCGGCGAGGCGGCAACGCGCACCTTGCCTTCCTTCGCCAGGGCCTCGCCGCCCTTCTTCCAATCCGACTCGCTCAGCTCGCGGTCCGCCACCCAGGTCTTGCCGCCCTCGTTGAGGACGCTGTACTTGCGGCCGTCGGACGCGCGCGCAACCCGCGTGTAGGTGAGATGCGTCATCTGCCCGTCCGCCATCTTGGCGATCTTCTCGAAGACGCGCTCGCCGGACGCCGACAGACCCGAGCAGCCGATCACGCTGATGGTGATTCCCTTCTCGGCCGCTTCCGAGGTGACCTTCCGCCAATCCTTGCCGTCGGGATACTGGTGCGGACCGGCGTCGCCGATGAGGAAGATCATCCGCGCCGTGTCCTTGGCGAAGTCCCACTGCAACTCGTGCACCGCGGCGTACAGGCCTTCGGCCACGGCCTCCGGCTCGTCACCCCCGCCGTTCGCGTCCAGGCTGCGCAGCGTTTTCTGCACGTCGGCGATCTCCCGCGAGAATGGGAACGCCTTCGTGAGATACGCGTCGCCCCGATCGCGGTACGCGACGATCCCGAAGCGCACGTCGGGGCGCGGCTGCCCCGCCGAGATGTTGCGCGCGATATCGACGATCTTCTCCTTCACCACGTCGATCTCGTCGCCCATCGATCCGGTGGTGTCGAGCGCGAACGCGACGTCGATCCGGGGCACGTTCGCGGCAGCCAGGGTCAGCAAGAGTGCGGCAAGCATGGGAATCCTCCTGCCGCGGAAGAACGCCGGGGGCACTGCGGCGATCTAATCCCCTGCTGGCGCACCTTTGGCGCACCGCGCCGTTGACACCGGCGGCGCCGCCGTTAGGTTCAACAGAGGCGTGAGGCATGGTGCCCACGCCTGAGTCCCCGCCGGGAGCGGATGAGCCCCGGCGAGTTGGAGGAAGCAATGCACCCAGGCATGATGTGGTGGTGGAAGAACGCGCGCAGGCACGGCTGCGGCGACGGCGAAGGCGCCAGTGCAGGTGAAGGCGGACCGGGTTGGCAGGCTGGTCCGTGGCGCGGCTCCGGAGAAGACTTCGGCGCCGGCGCTTTCGGGGTCCGCAGGCCGCTCCGGTTCCTCGCCTACAAGCTGAACCTGAGCGAAGAGCAGGTCGCCCAGCTCGCCAAGATCCTCGACGAGCTGAAGACCGAGCGCGCCCAGGCCGCGGTGGACGATCGCCGGACGGTGGCGGCCTTCGCCGACGCCATCGGGCTGGAGACGTTCGCTGAGGCGCGCGCGCGCGAGGGCGGCGACCTCCGCGTCAAGAGCGCGGAACGGCTCCGCGATGCGGTGGTGGCGGCGCTCGGAAAGATCCACGCCGTGCTGGATTCGGGGCAGCGGGCGCAGCTCGCCTACCTGATCCGCACCGGCGTCCTGTCGATCTGACCGAGGCTCTACCCGGGCGCTCCGCGCTGGAGCGCCCGGTCCTCACTTGAGGATGTCGTTCTTGTACCCGCCCGAGGCCGCGACGGCGTCGGCGACGTGCTGGATGGCCTCGTCGTTGTTGTGCCCGGTGCTCGCGCGCAGGTTGCTGCGGACCCGGGTGCGGGCGTCCGAGTAGAACGTGTACGTCATGGAGATCTCGACCTTCGCATTCTCCAGGCCGCGCTGCTCGATGATGCGGCTGGTGCGTGCCAGGGTGGCCGAGAGCGCCAGCAGATCGATGGCGATGTCGGCGATGCGGCTGACCTGGAGCTGCTGCTCGACGATGTTGCGCCCATACTTGCGCAGCGACGTCTCACAGAGAGCGGCCAGAGACTGCACCGCGTCCTCCAGGTAGATCACCTGCTCCTGAAGCGCCGGGTGCGCCTTGCTGACCTGCGGCGTGCGGCCGTAGGGGACCGCCTGCATCGGCACCGTCTGCCGCGCTTTCCGCACCGCGTAATCGCGCAGCAGGCCGAATCCCTTGATCGGGTCCTTGAGCGAGTTCGAGAGGTCCCTTCCCAGGCCCTTGAGGTACTCGCCCGGCTTTTGCAATCCGGTCAGCCCGATGTACTGGCGCAGGATCTCGTTCGTTCCCTCGA
>WNFP01001253.1_pt1 | contig 19761 bp, 10 predicted proteins | sample 5400201 | NCBI WGS metagenome assembly WNFP01 (sample SAMN13153355, study PRJNA577476) | soil metagenome | isolation source: 115 cm saprolite under Madrone tree | place: USA:California | collected 2016-06-14
TGGGAGGCACATCATTCGCTGCCAGAGAGACTTGAACCATGGTAGCGACGGAAGGAACGCCAGCGTTGTTGAGAATGAACAGCATGTAGTAACCCGGCGGCGCAATGTTGCCATTTGGCGGGCCGGTGATGTTGAGGACGCCAGTGCCTGTGGTGAAGGAGAGACCGACGTAGCGCTGATCCATGTCGAAAGCGTGCGTGACCGCACCATTCCGCATCAGGACGACGCTGGAGATGTTGGCGGCATCAGGAGTTTGCACCTGGAACGCGCTGCCATAGCCGATGAAAGACGTAGAAGCGCTAGCTATGGTGGGACGCGTAGCAGGAGTGCCGTCTGTGTTGAAGAGATACGCTGGCGAGTAGACTTCCATATGCGGTTCGTACGTCCCGCGCTGCGGGTTGCCGCCCGCAACCCAAACTGTGGCATCGGGCAGAAGCAAGCTGACGGAGTGATAGAGGCGCGCATAAACCTCTGCACCTGCGGGGCTGAAGGTGTTCGGTCCAGGATCGTAAAGGTCAGCTTTCAGGCTGGCGGTGGCGGTGTCTTCGTCGTTGAGCGAGCCGCCGATCGCAAGCACACGGCCGTTGGGGAGAATGGTGGCATTCATTTCAATGCGAGGTTGCGACATATTGGGGCCGTAGACCCACTTCGGAGTTGGGGAGGAGAGGTCAATGATTTCGCTGGTGTTCGTGGATGGACTCCCACCGCCCATGATCAGCACTTTGGGCGTGTAGTTATTGGCGGGAGTCAGAGGGAGAAGCACGGACGACCCATAAGTGCGTGTCCCATTGTAATTTGTGAAGGCAATGTTGGTGGTCCAAGTATGAGTCGTGGGATTGAAAAGGCTGGAACCGGTGGTTGAGCCCGAGTAAAAAACGTTGCCGTTGGGGAGCACGTGCATGCGGGGGTAAAGAGGCGGCGTCCACGGGGCGGAGAAAGCGGCGCTCCAGCCGGAGCCAGCGCCATAGAACTCAACGGATGTGTTGGTACCGCCGGTTTCGCTTAGGCCAGAGAAAATCATTACTCGACCGTCGCCGAGAACCGTGCCAGTAGGGTACCAGCGACCGTGCGCCATGGATTGCTGGTCGGTGAAGGTATTGGTGGCGGGGTCGTAGGTGGAAGTGCGCAGTTCACCGTGAAACGGATCGTACTGCAGCGTGCCGCCCATCACGAACGGGCGCCCATCGGGGAGAACCACCATGCCGTTGCAGAACATATCCCAGCCGACGGGTTGCGTCGTGATCGTGCCAGCCTGGGGATCCCAGAGCGCAGCCCGGAAACTCGTATTTCCGGCGACGTTGCCGGAGCCGGAGACGATGACCACCTTGCCGTTGTTCAGCAAACCTGCGTGAACGGGATTGATAGGCATGGTGTAAGGCAAAATTTGCCACTGGCCTTGTCCAGTCTGAGCGAGGCCGACGGGCGCAAGCGGGATCAAAATTGCCAAAAGTAGACAGGCGGACACAAACAGACGGCGAGCGAATCTGTTCATTGGAGGTCCTCTTTTTGAAGTTTCCGCAGGGACAGAGGAAACCTTCGAAGGGCAAAAGCAATTCAGGGTCCAGTTGAAACGGATCGCCAGCCTATAAGCTATTGAATACAAACAATTTAGAATCATATGCGGTCTTGGAAACCTCTGCCTTGTGCCAGAAAGTGAAGGCGCATGGCAAAGTGAGGAAGATTCTTCGTATCCGCCAGTCCGTTCTATGATGGAGCGGGCGAGTCTCACGACTCTCGTCATGCGTCCCATCAGTGCTAGCTGACGGCGCACCGCTCTCTGTGAGATAACTCTTCCCGTGGATCCCCTCACTCACGCCCTGGCTTCCTACACTCTCAGGCGCGCCGCTTTTCCCCGGCTCCCTCGCGCCGCCATGATTGCCATGCTCGTCGCTGGAACCATCGCCGACATCGATTCATTGAGTGCGTATTTCGGCCCTTCCGCCTTCCTCACCTTTTGCCGCACTGATTGTCATTCCCTACTCGTCGCTCTGCTGTTTAGTCTTCTCGTCACCATCCCCTTCTTCATGCGCAGACGCGGATCAACGGAACAACCAATGTTTGCCTTGCCCGTCTTCCTCGCCGCTCTTGCCGCTGCCGTCCTCCATCTGCTCATGGACGTCTCCCAAAGCGCCGGTGTCGAACTCCTTTGGCCCTTTTCAGCCCGCCGCTTTGCTCTGGACTGGGTCGCCAACACCGATCTTTGGATCGTGGGAATTCTTCTCGCCGGGATTCTCCTCCCCGCGCTCAGCAAGCTGGTCACCGAGGAAATCGGCGCAAAATCAAAGGGCCCTCGCGGCAAAGTGGGCGCGTCCCTCGCGCTCGCCGCCACGGTTCTTTACGTCGTTCTGCGCTCTGTTCTTCACGGCAATGCCCTGGCCGCCATGGAGTCGCGCACCTACCGCGGCGAATTGCCTCGCAAGGTCGCGGCATTTCCCGAATCGGGCTCGCCCTTCCGCTGGCACGGGATTGTGGAAACGGAGCGCGCCCTGCATGACCTTGAAGTTGACGTCGGCCCGGGCGCCTCTTTCGACCCTGACTCTGGCATCACCTCCTATAAGCCCGAACCGTCCCCAGCACTCGACGCCGCTCGCGACACGGCAGCCGCGCGTCGCTTCCTCCAGATTGCGCGCTTCCCCAAAGCCACCATCGAGAAGACTCCCGCAGGGTTTCACGTCCTGCTGCGTGCGTATCCTTACTCCCGCGATGCCAGCTCAGGTTTGCGCGTCTATGCGGTGATCGACACCGATTCTTACGGCAAAGTCCTTTCCGAAGAACTCGCCTGGGATTCGCCTCTAAAATAAGGGTGGCAATAAAAGCTTCCGGATGGAAGACTGCGCGGCTAGTTTGGCGCGGTGGGATGTGGCCGATGCCTGAGGATCAGGCGAGAAATGGCATAACTCGCGACCGCGGCGAAAATAACCACCAGCGCCACGCTCCATTTATGATCTTTCAGGAACGGCAACGCATCGTGCCCGTAGCGTATTGCAAGGTAACCGATGCCGAAGTAGCGGATCAGCCGGGCCAAGCTGATGGCGGAGGTAAAACTGGCCAAGCGCACTTCAAACACTCCAGCGGCGATGACGAAAATCTTGAAGGGCGTCGGGGGAGGCAGCAGGGCGGCAAACAACATTCCCCAGAAGCCGTTATTCACAACCCAGTGCCGGATGGCATGCGCGCGGTCTCCCGCGTGCTTGTGAAAGAGTGCTTCACCGCCCTTCTCTGCGATGAAGAAAAGTAGCCCGCATCCCAGCACCGATCCGAGCGCCGCCATAAACGCGTACAGCGGCATGCGCGCTGGATGCTGAATGGACAACTCGATCAGCAGCAGATCGTTGATGACGGGAAACGTCAGCACGGAAGAATCCAGAAAGGAAATGAGAAAGAGTCCCGGCGCCCCCAGCCCGCCCGCAAACGCCACGATTTTCTGCTTCCATCCGTTCAAACTCGCGGCCAAAGGGAATTCCTCCGATCCGCTTGCAGCAGCTTGTCCGGGTGGGGCATTGGATCTCGGCGCAGATATCAGCTGTGTGCGCGCATTTATTGCGCGAACGCCGCGCGATCGAAATGATTCATGAAGACTTGCATGAGCGCCGTGCGGTGGAGATTGGGCAGCTTGGGAATTTCTCCGATGACCCGCACGTGGCCGAACCGCTCGATGGTTTCGCGGTTCTCCCGGTTCTGATCGCCAATCAGCACCACGCCATGTACCGGCAGTTCCGCCGCGTGCAGTGCCGCCAGTGTGAGTAGCGTGTGGTTCACTGTCCCCAGCGCGCTGCGCGCCGCCACGATCACCGGCAATTTGAATTTCACCATGAGGTCGAGCACAAACTGCTTCTGGCTGATCGGTACCAGCACGCCTCCGGCCCCCTCCACGATCAGCCAGTCGTTAATCAAGCTGCCGGGCATGCTGATTCGCCCGAGATCGATTTCCACTCCTGCCCAGCGCGCGGCAAGATCGGGAGAAACCGGCGGCACAAATTTGTACACTTCATCGAGCGTTCGGTCCGTGCCAATCCCGGCAAGCCTCATGACCGTCACGCGGTCCGAGCCCTCGAGGGTGCCGGTCTGGATCGGCTTCCAATAAACCGCATCGAGCGCCGCGCAGAGAAGCGCCGAAAGAACGGTCTTGCCCACTCCCGCGTCCGTGCCCGTGATGAAAAAATGATGCCTCATGCGCGCCCCACCGTCGCTTGCGCACGCACGCACTCAACAACGTGCACGCTGGCTGGATTCCCCTCATGGCACAAACCGCTGCTTGCAGCAGCAATTCGCGCCGCCCCTGACAACTGTTCGCTGCGCATGGACCCCCAACTGTATAGGGTAAATGGCCTTCAAACGAATCTGGCATGTTACCATCGCTTTGCATCTGCGTCTCGCGGCAGTATCCGACGTGATACGGGGTTGCTACGTTTTCTTTCATGGGGTAGTGAGTCAGTTTGAATTTTCTTAATCGTGACAATCGGGGTCAAAAACCAAACGGACCCACTGCCTTTCATGGTGGCGGTTTGACCGGCCATAGGTAAAATGTTATAAATCGGCGTTTTGTGCAGCCCTTGCGCTCCGTCTTCGGGGCGCTTCGCCGGCCCACTCTAGGGGTAAATCATCGGTCCGGCGCGTGGCGGCTTCTTCCTGGTGGAATGAGAACAATTCGAACTTCGCCCGCGCCCAGCGGCGCTCAGTCGAAAGAGTGTGCCGGAAGCGGCTGTGCCTGGAACCGATTTGCCTTGTGAACAAATGATCTACGGAGGATCGTGAATGCTTACCTGGCTTGCAAATGCCTGGTCCCTGATCTTTAAATTCACCAAGATTGGAGCAGCGGCGGTGGTGCTTACGTCGCTCGGGGCCGCCTCGGCTCTGGCCGACGAAGCCGGTGGCGAAGCCAGCCTGAAGCTTCCCGACCTCTCCCAGGTTTCTTTTCTCGGCATCGACGGCCACAAACTTCTGCTCTTCGGCATCGTCATCTGCATTTTTGGTTTGGGTTTCGGATTGGCAATCTATTCGCGCCTGAAAAATCTGCCCGTTCACAAGTCCATGCGCGATATCTCCGAGCTGATTTACGAAACCTGCAAAACCTATCTCTTTACGCAGGGCAAGTTCCTCCTGATCTTGTGGGTTTTTATCGCCGTTGTAATCGTTATGTACTTCGGCTGGCTCGCTCCCGTGCAACCGGTTGCGGTCACTCTGCCGATTATTCTGATTTTCAGTCTCGTGGGAATCGCCGGCAGTTACGGCGTGGCGTGGTTCGGCATCCGCGTCAATACGTTTGCCAATTCGCGCACCGCGTTCGCTTCCCTGCGCGGCAAGCCCTACCCGATTTACAGCACGCCACTGCAGGCTGGCATGAGCATCGGCATGATGCTCATCAGTGTTGAGCTACTGATGATGCTTTTTATTCTTTTGTTCGTTCCGGGCGACTACGCCGGCCCATGCTTCATCGGTTTTGCCATTGGGGAATCGCTTGGCGCTGCCGCGCTGCGCATCGCCGGCGGCATCTTTACCAAGATTGCCGACATCGGCTCCGACCTCATGAAAATCGTCTTCAAGATCAAGGAAGACGACGCGCGCAACCCCGGCGTCATTGCCGACTGCACGGGCGATAATGCTGGTGATTCCGTTGGCCCCAGCGCCGACGGCTTTGAGACTTACGGCGTGACCGGCGTCGCGCTGATCACTTTTATTCTGCTGGCGGTCAAAAATCCTACCGTGCAAGTGCAATTGCTGGTGTGGATCTTCGTCATGCGCATCGTCATGCTCATTGCCAGCGCCGCCGCCTACTTCATCAACGGCTTCATCGCCAACGCCAAATATGGCAGAGCCGATCAGATGAACTACGAAGCGCCGCTCACTTCGCTGGTATGGATTACTTCCGTCGTCTCGATTGCGCTGACATACGTCGTCTCGTCGGTGATCATTCCGAGCCTTGGCGGCGACACATCCCAATGGTGGAAGCTGGCCACCATCATCTCTTGCGGCACGCTCGCGGGCGCGATCATTCCGGAGTTGGTAAAAGTCTTTACCTCCACCGAATCGCGCCACGTGAAAGAAGTCGTTACGTCGGCGGAAGAGGGCGGCGCATCACTTGGCATTCTTTCCGGCTTTGTAGCCGGCAATTTTTCGGCTTACTACATCGGCCTGGCGATGGTGTTGCTCATGTCGCTCGGATTTCTGATCAGCACCCTGGGACTCGACAACCAAATGCTCGCTCCGGCTGTGTTTGCGTTTGGTTTGGTGGCTTTCGGCTTCCTCGGCATGGGGCCGGTGACAATTGCTGTCGATTCCTACGGTCCGGTCACCGACAACGCACAGTCGGTCTATGAGCTTTCCTTGATCGAGCAGATTCCGGGCATCAAAGGAGAGCTCAAGAGGGATTACAACATCGACGTCAACTTCGAGCGCGCCAAGGAAATGCTCGAAGCCAACGACGGTGCCGGCAACACCTTCAAGGCTACCGCCAAGCCCGTGCTCATCGGGACGGCCGTCGTAGGCGCCACTACCATGATCTTTTCCATCATCATGGCGCTCACCAAAGGCTTGAGCGAAAACGTCAACAATCTTTCGCTCCTTCACGCGCCTTTCGTGCTGGGCCTGGTCACCGGTGGCGCCATGATTTACTGGTTCACCGGCGCGAGCACCCAGGCCGTGACCACGGGCGCTTACCGCGCAGTTGAATTCATTAAAGCCAATATCAAGCTCGAAGGAGCCGCTGCCGCCAGCATCGCAGACAGCAAGAAGGTCGTCGAGATTTGCACCAAGTACGCTCAGAAGGGCATGCTGAACATCTTCATCGCGGTGTTCTTCGCTACGCTGGCTTTCGCCTTCGTCGAACCCTTCTTCTTCATCGGTTATCTTTTCTCCATCGCTATCTTCGGCTTGTATCAGGCCATTTTCATGGCTAACGCCGGCGGCGCCTGGGACAATGCGAAAAAGATTGTTGAAGTCGAGCTCAAGCAGAAGGGCACGCCGCTGCACGACGCCACCGTTGTTGGCGACACCGTGGGCGACCCATTCAAGGACACCTCTTCCGTGGCGCTGAATCCAGTCATCAAGTTCACAACGCTCTTCGGCCTCCTCGCCGTCGAACTTGCCGTGCAATTGACTGCCTCGCAAGGCAGCGGCTTGACGCACGTTCTGGCCGCCGCCTTTTTCGTCGTTTCTTTCTTCTTCGTCTACCGTTCGTTCTACGGTATGCGCATCCGCGAAGACGCAGGCCACTGAGAACCCGCCAGCTGCCGAACATGCGCGGCGTACAAGAGAAAAAACGGAGCGGCCATCACGCCGCTCCTTTCCATCCCAAATCTGCGGTAGAATTTTGCTCCTCTGTGATGAGGTTCAAACATGAAGAAGACTCTCTTTGCTGCAATTTGCATTCTGCTTCTGGCAGTTGCGCCCGTCATCTGCAGCGCGCAAGTCGACACGAAATGGAAGGTTCACGATCCCGATCGCCCGGTGCCGCCGGCGATTGAACCCGGCACGGCGAGCACGCAGGATTCGTCGGGCCGCCCGCCTTCGGACGCCGTTGTGCTCTTTGATGGCAAGGATCTTTCCAAGTGGGCCCACAAGGACGGCAGCGCGGCCAAATGGAAAGTGGAGAACGGTTATTTCGAAGTGGTGCCAAAGACGGGATATCTCTACACGCGTGAAGCTTTTGGCGATTGCCAGTTGCACGTGGAATTTGCTGAGCCCGCACCTCCGAAAGGCGAGGGCCAGGACCGCGGAAACAGCGGCGTCTTCCTGCAAGGGCTCTACGAGACGCAAGTCCTGGACTCCTACCAGAGCAAGACCTACGCGGACGGCCAGGCCTCGGCAATCTATGGCCAATACCCTCCGCAGGTGAACGCTTCGCGCCCGCCGGGCCAGTGGCAGACTTACGATATCGTCTTTCATGGTCCCCGTTTTGCGAAAGACGGCAAACTGCTCCGCCCCGCCCGCGAAACCGTTTTTCACAACGGCGTGCTGGTCCAGGACAACGTGGAATTGAGCGGCCCGACGGCTCACGGCAAACGGCCGCCGTATGAACCTCAACCGGAGAAACTGCCGCTGGCGCTGCAGGATCATAACCATCCGGTGCACTACCGCAATATCTGGATTCGCGAACTCAAATCGACGGAGTGATGACTGGGGAAGCGCAATCCGGGGCCCGGATTGTTCTGGCCTTCCAGAATTACACCCCGCCTTTCGACGCGGAAAAATCCATTCGGCGAATGTTGCGAATCGTTTCGCCAAAATTCTTGGCAGGCTTGCATACGGTGGTACTCACGAACGTTGCTGCTTTTTCGCGAAAAGAACGTGAACAAAAAACGTGGGGACGAAGGCGTGTCTCCCTAGGTGAAGCTCTGGGCTATTACAGCCAAGCATGGAATGGTGAACCGGCACGAATTACTATTCTTGTCGACAATTTCGAAAAGCGGATGGATCATTCTTTCGAAGCACTTCAAATTCTTTCGAGACGCCGAGTTTGCGGAAGTTCTTTTTCATGAGTTGGGCCATCATATCCATCGAGTGCACAGACCTCAGTATGAAGGACGTGAAGATGTCGCAGACAGATGGAGTAAGAAGCTGTCGGGAACGTATATCCGAGATCGCTATTGGTAGCTGCTTCCAATCGCAGCGCCTCTTGCCCTTGTTGCGGGCCTTGCAGAGGATATCTCGAGGTTGTACCGGAAGATTCGGCGCCGGAAAAACTCCCACGAGCGCGGATTTGCGAATTGAAACGCAGGACTGAACCGTTCCTAGCGCAGAAAATCCGCGATGGCGCGGGCATAGTCCGCAAAGGCAATCTCGGGATCTTCCAGATCGGGATGCCACACTTTTTCCCACTCGAAACAGTAAAAGCCCTTGTAATCGATGGAGCGCAACGCTTCGATCTGCTCCTTAATGGGAACGTTCCCCTTGCCAGTCAACACGTACTTGCGATCGCCGCCTTTGCCGACAGAGTCCTTCAGGTGTGTGTGCCGGATCCAGGGCCTCAGCTGCTGGACGGTGAACTTCGGATCTTCGTTTGACGCCGCGAACGTGTGGTGAGCGTCCCACAAGAGTGCGACCGACTTGGAATCGGCACGATGCAGAACCTCAGCGAGAGTGGCCGATGCGGTGAAGTCATCGTGCGATTCGATAATCACGGTGACTTTGCGTGGGCCCGCATAATCGCCCAGTTCGCGCAACCCGGCGGCGACCCGCGCCTTCAAATCCTCGCCTGGAATGACGGGATGCCCGGAGTCAGGGCTGCAACCGAACACGCGCACGTAGGGGGCATCGAGCGTTGCTGCCAAGTCGATGAATCGGCGCCCGTCCACCAGAACCTTGGAACGCTTCTCAGGATCGGACTCGTGCAGGCTGGCGGAGCTGCTGACGCAGGCGACGCGCAGGCCGTGAGAGAGAATTTCGCGTTTCGTTTGCGCGATGCGTTCCGCTGCGAATGCCGGGTGAGAAGGCAAATCCAGATTGCCTTCCAGGCCGCGGAATTCGACGGCAGCGAAACCATGTTGCTCCGCGAACGTCAGGATTTTCTGCAAGTCCCAGGCTGGGCAGCCCAAAGTTGAAAACGCAATCGGCAGGCGCGCCGTTTCCCCGGCGGGAACAAATGCGGCAGCCATCGCCGCTCCGGTGAGCTTCTTTGCAAATTCTCGTCGCGTTGTTCTCATGGAGCCTCGCCTCCAGCAGTCGATGGCGCAAGACTACCTGTGCGCTGGAAAAGTGTCAAAGCCACGAATAGCGACGGGACGGAGGGAAGATTCCCTAAAGACGGAATCATGGCAAATCGGTGCTATCGCAATATCTGGATTCGCGAACTGAAGATCGCAGATCTCCTCTGGGATCAAAAGCTTGGCTGCATAGGCCCAATTTTGCTGCAGATACCAAGACCTTCTCCGCCGCATTGGCCTGGAAACGGTTCAAATGGGTTTCCCGACTGCGAGGCCATGCGGCAGATCACTCCCGAACGATGGCAGCGCGTGCATATCGAATTTGAATTTGAGAGCAGGAATTTCCGCGACCACGGCCATCCGCCAGCGGGTTGCGACGTCATTGTCCGCTGGCGGCACAATTGGGACGACGGCCCTGAAGGTATTGAGGTGGTGGAGCAGTCAAGCGTAATTGAATCTTTGGCCAGCGCAGAGGACTAACTCTTGATCATTCCCGGGAATTTGCGCGGGTTGTTGTCAAAGCCGGGGAAGACCGGATTTAAGTCCTGTACGCCAACGTGCTTGGTCAGGATTTCTCCGACGACGGAGCGGAAGTCCGTGGTGAGCGCTAGGTCGCGGCCTTCGTTGAGCTGATGATCGTTCAAGCCGGGCCATCTGCCGTAAACCTGCCCGCCCTTCACGTCGCCGCCCATCACCAGCATGCAATTCGCGTGGCCATGATCGGTGCCGCGGTTGCCATTTTCCTTCGCAGTGCGCCCGAACTCGCTCATGGTCACGAAAACAGTATTTTCCATACGGTCGCCCATGTCCTGATGAAACGCCGCGAGGCCCTGGCCAAGATCCTTCAGCAAATTGGAAAGCTGTCCCTGCACGCCGCCCTCGTTGACGTGATTGTCCCAGCCGCCGCAATCGACGAAAAGGACTTCGACGCCGATGTTCGCCTTGAGCAGTTGCCCGATCTGCTGCAAACTTTGGCCGAGCCGGCTAGTGGGATATTGGGCGCCGTTTTCCGGCTGATACTTCGCCGGGTCCGCCTTGCGCAGAAGGTCGATGGCTTCAAACGTTTCTGTTCCGGTGCCGTGCAGCGCGTGATCCACGGTCTGCGAGTACATGGCTTCAAAGCCGCCTTCGACAATCTGGCCTGTTCCCGGAGCTTGCGCCATCACTCTGAATTGCTTCAGGTCAGGCAGCGCAATCGCCGGCGCTCCTCCGTGCAACATGCGCGGAAGGTTCGGTCCCAACGCCACAGCGCGGAACGGCGAGGCATTTTCCTCCGGAACAATTTCGAGAGCACGGTTCAGCCAGCCGTCTTCGGTCGATTTCAAGCCAGGCGTGCCCGACTCCATGAAGTCCTGCGCGTCAAAATGCGAGCGCGTTGGGTCCGGAGAACCCGCCGCATGCACAATCGCAAGCTGGTTCTTATGAAAGAGCGGCTCGAGAGGCGCGATGCTCGGATGCAAACCGAAAAATCCGTCCAGGTCGATCGCCGCATCCGCGCCGCCCCGCTTGGGCTGCGGGATCGCGATGGTCGGACGCATGCGGTAGTAATTTGATTCGCCAAAGGGCACAACGATGTTCAAGCCGTCTGCAGCACCTCGTTGAAACAGCACCACGAGCTGCTTCTTGTTCGGCATCGGCGTCGCCGCAACGGCGCGCTGCAAGAACGCGGGCATCGCGCTGAGGCCGACCATCGCCACGCCGCCCTGCTTCAAAAAATACCGCCGCGAAAATTTGAGTCCGCGTACGCCTTCGCAACATTGGTAACTCATTGCGACCTCTCCAGCCTATCGCCTCTGAAATTCCGGTGCGCCCAGCACCAACCCGGCGACGACGCCGAGATCCACCTGCTTGCGTACATCGTCGAGTTTCGCCTGCAAGACTTGCGGGTTATCGAGTTGTTTCTCGAGCGTCTCGACCGTCGTCGGCCCTGCCTGCCCGCCAAGGAAAACCTGGACCGCGCGATCCAACGCCAATTTCGGTTCTGCAGTCGAATCCACGCCGAGCAGTGAAACCACATCGGTGCGCGCTCCGCGCATCTTGTTGCCGGCAAGCGCCAGCGAATAATTCAAGCGGTTCAGCAACGCGCCAGTGTTTACCCACGCATCGGATTTGTCCGAGTAACCCGTCGGCGGCTGGCATTGATAGAGCGGCTCGCCGATTCGCCCCACCCACTGCACCAGCGGCATAGGCGTGTCCACGTCCGTGCCCAGCGCACGCACTGCGGTAACCACCAACTCCAGAGGCGTCTTTATTTTCGCGCGGTACGATTCCCGCGACCAGAATTCCGGCGACCAGATCATCGTGTGCAGCACTGCTTTGATGTCGCCATCGCTCGATTGAAAGGTCTCTGCCATCCGGCTGACCAGCGCCGGCGGTGGATTGTCCGAAACAAACCGAAGCGCCAGTTTCGTGGAAATGAACTTTGCAGTGTTCGCGTGATGCACAAGCAGGTCGATCACCTGCTCGCCATCCTTCATCCCGCCTGCATGAATCTTTTTCCCCAGCACGTACTTCGGGTCGGGATCGTGCAGCCGGTCGTCAAACTTGAAATCCGCGTACTGCCTGGGTTTGTCAATCGTCCAGCCCGTGAAGCAGCGGGCCACTTCCGTGACGTCCTTCTGCGTATAACCACCGTCCACGCCGAGCGTGTGCAATTCCATCAGCTCGCGTCCGTAATTCTCGTTCAGTCCGCGCTCATTTTTCTTCGCTTGCAGATTGACCGGCGGACGCGGCGGCGCGGGCCACCCGAATCTCCCGCGGCGCCACTGCTGGCGCGCTGCGCGCTCGGCCGCTTGCCGCTGCGCCGCCCGCGGATCAGCGCTTAGAAAATTGTCCAGATAAAAGAGCATCGCCGGACTCTTGGCCGTCGCCGTCACAAAATCCTTGAATTTTCCGAAAGCGTGCGGCTGGATGACATCGCGTTCATACGAAGTCAGGTAGTAGCGATCTTCGCCTTTACCCGCGAACACGTTGAAGTGGTTAAACCAAAAATCGTCCATCACCTGCTGAAGCTGCCGCTGGCTGTAAATCGCGCGCGTCACCTTGGCCATGCCCAGTTCGGCCACCACGCGTTGTGGCCTTTTACTGTCGTCGGCCATCGCGCGCGGAACATTGTTGGGGTCGCCGCCACCAAGAACGTCCCTCTTGCCCACACGTTTCGTCACAGAATTTCCTTCGGATTGTTCCTGCTTCATGGGCGCGGGGGCATCGCTCATTTCCTGCTTTGCATTCGTGGTATTTTGTTGAACTGCTTCCCCGTCGCCTCCGCCGCCGGCTTGTCCCTGCGCTCCCTGAATATCCCGAGCAACGGTTTCTGCGGCTGCATCGCTTCGGCGCTGCTCTTGCTGCGCTTGTGCCTGCGCGCGCTTCTCGGCTTGCTTCTCCGCTTGCTTGGGCTGCGGATATTCATCAATCAGTTTCGCCGTGGACATCCGAAGCGTCGGATAATCCGCCAGACGCGCATCCAGCGCGCGGTCATCGATCGAATTGGGATTGAGTTGCTGCTCGATCCACTTAGCGAGCCCCATCTGGCGGACGCGCTCAACGTCGCCCGGACGTGGGCCGTATGCAAGGCGGTTCAGCGCGTGCAGAATTGCTTCGTCAGGGCTGAGTTCTGTAATCGGCAGTCCTTTGAGCGCGGGATCGTTCTTGGGTTTCTTGTCCTTCGCTGCTCTGGGATTCGTGGCGCTCGCAGGCAGTTCGAGACTGAGGGACAAAACGCAAGCGACAGAAAGAATTGCGGCGAGGAATGACCTTGGCGTCGTGGAAATCTGAGGGATGCGTTGGTTCACTGCCGAGGCGTAGGGCTCTTGCAGCCTCATAACACTCTCCTGCCGGTCGGCATAGTAAGCGAAATACGGGTCACGAATAGAGTAACCCTTGCCGGGCGAAGAAGTTGCGCAACTCCAGAGGCCGTGTCGAATTCCTACCCCGGCGGAAACTACACTCAGCAAAGGGCTTAGAGACGTGGGCCGGAAGTAGGGGGCACAATCCAGTTTGCGGTGCAAACGCAGGTTACGGCTAAGACTTACGCACGGCAACTTTCGACCGGCGAATCTTCAGGACCGTCGCGAGATCCGTCACTCGGCTATGTCAAAGTCCACGGACCGGTCTGGCGCATGGTTTTTCGCGCTGTCGACGGCCTGCATCACCAAACGGTAAGAACCCGGCTTCAGGTCGTCCACCTTCACTTTCAGACCGATGGGGATCACCGGATTTCCCTTTTGGATGTAATCATCAGCACGCATCACGTCAGTGAAAAACACTTGCTTGTTGGCCGAGCGTTCGAAAATTCGATAGCCCATGGCAACAATTGGCGGCTTCTCCGCCGCCAGCAGCGGTTCATAAATCTCGGTATAAAGAACCACGTTGTCTGTGTGTTTGAACCGATTGCTGCCGGAAGGAACGATTTGCGTGCCTTTGACTACCAGCGGCGTGCGGTCCTCGAGCAGAACGGAATCCAAGCCGCTGGGAATCTCATTCAGTCTTTGCGCGGAATTTGTCAACGCCACGCCGCTTAGACTGAAGTGCTTTCCATCATAGGGATCGATGGCCAGCGGCGACTCGAATTTGCCGAATGCATCGCCGCCAGCGCTGAGGACCACGGTCAGCCTGTAGGTACCCGGTGTGGCGTCGAATTGGTTTTCATAACGATACGGCAGCTTCGTGAATTCTTTCCAGTCATCTTTTTCCAGGTCCAGATTGACCGTATCGCTGAATCGCGCTCCCACCGTCCCATCCTGTCGGTAGGCAATTCCCAGCACGTTCAGGTTCGCGTGATACTTTCCCTTGTCCTTGTTGAATTGAAATGTATCCGCTGGAATCTCCATCGCCAGATTGACGCGCGCCGTCTCCGGCGCAGTGTAGAAATAGGGCGCCTCCAACGCGCCATGAATTGAACCGGGTTGAGAGCCCGTCGCGTGCGATTCGAGTTGTTTTTCCAGAGGCTTGCCCTCCAGCACGTTCGCGGAACGGGTGTTGCAATATCCGCTGCGCGAGCGCGCAACCAGTCCGCCGCGATTCAGCTTCACTTTCAGCGTGTGGCAGCTTCCTTCCGGAGTGTCACTGGGCACGTAGCCTAAAATATAAAACTCATTCTGTTCTCGCCCAATGCGTTCAAGTCCGGCAAGCAGGTCGTTGGTGTTGAAAATCGTGAAACCGCCTGTTCCTTCCGCCAGTGCGGCAAGGATCTGCTGATTGGTCGAAGCCGAAGTTGGGAATGGCGGGACGATGGTGCGGGGCTGATTGTACGGCGAGTTGTTGTAATTAGACGTCGGGTTGTAACTGCCACCGCGGGTGCCGCCGCCCGTGCCGCCGCCAGTGCCACCTTTTCCGCCGCCTCCGGTTCCTCCACCAGTACCGCCGCCGGTGCCACCCTTACCGCCGCCACCCGTGCCACCGCCTCCGGTTCCGCCTCCACCGGTACCCCCACCGCCAGGGCCACCTCGACCGCCTCCGCCACCGGTTCCACCTCCGCCGCCGGTTCCGCCTCCACCGGTACCCCCACCACCAGTGCCACCTCTACCGCCGCCACCGGTTCCACCTCCGCCGCCGGTTCCCCCACCACCGCCCGGCCGTTGCGGATCAGGCATAGCCATCCCTGGGTAGGCCACGAGTATCAAGCGGGGGCGAGGTGAAATCCTTCCTGCAGGGGGATGATTTGAAACCGCATGCGTCTTCCCGGCAGTTGGTCTTCTGCTAGCGCTCCCCCCCGGAGCAGTTGCTACCAGACCGCGGGCATCCAGAGCGTAGACCGCAACATTCGACTTGTTGCAGGCATCAATGGTTGCCGTTAGCTCCGATTGATTTTCCTGCGTCAGCGGGAAGCCTCCGGAAAACAGCACCACCATTTTTCGGCCGGGGATGGAGCGGAGATTCTTCGCCAAGCTACGCACTGCCAGCAACATGCTGCGTGCGCCAAAATCCGCCGCGGCATTGCCCAACGACGAAAAACCTGTCGACGCTACCGTGACGGGCACGTCCGGGGGCGGTGCGTTTGGATCGACCGACGAAGTCTTCACGCCCGACACAGCCGCTTGAAGCACCGCCGCGTTCGCCGTGAAATTCTGCACGATGCGGAGCGATCCGCCAAAATCCACCACGGCCATCAAGCGGTCGGGACCCGCATTCGCTTCGATAAACTTCTTGGCCGCACTGCGCGCCTGGATCTGGTCCGGCGCCGCCATCGTGGAGTTATCGAAAAACAAGATCAAGTACCGGCGTTGGCCGTTTGCCTGGGTAGCGGCATCGGCGCCAGTAGAAAAAGTAGAAACCGGCTGTTCCTTGTTGTCTTCAAACACCTTGAAATCATTTTGCGTCAGGTCGCGGACGTAGTTGCCCTTCTTATCCGTCACCACGGAATCCACGAGCACCAGCTTTGATTCCTTCTTGATGACGACGGCCGGCTGCTGCTCCGCCGGAGATGAAGCCTGGGGCTGCGCTGGTGGAACGGGCTGTTCCTGCGCCGGCGAAGGAGCAGGAACCGTACACATTGCCCCGGCAGCCAACCACGCGGCCAAACGAATTGCTCGCCTGAAGTTCGTCAAAGTATTCATAAATTCCCCCACCACAATCACCAAATTTCAATAAGGAATGACCACTGCCCCATTGCGCGCCGCCATCTGCGCACCCAATGCATCTCGTACAACCAGGCGCACCAGATAGGTACCCGGCTTCACGTCAAAACTGGTTTTCACTGTGAATCCCGAGCGGCTCAACCGGGTGTAAGTCGTATCGAGCAACTTCATGTCCACGATTTTTGAAAGGCCGGTGACGAAATTCCCGTTCTCGTCAAAGATTCCCGTGACAATCGTCAATTGATCGTTATTGCGCCCTTGCACTTTTTGGAAGTGAATGCTCTTCACGTCAAAGTGCGTCAAGACCGCGAGGCGCGCCTGGGTTTCATCTTTTTTGAAAAATTGCGTTTGCAGCTCCACGGGCAGGTCGCGGATCTCCTCCTGGGAGAACAAGGCTTCCTGCATCTCCTGCTTTGTCGCTTCGGCAGGATCGGCCACGGTCTTGGGCGCAAAGTAGCCGTGCCGCGCCAGGATGCCGTACTTTTCCTTGCTCGTGAGCGTGACCTTCAGGGTGTGGAATCGCCCGTCGATTTTCAGGTTCTGCGGCGAAAACCCGAGCAAGTAGGAGATCGCAGGAGCCGCGCCGGCTTCGCGCATAGCTTCATCCACATCGTTGCGGTTGTGGAAGAAATTGCCGCCGGTTCCGTCCGCCAACTGCGCCAGAACATCCTGCTGGGCCAATTGCGCAGCCACACGATAGGAGACTTTGTAGCCTGCGGTGCGATAGCCGTCGCGTGGTGGATCGGCGATGTCTCCGCCCACGTCCGGGGCATAGAGGCCGCGTGCGTCAATCGTATTAATCACGATATTGGCGCGAGTCGCGCGGTCGACCATTTCGGAAGCCTCGGATTGCAGTGTAGAGGTGATAAAGCCTGGTGATACGAGAACCAGCACGCGTTGACCGGGCATGTTTGCCAGGCGTCTCACTACCTCGTCGAGATGCCGGTAGGCAAACTGAGTTTCGCTGTCGCCTTGCGATACGGTGCGGTACGCCGCGGCCTGAGCCAGCCTCTGCGCTGCGGCCATCATGGTGGTGTCCCCGTTGAAAGCACACTGGAGCGCCTCATCGGTGGCGATGGCGAGTGCTTGCACGTCCGACTTGTTCACGATCAGATCGGCCTGGTAGTAACCCACGTCGGGGCAATCGTGAAAACCTTGGCCCGTCAGAGGATGCGGCAGGATTCCCAATAACGCTTTCGACAGTTTTTCGTGATCGTCCGTGAATTCCTGCGTCAACTGGCCGGAGGTCGTGCTCATCGAAACGCGATCGCTGGCCGCCAAAGCGCCAAAGAAACGTGTCGCCGAATCGCGAACGAACACCGCGTCTTCCATCGATAGGTGCACGTCGTCAAACACCATGGAGACAAAACGCTGCGGCAGAACGACTGTTTTGCCGCCTGCAACGTCCGCGCTTGACGAAGAATCTCCCGCCGTCGTGGACGCCATTGCGGAGGCCGTGCGCTTCTCCGGGGTCTCGACACTGAAAGCAGAGATGGTCTGCAACTTTCGATTGTCGTAAAGCTGAAAGTCCTCTTTCTTGAGATTGGATACGACTTTGCCTTGCGAGTCGCGAACCACCACGCGTACCAGAACCAGGTTTACGCGCACCTTAAAAGTAGTCGGAGTATCGTGACTGGAGACTTCTTCATTCTGGCCGGTTGCAGCCGCTGACGCAGGTACGGCCGTCGAATCCGGCTTTGCAGGCGCGTCCTGAGTTTGTGAAGACGGCGCGGGCGTCTGAGCAGAAAGCCGGTCGCCCCAAATCGATAGGCAGCACGCGAAAACCATCAAAATGGTGCGTCGGAACCGCGGGCGTAGCACTGAGTGAAACATCCCTGCCCTTCAAGAAGCTGCATCCTGAGGCGTCCGGCAGCCGGAATGGGACGAAACCAAGGGACGCTTGCTGTGCCTAGCAGCGATTTGACTATACGCTTGGCGCAATTTTTGTGTCAATCAGATTGCTGCCCGGGTAGTGGCTCCGTTTCCGGTTAGCCCGTGACATGATCAGAATAATCGAAACTCCGCGATACGTTCCCTATTGGAATGGGCGATCAGATGGCAAGAGCCGCCCTGCGAGGGGAGCGAGGTCGGACGGCGCTGCCCCCATGAAGCCCCGGCCGGCGCTCGGCAGATGCAGCGCCTTGTCAGGCCACAGAGAGCGCACTGATCGTAACGTAATATCCGTCCGGATCTCGGAGCGAGAACTCCTTGGTTTGAGTGTTCGGATTCACGTGTGGCTCCTCTTCGAGCCGAGTCACGAGAGAGCGTGCCCTTTGAAGCGCCAGGTCGAAATCATCGACACGGAAGAACAACAGGAGCCCGTTGCCGGGTGTCCCGTGATCGGGGCTCATCAATGAGGGATGCTCGTGGGCGCCCCACTGGTGGAGGCAGAGCAAAACAGTTCCATCTGAATCGAGGATTTGCCCAAAGTAATCATGGGCAGGAAGGGTATCCGGATGACCGAACAGCGCCTGGTACCATTTGAAGCTGCCCGGCACGTCGCCTACCCCTATGATCGTCCACGTGCGCTTCATCGGGTCCACCTCTGCAGACTAATTCTTGTTTAGACCGCCCTGGGTACAAGTGCCGCCGACGCACAGGTCAGCGTCGAATTTGGAGCAGCGATAGATGCCAGCCTGGCCCCACCATTGCACCACCTGCTACGGATCAATGAGGGCCTGAAAAACACGCTCGGGCGGGGCAGCAATATGAATCGGAAGTAATGCCTCCAGGTTAGCAGAACGCGCATCTCGTCAGTGCTTGATTTCCTGACGAGAGGCCGACTTCCCCGGACTAGTCCGCACTATAGAAGCCGGATACCTGTTTAGCTCGACCATCCGGGAGTGCGCGCCGGTTTGTCGACACTTGTGCGTTTGTCTGTACGAATATCCGAAAACGCAGCCTACTTCATGTATTGGGGGAATTTCAGCGATTGTCAGTAGCAGACTTCCCACAACCGGACAACTTTAGGTGGCACCCTTCGGCGTAGTCCAAAAGCGCTCTCACACTCGCCCGCAGTCGGTATTTTTCGAATACTAGATGATTCAGCTCCACTCGCCAAACTGACCAGGCCTGACGCGTTTGGGGAGAGCGTGTAAAAGAAGCTCTTCAGCCAATAAAGCCCGCGCTCAGGATCTTCCTACTAGTTCCTGCTGAATCGCATTCGAACCATCACGCCCTGGTACTCAGTTAGAAATTGAGCTTCAGTCCGAGTTGCATAACCCGGTTCGGTTCGCCGATAGCAATCACTGTTGCGGACGCCGGCAGCGAAGCCGCGACGCAGCAAGTGCGAGCGAAAATGCTGCTCTGGACGCTGGGCGATCCGGACGTCGCGTTGCGCGGGTTTTCCCAGTTGGCGTGGTTCAGCACGTTGAAGACTTCCGCCCGCAATTGGAGCTTGAAGCGTTCCGTGATACCGAAGTCCTTCAGGAGGCCCGAGTCCAGATTCCAGAAACTCGGTCCTTGCACGATGTTGCGGCCATTGCCGTTCTGTCCCGGAGGTGGGATGCAGAAAAACGTTTGCGTGCCGGTGACGTTGACACAGT
>WNFP01004170.1_pt1 | contig 19755 bp, 21 predicted proteins | sample 5400201 | NCBI WGS metagenome assembly WNFP01 (sample SAMN13153355, study PRJNA577476) | soil metagenome | isolation source: 115 cm saprolite under Madrone tree | place: USA:California | collected 2016-06-14
TCACAGAATACAGTAATCCTCATGACCGACTTCAATGACAATCCTTTGGCGCTCACGCGGCCTCGCTGCGCCGGTGCTGGCGGTGGGTGTACGCATAGTGACCCATTCTTCAGCGCCGGTCGGGTGTACAGCCAGGATAGCGTCAAGATCGGCCTTTCTGGCCCCCATGGTGATCGCGACGCCCAGTAGTTGAATCATCTCTCCGGCATCCGGACCAATAAGATGAGCGCCCAGTATGCTGTCTTCGCCGCGCTTTACGATGAGCTTCATGACGCAATTGCCTGCGCGCCCGCTTAGCCGCCTTGCAGGAGTCCTTGTACAGAATAGCGGGTGTCCTAGCCTCCTCGAGACTCATGCAGCGTTGCCCATGGAATCCCAATCTCCAAAACCTGGTACCTTGAGGCAAGGTCAACTACTCGTTCAAGATCGCAACTGCCACACCGCTACTGCATGTGCTGGCCCCCATTGATTGCAATGTTTGCCCCGGTTACAAACGCCGCCTCCTCACTCGCCAAATACGCGACCAGCCCGGCCACTTCTTCGGGCTTCCCCAGTCGCCCCATGGGTATCTGCGGAATGATCTTTGAATCGAGTACTTCCTTCGGGATCGCCATGACCATTTTTGTCCCGATATAGCCCGGAGAGATGGTATTGACAGTCACGCCTTTTCGCACCACTTCCAGAGCGAGCGCCTTGGTAAAACCATGCATGCCGGCCTTGGCCGCGGAATAGTTTGTCTGACCGAAGGCTCCCTTCTGGCCATTGACAGAGGAGATATTGATGATCCTGCCCCAGCCACGGTCCATCATGACGTCGCATACCTGCTTGGTCATGTTGAAGCATGAGTCGAGGTTTGCATGCATCACAGCGTCCCAGTTGATCTTATCCATCTTCTTGAAAGTCATGTCGCGGGTGACGCCGGCGTTGTTTACCAACACATCCACCGGGCCTAAGTCCTCCGTTACCTTGCGGATGCACGCCAGACAAGACTCCCAGTCGGTCACATCGCAAGGATACGCGTAAAAGCGATAGTCCTGACCCGCCATCGATTTGAGCCATTCCTGAGCTTTGGTGTTGGCCGGCGAGTAAGTTGTTGCAACGGTGTCACCGAGTTTGGCCAATTTGATACAGATCGCCTCGCCGAGCCCACCCATGCCGCCAGTAACCAGCGCGACTCTTTTAGTCGTTGTCATATAACGCCCTCTCCAAATGATTGTTAGTTGCGTTCGTTGAATTACCCGAATATTCCGCGTCCAACATCAAGTGTCACGCCGATCGCGATTCAATAGCCAAACCGCGATCTAGCACCCGGAATAGACCACTCTCCGTCCACTGCCGCAACTACAAATCTCCACTGACACGCACAACATAGCGGCCTAGCGCGTGTCCAGCCACGAGTTCGTTACACGCTCGCGGAACATCATCGAGCGAGATTACGTCGCGCACGATAAGACGGGAAAGATTTCTCGGCTTCCAATCGCCAGCAAGTTTTTCCCAGATCGCGAGTCGCCAGCCGTTCGGGACCTCCACCGAATTTATGCCCAGAAGGCTGACGGCTCGCAATATAAGCGGCATCACGGTCGTACTCAAAATAGGCGACTCCGCCAGACCGATGCAAGCAATGTTGCCCCAAGGCCGAACAGTACGGGTCAAATACGACAGCATTGTTCCACCCAGATTGTCCACCGCGCCGCCCCACCGGGCTGTCTCTAGCGGCTTGCTCCCGATGTCGAGCCTGGTCCGATCAATCACCTCGTCAGCACCCAGATCACGCAAATACGCCGCCGACTTTAGTTTGCCCGTTATGGCGGCGGTGGAAAAACCGGCACTTTTTAACAGTCCCAACGCGATCCCTCCCACCCCACCAGTAGGGCCGGATACGGCGATAACACCCTGATCGGGCGTCTGGTGATTATCTAGCAAACGCCGCAGAGCAATCGCGGCTGTGAATCCTGCAGTGCCTAGCGCCATCGCCTCAAGTAAGCTCAAGCCCTCAGGAAGCGCCACCACGGCCTTTGCCGGCACGCGAGCCAGTTCCGTAAAGCCGCCGTCAAGTGTCTCGCCAATATTTGACCCTGTGACCAGCACTCTGTCGCCAGCCCTGAACGACGAATCGGAGCTGCTTTCGACAACTCCGGACAGGTCAATGCCGGCAGTTCGGGGAGTTCCGCGCGTAATGGCCCCCTTCCCGGTCACTGCGAGAGCGTCCTTGTAGTTAAGGCATGAGTAGGCAACTCGAATCACTACGTCTCCCGGCGTGAGATCCGCGAGATTCACGATGTCGAAGCGCGACTCGGTGCTATTGCCGATTCTATGCACGCGAAGTGCCTTAAATCTTTCCATGTTGTTTCCTTGCTTTAAAGGATGTAGTGCGACCAGCCGGTGCGCCATCTGGTGCGGAGCTAGCGGCATATAGGCGCCATTCCATGTTCGGCATAATGGAGCCAGTCAATATTCGTCAGTTTCTTTCCCTCGATATGAGTCGGCGGCGATGCCGACTTCCCCTACCATTTGGCATGAAGCGACGCAATTACCGGCAGCATGAGGTTCGGTTTGTATTCCAACGTGCGACTTTCCGCGACGATTTCAACCTGAGGTAAGCGGTCTATCAGAGTCTCGATTGCAATGCGCGTTTCCAACCGCGCCAGGGCCGCGCCAATGCAGGCGTGGCTGCGACTGCCGAAACCAAGCTGGCGATTCGCATTGGAACGGCGAACATCAAATCGCTCCGGTTGGGCAAAAAATTTCTCATCGTGGCTCGCTGACGCCAGGCTAATGAAGACATACGCCTGCGCCGGTATCGGTACGCCAGCAATTGTCACCGGCGCCGTCGTCTTGCGCATCAGTCCCCTCACGGGAGATCGGACCCGCATGGTTTCGTCTATCGCATTTGGAATGAGTAACCGGTTGGACTTCAAGATCTCCCATTGATCGGGATGAGTAAGCAGCAAATGGATTAGTTGCGCGATCAGTACACCGGTTGTATCGGCGCCCGCAGCCGCGACATTAAAAACATTCCACAATACCTCCGTGTCCGACATGGCCGGACTGCCGTCGTCCGACTGGGCTTGGATGAAGTCCGTGGTAAGATCGTTCCCCGGGTTACGTCGCCGGTCCGCCACCAGCGCTGCGATGTAATCTTCGAACGCGAACACGCCTCGCCACGCTTTTGCGCGTTCAGCATCCGTAACGTCCCACGCACCGGTAAGCGTGAATATGTCGTCGACCCAGCCCGCAAACTGACGCGCATCCCCTTCGGGGGCGCCGACCACATTGCCTATGACTGCCGTCGGAATCCGCGAAGCATAGGCGCGAACCAAATCGGCTTGTCGCAGCACCTCGAACTCGTCGATTAGGCGGTTAGTCAGAGCGCGAATCCATTGTTCTCTCTCGCGCACGCGATTGGGCAAAAAAGCAGGCATCATCAGCTTTCGGAGCCGGGTGTGTGCCGGCGGATCGCTCATTACGAGTTGGTTATGCAGCCCGAGCTGCCGATCGCCGAATTCGAGATCGATCTCGGCCGGCCGAGCCATGCGCGGTTCGAGGACCGAAGCGTTGGAGTAGAGAATCGGATCGCCGTAAATTCGGTTCACATCCTCATATCGGGTCACTACCCAAAGATCAAATTCCTCCGAGTAGAAAACCGGCTTCTCGGCCCGCGCTTGCGCAAGCACAGGATAGGGATCGGCCAGCTGTTCTTTGGAAAAGGGACGAAACGGCTCGAAAAGGGGGCGGCTCTCGGAAGCTATGCCTACCATGTCGATCAACCTTCCCGTATGCCGCGGGTCAAGCAACGCGCGATTCTAACCGTGCCATCGGGCGGAGCAAGTTTCTGCGGTCTGCAAGTTCTCGTCATCACTCATTCTCCTAATTGTGCTCATCGACTGCAAGGTTCATTGCAACTCAAATCTTTCGACCAAGAGGCCAGTCCGTTACCGGTTGCAACCCTTGGCGCGACCCAGGCGAGTGCGGGTGACCGACCGCTATCGAAGAACGACAAATCAATCGACTAAAATCCGATTTTAATACCGACATCCCGGAATATTGGATCGAAACTGTATGATTAATATCGCTCGCGAGCCACGCGTTCCACATGGTCATGCCAGCCCCCACAACGCCTAGCCGTACAATTCACGAGTGCCCGTGAAATGTCGACTAATGTTGTCTTATCGACGGATCACGTTGCGTGATACCTCGTAGCAGTGCACGGTTGGCGCTACCTCCCGCGCGTACCTTATCGTCCGAGGCTCGCGTCAATCTTCAGGCGCCAAGATGACCCGAAGTCCATCGAGCGACTCATTGAATTCGATTTGACAGGAAAGCCGCGAAGTCGGCGACCGATAGCTGGATCCGCTCAGAAGATCGCTCTCGCCCGCGGACATCGGGGGGAGTCGTTCGATGTCGCCCCGGTCCACGTACACGTGACATGTTGCACACGAACAGCATCCGCCGCACAACGCGAGCAACTCGTCCACGCCGGCATCTCGGACGATTTCCATGATCGATCGGCCACGTTCGGCTTGCTTCACCTGCGTTTCGCCGTTGCGCGTGACGATAGTCAAGTATGGCATTATCTTCGATCTCCCCTGATTGTCCGAACGTAAAACGATTCAGCGCGGTTCCGTCGCCAGAATTCCGCCACTCGATTGATGGAATATCGCTCCGCCGTCAGGCGAGCGTCTTGAGCATACTCAGCAGATATGGCTGGAGTTCGATGCCGTCGCGAATCCTCTGAGGCCAATCTGGATTGGCGATCATTGCGCGTCCGATCGCGATGAGATCGAAATCTCCCCGCTCGAGTGCGTCATAGAGTTTCGCAAGATTATCTTCGGGAATGCTTCCTTTGCCTTGAAGCATCTCGGTCATGGAGTTGTTAAGAGAGACGGAGCCGACGCTGATCGTCGTCTTCCCTGTAATTTTCTTGGTCCAACCGGCAAGATTCATGTCCGTCCCGAATTCTCCTTCCCAAAAGCGGCGCTGAGAGACATGAAAACCATCAACGCCGGCATTTACCATGGGTGTCACGATCGAATCCCATTCCTTCGGCGTGTGAGCGAGCTTCGCGGTGAAGTCCTGATTTTTCCAGGTCGACAGGCGCATTACCACGGGAAAATGCGCGCCCACGCGACGACGAATCTCGCCGATGATTTCGACTGCGAACCGAGTTCTTCCGGCAATGTCACCCCCGTAGGCGTCATCGCGCAAGTTGGTTTTCTCCCATAAGAACTGGTCGATCAAATAGCCATGCGCGGCGTGGATCTCGATTCCATCAAAGCCGAGAGCTTGCATGGACTCGGCGGCAATCCCATAGGATTCGATAACCTCCCCGATTTCCTTCAAGGTCGCAGGTTTCCCGAGTCTCTCCACGGGAATGCCGTTGCCGCCGACCATTCCCGAAGGGCCGATGCGGCGCGCGCTGTCGGGATCGATATCGTCGAAGATTCCGCCTGAGCCTTCGACTTTAGCCTTGCGGACCTGCCCGACGTGCCAAATTTGAGGAAACATCTTTCCGCCGGCGACATGCACCGCATCGATGACACGCTTCCAGCCCGCGAGCGCCGCAGCTCCATACAGACGCGGTGCGTTTTCCTCGTGTACCGCGCTCCAATGCGGGACGAACGACCCTTCCGAGATGATCAAGCCGACACCTCCTTCGGCGCGGCGGCTGTAATACCGAGCGACATCCTCGCCGGGCACGCCGCCGGGCGACATCAGGCGCGTCATCGGCGCCATGACGATACGATTCCTAAGTTCGAGATCACCGATCTTTACTGGCCGGAAAAGTACATCCGAGCGCGCGCAATCGTCGCGTTGCGGAAGGTGAGGCGCGTTTGCGGGTTTATCCATGCAGATGATTCCTCTGGGGGTTCAATCAAACAACCGAGCGGCCCGCGAGGAGCATCGCTCGGAACTCGGCCCATCGCGCTTCATTCGCCGAACCGATGTACGCGGTGTCATTGCTGACGCCGTATGTCCCGGACGACCAATCGCCGGTGTCGCCGAAATCGCGAAACCAATCGAAATTAACCTTGCGTCTCGATATACGCCATTCGCCGGATCGGCGCGAAAAGCTATCGTGATACCGGCCAGCCACGAACACGTCGCGGCTGACGCCCGATTCATTCGGCGCGCGATGAAAAGCTTGGAAATACGTCTCCGCATGAGCAACTTCTTGGTCGAGCACGATGAGCGAATTCGCGATTCGGCCTGTTCTGTGGCCTTCGCAAGGCGTTGCAGGGGGATGTTGGCACAAAATTTAGCGTACTGCTCTGGCTGCTCCGACGCAAAACCAGCGGCCTCTCGATCCGTGACATCGCCCACGATTTCGAATGCGCGACCCCCGGAGCCGATGACTTCCGTCACGGCGGCCTCGACCCTGTCGGCTCGGCTGCCGTTGATCGCCACGATTGCACCTTCGCGCGCAAATCGATCGGCGGCGGCGCGTCCGATGCCGGCGCTTCCGCCGGTCACCACGACCACTTTGTCCTTGAACCCCATGCCACGCTCCGACGTCAACGCCGCATGCCGCGCGCCGGCTCGACCGTCAGATCGATGTGGGCACGCGCTCGTTTGCGTTCGATGACCTCGAAGATCCGGACAAAGCCGATGCTGGAGATCTGCCACTCATCACCCGATTTCTCGTACTCCTCGTGGTAGTAAGCCGCGCCGGTCATTTCTTCGCCCCCCTCGATATTCCCATGCGCGAAGACGGGATTGGGCTCGATGAAATAGATGATGTCTTGCATCCGCCAGATCCCTTTGGCAGTGCTCGGGCCCGTCAAGGTCAATTCCGGATGAACCACGATGTGGCTGCTGACGAGGCTTGCCGGAATCAGTTCACGTAAAAACGCGACTATCTGCCGCCGTCCTTGTTGTTTGAATTTGCCGCCGCTGAACCAGGCAAACGCGTTTTCCGTGAGGCATCGCTCCATCAACTCCCAGTCGTGCGTATCGAGAGCCCTCACGTAACGAAACTTGAGTTGGCTGATGCTGTGGAATTCGATGAGATCGTTACTCGTGGTCAAGTGAAGCTCCTCAGCAAATCGGATTGTGCTACATCAGCTTGAGGGTGGATTCGCGTGGACTCAGGGTGACATTGCGCAGCGTGCGCTCCCGCCCGGCGGCCTGAAAATACCCCATCGAACAGCGACATCCCACTGAAATATCCGATCGCGCACAACCCTGCGGCGGTGCGGCCGGCCAGTACGAGCGGTTTCTCGATGGTCATGTTCTGCAATCGATCCATAAACACCCCCTCGATCTCGGCCAGCGAATTCAACTTGCGTCAAGCGCACGCAACCCACCGGGTGCCGGTCTTCGCGTGCGACGTTCATACCTGAGGCTTCTTGTGGAGAGCGAAGGGCGAGAACTCACTTCCCTTCTCAAGCCCGGGCCGCAGACGCAGGTGCGGCACGTCATAGTCCCCCCCATTCTGAAGGCGGTAGGGAATGGGCTCCTCCGTGAAGAGATTCTCCAATCGCCTGTTGAGGATCGCCAATTCTTCGTGGAATCGCTCGGGGGTCATGTGTTCCGCGCGGTAGGACAGAAAGGGGGGCAGAACCGCAAAGCCCGCGTAATAGAGCAGGCCATGGTTGACGGGGTAGAGTAAATCCTCGATCGGTCCGTTGATACCGCGGCCGGAATAGTGTTCCGCCCAGCCGCCGAGGGTCACCGACAGCATTGCGCGTTTGCCTACCAACAAGCCTTCGCCGTAGCGGTCGCCCCAGCGTGTGGAGGAATAGATACCGAGTCCGTAGCCGAACGCATGAGAGTAAACACGCTCGAACCAGCCCTTGAGCATCGCGGGAATCGCGAACCACCATATTGGAAACTGAAAGATCACTGCATCTGCGCGCAACACCTTTGCTTGCTCGGCGAGGATATCGGCCGGCACGGCCCCTTGTTCGTGACGCTCACGCGACGCATTGAGAAGGAATAGCCGTTCGTCCGAAGCCGTCACATAATCGGCGCGATCGAGTATCGGATTCCACTTCTGGGCATACAGGTCAGACACTTCCACGCTATGTCCCGCATCCTTCAACATGCCGATCGATGCGTTCAAAAATGATCCATTGAGTGACCGTGGGTCAGGGTGCACGAATACGATCAAGACGTTCATGTGGGTTTTCCGATTCCGGTACTACCTGAGCGACCGGAAGGAGTTTCGCACCTCGGTCACGAACAACGTCGGCTGTTCGAATGCCGCAAAGTGACCGCCCCGTTCGAGCTCACTCCAATGGACGATATTCCGAAAGTAGCGCTCAGCCCATCGCCGCGTGGCCAAGAACTTCTCGCGAGGAAAGATGCTGACGCCCACAGGGAGGGTGAGGGTTTCGGATACGAACGCTTCCGCCCAACTCTCCCGATACAGCCGAGCGGACGATGCACCTGAATTCGTGAGCCAATAGAGCATGATATTGTCCAGCATCTCGTCCAGGGTGAAAGCCTGTCCCGGTAATGCCGCCACGTCGCTCCACGCTTGAAACTTCTCATAGATCCAGGCGGCCTGACCTACCGGTGAGTCGGCCAGCGCGTAGCCGAGAGTCTGCGGCCGAGTGCTCTGCTGTATTCCATAGCCCGACTCGTGTTCATGGAAGTCCCGCATGGTGTCGAGATACTCGCGTTCTTTGGGCGAGGCGTCGGCTATCTCCTGCGGCGACGGCAATATCAGAGGAATGTTGATGTGGATGCCAACGCAACCGGGCGGCCGACGCTTGCCGATCGCCTTCGCAATTGGCGCTCCCCAGTCCCCGCCTTGTGCGCCATACCGCGCGTAACCCAACCGGTCCATGAGAACGATCCAGGCGTCGGCGATTCGTTTTATTCCCCACCCGGTAACCGCGGGCTTGTCGGAAAAGCCGTATCCCGGTAAAGAGGGCAGAATCAAATGAAATGCATCGCGGGCGCTGCCGCCGTAGGACACGGGATCTGTCAGCGGGCCTATCACCTTGTTGAATTCGATGACGGAGCCCGGCCAACCATGCGTCATGATCAACGGCAATGCATCGGGTTCGTGCGACCGTATATGAAGGAAATGAATGCAGAGGCCGTCGATCGACGTGCGATATTGTCCCCAACCGTTCAACATGGCCTCGCAGCGGCGCCAATCGTAGCGCGTACGCCAGTACTCACAGAGCGACTTCACTCGTTCGAGAGGCGCGCCTTGGCTCCAGTCATTCAGCTCATTCAGCGGTTCGCGTTCCGGCCACCGCGTGCGAACCAGTCGATCACGCAATTCGTCGAGTTCATGCTGCGCAATCGCCAATAGGAATGGCTCAATTGTCTCGTTCATCATCGTGCCTTGCCCATCAGTCGGCTTCCTGGCGAGAAAGCGGCTGCATGCCGCAAATCCCAAAGATTAAGGTGCGGCCCGGGGTTCGGCTCCCCGCGGTCATCGCTTTGAAACGCATCGGGTTTCGAGTTCGTATTGTTACTTCTCGCTCGAATGAGGCGCCTCACCCTAATTTTCCACGCGGGCCGTCGACCGCCGCTCTGTTGTAGGCATTCAACTCGCACATGTCCACTAATTCAAACTTATGGACGCATCATTAACAACTATCGTGCGCGGGCTGTCGGCTGTTTCGTGTTCGCTCTGGGGCTCTCCTGCGGGACATCGGCGATGATCGATCACCATCCGCGATGAGAGTATCACTTTTGGTTAATGGACTCGACTGCTGGATCCCGTGAGTATTTGGGTAGTTGTGCTGGGTCTGGGGTTTGACCGTGTCCGAGACAGGACCGTGAAAGGTGTCACTATCGACGCTGCCCAGTCAGAACCGCAACTTGAAGGCTCCGGTTGGCGGTGCGGCATGGATCTGACCGCAGGAAAAGTGGATCTGACCGCGGAAACGAGGAGGGGTGGAGATTGTCATTTACCAAAAGTTTGACGACGGACGGAGATCGGGGAGATCCGCGTGCGTTATGTCCCCATCTCGCGGGCTATGACCCGCTGGTACCGGAGATTGTCGCGGATCCGTTTCCATTACTCTCCATTGCTCGGGTCGAACAGCCGGTTTTCTTCTTGGAGAAATACGACCTATGGGTGGTGACTCGCCTCGACGACGTGCTGGCCGTTTACAAGAATATGGATATCTTCTCCTCCGGCAGCGCCCACCAGCCGCTGATGCCAAAGCCACAATCGGTGATCGATCGCGTCGGAGAGGAGTGGCCGCTGCCGATCGACGGCCTATTGAACTCGAGCGATCCGCCGCTGCACGGGACCTTGAGGCGCACCTTGTTGGATGCGTTCATCGCCGCCATTCGGAATCTCGATCCGTGGATCGACCAGCGGCTCGAAGAAATCACCAACCAGATCGCGCACAAGGGGGAAGCCGATCTGGTGTCCGAGTTTGCGTGGCCGCTGACCATATCGACGATGGCCCGGCTGGTAGGCGCGCCGCTCACTGAGGCAGAACGTTTTAAAGAGTGGGCGGAGAACTGGTTTGAACTCACGGGCTCCTCCAACCTGTCCAAGGAACGTGCCGAGGCATGCTGGATGGGTTTCGTCGATTTCGAAGAATACATGACCGAGATGATCGCCGAGCGACGCCAGGTTCCGAGGGACGACTTCCTCTCCCGGGTCATCGAAGCACAGAACCGGGGAGCCGCGATTACCGATCGGCAAATCGGGACGAACATGCTTGGCTTCGTCGCGGCGGGCACGGATACCACGGCCAATACCATCGCTCAGATGATTCATCTCCTCTTGACGCACCCGGACCAACTCGCTGAGGTTCGGCGGGACCCAACGCTGCGGCCGGCCATGATCGAAGAGGTGTTGAGGATGCGAGTGCCTATCCGGGGCGTCATTCGCAAAACGACACAGGCGACGAAACTGGGGGGAGTCGAGCTTCCCGAAGGCGCACATGTCTTCATCCACGTAGGTTCGGCCTGCCGTGACGCGGATAAGTTCGCTGATCCCGAGGAGTTCAATATTCATCGGGAGAATTTGAGCAAGCATGCGGCATTTGGCGCGGGAAGACGGATGTGTATTGGCGCCCCATTGGCACGTAAGGAGATTGCCAAGGCGCTTGATGTCTTGCTGAATCGGTTTCCGGATCTGCAGTTGGCGCCGGAGCAGGGGCCGCTACGGTACACGAGCAGCATCATTGTGCCTTCTTTGAAGAGCCTCAGGATCACATGGACTCCGCCCGGACCAAAGGCATAGGACGCGGCGAGCGCTACCGTCGATTATGATGCTCCATTCGCCAAGTTTTCGAACCTCGCACAAGGATAATGCCTGGGGCGTAGTCCCGACCCCCGACCCGGTGGAAGCCGCGGGATGGATCGAGAAAAGCGATCAATTCAGCCAAGAGCTGCAAATCGCATCGCTTCCGTCGAGTTCCATTACCTGGGTGGGCGGTGCGTACTATCTGCACGCACGGGTCGGCTATCAACCGTTCACCATCACCGGGCCGGCGGTGGCCGGGCTGGATCGTCCGGAAATCTCGCCGGCAACCGGCTTCCCTACATTCCGGATTTCACCGTCACTGCCGGAGTTACCTACGAGGTGCCGGTCGCCGACGGCGGAGTGATGTTCAATGTCAATTATCCCTACGAGGACGGTTGGTACTTCGGCGCCGACAACAGCAACTTGAAGCTGCCGGCCTTTTCAACGGTCAACAGTTTGACCCCGCCGCGTACTTTCGGAATTCGAGTCGGCTATCACATGTAAATGGCGTGGTGCACAGTCTAATGGCTTACGTTGGAGCGTTTGAAATGATTCTCACAAACCGTATGGTGCGGATCGCAGCCGGCGAGGGTCAGGCTTATGGATGGGAGTCTCGGCAATGATCAAATTTTACTACCATCCCTCACCAAATCCGGCGAAGGTCGCACTCTTTCTGGAGGAATCCGGCCTCGACTATGAGGTCATTCCCATCGATAGCGCCAAGGGCGAGCAGTTCTCGGCGGAATTCAAGGCCATCAATCCGAATTCCAAACTACCCGCCCTAATTGACGGCCAGGCCACGCTCTTCGACAGTACCGCTATCCTCCTTTATCTGGCAGAGAAGACCGGTCAGTTCATGTCGAAAGACACACCGGAACTGTACGCCGAATTTCTCTCCTGGCTGATGTTTGTGGCGACTGGACTCGGGCCATTCTCCGGTCAAGCCGTGCACTTCCGGGTGTTCGCCCCCGAGCGCATCCCTTACGCCATGAATCGTTACAGTTATGAAGCGGAGCGTCATTGGAAACTGGTCGATGCCCGGCTCGCCGACCGCCAATATATGGCCGGCGAAAGGTACTCCATCGTCGATATGTCGGTATGGGGATGGGGGCGGGCAATCACCTATGTTTTTGGGGACGAGGCCTGGGCCAAGCTGCCGAACGTGAAACGGCTCCATGATGAAATCGCGGCTCGACCCGCGGCTCGACGCGCGGCCGACCTTTCTAGCCGCTGCCGTTTCAAGACCGAGCTCGATGAGGAGACGCGAGCCAACATGTTTCCCCAGAACAAGCGATTGACCGAGATCTGATTCACTCGGGCGCGGCACCCGCTGCGGGGTGCTCGACAGCTGTGCCCAGAGCAGCCGAATGACTGCGCGCGCGGCAGTGCCCGGTGTTTGTGACCGCGCTGGCCACAAAGGGGACACATGGAACTAAGACAGATCCGTTATTTTGTCGCGGCGGCCGAGCAGCTGTATTTTAGTCGGGCAGCACCACAAAGGCATGTGGTGCAGCTGGCCATCAGCCAGCAGATCAATGAGATGTTCGTGTCCGCTCAGCTCGTCGTGGCAATGCCCACCACTCATCCTTTGGCCGAGCGTTCGGCGGTAACGCTCGACATGCTCGCGAACGAGCCGTTCGTGATGTTTCCCCCTTCGATGTGCTCACGCATCCTCGAAATAGTGCTTTCAGCTTGCGCCGCCGTGGGATTTGCGCCGCGCGTGATACAGGAAGCGAGACAAATGCATACATTGCTTTCACTGGTGGACGCCGGACTCGGCGTAACCATCGTTCCAAAGTGGGTGGCCAGCGGCAGGATGGGGAGCAGCGGGGTCTATGACGTCGTCTTCAGGCCACTGGGTGACGATGCGCCTCTTTACGAGCTACTGTTTGCGTGGCGGCAAGACTTCTCGAATCCGGCGCTGACCGGTTTTCTCGAGGTGGCACGCAGAGTGTCGCGCGAATTTGACATTGCTCAACTGATGTAGACGAGCATCATCATGAATGATGAGAACATAATTATAGATTAATGGACATGCTTCGACCTATCGCGTAACTAGAGGATGAAGCTGGCGGAAAGATTGGGCACAAAGACAAGGTGAGAGCGTGTCCGGCAACAACACGGTAGCGGTAATGAAAAATCGCGATGCGCACTCGACTGTCTCTGCATCTATTGGGATACGACCCATTGGAGCTGTCAATCATTGCGAATTCAGTTCCGCTGCGATTAGGTAGGGGTCGCTGAATTACACCAGCAACTTCGTCGTACCGTCATGGTTATCCGGCTGATCGTCGGCTCGAGAGAAGCCAGTGAGTTGCATCGGTCGGCATTTGGGGGGGCGTATCGATGATTCGGGGGAAGATACACGCTGCCGCTTATCTTGCGCGCCGACGCGGCCGCGATCGCAGGGCCGTCAGTCCAGGCTTCGCGGTCGGAGTCAGGCTCGGCGCCGGAATCGGCGTCAATGAGGAAGATTGCAAGCAAATCATCGCGATTCTCGAGCGCGACCGACTCATCGACTATGTCAACGTGTCGATAGGCGACTACTTTCGGATGGATACGATAGTGGGTGGCATGCATCATCCGACGGGCTATCAGCTCGCGTCGTCGGCCGATATTGCGTCGGTGGCATCGGTGCCAAGGTTGGTAACCGGTCGCTTTCGTACGCTCGATGAGGTCGCCCAAGTGCTGCGTGACGGCAAGGCGGACCTTGTCTCGATGGTGAGAGCGGTGATTGCCGATCCGGAATTAGTTCGCAAAACTCGCAGGGGCGCACCGATCAAGTGCGACCGTATTGCCTGCAACCAAGGCTGCGTTGGCGGACTGCTTCGAAACGGGCGCCTTGGATGCACGGTCAACCCGGCCGTGGGAACGGATTTGGATCTGGCTGAAAGTTTGTCGGCATGGAAGCGGCTCGCGTCGCCGCTCTCCAGGGCCACAAGGTCGCCCTGGTCGAGGCGCAACCGCGACTTGGCGGCGCGGTATCCATTGCCCGAGCAGCACCGGCGCTTCATACACTGGGCGACATCACCTATTGGCTGGAACAGGGAGTATTTCGCCTGGGTGTCGATGTTCGCCTCGGCACCTATCTGGAGGCTGCCGAAGTGCGCGCCGAAAACCCGGATGTTCTGATCGTGGCGACCGGCTCGATGCCTAGGATGGATGGCATTCAAGTAGCCGCGCCCTGTCATGCGCCTTCCGGCGTCAATCTGCCCCACGTGCTTTCCTCGCGCGACCTGATCGAGGGCGCGGAACTCAGTGGCGCCTCGACGGCGCTCGTCCTCGATTCGCTCCCCGCGACGTCCAGCTTGCGATCCGGGAAGGGCATCTTGCGGCGCGTGATTTGTCGAAGCACACGATGCGGCGGCGGGAAGGCATCACCCTCTTATGGCCTAGAGATCATCGGATAAATCGAGCGAGGAATAGCAGAAGGACGACATCGATAGCAGGGACAGAGGTTTTCAATAGATATTTCAGAAGGGAAGAGATCAAAATGCAGAAGACGACGGTTTGCTCTGGCTTATTTCGCACGCGGTTTCTGACCGGTTTGTTCTGGCTGGTCCTGTCGGTTTCGACAGCGCACGCCCAGAGCGCCGGGGTTCAAAGTACGGCACCTGCGCCTGCCGCCGAGGAAGGCGGCATTCCCGACATCGTTGTGGTGGCCCAGAAACTCCAAGAGAATCTGCAGAGGGTGCCGATTGCCGTCACGGCGATTTCATCGGCCACACTGGATCAGTTGCATGCGACGAATATTGCTAATCTGAATCATGTGTTGCCCAACGTCCAGATCGACAATTTTGCGGCCACGCCGAACGCAGCCGCGTTTTACATCCGTGGCATCGGAATCAACGATGCGGATCCGTATACGGGCAATACGGTGTCGATCGTCGTCGACGGAGTACCCAATTATTTCTCCGACGGCGCGCTGGTCGAGCTCTATGATATCCAACGCATCGAGGTGCTGCGCGGACCCCAGGGCACTCTGTTCGGCGCCAACGCGACCGGCGGCGTGATCAATATACTGTCCGAGCAACCCACGAACGAATTCGGGGGCCACGCCGAGGTTACCAACGGCAACTACAATCGAGCGGATATATCGGCAACCGTAAACATTCCGATCAACGACGTGCTTGCGATAAGGCTCAGCGTTCTACATACGCAGCGCGACGGATTCTTTACGAATATCGTCACTGGAGACTCCGAAGGCGGCCGGAACGTGTCCCTTTACCGGTTGAGTACCAAGTTTTCGCCGACCGACAATTTCGACGCGACATTAATCGGCGAATATAACTTTGCGCGCAACCAGCCTGTGGCTCAAGTGAGCGGCGCAGTGCCGGGTGAAGTCCGCTATGTCCCGCCCGGCACGATTGTCCCCGGTGCTTTGTTGCCCCAGTACCCCAGTCCCTGCGTTCCCGCGGGCCAACCGTGCCATGCACCGAACGCCTACTATGCCGCCCAGGACGCCCTGGTTCACAATCAATCCGATCTGGATACGGAACGAGTCACTCTGACGATGAATTTACGCAACACTGCGTTGGGTGATCTGACTTCCATCACGGGATTTAAACGCTTTTTGATAAACGAGTTCGCCGATGAGAACGGCACCGGCCTCTTGGGCAACGGCTATGACCGCCACTCGAACGGCTGGCAGGCGAGCGAGGAGCTTCGGTCGCTGATCAACTGGAACGCCGCCATGAAATCGACGCTGGGCGCGTTCTACATGACGACGCAGTACGATCAATTTCAGAACAATCTGAGCCAGACGTCTCGGCCGGGCTTCAGGCAGGTGACGACACAGGACCAGGTTAATGATTCGATCTCCGCATTCGCGCAGAATTACTTCAATGTTACCGATAACTTGCGTCTGCAGGGCGGTGTGCGCTACACCCACGAATCGACGAGCTTGGGCGTAGGCGTCTTCAACTATATCAATCCGTCCGGAGTTCCCGCTTTCACAGGAGGCGTTCCCTCCCCGGGCTCTTTCGGCACGGGTGGAGCTCGCGCATGGAACAACCTCGGATGGAAATTGGGCCTGGACTATCAAGTGCTCGAACACGCGATGCTCTATGGTTCCTACGCCCATGGTTTCAAATCCGGAGGTTTCGTGGGCCGCATCACGACGCCCCAAGCGATCGGGCCCTTCAGCCCGGAGAAAGTCGACACTTACGAAATCGGCGCGAAGACGGATTTTCTGGACCGGCGCTTGCGCGTAGATGTCGCAGGATTCTTTACGAATTATCACGACATGCAGTTACCCGAGATCGCTTACATACCCAATGCGCAAGGGGTGATTCTCCAGGCCAATACCATTCAAAATGTTCCGAAAGCGATCATCAAAGGCGTGGAACTGGAAACGACGGCGCGCCCTATCGATGCACTTACACTGACGCTTACCGCCGCATCTCTCAATGCTACCTATCGGGACTTCTGTTATCGGGACACGGCCTATCACCCCGCCTCGGGGATGAGCGATCCCGGATGTCCGACGACGCTGCAAGGGACACCCACCCTCCTTCGAAACATGAAGGGGTACGCCTTGCAAAATTCTCCGCGCTGGAACGGCACCGCGGGCGCCGCGTATGAATTCGCGGTGGCGGGCGGCAAATTGACGGCGCATGCGCTCTACGAGTACACGGGAAAGAAATACCTCAGCGCCATCGACGACTCGCCGCGTGCGACCATTCAATCGACGGGCTATACCGATGTCAGTCTCGATTGGACGGCACCGAACGAAAGATGGTCGCTCGGCTTGTTTGCGAACAATGTCTTCGATAGGCGATACATCTCGCAAGTGCTCGATCTGCCCGGCCAGTGGGGGGTGGTCACCTACGGACCACCACGCCAGTTCGGCGGAACAGTCAAGGTGAGGTGGTAACGGCGCCGGAACCCGTAAGCGACGATGATGACAACGGTGAGGCGCGCACCTTCGGGGTACGCCAAAGGGAAGGTATGAAGGCAAACAGTCTCGAGAACAGAGCGGTTCTGGTCACAGGGGCGGCCTCCGGATTTGGTCGATCGATGGCACTGGGATTACTGGCGGCTGGCGCGCGCGTTGCCTTGACGGACGTGAGCGCGCAACATTTGAAGGCGGTGAACGCGGAGGTCCGGTCGTTTGGGAATCGGACCGCCGTGTTCGCCGCCGATCTTGCGAATGCGGACCAAGTCAATCAGCTGATTCATACGCTGGTTCCCTTTGGGACGGTCGATGTCCTCATCAACAATGCAGGCATCGCCCCCGGAGCCGGCAGCCGCGATTATGTGACCAATCCGGTACGCTTTTGGCACCATGACGAAGCGGCTACCCGGCGCTATTTCGAGATCAATTCGATCGCGCCGTATCTGCTGGCGAGAGCGCTGGTCGGCGGCATGATCGAGCGGCGCTGGGGCCGTATCGTCAATGTGACGACCAGTCTCGGCAGCATGATGCGCGGCGGCATGGCCGGATACGGCGGGTCGAAGGCGGGTCTCGAGTCTCATACGGCCATCATGGCGGCAGATCTGGAGGGAACGGGCGTTACCGCCAATGTTCTCATTCCAGGCGGGGCTTCCAACACGCCGATGATCCCGGCGGAGTCCGGCTTCGATCGGGCGGCACTGATACAACCGGAAGCCATGGTCGCGCCGATTTTATGGTTGGCCTCCGTCGAATCCGATGGGGTTACTGCGCGCCGGTTCATCGCCGCAAAGTGGGATCCCGCGCTGCCAAACGAGACGGCGGCTCGAGAATCGGGGGCGCCGGTCGCATGGAGCGAACTTGGCGCGCAGACTATTTTTCCGAAGGACTATGTTCAGAAGTCCTGATACGTGGAAAGGATGAACCTGCCATGAAACTCTACTATGCTCCCGACGCTTGTTCGATGGCATCGCACATCTGCCTCGAAGAAACGGGCGTGCCATATGAGACGTATGCCGTCGACACCCAAAGAAAGGAACATAAAGGACCGGAGTATCTTCGAATCAACAAGCACGGCCAGATCCCCGCTCTTGCGGTGGACGATACTGTGATCGTCGAGAATGTGGCGATTCAGTATTATCTTGCCAGTCGCTATCGCGAAGCCAGGTTAAAGCCGATGGATCTGATGGGAGAGGCGCGCTGGCTTTCATTTATCAGCTGGATGGCTAGTACCGTTCATGTCAGCGCGAAGCATATAACGCGCACCTATATTTATACCGACGATGAAGCCGCCCATGATTCGATCCGCAGGGTGAGCCGCGATAGTTTTTGGACCTACCTGGTTGAGATAGACCGAACCCTCGCGGACAATCAGTGGATACTCGGCGATCAATTCACGACCGCTGACGCCTATGTGCTTCCGTACCTCAATGGCGCGATCAAGTTCGGGATGCCGGTGGACGATCTCGCAAACCTCAGGCCTTGGCAAAAACGCATGCTGAACCGAAAGGCCGTGCGTGTCGTGCTCGAACGCGAGGGTAATACGCTACTTGCGGGCGCGGCGGTCGCCGGTGGCGTGTAACTGACGGGATGCTGACTTTTTCACCTTTTTCACATGAGAATGAAGAATGAATCGAGATTACCAAAATATTCATAGCGGCAGTTTTTTGACGCTGCCGACCGAAATGGTCGTTTTTGGTCTTCCCGCCGAGGAAGCCGTTCTGGCCGAACTGCAACGGCGAAACGCACGGCGCGCTTTCGTCGTTTCTACCCGTTCGCTGCAGTCGCTCGCCGACAGCCCGCTCCACCGCATCGTACGAGCGTTGGGGGCGCATCACGCGGGCACATTCGCCGAGGTGCGGGCACACGCGCCGCGCGAAGACGTGATCGCAGGCGCCCGCCAGGCACGGGAGGCGAAAGCGGACATTCTCATTGCGGTCGGCGGCGGTTCGGCGATCGATGCGGCGAAGGTCATGCAAATGTGTCTATGGTTCGACCTTTTGTCGACGCAATCGCTCGAACCGTACCTGAGCGGCGGCGACATCGAGAAACAGGGCGGCGCCACGCCCGCAACCAACGCCATACGGATGATTGCGGTGCCCACGACGCTCAGCGCCGCCGAATTCACGGCCATGGCCGGGATCACCAATTCAGAGACTAAAGCCAAACAAGCGTTCCGGCATCCGCTGTTTGGCGTTCGGCTGGTCGTCCTCGATCCATCAGCGACGCTCGACACGCCGGACTCGCTGCTGTTCTCGTCGGGCGTCAAAGCCGTGGACCACGCTGTCGAAACCTTCTGCGCCCTCAATGCGAATCCTGCGACGGAAGCCCTTTCGCTCCAAGGCTTGAGACTCTTATCGAAAGCGCTGCCGGAGATCCGCTCACGACCTTCTGAGTTGCAGCCCAGGATGAACGCGCAATTCGGCATGTGGCAAGCGATCGCTCCGTTTGTGAGCGGAGCCCACATCGGTGCGAGCCATGGACTTGGCCAAGCGATTGGATCCTCGTATCAAATTCCGCACGGCCAGACGTCGTGCATCTTGCTTCCCGCCGTCCTGCGGTGGAATGCCGCTACGAATGCCGAAAGGCAGAAGGAGCTTTCGGCCGCCATGTCCAGACCGGATCGGCCGGCGGCGGATCTCGTTGCCGAACTAGTCGAGACCTTGGGCGAACCGACGCAGCTCAGATCGAC